>Ga0068876_10001890_pt1 | contig 15899 bp, 16 predicted proteins | sample NOAtaG_6_FD_66442 | JGI IMG/M metagenome (GOLD analysis project Ga0068876, IMG submission 66442) | Freshwater lake microbial communities from Lake Erie, under a cyanobacterial bloom - NOAA_Erie_Diel5S_2200h metaG | ecosystem: Environmental > Aquatic > Freshwater > Lake | place: USA: Ohio, Lake... | reverse complement strand
CGCATATAACCTTCTACAAAGAATGGATTAACTCCAAGTGCCGATGCGGCTGCGAACTTTGATTTATCTTGTAAGAAGTGAATTTTTAAAATTTTTGTATAGTAACCAAACAGTGAGCTCATGAGCATTATCATAGGGTGCTCTTTTTCGTTGGCTCCAAAGTAATTCACGATCTGATTCACTTTTAAAACATCCTTATTTCCCAAGGCATTTTGCAATTCAAACACATTAAAGTCTTTACTAATGCCAATGTTATCTTGAACAAGTTCAGCTGTAATTTCGGTTCCTTCTTTTAAATTGATAAACAATTTATCGATCTCATTCGCGATTTTACTTAGGTCATTTCCTAAAAATTCTGAGATCATAAAGGAGGCTTTAGGATTGATGCTGTAGCCTTTTGCCTTCACATAATTTCCTATCCACTCCGGTAATTTATTATCGTAAAGTTTATTACTCTCAATGTAAACGGAATTCTTTTGAAGTGTTTTTCCTATGGTTGAGCGCTTGTCGATGGTTTTGTATTTAAAACAAAATACCAAAATGGTAGAGGACAAAGGCGCTTTTAAATAATTTACAAAAGCCGTTGCAACTGAACTTGAGGATGCTGTTGAATCATCCTCACCATCGGCACTTTTTTTATTTAGTTCTTTAATGTTCTGCGCTTCTTTTACGATCACCACTTGGTAATCACTCATCATAGGGAATTGTTTAGCTAATCCAAGAATTGTACCAAGATCAGTATCTTTTCCATACACCACATTCTGATTGAATTCGCGATCGGCCTCACTCAAAGCATTCTTCTCAATATAATCGCTAACTAGATCAATGTAATATGCTTCTTCACCGCTTAAAAAATAAACGGGTTTAAATATCTTGCGTTTAAGATCTAAAAGTATTTGATCTACTTCCTTCATTCAGGCATGAATTTAATGAATTCTTGAAAAGATGAACTATGCTTTTTATTCTTATTTTTACAATAGTGGAAGTACGTTTAGACACATATCTTTGGGCCATAAGGATTTACAAATCGCGCACCATGGCGGCTTCCGAAATTAGAGGAGGAAAAGTAAAATTCAAAGATAAAACGATCAAGCCATCGCACATAGTTTGCGTGGGCGAAACATTTAACATCAACTTAGGAAGCGACCATAAAAAAATTATTGAAGTTGCTGTGCTAATTGAGAAACGACAATCGTACGAAAAAATAAAGCATGCTTACATTGATCATTCGCCACCAATTTTAAAAGAGGAGAAATTGGAAAGCATGTTCTTTAAAACCAATGTAAAAAGCGAAAAGGGTAGTGGTAGGCCTACAAAAAAGAATAGGCGCGATCTTGGGAAACAGGGTGGTTGGTTTTAAGTTATAAAAACAAAAAAGCCACTATTTCTAGTGGCTTTTTGCTCCCTCTCCTGGGCTCGAACCAGGGACCCCGTGATTAACAGTCACGTGCTCTAACCAGCTGAGCTAAGAAGGAATTTTTCTGATTAGGGATACGAAATTAAGGCAGATTTCCGAAATAAACAATATATTTGCCCTGAATTTTAACAAACCCCCTTATAATGAGTCTTTTAGTAGTTGGAACAGTAGCTTTTGATGCAATTGAAACGCCTTTTGGCAAAACAGATAAGATAGTTGGAGGCGCTGCATCCTATATCTCCCTAGCGGCTTCGTATTTTCACCGCGATATCGACCTTGTGTCGGTTATTGGAGATGATTTTCCGGAAAGCTTCTTAAATACCCTTAAAAAAGAGGGTGTGAAATTGGATGGTTTACAGATAAAAAAAGGCGAAAAATCGTTTTTTTGGAGCGGTAAGTATCATAACGACCTTAATACACGTGATACATTAGATACGCAGTTAAATGTATTAGAGAACTTCGATCCTGTAGTTCCTGAATCGGCAAAGAACTGCGATTTCTTGATGTTAGGAAATTTAGTTCCAATGGTTCAACAAAAAGTAATTACTCAAATGAAGAAACGTCCGAAATTAATTGTTTTGGATACAATGAATTTTTGGATGGACGTTGCCATGGACGATCTAAAGAAAACGTTAACCATGATCGATGTGTTGACGATCAACGATTCAGAAGCACGTCAGTTATCGGGAGAATATTCATTAGTAAAAGCAGCTCAAAAAATATTGGCCATGGGTCCAAGCGTTTTAGTAATTAAAAAAGGAGAGCATGGCGCTTTACTATTTAATAAAGAAGAAGTTTTCTTTGCGCCGGCATTACCATTAGAAGAAGTGTTTGATCCAACAGGAGCAGGTGATAGTTTTGCAGGTGGATTTATTGGTTATTTAGCAAAAACAAAGGACATCAGTTTTGACAATATGAAACGCGCGATCATTTTTGGAAGTGCCATGGCAAGCTTTACAGTTGAGCGTTTTGGAACAGAGCGTTTAATTGGACTTTCTCAAAAAGATGTTGATGAGCGTGTACAAGAATTCATTGACCTTGTGCAGTTTGATATTTCATTGGTATAATTTTCTCATCATTATCCTAAATAAAAAAGGCAGCTCTAAAGCTGCCTTTTCTTTTGTTATTTAATTCTTACTTCTTTGCTTTCAAATAATTTTCTTCCACTTTTTTCCAGTTGATCACATTAAAAAATGCGGCCATATAATCAGGACGGCGATTTTGGTAATTTAAATAGTAAGCATGTTCCCACACATCCATTCCTAAAATTGGTGTGCCTTTGCAATCAGAGATATCCATTAAAGGATTATCTTGATTTGGCGAGCTGCACACACATAATTTTCCATCAGCTTTAACACTTAACCAAGCCCAACCACTTCCAAAGCGAGTTGCACCTGCTGCAGTAAAATCAGCTTTGAATTTATCAAATCCTCCAAGGTCGGTATCAATTGCTTTTGCAACTTCTCCGGCCGGAGCACCACCTGCGTTAGGCGCCATAATTTCCCAGAATAAACTGTGGTTATAATGTCCGCCACCATTATTGCGAATAGCTACGCTGTATTTAGAGATGTTCTTACAGATCTCTTCAATACTTAAATTCTCTGCACCACTTCCAGGTAATGCAGCGTTTAAATTTGTTACATACGCATTGTGATGTTTTCCATGGTGGATCTCCATTGTTTTTGCATCAATATGCGGCTCTAGTGCGTTGAACGCATAATTTAATTTTGGTAATTCAAATGCCATAATTTTATTTTTTTAATTAGTAATTGATTTATTTAGAGGTATAAAGGTAGCTATTTTTTTATGATTTGGGCGCCAATTCGCGCTTTCCGTTGCAAGCCTGCTTGTCCTTTGCTATGTTTGTAGGGCTCCGGTAGCTTCCTTCGGTCGCTTCCTCGCCCAACAAACATTCGCAAAGTTCTACGCAGGGCTTTTCACTTCAATCGCGGGCGCGGCATTCCAGATAGCTTACCGTAAAAAGTTAAGGTCATTATTTGAACACGAATATTTTTTCGATATTTTTTTGAGGAACGCTTGGCTAACTATTTAGTTAAAACCTCAATAGCTTTCAAAATACAATTATCGTGTTGATTAAGATTTGGGTAGTAGCCATCTTTATCAAATAAATTTCTTCCAATCAAAGATTTAAGTATCAATTGGATTCCGGTTAATTGCTTGCCTTTGGCTGTGATCTGAGAGCTGTTGTTTTTTGAATCTAAATAGCTAGAGAATTCTTGAATTACTTCTTCACTTACTTTAAATTGTGAATTGAACTCATCGGCGGTTTTAAATTTACTTAGCAAAGCACTACGTTTTTTATCGGTGTATTCAAATGCAAATGAATTAATGGCCCCAGTGTAATACAAGCGATTTACAATGGTGCTATATTTGGCCGTATCAACCGGAACAAATACATCGGGCACAATTCCACCACCGCCATAAACAACTTTTCCTCCGGGGGTAATGTACTTTTTTGTTTTGTCAATTTTTACGCTATCTAAATTGTATAGCTCGCCATGTTCGTAGCGATCATACTCTTCATTAAAATACGCGTCGTTACCATTTGTGTAAGGTTTTTGAATGCAACGTCCGGTTGGTGTATAATAGCGCGCAATGGTCAAACGAATTCCAGAACCATCAGGTAGATCTATTTGATCTTGCACTAAACCTTTTCCAAAACTTCTTCTGCCAATAATGGTTGCTCTATCGTTATCTTGCAAGGCTCCTGCAACAATTTCACTGGCGCTCGCGCTTCCTTCATCAATTAAAACTACCATAGGATTCTTTTCGAAGCCACCTTGCGTTGTAGAAGAGTAAACTTTTTTTGGATGTGTTCTTCCGGAAGTATAAACAATTTGAAGGCCCTTGATCAAGAACTCATCTGCAAGGTCAACAGCGGTTTTTAAAAATCCACCACCGTTACCTCTTAGGTCGATGATCAATTTTTTCATCCCTTTTTTATTGAGCTCATTAAATGCCTTTAAGTATTCATCATAAGTGGTAGCTGCAAATTTGCTGATCTTCATATAACCAATTCCGGGTTTTACCATGTAGGCAATATCAATACTGTATAAAGGAATTTTATCGCGTGTGATCTTGAAGTCAATAGGTTTTTTTAGTCCGCTTCGTAAAATACTTACATTAACTGTGCTTCCGCTTTTACCTCTTAATTTATCAAATACCATTTTATTGGTCACTTTTTTACCGGTCATTGGTGTGCCATCAACCGCCACAATTTTATCTCCGGCTTTTATTCCTAGCTTTTCACTTGGACCATCAATAATTGGATTCACTACACGAACAGTATCTTTAATGATATTGAACTCTACACCTATGCCATCAAAATTTCCTTCCAATGGTTCGTTCACTAATTCAAATTCTTTCGCGGGAATATAATCGCTGTGAGGATCGAGATTTTTTAATAAGCTTGCAATTGCTTTTTCTTCAAGATCAGCAGGATCGATCGTGTCTACATAATGTTTCTCAATATAATTGATAAGGCTATTCATTTTGGTGCCATTTGCTTGCTTATAATTGGCAATAATTGGCGATGAAGTACGTTTAGATAAGAAATAACCAGCAGTTAAACCTACTACCAAAACAATGGCAAAATATATTGGCATTAACGATTTGGGTTTGTATGGTTTGTGATCGCTTGGCTCGAAGGTCATTTTGTGCTACATTTGTAGAGTAACAAATGTAGTTATTTGTTTGATGAATTTGGTACCCATTCTAATGAATAAAAAGAGGAAAATATATAATTATACTATTTTAACGATAGTGTTATCGCTCTTTATTTGCCTTTCTTGTAAAAAAAAGAAAACCACCGACCCAACTCCACAATATCCTATTCCTTATGCGCCAATAAACATTACTATTTATCCAAACGACCCAACCAATTTTAAGTTACAAGCCATTGGAGGATGGATGTACTATTCAGGTGCAGGGGTGCAAGGTTTGATCATTTACAGAAAAACACAAGCTGATTTTTTGGCTATAGAACGTGCATCGCCCGAAAATCCAAACGTTGCAGGATCGGCGTTAAAAGTTCAATCGGATAATTTTACATTAAAGGATACCATAAAAAATGCGAGTTGGCAGATTGTTGATGGTGCGCCAATGAATAGCAGCTCCAAATGGCAATTACGTTTTTACGGTACTTCGTACGACGGAAATGTTTTGCGTGTGATGAATTAGATCTATTTCCACTTAGTGGTTTTGATCAATTGTAATACATCTTCACGAATAAAATCCAAAACTAATTTTAGAGAATCAACATTTGGGCTTGCATTAAAATATAATGCACCGCGTAAAAAATGTTGCGTGCTATCGGTTAAATAGAACTGTAAACCCGAAGCTGTATTTCCTTCAATGTCGTAAAGTAAACCGTAAACTTTTGAACTATCTCTAATGATCACACTTTCGTTCATGCCGGTTGCTTTAATTTGATGACGTACTGCAAAATTACGTGCGTCTTCTAAGTAGGTGGCAATATTATTATCTACTTTTTTATAACTTAAATGTATGGTGGCTTTAAATTTTGGAAAATCAATGTTCAACCAACACGGTTCGGCATTGCTATGTTTGTCTTTTGCTAAAACAGCATAACGGGGATATTCAAATGAAAAAGGACAAACACTATCATACTTTACATATTCCTTTTTTGGCATATCAATTCTAAAATAGCCGCGTGGTTTTGGAGAATATATCTCATCATCGTCTCCCTCACATGAAATAAATAACAATGAGCAGAACAAAAGGGCTAGAATAGCAATTAGGATGCGCTTTAACATAGTGTAAAAATAGAGCACTTTTACTGGTCAGCTTTCCAATAAAAATATACTTATCAAGATAGAACGTTTAAAAAGGGAGGTCTTTAGAGCTCATATCATCAAAATTCGTGTCTGTGTCAAATCCTGCTTGGGGGTTTTGTGATCCTGAGCCTTCGCGTTTTTGCAGAATTCTAAATGTATCAACCACGATCTCCGTTACATTTCTTTTTTGCCCTTCTTTATCATTCCATTGGCGAGATTGGATCTTACCTTCTACATAGATCTGCATTCCTTTTTTCAGCATTTTCTCAGCATTTTCAGCATTTGTACGCCACATCACAATGTTGTGCCATTCGGTATGCTCAATGCGGTTTCCGCTTTTGTCTTTATACGCTTCGGTGGTAGCCAAACTAAAACTCACACGCGCTATATTTCCTTCGAGGTATTTTAATTCAGGATCTTTTCCCAAATTTCCAATTAAGATCACTTTGTTTACGCCTGCCATTTTTATTATTATTAGTATTATAAATATACTTACGATTTTCGACAATTTCGAATTCTATTTTTAACTAACATTTTGGTAGTTATCGGCTTTTAACTAAAATAATGAAGGGTAAGTATGATCCTTTTCTTTTATCGTGGCCTTTGAATCATAAATTTTATTTTAACTTTGATAAACGGATCAATTATGGAAACTATTTTTCGAATCATACTTATCACACACGTCGTTGCCGGCTCCATTGCCTTATTAACAGGTTTGGCAGCCATTTTATTGCGCAATAGAACAAAGTTGCACCGACCATTTGGTAAGATCTATTTTTATTGCATGAGTATTATTTTTGTGAGCTCCGTATTCATGGCGTATTACCGCGATAATATCTTTTTATTATGCGTTGGATTCTTTACATATTATTCTGCGCTTACCGCATACCGTTCATTGAAGTTAAAAAAATTACATATGGATCAAAATCCCTCTAAATTAGATTGGGGCATTGAGATCTTTTTTGGAATGGTACATGTTGGCTTTGTGAGTTATGCCATTTATTCTTTGTTAAACGGTCACCCAGGGCTTGGTATTGTAAGTTTAGTGTTTGGATCAATAGGTATACAAGGTAATTTGTCAACCATCAAACGTTTGCGTAAAAAACTGAAGTATAAGAATTACTGGCTTCTTGCTCACATTAGCGGAATGCTTGGAAGTTATATAGGCGCACTCACTGCTTTTTTAGTGAACAATGGGCAGTATATTCGTGTACCGGGTATTGTTTTGTGGCTTGGGCCTACGGTAATTTTTGTCCCTTTAATATTTTACGAGATTAATGTTCATCAAAAAAAGAGCAAGAAGTTTGAAGTAGAAAAATAATCACAATGTGCTACACCGCCGAAGCGCAAACCAAAGCCGCCATAAAATACGCACAGCACAAAAGTTTTGATGCGGCGATCATTAAAGAACTTCAACTTAAATTAGAAGTACTTTCTTATACGCCTTTTTACCAAGTAAGTGGATTTGCGCATCCAAAGATCCTTGTCTTTACAGATGCAGAACCGTTAGAGCCAAAGTTATTTCATTGGGGCTTAATTCCTTCTTGGACAAAAGATGAAGAAGGCGCGAAAAAAATAATTAACCAAACATTAAATGCAAGAGGAGAAACTATTTTTGAGAAGCCTGCCTTTAGATCTTCAGCAAAAAACAAACGATGTTTGGTTTATCTCGACGCTTTTTATGAGCATCATCATTTAAATGGTAAAACCTTTCCTTTTAGAATTGCCATGAAAGATGATTCACCAATGGCCATGGCAGGGTTGTGGGAAGAATGGGCAAATCCAATGGGATCAGGGGAACTCATTCAAACATTTACAATTGTTACTACCAAAGGAAATGCAATGATGAAGAAGATCCATAACAATCCAAAACTAGAGGGCCCACGAATGCCGGTGATCCTTCCAAAAGAGAAACAAGATGAATGGTTAGATCCTGCTGCTAATCAAATGCAGTTAGAATCTTTATTGAAACCTTTTGATGAAACGCTTTTAGAATATCGCACCGTTGGTAAACTACTTGGTAAGGATGCCATAGGAAACAAACCTGAGGCAGAACACAAAGTTAAGTATCAAGAAATTGATTGGGCTTAATCGTCGATCATGTATCTATTTACTTTTAAAACAAAATAGATCTTTATCCCATCTTTTAATACCGTGCAAATTTTGTCTACACTTTTTTCTTGGTAGGTATGCCCAAAATTAAAAAGACCGTAATTTCGAGTTAGTTCTATCCAGCGCTTGAACGCATCTTTATTATAGGTAACACCGTTATAATAACGCACAATGTTTTTTTGTTCGCTAAATAATCGAATGTTCAAATAACCTCCGATAGGTTCAATGAGTAGAGTGTAGATCTCATTTTTGAAATCAAGGATCAGATCTCGATTTTCTTTTTCGCCCTGCCATACTTTCGTGAATTCTATTCCAATAAATGGAGGCTTACCTTGTGGTAACTTTAATACCAGTCTCATTCTTCATATTCTTCCTTTCTCTTGCCTGTAATTTGTTTAATAAATTCAATCCGTTCTTTAATACCCGAAATTTAGTATGATGAAATGTCCATTTTAATTGTTCTTCGCCATCCATGTGGTATCTTTCGTGCAATACCCATGAGCAACTTTTTAGATCAACAAGTTCACCGCTTGCTCTGTGTTCTCCTTTTGTAAGATCGGCTATGATGTCTTGAAGTAAATTATCGAGCGATCGAATACATTTTTGATCTCCGCTAAACTCTAATAGATCAACCAGCACCAAATATCCTCCCAAGTTTTCCATGCCTCAAAAGTAGGCGAGGCTTGGATAAAGTGTGGCTACGATTTATAGCAATTTGAAATTTAACGTTTGTTTGAGTCTAAGCGTAATTGATTTGACCTGAGCCGTTTATTTACGGTGCTCAGCCAACTGCATTATTCTTGTGATAACTTTAAAGGGAAAACAACAAGGCGTTATTTATTTCTTTAAAAAATCAGACCAATGTTTTGTTTCCGGAAAATGTTCAGCAAAGATCCTAAACATCGCCACAAGTGGCAGAAACAATATCATGCCGGCAACTCCCCAAATTAAACCACCAATAAAAATTACCAAAATTGAAACTAGTGTATTTAAATTAACATGTTTTCCAACTACATAAGGAAATACAAGATTGGCTTCCAGATATTGAACACTTGTAAATATGGTTATTATACCAAGAGGTTGCCAAACGGTTCCTGTGCTCAACCAACTGATCGTAATTGGTAAAAGCGCGCTGATGAGAATGCCAAAATAAGGTATGATGGTCATGATGGCTGTAAGCATTCCGTAAACCAAAGGGTTTTCAGTTCCAATTATCCAAAGGCCTAATGTATTTAGTATACCAACTATCATATACACAAAAACCATTCCGCGAATAAATTTAGAGAACATCACTATGGTGTCATTCAACACTACAGGAATTTTATCTTTGTAATGCAAGGGCGCCAAGGCAATAACAAAAGTTACGATCTTGCCACGGTAAATTAAGATCAAAGTAATATAAATAGGAATGATAACAAGATTTAAAATGGCTTCAAAAGTTGCTTTTGATGTTTCCTGAATGATTGCACCTGCATTTTCACTTAAACGCTTTAATCCGTCTTCTATCCACCCCATTTGCTCTTGACTCGTCCAGCCAAATTTTTGGTACAAGAAATCTTGTAATTGATCTATTAGCGGATAGATCTTTTCTTGAAGCAAAGGCCATTTACCGCTTAATAGCGCCATTTCATAACTCAGCAACATAATTAATCCGGCAAAAAGAACACAAACTAAAATTAACGGAATGAAAATGGCAATACCACGGTGAATACCTTTTGATTCAAGAAATTTGCACATTGGATAAATTATAATGGCAATAAATAATGAATACACAAGGGGTATGAGAAATGACTTTGCAACAACCAAAATAAAAGAAACCAATACCAATGTAAGTAATGACTGAAGAAAAGACGAAATTTTCATTTGCATAGAATTAACGATGTAAAGATACTCAACAAAGCTTACTTTATTAAATGACCAAAATCATTACCTAATTTGAGCTTTAGTCGCGGTGACAAAAAAGTGAAGCATTAAGGATTCATAAAAACCCTAGTTATTTTAGTCTAATACCAAAAAAATGTTTTATGTTACAAGTCTTGCAATTTACTTGAACATAATTAGCGGCACCTTCTAACTTTATTTTGTAATAATACTTTTTGCCAAATTCAGTAATTTTGAATAAGTTCTGTTGAATAATCATAAATATCACTTACTGTTAAAATCAACCACTTTATGTTTTATTCCAGTTAGAAATTCATTATATTTAGCTTTCAACTTCTCTCCAACAATGTAATTATGTGGTAACACCAAGTTATCAGAATACAAAGAACATTCGTACAAACTAGCCAATCCGACAGACATTCTTCGCTTATCAACGTTTTCCACGTCAAGAAACTTGGTATCTTGATTAATCATAAATGTACCATAATAAGTAAATCCAAACTCCTGAATTTGATCAACTGCATAAGTGTAGATATTCGGATGAAGTAACTTTTTTTTGCAATTATCCAAAATGCATGAATCAAGATAATTATTGTTATATCGTTTTAAATGAAAGAGCACAATTTCAATATATGAGTCACCACTAACATCTTTAGTTGTAATCATCCCATAAGTTTTAATAAATTTAATTAATGTGTCCATGTTAATCGAATCAATGTATTGAATAAAATGCAATGCATCTTTGTTGTCTTTTTTTAAATCAGCAAAAGTTCTCGCGCATTGGTCATTTAAAAACAAACTTCTTATAAAATTAAATTTCATAAAATTCCCCGAACCTTTTGTATAAAAGTATCTCATTGTTTCATCTTGATTATTTAGAAAGTTTTTTCTTATCAGAGCCTTGTGATGTTCATCAAAATCTTCTACTTCAAAATTTCTAGTTTTTTCCTGGGAAAGGCCATTTTTTATGGCTTGAACCATATAAGTATAGGCTTTTGTAAATTTCTTGCGCTCTAAAAAATATAGTGAAATATCATGATAATAATTGGCATCTTTTGGAATGAGTCGCCCTAATTTTTCAAAATAAAATTCCACCTTCTTATCGAGATTATACTTTTTTGAAATATTATAACAAGTTTCATTATAAAAAACATCCTCTTGGCTGAAACAAGATAGACATTTAGTAATAAGGAAAAGGAAAAAAAATAATCTCATTTTAATAATTATAATTCAAAGTTACAATTTTATTTCACAAGATTTGGCCTTTTAAAAAAGCATCACTCACTTACCACCCAATCTGCTAAAGGTCTTGAGTCATTTTTGTGTAACTTGATAAGACAAAAGTTAGTCAAGTCAATATTAGGATTAGTTTTAATTTCATGTCGTTGTCTAAGTGTGGTCGCCTTGCAGATAACGTTTTGCATAGGCAGGCTTACGAAGCATCAACTGTCTGTGCCGACAAAAGGTTTTATAAAGATACTAAACTTTTTATTCCGACGTCTGCTCGCTTACCATTAGTTGCTGTTAGTGGTTGTTGCTGGCACAAAGGTAAATTTAGCATTTGTTATTGAGTCAGTCCGCGATTTGTCCAAGCAAAAATTTTGTTCGAGTTATTGTATGTTTTTGTCTCTTGTAAGTCCTTTTTTTTGTCGACATGATGTCGGGTAGTTGCTGGATCCAATATTCTCTCACATTAAAACAAAATAAACAAATATCAATGGAAGAACATTTAGAACCAACAAAATAAATGATTGTCTACGAATATTTTTGTCTGGATCGTCCCTGTGTCGGCATAATCTTATACCCCAGATCAGAAGGACCAAATAGAGGACAGAAAATAAAGTTTGGAAGACTCCTATAACCATTGGACCTGTCTGGACGAAGATTACAGGATACCAAGTCGCGTAAACGAGTATGTTTATTACGATTAAAAGAGCTATGTTCGTCCATACGAGAACTCTGGTACCCCTTAGATGTAAAGTTTCTTTCATTGATGTCTTTAATGTCTGTTGTTATTCGTCCATGCAATTACCGCTAACGTTTGGCGAGCAGAAGTAGGCGGGCTTACGAAGCATCACCAGTCTTAACCGACCAAAGGTATTTTAAAGATACTTACTTTATTAGTGAGCCGCAAACAAATTGTCTGCCGCTTTAATTGCGCGCGAACGATGACCGAGTCCGCCCGCTTACTTTTGCTTGCTGGTTATGCGTTGTAGCCCGCACACAGTTTTTTGAACAATTAAGGTTATATTTGAATAATGAACAGTCTTTGTTATAGCCTTTTTCTTTTGTTTGTCGGCCTTCTAACCGAAGCCCAAAACTTAGTGCTAAATCCAAGTCTAGAAGAACTTTCCGGGAAGTTTCCTACTCATTGGAAAACTATTAATTTGTCACCGGACATTTTTACTAAGGGCGAAGAGATAAATAATTTTAATGACGAGAAAATCCCTTACGATTTTGGGAATAGCTTTTTGGGAGTCATGAGCGCGACTAACTGGTCTGAAATTATTCAAGCTGAATTAAAGGAACCGCTTGTCGCTAACGCCGTTTATCAAATTAAGATCCAAGCGTGCAAACATAGTTTTTGTCCATCGGGATTTTTTAATCTTGAAATCGCTTTTACTAAAGGGTCACTTAAACCAGCAGGAGACGATCAGACGCGACAATATAAGTTACCTTTTGTCAATTTGTATTGCGAAAATATGGACACGGTAAAAAGTCGGGATAAATGGACGGAGTTTACTGGTTTTTATACCGCAAAGGGTGGCGAAAAGTACATTTCTTTAGGTAGATTTTCAGTTTACTTTAAGGAAGATAAAACTATTAAGCAAACCGATTATGATGGAGTTATTTACGAAGATAATATTACCAGAGGTTGTACTTATTTATATTACGATAGTCTAATTGTCAGCGAATATAAAGTGCCTTACAAAAAACCAATTGTTCTGGAAAACATTTTTTTTGAAACAAACAAAAGTGTTCTACTACCTGCCTCTTATGCGTCTTTAAATCGCTTGTATTCGATATTAGTCAAACTGCCGGGGACAAAAATTAAAATCACTGGTCATACTGATAATGTCGGAAATGCTAATGATAATTTTAAATTATCGAAGAATAGGGCAGTCGCGGTTCAGAATTACTTAATTAAAAAGGGAATTGCCAAAGGTCGAATTACGTCTGATGGAGTCGCAGATAAGAAACCAATTGGAAATAACGGAACAAAAGAAGGTCGGGAGCAAAATCGTCGGGTCGAATTCGAGTATTTCCAGTAGTCCGTCCGGGCTATTACGCATAACTACCATATAGGAGTGATTTTATAACGCCTATATTGCTAAATTGGCAATATTAGAATGATTTTTTCTTTCTATTGATTAACTAAATATAACCCATTTTGGAATAATACAGAATAAATGTTTAAACTATGTTTTAACCAGTAAAAACAAAAAAGCCTCTCAGTTTCCTGAAAGGCTTGATTTTATTGTGTGGGGAGTACTGGGTTCGAACCAGTGACCCCCTGCTTGTAAGGCAGGTGCTCTGAACCAGCTGAGCTAACCCCCCATTGGGGCGACAAATTTAAGTCCTTAGTTTTAATTATGCAAGTTTTTTTTAACGCTTTTAAGCCATTTCAAACTGCATCTTGCTAAGCTTGTGATACAGCCCTTCCTCATGCTTCATAAGCTCTGAGTGAGTGCCAGTCTCTAATACAACGCCTTTTTGAAGAACCACAATTTTATCGGCATTTCTTATGGTAGATAAACGGTGAGCTATCACAATACTTGTTCTTCCTACCATCAATTTCTCTAAAGCTTCCTGCACTAAGTGTTCACTTTCACTATCCAAACTGCTGGTGGCTTCGTCTAAAATTAAAATACTTGGGTTTTTTAATACAGCTCTTGCAATAGCTATACGTTGACGTTGCCCGCCTGATAATTGAATTCCCCTCTCTCCAACTAAAGTTGAGAATTTTTCAGGGAACGATTCAATAAAATCATAGGCGTTCGCCTTTTTTGCAGCTTCTTCAATTTCTTGTTCTGTTGCATTTGGTCTTCCGTAAGCAATGTTATCGCGTATAGTTCCGGCAAATAAAATAACATCCTGTGGCACCAAGGCAATTTTTTTACGTAGCTCTGTTAACGAATACTCTTTTGAATTTTTTCCGTCAATGATGATCTCTCCATTTATTGGATCATAAAAGCGAGAGATCATGGAGGCAATGGTACTTTTTCCTGATCCGCTGGAGCCAACTAATGCAACTGTTTGTCCTATACTTGCTTTAAACGATACGTCTTTCAATACAACAAAATCCGGTCGGGTTGGATAATTGAACGACACGTTTTTAAATTCTATCTCTCCACTTTTTGTTTTTGCTGTTTCAACCACGCTGCCAAGGTCAATATCTTCAATATTACCATCTATCAATTCAAATACCCTGTCGGTTGCGCCTAATGCGCGTTGCAATGACGCGATCTGTTCAGGTAAACCACCCAACGATCCTGCCACAAATAAGGATAACATCATAAATGTACCAAATGCTTCAGCAGTTAGAGTTTTTTCAACTTTTAAGGCAAATAACATTTGCCATAAAATAAAGAACACCGATCCAAAAACAAATACCATTACAAATGAAAAGAAGAGTCCTCTGAAGATCCCATACTTTAAACCAAACTCACGAATAATACTTGCTAGCTTATCGTATTTCTTGATCTCATATTCCTCATTGGTAAATGTTTTCACATTAGCAATTCCGGTTAAGGCTTCGCCAACAACAACATTTGATTCGGCAATTTTCTCTTGATAGGTCTTAGAGAATTTGCGGATCTTTTTTGCAAATAAGATAGAAACAAAAGTTAATGGTGGAATTATGATAAGAAACCATTTGGCTATTGGTCCGGAGGTCATTACCAATATTACTAAACCTCCAACACCAACAATGGTTTGTCTTATTAATTCAGCAATAGTGATCGTAAAGGCATCTGAGATCACGCTAATATCAGTTGCCATACGGCTGCTTAATTCTGCCACCTGACTTTTTGAAAAGAAGCTCATGGGCATTTGGATCAAGCGCTTGAAGGTATCAAGTCGTAATGTTTTAAGAATATTTTCGGTCACTTGTGCAAAAAGGTAAACACGACCAAAAGAGAAAGCAGCCTGCAGAAGTAAAATACCTAGAAGAACGCCGCCAATTTCCATTAACTCAACGCGAACGGTTTCAGCATCCTTGGTTTCTTCGGCAAGGTAGCCCAACATTTGCCCCGATTTTAAAGGAAAGATCAAGCCAACACCTGCACTACCAACTAAAAAGATCATTCCTAACACAAACTTCCACTTATGCTTGCCTAGGTATCCAAAAAGGCGTAGCGACTTTTTTAAATTAGCTATACTAAGTTTTGCCTTTGGTAATTCGTCGGTATCGTTATCAGTGGGGCCTGCGCCCCTTCGGCCTTTTGCCATAATTTAGAAAATATGGGCAAAATTAGGATTTTTTCGAGGCTCGGCTGTCATATAATTGTAATGAGTTTAACCGATTACCGCCATTTTGCTGTTGTTCACGCTTTTTTGGTTACCGCAAGGGCAGTTTTATGAGGCAAAATTTATTTGTGGATTAAATAAATTGCCTATATTTGCAGTCCGTTTTAAAAAGTATAAAAATTAGAAAACATGAAAAGGACCTT
>Ga0068876_10001886_pt1 | contig 15911 bp, 18 predicted proteins | sample NOAtaG_6_FD_66442 | JGI IMG/M metagenome (GOLD analysis project Ga0068876, IMG submission 66442) | Freshwater lake microbial communities from Lake Erie, under a cyanobacterial bloom - NOAA_Erie_Diel5S_2200h metaG | ecosystem: Environmental > Aquatic > Freshwater > Lake | place: USA: Ohio, Lake... | reverse complement strand
TCATAATAGATGAGATACATCTATTGTCTGAGGCTCAAATAGAGGCTGCAGGAGAGCTTATATCAGACAGAAACCCTGTTGTGTTAGGACTGACAGGCACACTCTCTTCTTTTACAGAAAGAACACTGCATGAAGAGCTTCAGCTGCCTGTTGTGGCTAAATATTCCATAGAACAGGCTGTAAATGAAGGAGTTGTAACAGACTATGAAATCACAGTGGTGAGAGTGCCTTTGGATGACAAAAGAATAAATGACTACAAAGGAAAGAAAAAAACTGAAAAGAAACAGTTTGATTCCTATGGATGGGTGATTGATTCTCTGGAAAGACAGGGAAAGAGCACAATGTTCTTAAGACTGGCAAGAATGCGCATAATACAGAATAGCATTGCCAAAATGGAGAAAACCAGAGAGCTTCTCAAAAAGCATAAAGACGAACGAGTGTTAGTTTTCTGTGGTGTCACCAAAATAGCTGATACATTAGGCATTCCTTCCTATCATAGCAAAGCTACAGAGAAGAAGATATTTGAAGACTTTGTATCAGGAGAGGGTAAACACCTGGCTGTTGTAAAGATTGGTAATACAGGGGTGACATACAAGCCTCTTAACAGAGTGATTATCAACTATTTTGACAGTAATGGAGAAAACCTCGCTCAGAAGATTAACAGATGTATGGCTATGGAATACAACAATCCAGACAAGAAAGCTCAGATATACATCGTTTGCTCTACAGAGGATGTAGAAGCTAGATGGTTAAGTAAAGCATTAGAATTCTTTGACAAAACAAAAATTAAATACGTATGACATTAGAATTAATTGAAGAAATCAATCCAATGAATGGAACAATGTATGCAGTGAAAGCTGATAATCAAGTGGTTAAATGGTTTATGCATAAAGGAGAAGCTGAAAGATTTTATGAATTGGTGAAGGCTAATCCAAGTGAAATTGAGCCTAAAAAAACTGTATTAAAATCTACAGAAATCTCTCAGTAAAATTTGGAAATTAGATGTAAATAGCCTATATTTACAAACACTAAATTACATAAAAAATGAAATTACCAGACGAAATTACACAAGTGACAAGCTTAAATCCTAGAGATTTGGTTATAGTCTCTATTCCAAAAATGGGGAAGGGTACAATCTTAGGAGACCTCACTACAAAGAAAAATGCATTAGTATTGGACTTAGAAAAAGGGGGTTATGAATTTATAGCAGCAAGAAAGCTCTCAATTTACAATTCCCAAGAAACGAGCAAATGGGAAGCTTTTCAAAACTATCTGGCATACAGAAAGCTGCTTTTAGAGAATAAAGGGAAGTATGAATATTTGATTATTGATGGTACAACAGATTTAGACGACCTATCAGAAATAGGTGGTACATTAGCATATATGAGTTCCATCATAGGCAAAAAGTTTAATAGAAAGGGTGGTGTTCCAGGAGGGGAAGAGTTTTCATATGAAGACCCAGAATGGAAATCAGTTCTTTCTCTACCAGAAGGTGCTGGTTATTTGCACACAAGAAACTGGTTTATACAACAAATTGAGATGTTTAGGCAAATTAGCCCATACAGAATATACGCATCTCACGTAGTTGATAAATACATAAAAGACAATGGTAAGGAAGAAGTGGTAGGGTCTGAAATTTCCCTTACAGGGAAGCTAAAGACTATATTTGCTTCAAAGGTGACAGCTCTATGTAAGCTTACAGCTGATGAAAATAAGCGTTATTTGAACTTTGATGTATCAAATGATAGTATCATTGCAGGTAGCAGAAGTCCTCACCTTAAAGGTAAAATCCTTATTTCTGAAAAGAAAAAGGATGATAAAATAGTCACTTATTGGGAAAACATCTATAATTAACAATTAAAAACAACAAACATGATCCAAGGAGAAAAAAGAGAAAGTAAAGACAGAAGTAAAAAAGTGGGAATTTTTGAAGCAAAGGTGGTAGCAATTAACCCTGATGCTGAAGAGTTCAAAGAAGTGTTAGGAATTGAATTGAAAGAAGACAGTAGGGCAACAGAATATCTGTCAGAAAATTCAGCAGGAAACACTTTTCTGAGAGTTGATTTTTGGCTGGAAGAAGTGAAATCTAAAGAAACATTTAAGGTGACATTCTTCCTAGAAGACAAACAACGTGAGAACAAAGAAGGAACAAAGAAACAATACGTCAATAACATTGGTGTTTGTTCTTGGGCAGCATCTAAAAATGAACTTCCTGAATGGTTTGCAAAGAGAGATTATCGTGTAGCTAATTCTGGAGAAGAAGAATTGTATGAATTTCTTCGTACATGGTTAATGAACCTTGATTACAAGAAAGATGACACAGTGCTTCAGCTTGATTGGAAAAAGCTTATGAAAGGCAATGTAAAAGATTTGAAAGACCAAGTGAATGGAGAATATTGTGGAAATATTCTTTCATTAGCTACAGTCACTTCTAAATCAAAAGAAGAAGAAGTGGATGGTAAAACAGAAACTGTAGTTAAAGAATATCAAACTATCTACAACAAAGCTTTTCTTCCTGCTTATTACATGAAGAATTTCCGTGTAGTTAATTATGAAGATGAAAAGGTTCAATCTAGCTTAAGAACAAAAAAGCCCAAGGATTTGAAACCTTATGAAAGATTTGTAGTTAAAATTACAGATTCTGAATACGGATGTAAAGATTATTACATTCTGAAAGAGCTTCAGGATTATAATTCAAACGAAAATCCAGTAGCTACAGACACTGCTATTTCTCCTGATGACAGCAAGTTTTAATTAAAAATGATAAAAGGTGAAAAAAAAGTAGTTTTATCACCTGAAGCTGTTTTAAAGAAGATTTCTGAATATGACATATTCAGATATTATATGCCTGACAAATCTTGGAAAGTTGGACAAGTGACACTTTCCCCGTTTAGAAATGAGAGAAACCCTTCCTTTATTATTGGTAATAGGAAGGGTTTTCTTTCTTTTATAGATTTTGGAGACACTTCCAAACGAGGGGATTGTTTTGAATTTGTTAAGCTTTTATACAATCTATCTAATATACATGATGTATTGGTGATGATTGACAGAGATTTTGGACTTGGTTTTTGTTCTAATACAGCTACAGAGGCGTATAAAACTATCGTAAAAGAATACAAACAGCCTGAAGATTTAGGCAAGAGGTATTGTTTAATCCAAGCAATTACAAGAAAGTTTACAATAGAGGAATTGGACTATTGGAATCTCTATCACCAGGATGTAGAAGATTTAAAAAGTGAGAATGTATATTCCATAAAGAAGCTTTTTCTGAATAAGAAATTGTTTCCATTAAAGGAAACTGAGCTTAGATTTGGTTATTTATACAATGGTCACTGGAAAATCTATCGTCCTTTTGCAGATAAAAAGAACAAATGGATGCCTAATAATGTGCCCATCACTGAAATGGATGGCAGATTGCAGATTGCAAACTGCGAAACAGCCTTCATTAACAAAAGTAAGAAAGACTATATGGTGATGAAAAAGGTGTTTCCATGTTCTTGTGCTGTACAGAATGAGGGCATGGCTTGTTTTTCTGTAGAGAATGTAGACTATCTAAAGGCTAATTCCAAAAGACAAATATTGAGTTTTGACAGTGATGTAACAGGTGTGACTAATTCACAACAGATTACACAACTGTTTGATTTTGACTATTGTAATGTTCCTAAACATCTCTTGAAGGAAGGAATTAAAGATTGGGCTGATTGGAGTAAAGCATACGGACTAAAGCCTATTGAAGAATATTTAAAACAAAAAGAGTTAATATGAGAAAGTTTAGTCGTTACAAAGAGAATTTAAGAATGGATGGTAATAAGGTGTATTCTTATAATACACATGTAGCTACAAAAAAGGATGGAGAATTAATTATTCACGGATGGTGGAGTGTCACCACTTCTAAACATATAAACTATGTTGCAGAAGAACTAAAACTAAAAAGAGTGTACTAAAATTTAATTTATGAAAAGTTATAACACAACAAAAGAGTTGCTTTTAAACACAACTATTCCTCAAGAAACAAGAACTTACAAACCAATTACACATCAACAGTTGATTGATATTACAATGGAAAGCATTGAGCAATCAGGATTTGTTTTAGACAAAGAGCTGTATACATGTTGTGATAATGGAATGGTGGCAACAGGTAGATATACAATTAAGAATGTAGCTGATACTGAAATGCAGCTTGAATTTGGCTGGCAGAATAGCTATAACAAAAAGGTGAGCCTTAAAGTGGCGCTTGGTACACGTATTATGATTTGTCAAAATGGTTGTGTATCAGGGGATTATGGAGCTTTTAGAAAAAAACATATGGGAGAGGTGCAATCTTTCACCCCTGCTGCTATTACAGAATACATTAAACAAGCAGGAGAAGCTTTTACAAGAATACAAGGAGAGCGTGACCAAATGAAGAATATTCAGGTTTCTAAAAGACAAGCTGCAGAAATTGTAGGTAGAATGTTTATTGAAGAACAAATTATTGAGAGTACACAAATTAACATCATTTCTAGAGAATTGCAAGCTCCTACATATAATTACAACGCTGATCCAGAAAGCTTGTGGGCTCTTTATCAACACACCACTTATGCAATGAAAGAAGTGCACCCCACTATGTGGATGAAAAAGCATATTGATGTACATTCTTTCTTTGTAAATGAAGCAGGCATATTAGTTAACACTTTGAACAAGGAAATTACTATTGAAGAAGAATCTCCTTTTGTTCAATTACAATTATTTGAAAATGAATTGGGATAAATTTTCTGAGTTTTTTCATGAAAGTTGGCACCCTAAAATAAGACCTTTTATAGAGAGCGAGGATTGTGATAAGATTTATGAGTTTTTGAAAAAAGAATCAAAGAGGGGCAGAAAAATAGCCCCTCTTTCTTTCGATGTATTCAGAGCTTTTAAAGAAACATCTTTAGACAACTTAAAAGTGGTTCTTATGGGTATGTGTCCCTATCACACTATAAGGAAAGATATGAAATTTCCCAGTGGTGTAATAGTGGCTGATGGACTACTTATGGGATGTTCACATACAGGAACAATACAACCTTCCCTTGATCAGTTTTATAATGCTGTAGAGAAGGATGTGTATAATGGACTCAATCTTAAGTATGTAAAGACACCAGATGTTAGCTATCTGGCACACCAGGGAGTGCTAATGCTTAACGCAGCTTTGACAACAGAAATAAATAAAGCTGGGTCACATATAGCTCTTTGGCAGCCATTTACAGAATATCTTTTTACAGAAGTGTTATCTATTACACAGGTGCCTATTGTGTTCCTTGGTAAGGACGCTTCTAAATATAAAAGATTTGTAGCTCCTTTTACATGGACATTTACATTAAGTCATCCAGCCAGTGCTGCCTATTCTAACACAGAGTGGAGCACAGAAGGAACATTTACAAAGGTGAACAAAATACTCAAAGATAACAACAATTATGAAATACAATGGCTCTATGAAGAAGCGCCATTCTAAACACACTATGAATTATGGAAATTGACGTATCACAATTAGAAGTGGGAGATGAATTTTTCTTTTGTGTACAAGGAAATATTACCAGAGCTATGGTTATTAGACCTGTACAGGCTAAAAAGATTCAGCCAAGTTACAACCCAAATAATAAAACCTATTACAAATCTGTAAAGTGTAAGATAAGTGCAATACAAAAAACTCACACTAACACTTGGAACGGTAAAACAAGAACATGGGTTACAACAGAATATCGTGCATCAGAAAATTACACTATTGAGAAGTTTGTAAACTTAAATTGCAAAAATATTTGGTTACTTAAAAGAAAAAGTATATGATTAAACACAATTTAAAATATGGAGGAGATCTAGAGATAGGTGACTTTATAGCAATAGCAGATGGAATGCATATCACTTTAGGATGGTATGTAGGAGCAGGACAAGGAACATTACAATATTATCAATATACATCTCCAGGAGAAGTTTATGAAAGATATAATAAGTTCTTAAATGATCCATCTCCTGGTAAATGGGAGGCTTCACGTTATGGTAGATATAAAAAGTTTTCTTCCAAGCTCATATGGAAAGGATATATATATGGATATGGAGTTAGAAACCAAGGTACACGTGTAATAAAAATAACTAATCCAGAATCATTATTCACTAGTCCTGAAGACTTAAAGACTTATAACAAATCAAAAGAAGCATTACTCACATTAAATTTTCCATTAAAATGATTTTAGAAAAACAAAAAGACGCACTGGTTTATGAAAACGGAGAACCAGAAGAGAGTATAGGTATGTCTCTTGACATGGATTCTGCTCAGATTTTGATGCAAATGTTGAGCAAAAACCTGTATTCAGACTCAATTGGTTCAACAATTAGAGAATGTGCAAGCAATGCGCTTGACAGTCATAGAAGAGCAGGAATAAATGACACTCCAATTATTGTTAGTTTAATCACTACAGATGCAGGAGGATTTGAGTTCTCTGTAGAAGATTTTGGTATTGGCTTAGATGCTGATGATGTAAAGAATATAATCAGCAAATATGGTAAGTCTACCAAGCGTAATAGCTCTACAGAGCTGGGTATGATGGGACTTGGCTTTAAGGCACCTCTTGCCTATACATCTAGTTTCTATTTTGTATGTCGTAAGAATGGCGTAGAAAGGAAATATATGATGTACGAAGGAGAAGATGTGAACACTATTGACCTTTTGTATGAAACTCCTACAGAAGAGGAAAATGGTGTTAAAGTGATAGTTCCTGTTAAATGGTCAGATAAAAATGAATTTGTTAAGAAAACAAAAGAGCAACTGGCTTATTTTGAGAATGTCTATTTTAATGTAGAAGGTGTAAATAATGATTTTACTATTTATAGACATGAAAAGTTTCAGTTCTCTGGAATAACTTCTGATAAGTATTTGCACATCTGTCTGGACAATGTTTATTATCCATTAGACTTTGGAAAGCTTGAGCTTTCAAACATCAGAGTTCCTATTGGTTTAAGATTTAGCCTTACAGATGGTATATTTCCTACACCAAACAGGGAATCCATCAGATATACACAAGAAGCTAAAGACAAAATCAACTCTCGTATTGCTGAAGTGGCTGACATTCTTGTAGAAAAGTATAACAATTCAATACAAGAAACTGATGATTTCATGAGTATAATGCATCATTTTAAAGGTGATTCTATAATTGTTGTTTTAAACAATATGGAATCTTCTATAGACATTAAAACTCTATCACAGTATTCTAGTATTAATGTTTCATCTCCTACACTAAAAGGATTTCCTCTTATTAATATATCAAAATTGTATAATAGCAAAGACTACATGTTTTCTGATTATACAAAAACATACATTGTTTCTCAAAAAACAGTGAGAGAGAATAAAGGATGGAAAGATATTAATTTCTGGGACATACAGGGTAAGAAAATGTATATTGCTAGTGAGAAGATTTCAGGAATTAAAAAAGAATACATCAAATCTTTAATAACTGGTAGATGGGATGATATGTTTATTGTAAAGAAAAAGTATAAAACAATGCCCTTGTTTAAGGGAGATGATTACAAATCTTATTATAAACTTTTAGGGCTTAAAGCCTATCCCAAATCCCAATGGAGAGCTGTAATTATAGAATTCCAAACTATTCTTCAAAGTTTAATTGATAAACATTTTGTCAATTTAGACACGCTTGAAGTGCCTCAGTCTTTTATTGATTCCAAAAATGCTGTTAAAGCAATGAGAACTGGAAGTATAACAAAGAAAGACAAAAGGAAAAGGCTTCAAGGAGAAATAGTATGCAAGATGGCATATGATCTTGAAAGATGGGTGGATGGAAAGAATTGTAAATGGGTGAGTGAAACCTTTAATATGGCTACCTTTCATAGAAAAAAAAGAATAGTGGTGTATGGTGTTGCTAAAGATGCGGAAACCTTAGATTTTTGGTACAAGCCTCTTAAATCATCTGTAGATTTTGTAATATTTAGCGACAGAGAACTTAAAAGAGTTAAAGATTTAAAAATACACAATCTTATTTCAATGGAAGAATTCATGCAGGGAAAAGACAAACCCTTTCAAAGACTCGTTACATTTTGTTTAATTAATAAGCTTATAGATAAAAACAGAAAGATTTTCTCATTTAGAGAGCATTTAAAAGATGTTTCTACTAATCTATTTGACAAAATACAAAAGTTGAGAGACTATAATATACACAATAAAGTGACTATAGATGATGGTGTAAGAGAAACTATTATTGAGAAGGGCATAGAGCTTTCTTCTTTTGATGTTTCTATTTATTCAGAATATCTATCTGTAAAAGCTTTTTGTGAAAAGTTTCCTTTTGTAGAAGTGCTTATGGAGGGACTTAATAGTTATGATAAGGAGTCAAACGCCATAATTGTAAAATCTATAACTGATCTTTTAAAATACAATAAGCATAGAATAAACTGGAAAAATTACAAAATAACACTTAATGAAGATGTTTCTTCAGAAGAAGTGTTAACAGAAGAAGTAATAGAAGAATTAACAAACGATTAATTACAAAAGGGGGGAATACATACAATCCCCCCACATTTTTAACAATTAAATTAAAAACACATGAAACTGTTTAGTTTAAACTGGTTTAAATCCAAAAAACAAGAAGAATTACAAAATCTGAAAGTTGAAGAGCAACAGCTTAAAAATGCTTTGCTTTATAAAAAGCTGAATGAAACAGAAGAAGTTTCTGTTCCTCCTGTTGCTCCTAACAAACCTTATAAGAAGGTGAAGCTAGTGAATAATGTCCTCACTGTATTATTATATGATGGAACCATTCTTAGCAAAAGCAATGCTTCTGCCGATGATTATTATACAGTGAAAGATGCATACACTGAAGATGAGATTCTTAGTGTTATGGTGGTTAAGGAAATAAAAGAAGAGAGAATAGCAAAGGCTAAAGAATATGAGAAAGCTAAAGCTCTTAACAAGGGTATTCACATTCTTGCTTATACAGGAGATTTCACTGTAGATGGTAATTCTGTCTATCTGAAGGGAATCAATCGTTCTCTACCACAATTGTTAGTGGAGAAGTTTATTGTCATTGTAAATAGCTATGAGAATAATTTGGATCAACTTCAAGAAGATGTTGAGTATCAATCACTTAAGCGCTTCTTTATGTGGTGCTGCCTCAATCCAAGAGCTGAAGTGGCTAATGAACTCTATCGCTTCTTAATGGAGAATAGCTTCCGTATTACAAAGCAAGGTTTCTTTGTAGCTCTGAGGAATGTTGTAACATTACATCAAAATAATGAGATAGTTAAATATGTCAGCAATGCCTATAACAAGGTGAAAGCTGTATGGAAGAAAAATCCAGACAACTATCGTGTTATGGATAACAATGGAGAGTATTCTATTGAAAAAACAGACAATACAAATCCTCGTGGTGTAATAGTGGGTAATTTGACATCTCTTTATTTGGATCTTCCAAATATGGCAGAAAATAGATTTACAGATGATTGGACCAGAACATTTGACATCAGACTTGGTAAGGTGGTAAACATGCCTACAGAAGATTGTAACTGGAGTACACAAGATTGTGCTGCTGCAGGACTACATTTCACTAGTGATCAAATTCACTATGTAGGATGTGGTGACCAATCTGTACTTGTTCTCATCAATCCTATGAAGGTGGTGGGTATTGGTCAGCATAAGGGTAGATGTTATGAGTATTTACCAATTATGGCTGTTCCTCGTGAGGAGGCTACAGAAATTCTTCATGACCTTGATTTTGACACTCTTGAATTAGATGAAGATTATGCAATTCGTGAATTGAAAGATTTACAAGAGAAAGCAAAAGATGGTTTTGCTAAAGAAGCAAGTAAGCATGAATTCAATCTTCCTGCTCTTTCTACAATAGAAGTGGAGAAAATTGTTGCCAATCTTGATGAAATTAAGAGAGAAATTTCAAAGAGAGTGGTAAGTGTGAGTTAATTATAAAAGGGAATGTGGTATATTTGCGTATATCACATTCCCTTTAAATTATAGAATATGAGAATTAAAAAGAATGCTACAAAGAGAAGGACCAAGATTCCACGAACAAAATCTCCCAAGAGCAGAAACTCTAAATCAATGACAGAATCCCAATTCTGGTCATTCATTAGGAGTGCTCTGAGACAAAAAAGTAGATGGTGGAAACCTATTACAGAATGTAAAATGAAGTCTCGTAGGGCTTATAAAGGACCAAATAAGAGACAGCGCTTTGAATATCAATGTAATGAGTGTAAAGAATGGTTCCCAGAGAAGAAGATTAATGTTGACCACATTGTTCCTGCAGGGAGCTTAAACTGTGCAGCAGATCTTCCAGGATTTGTAGAAAGACTTTTCTGTGAAATAGACAACTTGCAAGTGCTTTGCTCTGAGTGTCATAATGTTAAAACAAAAAATGAAAAGAAATGATTACAGGACAAATGAAAACTGAAGCTCAGTATAGAGCATTAGTTATGAATAGCTCTTCCAGCTTAAAGGAGTTTAGTTTAGATAGAAAGAAATACTATCGCAAGTATATATTAGGAGAAAATGTAGAAGACAAAGATTCTCAAGCTGCTATTATGGGAAGAGTTGTAGAAACACTTCTTCTTGAACCAGAGCTGTTTGATGAAAGGTTTTATATGTCTGCTTGTGCAACATCTCCTACAGGAAATATGTTAGCTTTTGTGGAAGCATTGTATAAACATACAGCAGAAGCTGTAGATGATGATGGAAATATAACAAAAACCTTTGAAGAGATTTCAAAACTGGCTTTTTCAGAATCTGGATATTCAGGAAAGGGCACTGGTAGCTATGAAACTATTATCAACAAGTTTAAAGGTAGTGATGCTGAAATCTATTACAATGAAATCAGGAAGGTGAAATCTAATGGTCTTACAGTGGTGACACCTAATGATGTAAACAATGCTGAAAAAATAGTTGAAGAGTTGAAAACCAATTCTGCAACATATAAAATTGTCAATCTTCAAGATGATGATAGGTACACTATTTACAATCAGCTCCAGATAGAAGGATATGTTGTGGATGGAATGCAGATTAAGAGCATGATAGATAAGGTGGTGGTTGACCACGAGAAAAAGACTATACAAGAGTACGACCTCAAGTGTACGTGGAGTGTAGAAGGTTTTCTGGAAGAATACTATCTCTATCGTAGAGCATATATACAAGCTCTATTGTATTACAAAGCAGCTATTCATTTTATGAATAATACAGAAGAGCTCCGTGGTTATCGTGTAGAACCTCTTAAGTTTATTGTGTGTGACAGCACTAATTATTATGCTCCTCTTGTTTATGCATTGAGTGACAAGGACTTAGAGAATGCCTACAATGGTTTCACCTACAAGAATAGAGAATATAAGGGTGTGGCTAAGCTGATTAAAGAGCTTAAATGGGCTTTAGAGAACAATACATGGAATATTTCCATGGATAATTATTTAAGTGGTGAAGAAGTAAAAATTATGTAAATGGAGTTTAAAAGAACAATAACGAGCATTTTTATGGTGCCCACCCTTCAAATACCAAAGGGTGAATTAAAAGAAAATGGTTTTATAAATGCTTTTATTAAAGATGAGGGCAGAGAAGTGCAATATGAAAACTCTGTATATTTATTATTTCGTCCTAATGATATAGACAAATTCAGAGTGTTTTTAGACAGCGAATATGAAAGAACCAAAGCTGTAATTGACGATTATGATTACGATGGATGGTTTGTAGTGGTTGTTTACAAACTGGACGAAGATTTTAAAAGTGATTTTAATTTGATAAAAAAGGGGAAGTATTCAAAAACTTCCCCTAATTTTCAAAAGCTTTTTCCGAAGGTGACAAAAATAGTTAAAAATGGGTTACGTAAAGATGAAATATCTTTACAATATCGTGTTTTTAATAAAACTCCTGATATGGTTAAGTATTGGGAAGACCTTCTTGATGTAGAATTTGATAAAGATCAGGAAGTTTGGCATGCATTTATTGAGGAAGATGAATCTTTAACACTTGAAAAATTAAAGAAATATGTTTAACAATGAACTAGTAACTAAGATGGAACAAAATCTTGGTAAAGAAAAGGTGATTGAATTTGCAGGAATGATTACAGTGATGTATGAAGTTCTTGATAAAGAAAATCCTGGTACAGAAAATGGTTATGAACGTGATTGGTGGGCTGAAAAGCACAAAGAATTATTAAAACAAAAACAAAAGTTATGATTTTAGAATTATTAGAAATGAATCCTCTCTCAGCAGAGAAGGTGAAGACATGGTTTATGCGAAAGATGATGGACTCTATGGAAGAAGAAAATATACCCGAAGAGTTTAAATTTCATATGATTAAAGAAGGAATTAGTTATGAGCAGATTTCTGGCGTAATTGAGAATAATCCTGCAGCTTTATTTGAGTTCTTTGATGCTAATGATTTGATTATCAGCGTTGTATATGATAGAGAGCATAAAGTGTTCAGATATAGAGTGGACCAGAAAGATGTTGTTAATCAACATGAAATAGAAAGTAATGACTTTTCTACAAGGAAAGAAGCAGAAGCTGAGGCTGTAAGTTATTCATTTAAAACCTTGGAGGCTATATTATGCGAGACGAAATAGTTGAGAGGGTGGTAGATAAATTCTATGAGAGGAGTCAAACAGGCATCACCAAGTATGGCACTACATTAGAACAGAATAATAAAGACAATTTCTTCAACCATGCTCTTGAGGAATCTATGGATTTAAGCCTTTATTTGATGAAAATAATGGAAGTGGTTAGATCCACTCCTAATGACCAAGAATTAGGGGCAAAAATAAGGCAAATGGTTATGTAGAATCTTTGTAAATATTTGGAGAATAGGGGGGTGTGATATATATTTGCACCCCTTTATTTTTCAACAAATTAAAACAACAAAATTATGGATGTAGGATTAGAGACATTAAGTTCATTGACCATTTTTAGTAAGTATGCCAAGTTTATACCTGAGCTCCAGAGAAGAGAAACCTGGGAAGAGATTGTAGCTAGGTATGGAAAGATGATGAGTGATAAATATCCCAAGCTAAAAGGTCAGATTGACATTAGTCTTGGATATATTCTTGAGAAGAAGGTGTTGCCTTCTATGAGAGCGTTGCAGTTTGCTGGTCCAGCTGCTGAAGTGAATAATTCACGTATTTATAATTGCTGCTTCCTGCCAATTGACAGCTTACATAGCTTCAGTGAAACTATGTTCTTGCTGTTAGGTGGTACGGGAGTGGGATATTCAGTACAGAAACACCATGTAGCTCAGCTACCAGCTATCAAGAGACAGGACACTTATAAGATGAGAAACTATCTAATTGAGGACTCTATTATGGGATGGGCTGATGCTGTAAAGGTGTTGATGAAGTTTTACTTTGAGGGAGGATATAAGCCCAAATTTGACTTCAGAGCTATTAGGCACAAAGGAGCAAGACTTGTAACAGCAGGTGGTAAAGCGCCTGGTCCTGAACCACTTAAGCTGTGTTTAACACATATTGACGCTATTATGGAGCGTAAAAATGATGGAGAACAGCTTAGCCCCTTAGAATGCCATGATATTCTCTGTCATATAGCTAACAGTGTACTGGCTGGTGGCATCAGAAGATCAGCCATGATTAGCCTGTTTAGTCACGATGATGAGGAGATGATTACATGTAAGTATGGTAATTGGTGGGAGCTGAATGAGCAGAGAGGTAGAGCTAACAACTCAGCTGTATTGTTAAGAGGCTCTATTAGTGAAAAGGAGTTCTTCAGTCTTTGGAAGCGTATAGAGCTCTCTGGAAGTGGAGAACCTGGCATCTATTGGACCAATAACAAAGATTGGGGAAGTAATCCTTGTGTAGAAATAGGACTTAGGCCCTATCAGTTTTGTAACCTTTGCGAGGTGAATGTAAGCAATATTGAAAGCCAAGAAGACCTGAACAATCGTGTTTCTGTAGCTGCTTTCTTTGGAACTCTGCAGGCTGGATTTACAGATTTCCATTATTTACGTCCTATTTGGCAGAAAACTACACAAAAAGATGCTCTTTTAGGAATAGGAATGACAGGTATTGCTAGTGGGGAAGTGTTGAAATACAACCTTGAGGCAGCTGCAAATGTTGCTAGATTGACCAATGTTTTAGTTAGTGACATGACAGGCATTAATGAAGCAGCTCGTGTTACATGTATTAAGCCCTCTGGTACAACCTCCCTGGTGTTAGGTACAGCTAGTGGTATACATGCTTGGCATGCTCCCTACTATCTACGTACAATGCGCTTTGGTAAGAATGAGGACGTAGCTAGTTATTTGATGGTGAATCATCCAGAACTCGTTGAGGATGACCAACTTAGACCAAATGACACAATATGTGTACGCATTCCTGTTAAGGCTCCTGAAGGCTCCATATATAGAACAGAGACAGCCATTGACACTCTTGAGCGTGTAAAGAAGTTTGCTACGCAATGGATTAAAGCAGGACACATTAATGGTGACAATACACATAATGTATCAGCTACAATTTCTATTGATAATGATAGAAAATATACTAAGTCTTCAATAGATGGTTCTTATTATAGAGATGATGAAGTGTATGATCAAACACATGATGAATGGGAAGTTGTAGGACAATGGATGTGGGACAATAAAGAATATTACAATGGTCTCAGTGTATTGCCCTATTTTGGAGGAAATTATGTCCAGGCCCCTTTCGAGGACATAACAGAAGAAGAATACAATAAGAGAATAGCAACATTACATTCTGTTGATTTAACAAATGTTAAAGAGATGGATGATGTTGTTGATTTTGGTGCTATCCAGGCATGTGCTGGTGGTGCATGTGACATAAACATATAACTATGCATGACAATCTTGTACAAAACATAATCAATTCTTTATATATTAGTGTAAAGAATAATAGATGAAATAAAAGTTTTCGTGTTTTTGACTTTAACAATAAAGGCCCCCTATTTCTATAGGGGGCAATTTTTTCAAAACAATTTTGTATATTTACAAAAATCAATAAAATGGCAAAATCAAAAGAAGCTCCAGAGAGCAAAGGAAAATTTCAGGATGCATTAGAGAAATTGAACAAAGCATACGGGGCAGGAACTGTTCTTGCTCTTGACAGTAAGACACAGGGTAATTATGACATTATTAGTTCAGGAAGCATTGGGTTTGACTACATCACCCTTGGTGTAGGAGGATTTGTAAAGGGAAAGCTTTACGAACTTATGGGCTGGGAGGGTACAGGTAAGAGCACAATATGTGGTCACCTTGCAGCTGAGTGCCAAAAGAAAGGAGGCACTGTATTATATATAGATGGAGAGCATGCATTAGATAAGGTGTATTTCCAGGCTCTTGGTGTAGACACCACCAAATTGCTTGTAGCTCAGCCTAGCTGTGGAGAAGAAGGTTTTAACATTGCTATGGAAATGATTAACACAGGGGACATAGACCTTGTTATTATAGACTCAGACTCATCGTTAATTCCAAAGAAGCAGCTTGATGGGGATGTGGGTGATAGCACTATTGGTTACAAGGCAAGACTTAACAGCAATGCCTATCCAAAGCTCAAAACTGCTCTGTCTAATAACAATGTTTGTGTCGTAGTTATCAGTCAGTATCGTGAAAAAATAGGCGTAATGTTTGGAAATCCCACCACAACACAGGGTGGACATGCCCTAAAATTCTATTCAGATGTTCGTATAGAGGTGAGTAGATCGTTAGCTAAAGAAGGTGATGAAGTGTATGGCAATCTCACTAAGGTGAAGGCTACAAAGAATAAAATGAGCCCTCCCTATAGACAAGCAAGCTTTGACATCATCTATGGACAAGGAATTGATAAGCTGGGAGAGGTTATGGAACTCATCAATGATTATGAGGTGGGTAGGAAATATGGTAAGACAATGACCTTTGATGGTGTCAAATATGACCTGGAAGAGTTTAAAT
>Ga0068876_10001876_pt1 | contig 15952 bp, 14 predicted proteins | sample NOAtaG_6_FD_66442 | JGI IMG/M metagenome (GOLD analysis project Ga0068876, IMG submission 66442) | Freshwater lake microbial communities from Lake Erie, under a cyanobacterial bloom - NOAA_Erie_Diel5S_2200h metaG | ecosystem: Environmental > Aquatic > Freshwater > Lake | place: USA: Ohio, Lake... | reverse complement strand
CGCTTGTTTGACTTACAAGAGGCCATCAGTTCGAATCTGATTGGGACTACTTATGGGGAAGTTTACCATACATTAGGTTGAACTAGTCGTTACCCTATGGAGGGTTAATTCTGCTCAAATTGGTGTGGGTTCGAATCCCACCTTCTCCACAAGTAAGCGGAAGGTGATATGTTTGTGACAGAGCGTAATTGCCGACATTCATGTTTACCTTCCGTGAATATGCCTCCATAGCTCAGTTGGTTAGAGCGCTTGCATTACAAGCAAGAGGTTTCGTTGGTTCGAATCCAACTGGAGGTACTGAAAAAGGGATGCAAAAAATGCATCCCTCTTTTTTTAGTCGCGCCTATTGAATGTTAGCTCAATACATTATTAAATATTATAAAAATAAATAAATTTGTTTTATTATATATTTTTCCTTAACTTTATAAGCTGAAATAGTATTTTATGGAAATTGTTAAAACAAAACATGTGGTAGGAAAACCTAAACATATAAAGACAGCTACAGGAATTGACTTCTATCCTTTTAAACCAGAGATAGAAAAAATTAACATTGAAGATATAGCTCATTCTTTGTCTCAACAATGTAGATTTTCTGGTCATACAAAGTGGAAAGGTAAAATGAAATTTTATTCAGTTGCTCAACATTCACTTTATTGTTCTTATATATCAGAAAATCCTTTGTGGGCTCTTTTACATGATGCTTCTGAGGCTTATTCTGTAGATGTGCCAACTCCAATTAAAAAAAGAATACCTCAATTCAAATATATGGAAGATAAAATTGAGAGCGTTATCGCAAGCGCTTTTAATTTAGAGTGGCCAAGACCTTCAGAAGTTAAAGAGTGTGACATAAAAGCATTTAACATAGAATGGCATTTGTTAATGTTAAACGATGAAAGTTCAGAAGAATATAAAAAATGTTCAGAAGATAAGCTTTTTATGGAAATATTAGACATGACACCAGAACAAACTAAAGAAGCTTTTATAAATAGATTTAAAGAATTGAGCGGAAGTTTGTTTAGACAAGCAAATATTTTAGGTGGATATGACTTAGTTGATAAGTCTGGGAATATTATCAAAAGAGATATTAAATGAAATATCAAGAGATATATGGTGATTTAGTTAAAATGGCCAAAAATGGCGATTTTGATTTAATTGCGCATGGATGTAACTGTAAAAAGAATATGGGAGCAGGAATAGCAAAAACTATTGCTGGCAAATTCCCTTTAGCATATAAAAAAGACATCGAATCAACGCCTAGAATGGGCGAAATATCTTTTTGTGATGATTATGATGAGTGTACAATAATTAACGCTTACACGCAAGTTTTTCCTGGAAAAGGCGGACATGGAAAAGATACTGAGTTTCATAGATATGAAGCAATAAGAAATTGTATGAAAAAGATTAATGAACAATTCCCAGAAAAACATATAGGATTGCCATTAATAGGTTGTGGCCTTGCTGGTCTTAAATGGAATACAGTTAAGAAAATAATAAAAGAAGAACTAACATCTCTTGATGTGACAGTTGTAATTTATAGAAAATAAAAAGGATTTATGTTCCAGAAAGAAATAGAATTAATTTTTTCTATAATAAAAGAAGAGCTTTCTTTAGATAAAGAGATTGTAATTTCAAAAAAAAGAAAACCTGAAATAGTTGATGCTAGAAGAATTTTCAGTGTTATTTGTAAGAGAAATTCTAAATTAAGTTTAGCAAAAATTGGTTTAGAATTGGGTGGTAAAAATCACGCTGGAATTTTAAGTTTGATAAGAAGTCATGAAGGCTTATATGAAAGTGATAAAAAATACGCTTCCAAGTTTGATAATATTAATAATAAATTTTTGACCAATAAACTTTTATCTAATAAAATAAGTTCTTCGATAGAGGAAATGAAAAATAGAAAAAATTCATTAGTTAAAAAGATAGAAAATTCTATTGATAATTCAAAAACAGAATGTGTTGAAGAAAATAGAAAGAATTTAAAAATAGGTTTATTTTTTGGAGATTTTAATCCATTACATAATGGACATTTAATTTTGGCAAATGAGTGTTATCATCAATTCGAATTTGATGAAATATGGTTTGTGATTTCATCTGAAAAAAAGTACGATAACAATTATGATATTATATCTTTAAAAGAAAGGTTTAACATTGTTAAAAAGTGTATTGCAGATAATCCTTTTTTTAAAGTATCTGACATGGAAAACAAAGTTGAAAACCCATCAAATATTGATGAAGTTTTAGAATCTTTTAAAAAGAAATATCCGAAACATATTTTTTCATTAATAATCAATTTAAGAACATTACAAAAATTTCATAAAATAAAAAATTATGAAACTATTGTTATGTATCATGATATTCTTTATTATGAAAATCATCAATTTCCTACTCATTATAATTTAGCTCAAACTTATAATGCTAAATTGATAGAACAGCCATTTCATTTTAATATTTCTTCTCAAAAAATAAGAGAAATTATAAAAAAAGGAAATTCTTTAGAAAGTTTGAGGTATTTAATTCCAAAGGAGTGTCTTTATATTGTTGAGAAAAACAATTTTTATAAAAATGACAATGCAAAAAATAGAATTAATAGTTAGAACTTGTAATTTGTGAAATTATAATTTTTAAATCTTTCATTTTTGCATCTAACAATTCTCTAAAACCAGGTATTAAGTTGAATGGAATATTTTCTAGGTCAACCCATGCGTAACCTAAATTTTCTTCATTTATAATTATTTCTGGCTTTCCATCAAAAACGCCCAAATAAGTATAAAAGTCTATAAATCTATCTGAGTTAAGATAAAATGGTTCAGATGATATTTGATACGGCACTTTAACTCCAGTTTCTTCCCAAAACTCTCTTTTAGCAGTCTGTTTAGGAGTTCCATCTTCTTCATCAAAGCTTCCGCCGAAAGTTGCCCAAGTATTAGGAAAAGAACCTCCCATACCTCTTCTACATAATAGAATTTGACCACTATGTTTATCTATAGCTAATAATCCAGCACCTATATTTTTCTTTAGCATTTATAAAAATTTTACTTTTATAAATAGTTTAATTTTTAGGCTTTTAAATAAATTTTTATGACTAAAAATAAAATATATTAAAAAAATTTTTTGTTATTAGTCAATAAATGTTTAATTTTACAGAACAATTATAAAAACAGTATAAAAAATGAATATGCATTCAGACGAAAACGAATTCGAATCAGCTGGTCAAAATCCTAATGGTTCAAAGAGAATTAAAAAGAAAGAAAGTAGCGAATCTAAAACTCCAGCAATTGACTCTTTTGGTAAAGACATAACTCTTTTGGCTGCTAACAATCAATTGGACCCAGTTATTGGAAGGGAAGAGGAGATTGATAGAGTTATTCAAATTTTAAGTAGAAGAAAAAAGAATAATCCTGTATTGATTGGTGAGCCAGGAGTTGGTAAAACTGCTATTGTTGAAGGTATAGCTAAAAAAATTATAGACAAACAAGTTAGTAGAATTCTACATGACAAAAGAATTGTTGAATTAGAAATGTCGGCTATTGTGGCTGGAACAAAGTATAGGGGTCAATTCGAAGAAAGAATGAAGGCAATCATTGAAGAATTGGAAGAAAACCCAGACATCATTGTTTTTATTGATGAAATACATACAATTATTGGTACTGGAAATGCTTCTGGCTCATTGGATGTTGCAAACATGATTAAGCCAGCTCTTGCAAGAGGAGTTATCCAATGTATCGGTGCCACAACAATAGACGAATACAAGAAGAGTATTGAAAAAGACGGTGCTCTAGAAAGAAGATTTCAAAAAGTTCAAGTTGACCCACCATCCATTGAACAAACAAAAGAAATCATGATGAACATCAAAAAGCATTATGAAGATTTTCACAATGTAGTTTTTACTGAAGAGGCTATTGATGCATGTATCAATTATGCTGAAAGGTACATTACAACTAGACAATTCCCAGATAAGGCTATTGACATCATGGATGAAGTTGGTTCAAGGGTACATATTAATAATATTAATGTTCCTAAAGAAATTCTTGATTTAGAAAAAGAGATTGAGAAACAAACAGAACTAAAAGCTCAACACATTAAGAAACAAGAGTTTGAAAAAGCTGCTGATTCAAGAGATAAACTAAGAAAAGTTGAAAGAGAACTTGAGTTAGCAAAGGTTGATTGGGATAAAAAAAGCAAAGAAAACAAAGTTGAAGTTTTAGTTGATGAAATTTCGAGAGTAGTTGCTAAAATGACAGGTATTCCAGTTAAAAAACTAAGCGAAGAAGAAGGTATCAAATTAATTAAAATGCCTGAAGAACTTAAGGCAAGAGTTATCGGACAAGATGATGCTGTTGAAAAAGTGTCAGAGGCCGTTCAACGTTCTGCTGCTGGTTTCCATAATCCAGAAAGACCTATAGCATCATTCTTGTTTTTAGGAAGAACTGGTGTTGGTAAAACAGAATTAACAAAAGCTTTGGCTGAATATATGTTTGGAACTGAAGATTCTTTAATTAGACTTGACATGTCAGAATATATGGAGCCACATTCAGTTTCAAGAATGATTGGTTCTCCTCCAGGATATGTTGGTTATGATGAAGGTGGACAACTTGCAGATGCTGTCAAAAACAAGCCTTATAGTGTGATTCTTTTTGATGAAATTGAAAAAGCTCACAGAGATGTAACAAACATTCTTTTGCAAATTTTGGATGAAGGAAAGTTAACTGATGGTCTTGGAAGAGAAGTTAATTTCAAAAACACAATTATTATCATGACTTCTAACATTGGAGTAAAAGAACTTGACATTAAGCCTGTTGGATTTGGTTCAGACGTTGATTCAGACATGAATGTAAATGATGTTATTGCCAAAGCTTTAAAGAAGGTTTTTAGACCAGAATTAATTAATAGGATTGATGAAAAAGTAGTATTTAATACTCTAAAAGAATCTGATATTGAAAAGATTGTTGATATCAACATTAAAAAGCTTGAGAGAAGAATGAATAAAGTTGGTGAATACAAGTTAGAGATTACTGATAATATGAAATCTTTCCTTCTAAAAGAGTCTTATAATGAAGAATTCGGTGCAAGACCTGTAATTAGAGCCGTGACTAAGTATGTTCAAAGTCCAGCTTCAAAAGCAGTACTTAAAGGTGATGTTAAACCAGGAGATACTATGGTTGTAGATTACGATTCTAAGAAAGATGAAGTGATTGTTAAAAAGAAAAATGTTAAATCTAAAAAATAAAAAGAAATGTTAAGAAACGGAACAGATTTTGAAAAGTATGCTACTGGTCATTTGGGAATGTCATCAACTTTTGTAAGTGCATACGAAAACTATATGTCCAGTCAATATACTGGAGGTCTTGTTGCAATGACGCCTTCAATTATTGAAGAACGACCAATGAATGTTGCTGTAATGTCAGTATTCGACAGATTAATGATGGATAGAATCATTTATATGGGAATGCCAGTTACCGAAGGTATTGCGAATGTTATAAATGCTCAACTATTGTATCTTGATTCTATAGATAACAAAAAGGACATTAAGCTTTATTTGAGTTCTCCTGGAGGCTCTGTATATGCAGGTCTTGGAATCTATGATACTATTCAAGCTGTAAGTCCAGATGTGGCAACTTATAATATGGGTCTTTGTGCTTCTATGGCTTTTGTTTTGCTTACTGCTGGAGCTAAAGGAAAAAGAAGTGCTCTTAAACATTCTCGCTCTATGCAACATCAACCTTTGGGTGGTGCTCAAGGTCAAGCTTCAGAAATTGAGATAACTGCTAGAGAAATTGGAAAACTTAAAAAGGAGCTATATGAGATAATTTCATATCATACTGGTCAGCCTTATGATAAAGTTTTTGAGGATTGTGACAGAGATTATTGGATGACAGCTCAAGAAGCAAAAGATTACGGTGTAATCGATAAAGTTATAGGAAATGCTAAGTAATTAGATAATTTTAAATATTAAAGGAGGCTTTTGCCTCCTTTTTTGTTTATTATTGATTTTGTGGTTTAAAAATCTTATATTGCAATATATTAATAAGTTTATGTCAGAAAAAAGAGATTATTACGAAGTTTTAGGTGTAACAAAAAATTCTACTGAAGAAGAAATAAAAAAAGCATATAGAAAACTTGCCTTAAAGTATCACCCAGATAAAAATCCAGACAATAAAGAATCTGAAGAAAAGTTTAAAGAAATAACAGAAGCATACGAGTGTCTTTCTGATAAAGAAAAAAGACAAAGATATGATATGGGTGGTCATAGCATGTTTAATCAAAATGGCAGAAGTTATAATTACAATGACTTTTTTACTAATTTTGGAGGAGGAGGTCCAGATTTTAATGATGTATTTGGAGATTTATTTAATAGATTTAATAAAGCTGGTAGCAATAGACCATTTAGAAGTGGTAGACATTTAAGAATTCAAATAAGCTTAGACTTAAAAGATATTGTAAATGGAACTAATAAAACTGTAGCAATCAATAGAAATGTAAAATGCGAGCCTTGTAATGGAATAGGTTCAAAAGAAGGAAAAAGTCATGAAAATTGTTCATTTTGTAACGGGCAAGGTAAAGTCATAAATAGACAAAGAACTCCTTTTGGAATTATGACCCATGAATCTATTTGTGTTAATTGTAATGGAGATGGCATCAAAATATTGGAAGTTTGCAATGAGTGTAACGGAAAAGGTGTAAACAACAGAAGAGAAGAGGTTGAAATAAATATACCAAGAGGAGCAAGAGAGGGCATGCAATTTGCCATAAGAGAAAAGGGTGATTATATAAAAGGCGGAGTATCTGGAGATTTATTAATCGATATACTGGAAGTTAAAAGCGAAGAATATTTAATAGAGAACAATAACATTATAATTGATTATTTTATAGATTTAATAGATTCAATTAAAGGCAAAAAAGATGTTGAAATAGAAACTCCTCACGGAACTATCAAAATTAATATACCTAAAAATGTATTCAATGGTCAAACTTTGAGGCTTTTAAAAAAAGGAATACCAACTTATGAATCAAATGAAATGGGAGATTTTTTAATATATATAAATATAAACATCCCAGACATGTCAGAAGAAGACGTGTCAAAAATAGAAGATGTATTCAAAAAATATGAAACAAACAATTATAATAAGAAAGGCATATACAAAACTTTTAAAGAACATTTTTCTAAATAACATTTGATTTTAAATGTATTTTTAGTAAATTTGTTTTTCAAAATATTTATATATAAAAAATTATGGAAAAAGTTTTAAATTTTGTAAAAAAGTATAAAATATACATTTTATCGGTTTTGCTTTTCATTTTTATGGTTCGTTCTTGTCAAAACTCAAACGAAGCAAAAAAAATGAACAAAAAAAATATAGAATTATTAAATTCTAATGATAGCTTAATTAAACTCAATAATCAGTATAAAGATAGTGTTGTTGGTTTACCTAAAATTTTAAAACAAGAAAAATTTAGTGTTTTAAGCAAATATGATGACTATATTTCAAAGCAAGACAGAGGTCCTCAGCTTATGGAGATTCATATGATGATTAAGAACGATATAAAAGAATTGCAAAAATAATATTATGAATAGAATTCAAAAAGCAATAAGTTGGTTTAAAAGGAATAGAGATAATGTAATTAGAACATCTTTTATTATTCCAATTTTAGTTGCTGCAGGAATATCAGTATATCACGTTGTTGCTTGGTATGGAATAATGAATCCATTCGCTTGGGCCGTTTATTTGTCTGTAGGTGTAGAAATAGCCGCTTTAAGCGCTCTTGCTGGTATGACTGCAAGAATGAATAAATTTGTATATGTTCCTTTCTTTATAGTAACTTTAATACAATTAATAGGAAACGTGTTTGCTACATTTGAATACATAAATGTTCAAAATGAAAGTTTTAAAGATTGGATGCTTTTAACGGAGCCTATTTTTGATTCTATTGGCGTAGTTGAAGAAGGAGATGTTTTGGGTCACAGAAGATTTTTAGCAATACTAGGAGGTACTTTTATTCCTATTATTTCTCTTTCTTTTTTACATATGTTAGTTTCTTTTAATGATAAAGTAATTGAAAAAGAAGAAGATGACAATGTTAAAGAAGACAATTCTTTTATAGACAAAAAAGAAAATGAAAATAAAGAAGAAATAATCTTGGAAGATAATCCAACTTCACAAATTGAACAAGAAGAAGTAAAAAAAGAAGATTTTGAAGAATTTGTTGAGAGAAAGAAGAAAAAGCTAGAAGAAGACAAAAAAATATTTCAACCTTTATTAGATGTTTTATACGAAAATGGAATTATAAAAAAGGGCGACGTTTTACCAACATATATTCATTTTAGAGAAAAAGTTGACCCAAAATTTAGTGATGATAATATAAAAATGTTTTTAACATTGTGTAATTATTTGAACATAACTGAATTATCAGACAATATTAGAAAAGCAAAAGTTGATTACAATGAAGCTTCTGATATAATGAACAAATATTTAAGTTTGCATGACAATCAAGAAGAAGTTCAAAATACAGAAAACAAAACAGAAGAAAACACCTTACCGCCATCACCAGAAGTTAGAGATTGGTGGTCTAAAAAATAAAAAATAATAATTATGTTAAGAGTTATATTAAAAGATGAAAAAGATATAAACAGAGCCTTAAAAGAATTAAAGTCAAAAGTTTATAATACAAAAATGATTTTAGAACTTCAAGACAGAAAAGAATATGAAAAGAAATCTGTCAAAAAAAGGAAAAAAATTCAAAGAGCAAAACATTTACAAAGAAAAAAAGCAGAGGATTAACTCTGCTTTTTTTTTAATTTTTCTCTCCTGGTTCAACATCAGTATGATTATTATCACCTAAATTGTGTTTTTTCTTAAAAGCACTAATCATACTTTGCATTACAGCCAATGAAACTCCTTTAGTTTTACCAGATGGCTTCATGTCTTTTTTATGTTTTTCTGTAGGTTTATTTATCCTTTCATCATCTAATGTGTAATAGTCAGAATTGTGATACCATTTATCCTTATAGTTTAAATATAACGGAAATTGTTCTCCATATGAGTAAGCTACGTACATTTTTCCTAAATCACCTAAATCCTCTCCATATATGTGACTACCTATAAAATTTTGTTTTTTGTTAACAAATTCTTTTGAATCTGGGTTTGCTATTCTTTCTTCTTCAATGTCAAATTGTTCTGATTCTTTTTTAATTAAATTTTTAACAAAAGATTTTGCGTCTTCAGTTGAGCCAAAAGAAGCCATCTCTTCTTCGCCATATTCTGATTCTATATCTTTCATGGCTTGAATTGATTCGTCGCCAAATAAATCTTCAACTTCTAATTCTTCTTCACTGTCTCCGTAGCCTCCCCATGCACTAACTATATCATCTTCGTCATCATAGTCAAATTCATTTAATTTATTTTCTATTTCATAAAGTTTTTCATTTACAGAACTATAACTTTCTTCTATAAAATTAATAATAAAATCATTGCTTGAATTTTTTTCTTTCATAGTACAACTTATATTTTTAATAAATATGGAATAATTTTAATATTTTAATTTACTTTTTGAGATATTTATTCTATATTAGTAAAATAAAAAATATAATATGTCAAACATAAACAATTCGATAGTTTGGACTTGTGAAAACGGTAAAGATTTTTATCCAAGCAGATTAGTAACCAAAGATATTCCTAAAGGTATATATAGTATAAAGTTTTCACCAGAGTATGGAACTTATTTGTCTTTATTAGAATTTAATGATGATAAAACAACAGAATTATTATATGAAAATTTTGAAGAAATAAATGATGATTTTAGAAAATTTTTGAGTTTAGAAGAAAAGTATAAAAAGTCTGGAATAGAGTTTAACAGGGCAGTTTTATTGCATGGCCATCCTGGTTGTGGAAAAAAATATTTAGCAAGAAGACTAGCGCAGAGTTTCGATGGAATAACTTTGTACGCAGATGAACCAGAAGATTTAAAAAGAATGGTGTCTTTAATAAAAACTAATGACTCAAATGCGAAAATATTAGTAATAATAGAGGAAATTGGTTATCTATTGGAAAAAAATGGAATTACGTCAGTAATGGAGATTTTTAAATCAAAAGAAAATTCTGATGGTGTTTATATTGTAGCCACAACAAATTTTGAAGAAAAAGTTAATGAATATTTAGCTAACAAGCCTGGCGTTTTTGAAGAGAAAATATTGGTAGACTATCCAGAAGAAGAAGATAGGTTAAAATATATTACACATTTAGCAAAGTCTTTAGATATTGATATAGATAAAAAAAGAATAGCTAAAATTTCAAAAGATACTGAAGATTTGTCTTTAGGTCATATAAAAAATTTAATAGAATCAGTTTTTTTATATGATTATCATTATGACGATAAATTAGAAGACATTAAAAAAGCAAAGGAGAACATGTTGTTCTCCTTGTACTCTGCTAATAATATGAATGGAATTGGTTTTGGCGATTAAATTAAACCGTCCCTTTTCGCATCTTTAATCTTTTTAGTAATGTTGCTCATATGCGAGCCGACATTACTAACCGTAATAGGCTTTTTAGTACTTACTCTTTCATCACCAGTTTTTAAAGCTTGATTAATTCTGCTTGCCAATAATTCATGACTTATTCCTGAATCGTCGACAATTTCATCAACAAATAATCTTGCATCTTTTAAAAGACTTAATTCTGTATTTGATAGAATTGATTTATTTTCTACTTTTGAAATAAGAATATCCAAATTTTCTCTTGCTTGCTCAACATCTCTTTCGCTTGCACTAACATTTGAAAGTCTATCTTTTAAAGTGTTTCCATTTTCATCTTCTTTATCCATTGAAACAGAAGAAACATATTGCGTTTCTCCTTTAGAAGTAAATGCAGAATCAAGACGTTTAATATTTCTTGCCTTTCTTTTTATGTATTCAATTAAAATACTTCCAAAGACTCCTTTGTCTGGAGAATAATTTTCAAGAGCGTTTTGTATTATAAGTTTACCTTTAGAATCAGAAGATAGAACAGCTTCCCAAGCATATTCAGAACCTTTATAATAGTCACCTCCACTAAGTTCAGAAGATATAGTTCTTATTATTTGGCTACGAATTTCATTTGGGAAAAATGTATTAAACATATATATTATTACATTTTCTTGCTGATTATCATTTAAAAGTGGATAAATTGTCGCTAAAACTGAAGAAATATATTTATGTTGACCATTATCTTTTGAATTTTCATGATTCCATCTTTCATAATCTCCACTATTTATCGCCATCAATATTTCACCTTTTAAATCTTCAGGTAAATATTTGCCTTTTAAAACTCTTTCAAATTTTTTGCCAGCTATATCTATTTGTTTATCTAAATTCTCAATATCACCAAACAAATCTTCATCATCTTCTTCTGACAAAACAAAAGATTCTTCAAGCATTTTTTGTATTTTAGCTCTTATTTTTTGTTCAAAAATAGTTTCAATATCAGGAGTTACTTCATATCCTTTTGAAGGAGCAGTTCTTAATAAATCAATAACTTTTTTAAGTTCTTCCTTGTTTTCTCTAAAATAATTATATAAACCATTTTTATAAGCTTGATTAAATTTATCCCCTTTTATTAAAAGGCCTAATTGTTCTGCTCTATTTTTTAGCTCTTCATTTGTTATGTTTGGGTTATTTTTCTTTTCTATAATTATTAAATCTTTTAACATTTTCTCTCTTTGAGATTGAATCCAATTTTCAATAACTTCTGGTCTAATATTTCCTTTTTCTCCAACAACTTCACTAGAAGCACTTCCTTCACTTAATGATGTTAATAAGAAATTATATAAGAAATTGATTGAATTTTCTTTAGCAAGAGCTTTTCTTTTTCTTATTAAATCTACATTTTTACCAGATTCTATTTCCTTCTTGTCTTCGCCACTTAAATAATTAGGGTCATGAGTTGCTTGTTTTATACCATATTTTCCTGGGTCTAAAGTCATAAAATTAACAACTTTACCTAAAACTTTTCTTATTTCATTTTCTGCTGATTCATCAATCCCAACCAAATCAAATAGTTCTGTATCAGCAAACTCAGGCATTTCTTCCATCTCGTCTGACATTGAAGCTTCACCAGTTTTTTGAGAATTAAATAAGATACCATACTTGTCAGTTGACAAATATTGATTATTAATATTCATATGGTTATCCATATAATTTTTTAAATCATCCATAGCATCTTTAACGTTTGAATAAATATACTTATATTTATAAGTTTTTTCATCCGTTTTAATCACTTTATCGGCTTTATGATTATTATCAGGTTCTTTTTTTGAATATATGTAAATAGCGCCTCCTTTTTTTAACATTCTATCAAAAAATTCTTCTGCTCTATCAAAATTAGGATAATAATTTGTTGTTGCTTTTAATTTGTTTTTTAATTTGTTTTTAACAACTTGTAAAATCCAAGGACCTATATTTTGAGAAGGGTTCCAGCTCGTTTCTTTAGTTTCCAATTTAGAACCAGAAACACCAGCAAGATTTAATAAAGCATCATGAACAGCTTCTTTTACATAATCTTCATTTTCTGAATTTCTTGGCATATTTAAAAGAGGAAGAATTGTATTTGCAGCAGCAATTTTATAAAAATCATTTAAAATTGAAAGTGCATTGTTTTTAGCAGAATCACCAAAAGTTTCTAAAATCCTTTTTTCTAATTCATCTTTAGGTTTTCCAGACAATATTCTTGCTAAGTAATTTAATTGCGCATTTCCTTTTGGACTTAATCCACCTTTAGGATTGTCTTCTGTAGCAACTCTCAATCCTATATTACTTAGTTTTTTAGGGTCTGAAGATAACCATTTAAAAACTTTATCAGCTTCTTCTGGAGAAACTTCATCACTTTTCCCAGCAACGCTAATAATTAATCTGCCTTTTTTTGTTAAGTCAACAAAATCTTTAGCTGGCATTCCTTTATATAAAGATTTTGGTGCAACGTCTACCATCGAACCTTTATCGTCACCAGCAAATTTTGGCTCTGTATACAAGTCAGATAATTTAACAAAGTTTTTTTCACTTAAATCGAATAGATTTTTCTGTAAATTGTTTATAGAACGAGTTACTAAAGCCAACTTTAAGAATAAAGGTATATCTTCTGAAGGAGATAAGCTTTTATATGCATCACCTTCTTTATTGCCATCATCTCCGCCATTTTCATCTCCTTTTGCTAAATCATATATATCAAATGAATCATCGTCTTCTTTAATGATTTTATTTTTAAATGATTCTTTTAGCATGTTTGCTTTTTGATTATTACCTTCAGATAATTCAATCATTCTAGAAATTTCTTCAAAAAATTTGCTTTTACTTTGCATAATATTTTTTTAATTTAAAAAGTACTTTGTAATAAATATTAAAAAAAAACATATATCTTTTTGTTTATTCAATATAATTACTTAATTTTACACAAATAATTTAATGAAATAAAAATAAAAATAAATAGAAGCAAAATGATTGAGAAAAAAAACCCAGCTTTTATAGTAGACGTATCAGAAACAATGGTAGTTTCTGGAATTAATGACAATCAAAATGATTTACAAAAATTATTTTGTAGTTGTGGACACTCACAAGAGTATAGTGCTAAAGTTAAGAGGAAAATTGTTAAAAATTATGATGAATTAACAGAGGATTCCTTGAGCATAGATAGTGTTGTGTGTAATTCATGTAAAACTGAATATAACGAAAAAAATAAGGCTTTTTTGTTAATTCCAAATAAAGATGAATTATATAAGATTGAGTTTTTTGATGAACAAAAAGGCGATAGTATTATTCTTAACAAAAAGAAATATTTTGTTAACTATTCTACCAATAAAAATAATTTGATTTTTAAAGAAGTAATAGACTCAATTGAAATTGACTTAAAGAAAGAGGTGTCAAAAATTAATTTAAATTCTCCTTTTGAAAAAGATAGTTTGGTATCTTCTTTTGCAAATCAAAAGGTTGACAATAGTACAATTACAAAATCAGATAATTTTGAAAGAGTTAACAAAGAGTTAGATTTAACTAACATATTTGTATTAGATGAATTCTTTAATTTTTTAGATTCAGTTGAATATAAAGGATTAAATCAAGTTTTCAATTTTATTGAAATTATAAAGCCTAAAATTAAAGATTTAGATAAATTTAAAAATATTGAATTTCTTAAATTCTTGGAGAAAAACAATGAAATTTCCGAGGAAGTTGATAGTTCTGGGAATGTTAATTATTTTCAAATGATTGATAGTGGATTTGGAGATGGGAAAAAAGTAAAAAAACCATTTGTTCCAGGAGATTATATTTATAATGTTGTAAGAGTATATAAATTATTTTTGTCAATTTACGGCTTTGATAATGCTGCAAACATTATAACAACGAAAAATCTAAATTTCTTCAACAAATGGATAGAAAGTAAATATGTATCTAAACCAAGTGTTTATAAAAAACATAATGCAAGTAGTCCTTCTCAAATATTAGAAGTTTCAATGATTTATAATCTTGAAGGAGTTAAGCGTGAAGAATATAAGGATTTGGAAAGCAAGAATTATGATGTTGAAAACTCTGGTGTTCTTAAAATTAGTGAAACAATTTATAATTCAATTTCTTCAATTGGGAATATAGAAACCTTGATTTCAGTTTATACTAAAGGAATTCTAAAAAAGAATGAGATAGAAACTTTATTGCAAAAATATGAAACCAATAGAGTTTATGAAGTTATGAATAGTGTACAAAATTCCACAAGGAGAGCTGAAGACATTAAGGTAAATTATAAACATATTGAGCATATTCTTAAATATGAGTTGGACTTAGAGAAAAAATCTGACTACATTACTACATATGTAGATACAATTAGAGTAATTGGACTTTTAGAGTTAAAGGAAAAGTTAATCTTTAAAATTAGAAATTATAAAGAGTTAAAAGAGTTGCATGATGATTATTCTGCAAGATATAATGCAATGAAAGACTCAAGAAAGGCTGAATTTTTTGCTAAAGCTGTAGAACCTTTCATTAAATATAATGAAGTTGTTGGTGATATTAAGTTTGAAGTCGTGCCAACTACAGAAAGATTAAATTTAGAAGGATTGCAAATGCATCATTGTATTTATACATATCTTGATAGAATCTGTGACAAAAGATATCTAGCAATTAATGTAACTCATTTAATAACAAATGAGCGAGCTACTGCAGGCTTTATTAGAAGTGGAGAAAGTTTGGAGCTTGAACAATTAAAAGGCTTTTACAATAGTAGAGCAACCTTTGAAGTAATTGAAGCAACAAGAGAGTTTTGTAGAAAGAATAAATTCAAACTCAATTCATCTACTTATGATTTAATGCCTGATAAATCAAGGGAAAAGATGATGCCTGGACAAATTTCTGAAGAAGAATTGCATGAAATAAGAGAAAAAAACAAAGAAAATTCAGAAGAAATTTTAGAAAGTAAAACATCTGAATCAAATGAAGGAGGAGTAAACTTTTTCAAAAAAATCTTTAAATAATTTGTTATTTTAGATTTTAAATCTTATATTTGTAAACATATAAAATATATATTATGATAAACAAAGTAGAAATTTTAGGAAGATTGGGTGCAGACCCTGAAGTGAAAGTGTTAGACAATGGTAGCACGTTAGCAAGAGTATCTGTTGGAACAAACAAGACTTGGGTTGACAAAAATGGAACAAAACAAGAAGAAACTTCTTGGCATAGTATTACTATGTTTGGTAAGTTAGCAGAAAATGCTCAAAAAATTCTTCAAAAAGGTTCGTTAGTTTTCATTGAAGGAGAACTAAAGTATAGAACTGTTGAAGACGGTTCAGAGAAGAAGAGATATACTGATATTAACGCAAAGGACTTTAGAATTCTTGCTGATGGAAAGAAAAGTCAGTCTGAACAACCAGCTGCACAACCTGCCGCACAGTCTGCTTCACAACCTGCTGCACAACCTGCCGCACAACCTGCCGCACAACC
>Ga0068876_10001873_pt1 | contig 15983 bp, 13 predicted proteins | sample NOAtaG_6_FD_66442 | JGI IMG/M metagenome (GOLD analysis project Ga0068876, IMG submission 66442) | Freshwater lake microbial communities from Lake Erie, under a cyanobacterial bloom - NOAA_Erie_Diel5S_2200h metaG | ecosystem: Environmental > Aquatic > Freshwater > Lake | place: USA: Ohio, Lake... | reverse complement strand
TTCAAAGGTATTTGATCATGAAGTTAATCCAAGAGTGAATTTTGCAGCAATAATGACATGTTCGGATGCAGAAGAAAATTGTCCGTTCATTCCAGGTGTTGAACTTCGCATTGGAACAACATATGATGACCCAAAAGCATTTGACGGAACAACTCAGGAAACTCAAAAATACCTGGAGCGATCAAATCAGATCGCATTGGAATGTCTCTATGTATTTTCTAAAATCAAACAATATAAAAAGCAAGAACTTTAAAATCACTCGATAAATACCCAATAAAACTATGTCAGCATCTAATTGTGCCCCGGTGGCAGAACGAAAAAAACTAGGTTTCCTGGACAAATATTTAACACTTTGGATCTTTTTGGCCATGGCCATCGGGATTGCCATAGGATACTTTATACCTTCAGCTGATGATTTTATCAATTCCTTTTCAAACGGGACTACAAACATACCACTTGCTGCAGGCTTGATACTCATGATGTATCCTCCCCTCACGAAAGTACAATTTTCAAAGATCCCCAAAGTGATGGCCAAACCAAAATTAATGCTCGTTTCTTTTTTTGTAACCTGGATAATAGGACCATTCTTAATGTTTTTACTGGCCGTCACTTTTTTACACGATTATCCGGAATACATGACCGGTTTGATTATTATTGGACTTGCTCCATGCATTGCGATGGTGATAGTATGGAATGAATTGGCAGAAGGAAATAGGGAGTTAGTTGCAGGTCTTGTGGGGATCAACAGCTTACTTCAAGTGTTATTCTTTAGTTTATATGCCTACTTCTACCTCGAGGTTGTCTTACCAATGTTCGGAATCGATGGTTTAACTTTAGATGTGACGATCTTTGAGATTGCTAAAACGGTAGGCATTTATTTGGGTATCCCATTTGCAGCCGCAGTTATCAGTCGCTACATCTTAATAAGTACAAAGGGAGAAGAATGGTTCAAAATACGATTCATTCCTTTCGTTTCTCCACTAACACTGATTTCCCTTCTTTTCACGATTGTAGTTATGTTCAGTTTAAAAGGCGAAATGATCGTTTCGATTCCTATGGACGTAATAAGAATAGCCATACCCCTTGTTATTTTCTTTGGCACCATGTTCTTTTTGATGTTTTTATTGGGCAAATGGTCCGGAGCAAATTATGCAGATAATGCAGCCTTGTCTTTCACTGCTTCAGGTAATAATTTTGAATTAGCTATTGCTGTTTCTATTGGAGTTTTTGGCATCAATTCAGGACAGGCATTCGCCGGAGTTATAGGTCCTCTTGTAGAAGTGCCTGCTCTGATTATTATGGTGAATATCGCCTTTTGGTTGAAAAAGAAACTTTATGCTTAAAGCCATTTCTAATTGAACATTTCAGTCATTATTTCTCCCTGAGAGGATTTATACTTTAAACCCATCAATTCAATTATTGTTGCGTGAATATCCGTTAAATCCCGAGAAACATCTACAACCTTGTTCTTTTTAAAATCAGGTCCGAAAGCATACAAAAATATATGTCGGCAACCTTCACACCCATCTCCGTGAGAAGGAAAACCATCTGCTACTGAGTCCAAATGCCTACCGTGATCATTTGTGACAAATAATGTAGTCTGATCCTTGTAAAAAGGATCAGATTGAATGTATTGCCAAACTTGATAAACATATCTATCCGTATCCTTGATACCCTTTAAATAATTCATCCAATTCGACTGGTGACCTGAAAAGTCAGGTTCTCTAAAATTCACAAAAAGTAAATGTGGATGATTCTGACTTAACACATTTTCTAGTGCTAGGAACGTGAGACTATCTTCACGGTAACCACTTCCCTGTCCGGAACCGTTTACGCCACAATTGGTTGAAGGGGCGAATTTATTGACCCATGACGGATCAGAAGAATTAGATAAAATCTGTAATTTATCTTTGCTTGCTACTAGCCAAGCTTGAGACGATGCCTTACCTGTGGAAGCCAACCAAGTTTGAAAAATGGTTGGATGGTCAGGCAACTCTGTCCCTGCGTTATTCATTTCCTGATAATAACCTGTAGCAATTGCAGTGTGACCTGAAACTGTATAAGTAGGACCCTCGTTGGAGAAATTCGTGTAAACAACTCCTTCTTTTGATAGAATACTATCCATGTAAGGAATGTTGGCATGAAATGGATCTCCCCATGTTTCACTGAATCGTGGTCCGTCCACGACAAGAACAAACACATACTTCGTTTTATAGCTGCGCGCCGAAACCTTTTCTGAACTGCAACCTACAGAAACAAACAACGACACCAGAGAAAAAATAGTAAGTGCTATCCTCATTACCCTAATAGAACTTTAATGTATAAAAAAAGGCCGCTTCCACGACCTTTTCATTATTATTCTTTTGATTTAGCTTTCGTTTTGCCTTTTTCAATCTTAATGGTCAATTCTTCTGCCTCATCTTGCAAATCTATTTTGATCTTATCTCCTTCCAAGAGGTTGGATTTAATGATCTCTTCAGCAAGAGGATCTTCAATATATTTCTGGATCGCACGTTTCAATGGTCGAGCGCCAAATTTCTCATCATATCCTTTTTCAACAATAAAATCTTTGGCCTTTTCAGTCATTTCGATCTGATATCCGAGATCATTAATCCTTCCATACAACTTCTGAAGTTCAAGATCAATGATTTTATGTATGTCATCACGCAGTAATGATTTGAAGAGGATCATGTCATCAATTCGATTCAGGAATTCAGGGGAGAATGCCTTTCTCAAAGCATTTTGAATGACTGTTTTTGCATTTTCATCTCTTGATTCTTCTTTAGCTTTAGTTCCGAAACCTACTCCTGACCCAAAATCGGCCAACTGTCTTGCTCCTATATTGGAAGTCATGATCAGGATCGTATTTTTAAAATCGATCTTGCGCCCAAGACCATCTGTCATGTGTCCATCATCTAATACTTGAAGCAACAAGTTAAATACATCCGGATGAGCTTTTTCTATTTCATCTAAAAGGATTATGGAATAAGGCTTTCGTCGCACTTTTTCAGTCAATTGACCACCTTCTTCATAACCAACATATCCCGGAGGAGCCCCAACTAATCTAGAAATCGAGAATTTCTCCATGTACTCAGACATGTCAATACGAATAAGAGCATCTTCAGTGTCGAAAAGATATTTAGCAAGCACTTTGGCCAACTGTGTTTTACCTACACCTGTTGGTCCAAGGAAGAAGAAAGAACCAATCGGCTTGTTCGGATCCTTTAATCCAGCTCTATTCCGCTGAATGGCCTTAACAACCTTTGAGACCGCTTCATCTTGCCCGATTACCTTCCCCTTCAATTCATCAGCCATGTGAACAAGTTTCCCTGTTTCGGTTTGAGAAACACGTGTAACAGGAATGCCACACATCATAGAGACAACCTCTGCCACATGCTCTTCTGTAACAAGTACTCTATTGCTCTTTGTTTCATCCTCCCATTTCTTTTTAGCAACTTCAAGCTGCTCCTGCAGCTTACGCTCAGAATCGCGCAATTCCGCAGCCTTTTCATATTGCTGAGATTTAATCACCTCGTTCTTCTGATCCTTCAGACCTTCGATCTGAGCTTCGATATCAAGAATATCTTGAGGAACATTTATGTTTGTTAGGTGAACACGCGAACCTACTTCATCCAAGGCGTCAATGGCCTTATCCGGCAAATGACGGTCGGTGATATAACGTTCTGTTAACTTAACACATGCTGCAACTGCTTCCGGTGTATACGTCACTGAATGATGATCCTCGTAACGCTCTTTGATGTTATTCAGAATCTGAATCGTTTCATCGATCGTTGTAGGCTCTACCAATACTTTTTGAAAACGACGCTCCAATGCGCCATCTTTTTCTATATATTGTCGGTATTCATCAAGTGTTGTAGCACCAATCGCTTGCATTTCCCCTCTCGCTAAGGCCGGCTTGAACATGTTTGACGCATCGAGAGAACCACTGGCGCCACCCGCACCGATAATAGTGTGAATTTCGTCAATAAAGAGTATTACATCCGGATTCTTTTCGATCTCCTGCATGACCGCTTTCATCCTCTCTTCAAACTGCCCTCGGTATTTAGTCCCTGCTACTAGGGATGCAAGGTCGAGTGATACAATTCGCTTATTGAAAAGCACCCTAGAAACCTTGCGTTGAACGATACGCAGCGCTAAGCCTTCAGCAATAGCACTTTTACCAACTCCCGGTTCCCCGATCAATATGGGGTTATTCTTCTTTCTTCTTGATAGGATCTGACTGACACGTTCGATTTCCTTTTCTCGACCTACGATCGGGTCAAGTTTTCCGGCTTCAGCCATCTTTGTCAAATCACGCCCAAAATTATCCAAAACAGGCGTTTTAGATTTCGGATCAGCTGGTTTTCGTTGAGCAGCAAATTGCTCCCCTCCTTCTTCTTCTTGTCCTCCAGGGAATTCCGCACGAGGCGTTGTGTTTTCTTCAATCATTGCTTCTAGTTCGTCTTTGACATTTTCGTAAATTACTCCATATTTATTTAAAACCCGACAGGCAAAACCATCTTCCTCCTTCAATATTGAAAGCAGTAAATGCTCAGTTCCAATCATTGGGCTTTTGTATAATTTAGCTTCAAGATAGGTAAGCTTGATGACCTTTTCCGCCTGCTTCACAAGTGGTATATTGTTCTGAACAGGACCTGATGACCTCCCACTTTTCAAAAGAGAGTGTTCAATTTCTGCGCGAATCTGCTTTAGATCAAGGTGAAACTCGTTCAACAGCTTGATAGCCATCCCATCACCTTCACGAATGATACCTAACAAAAGATGTTCTACACCAATAAAATCATTTCCCAAACGCAAAGCTTCTTCTCTACTGAAATCAATTACTTCTTTAACGCGGGGTGAAAATTTTGCCTCCATAACACTTCAGTTTCAAGGATAAAAATGCTTAAATATCCTTACCTACAAATATAAAACGAATAAATTGTTAATAAGTCTCATGAAAAGTCAATTTTCCACAGATTTTTGTTAGTAAAAAGCACCGTTTTCAGCACCCTTGATCGGTAGAATATGTCTAATTTCGAAACTTGCTTTAACCAGCACAATTAACGTGCTAAAAATTAAATTGTGACAAGATGGCAGATGGAGAAAAAATAATCCAAATTAACATCGAAGATGAAATGAAATCGGCTTACATTGATTATTCAATGTCGGTCATTGTTTCCCGCGCCCTTCCAGATGTGCGTGACGGTTTTAAACCAGTTCACCGAAGAGTTCTTTACGGAATGCAGGATCTTGGAGTTTTCTCAAATCGTCCGTACAAGAAATCAGCGAGAATAGTCGGTGAGGTACTTGGAAAGTATCACCCGCATGGAGATAGTTCTGTCTATGATACAATGGTAAGGATGGCACAGCCTTGGTCATTGCGTTATCCGTTAGTAGACGGTCAGGGAAACTTCGGGTCTGTTGACGGAGACAGCCCTGCGGCAATGCGATATACAGAGGCTCGTTTAAGAAAGATCGCAGAGGAAATGCTGGACGATCTCGATAAAGAAACAGTAGATTTTGCTCCAAACTTTGATGACAGTTTAGAAGAACCTACTGTCATGCCCACTAAAATACCAAATCTTTTAGTGAATGGAGCCTCCGGTATAGCAGTCGGCATGGCCACAAATATGGCACCACACAACCTTTCAGAGGTGATCGATGGAACCATTGCATACATTGACAACAAAGACGTTGAAATTGAAGATCTGATCAAGCATGTAAAAGCGCCTGATTTCCCAACCGGTGGTATAATCTATGGCTACGAGGGCGTGCGCGAAGCATTGTTAACGGGACGCGGAAGGATCGTTATGCGTGCCAAAGCAGAGATCGAAGAAAATAACGGTCGGGAGCAAATCATTGTAACGGAGATCCCTTATCAGATCAACAAGGCAGACATGATCAAGAAGACTGCTGAATTGGTTAACGACAAGAAGATAGAAGGCATCTCCGACATCCGAGATGAGTCCGATAGAAACGGGATGCGTATTGTTTACGAAATAAAACGTGAGGCTATCGCAAATGTTGTTTTAAACAAACTATACAAGTTCACTTCCCTACAGACATCCTTTTCCGTAAATAACATTTGCTTGGTTGATGGGAGACCTCAACTTCTGAATTTAAAGGAACTGATATCCAATTTTGTAGATTTTCGCCATGAAGTTGTTGTACGCAGAACGAAGTACGAACTTCGAAAAGCAGAGGAAAGAGCTCATATCCTTGAAGGCCTAATAATTGCCTCCGATAACATTGATGAAGTGATCGAGATCATAAAAGCTTCTTCAAGTCCGGATGAAGCGCGAGAGAAATTATCGACTCGATTTGGATTATCTGAGATACAGACACGCGCAATCGTTGATATGCGTCTTCGTCAGTTGACAGGTTTGGAGCAAGATAAACTACGCGCTGAATTTGACGACCTGATGAAATTGATCGCCGATTTGAAAGACATTCTGGCACGGGAAGATAGAAGAATGCAGATCATAAAGGATGAATTGATCGAAGTAAAAGAGAAATATGGTGACGAGAGGCGCTCACAAATCGAATACTCCGCCAGTGAAATGCGCATGGAAGACCTTATTGCTGATGAGGAAGTTGTAATCACTATTTCTCACGCCGGTTACATCAAACGCACAAGTTTAACGGAATATAAGGTTCAAAACAGAGGTGGAATGGGATCTAAAGGATCCGCTACGCGAGACAAGGATTTCCTTGAGCACTTGTTCGTAGCTACTAACCACAATTACTTGCTGATCTTCACAGAGAAAGGAAGATGCTTCTGGATGCGCGTTTACGAAATTCCAGAAGGAAACAAAACATCCAAAGGCAGGGCGATACAAAACCTTATTAATATTCCTCTGGATGACAAAGTAAAAACATATGTGAAGGTTCAAGACCTGACAGACAAAGAATACCTTGACAATAACTTCATCGTCATGTGCTCGAAGCACGGAGTCATCAAAAAGACCTCACTTGAAGCATATTCTCGACCTAGATCAAATGGTATTAATGCCATCACGATCCGCGAGAACGACGAACTATTGGAGGCCAAACTGACCAATGGCACGAACGAGATCGTTCTGGCAACGTCATCCGGTAGAGCAATCCGATTCAATGAATCGGCGGTTCGTCCAATGGGTAGAAATGCATCGGGTGTTCGAGGAGTATCTTTAACAGATAAAAATGACCAGGTTGTAGGAATGATCTGCGTAGAAGATATTTTCTCTACCATTCTCGTTGTTTCAGAAAAAGGGTATGGAAAACGTACATATCTGAATGATCCAGAGGACAAGGAACCGGTATATCGCATCACAAATCGTGGCGGAAAAGGTGTCAAAACACTGAATATAACGGATAAAACTGGCCCTCTTCTCTCAATTCTTAATGTCACTGATGAAGAAGACCTCATGATCATTACTAAATCTGGAGTTACTATACGTATGCACATTGATACAATCAGGACCATGGGTCGAGCAGCGCAGGGTGTTCGTTTGATCAACTTAAAAGGAAATGCTGAGATCGCTGCAATTGCGCGTGTTCCACGTTCGGACGATGAGGAAGAACAGGAGTTTGATGAGAATGGAAATCCAATCGAACCAACGATCGATCTTGAAAATGGCACGGATATTGAAAACTCAGATGTGGAAAATTAAAGAAATCGCATCTAAAAGAATAAAAAAATGAAAAATCGTCTTCAAAAAACAACTCTTGTTGCCGGAGCATTGATGCTAGCCGGAATGTCATTCGCTCAGAAGAAGAATGAAACAAGTGCGGCCGTTGAGTTCAAGAACAATTACCAGACCGCAATGATGACTGGTGATGCTGAAAAAGCAAAAAAATCGTTGATTGCTGCCAAAGGCTTCATTGATCTTGCGGCTGAAAATGCAGAAACAAAGGATAGCCCAAAAACACTTTGGCTTAAAGGTGAAATCTATTCTAATTTCATGGTTGTAGGAATGCAAACAATGGATACTTCCTTCATGAAGCTAGCCGGAGATGATGCAATCGACGTATCTATCGCCGCATTTAAGCGCGGGTTTGAAGTGAGTGACAAATTTGACGCCGACATCAAAGAATCTGTATTTCTCAAACACGACATGCTTGACAACTTTGCAACCATGATGTACAAAGGGAATATGTTTAAGGAAGCAGCTGAAATATATGATACTGAAGCAAGGTTTTTCGAGGCTATTGGTCAATTTGATACTACTTCGATCTACAATGGTTCGCTATGTAACGAGAAGGCTGAATTACACAGTAAAGCAGCTGAAGGATATTCAAAACTTGCTCGTGCGGGCTACAGAAATGGCACTTGCTACGTCCTAGCATCCAGTGCTTATCGAAAGAATAAGCAAGTCGCTGAAGCAAAATCCATAGTTATGGAAGGACGTAAGAAATATCCTTTAGACAAAGAACTTTTGCTAGAACTCGTAAATCTTTCTATTGATGCAGGAGATGCGGCAGGTGCAGAAGCAGCTTTAGCTGAGGCAATCGCGGCAGATCCAAAGAACAAGCAATTGCATTACACGATCGGGACAATTTATATCGATCTTAAGCAAAATGAAAAGGCAGAAGCATCGTTGATGAAAGCATTGGAGATCGATCCGAATTACCAGGATGCTTTGTACCAGTTGGGTGCCCATCTAGTGACCTGGGCAGGTGACACCAGAGCAGCAGCGAATCAATTGAAGTTCGGCGACCCAAACTATGACAAAATGGTTCTTCAGTCTGATGATATTTACAGAAGAGCACTGACACCGCTAGATAAGTACATTTCTATCTCCCCGAATGACAAGGATGTATTGATCATTCTTTCTCAACTTCACAGAAGCCTTGGAGACACTAATAAATCTGCCGAATACAAGAAAAGAGCGGATGCGATTAAGCAGTGATGAATAAAAATCAAGTAAAAAGGTCATCATTTGATGGCCTTTTTTTGTCTAAAGTTATTCTGAATCAATAAATTTACTACCTTTGCAGCCTTAAAATAAGACTGTTGCCCCATTAAAACAGTTTAGTATTCATCACTTTCGAGGGTATGGGGCCTTCGAAATACAATTTTAAAAAGCCAAATGGCAAAAAACACTACAACGCAGGGTACTGCAGATTTTGATTGGGATGCGTTAGCATTGGACGGTTACTCGAACATTCAGCGCTCCGAATTATCAGACAAGTATGAGTCAACTTTGACTTCAGTTAACGAGAAAGAAGTCGTTGAAGGAACAGTTGTGCTTGTAACGAAGAAGGAAGTGATCATTAACATTGGTTACAAATCCGAAGGTGTTGTTCCTGCATCTGAATTCCGCTATAATGCAGAGTTGAAGGCTGGTGACACAGTTGATGTTTATGTGGAGTGTCAGGAAGACAAGTCGGGTCAGCTGATCGTTTCACACAGAACAGCACGTATGCACAAGGCATGGATCCGTGTGAATGATGTTCTTCGTACAGGAGAAGTTATCACAGGATTTGTGAAGTGTCGTACAAAAGGTGGTTTGATCGTGGATGTATTCGGGATCGAGGCGTTCTTGCCAGGATCTCAGATCGATGTTAAGCCAATCCGTGATTATGACGTTTACGTTGGAAAGAACATGGAGTTCAAGGTTGTTAAGATCAACCAGGAGTTCCGTAACGTTGTCGTTTCTCACAAAGCGCTTATCGAAGCTGAACTGGAAGAGCAGAAGAAGCAAATTATTTCAGGTCTTGAAAAAGGACAGGTATTGGAAGGAACAGTTAAGAACATCACATCTTACGGTGTATTCATCGATTTGGGTGGTGTAGACGGATTGATCCACATTACAGACCTTTCTTGGGGACGTGTTAATCACCCTGAAGAGATAGTTGAACTTGACCAGAAGTTGAACGTTGTTATCCTTGATTTCGATGATGACAAGAAGCGTATCGCTTTAGGTCTTAAGCAACTTCAACCACATCCATGGGATGCACTTGACGGCAACCTACAGGTTGGAGATAAAGTAAAAGGAAAAGTTGTGGTTATGGCTGACTATGGTGCTTTCGTTGAGATCGCTCCGGGAGTTGAAGGTCTTATCCACGTATCTGAAATGAGCTGGTCTCAGCACCTTCGTTCTGCTCAGGACTTCATGGCTGTAGGCGATACTGTTGAAGCTGTGATCTTGACCCTGGATCGTGAAGAACGCAAGATGTCCCTTGGAATTAAGCAATTAATGCCGGATCCATGGGCTGATATCGAAGGAAGATATTCTGTTACCTCAAAGCACAAAGCGAAGGTTCGTAACTTTACAAATTTCGGTGTATTCGTTGAATTGGAAGAAGGGGTTGACGGATTGATCCACATTTCTGACCTTTCTTGGCAAAAGAAGATCAAGCATCCATCTGAGTTCTGTAAAGTTGGAGATGAGATGGAAGTTGTTGTTCTTGAGATTGACAGAGAGAACAGAAGAATTTCTTTGGGTCACAAGCAGTTGGAAGAGAATCCTTGGGATGTATTCGAAACCATCTTCGGAGAAGGTTCAGTGCACCAGGGAACTATCATCGAGAACAAAGACAAGTCAGGAATCGTTGCGCTTCCATACGGTGTTGAAGGAATCTGTCCTTCGAAGCATTTGAGAAAAGAAGACGGAACGAATGCCAAAGTTGAGGAAACTCTTGACTTTAAAGTGATCGAGTTCAACAAAGACGCTAAGAAGATCGTTGTATCTCATACGCGTACATTCGAAGAAGGTGAAGACAAGCCATCTGCTTCTGCTAAAGGCGGAGCGAAGAAGGCTGCGGGCTCTTCTACTTCTCAGCAGGTTAAAGCGATCAACCAGAACACAGAGAAATCTACGTTGGGTGATCTTGATGCTCTTGCTGAATTGAAAGAGAAAATGGAGAAAGGAAAATAATCCGGATCCAATGAATAAAGAAAGCCGTTCCAAAAAGAACGGCTTTTTTATTTTCAGCCAAATTGAATTAAATCAATAGGTCTAGGAAAAAACTTGACCAAAAAAGCCACGAAGATTTTCGTGGCTTTCTGATAAAGAACTAACTATATATCAATTGACTGATTTAGCCAGATTGAGAAGTTGATCACCAGTTTGAAAACCAATCACAGACTTAACCAATTTACCTTCACTGTCAATGAACAATAAGGTAGGATACGCCCTAACTTTATACATTCTGGCGATTTCAGATCCATCAGCATCCTTTTCTACATCGATCTTCAAATTGACAAAATTCTCATTGTAAAAGTTCCCTACTTTGGGTTCCTGGAATGACGTAGCTGCCATTTTCTTGCATGGTCCGCACCAACTTGTGTATGCATCAATGAAGATCAATTGATCATCTTCTGCAGCCTTTTTCTTTGCTTCTTCTAAAGTAAGATGCTTAAACTTGATCCCCTCTTCCTCTTGCTTTGTAGACTTCTTGCTGTTTTCCATAAAAGCCATTGTCACAACCCCAATTGCTAATAATGCTATAACTTTTTTCATTTATCTTAATTTTGAGTTTAATTTACAAACTTTTTGATCGTGTCTAACTTTATTTCAGTTGATTTTTTCAAAACCGATCACGTTACTTTCTTTTCAAAAACCATTCCAAACTGGACATGATAATGGACATCAACTACAGCAAAGCATCCGAGAAAGAAAGAATGGCTTTCGAAGAATTCCTCCGAGTTTGGAATGGAGAAAAAGATGTTATTCCGGTTAAAACTTCCGGTTCAACCGGTACCCCAAAAGAAATCAATCTTCAAAAAAGGGACATGATCAGCAGCGCCAATCAAACACTGAATTTTCTTGATTTAAAGGGCGGTGGTTCATCATTGATCTGCCTATCCATGGACACGATAGCCGGGAAAATGATGGCCGTGCGATCAATTGTTGGCAACCTAAGAGTTCATCTTTCACCTGTAAATTCAATTCCCCTCTTAAATCTCCAAGATGAAATTGATCTATGCGCAATGGTTCCTTTGCAATTGGAAACGGAATTGAAAAAAAATCCGACAAAATTAAAATTAATCAAACACCTTTTGATCGGAGGTGGTCCTGTTTCCGCAGATCTAGAGCAACGAGTTACTGAAGCAGGTGTCAGCTTCTGGCACACTTATGGAATGACTGAAACCATCTCACATGTAGCTTTGAGAAGAGCGGGGAAGAATGGAGAACCTCATTTCACCGCATTGCCGGGCATTACATTTTCAGAAGACAACGGCAAACTCATTATTCATTACCCCGCCATAGGAATCGACCAGTTAAAAACAAATGACCTTGTAGACCTGATATCTTCAATCTCTTTTCGATATATTGGACGCGCAGATTTCATTATTAATTCTGGTGGGATAAAATTTAATCCCGAAGAATTAGAGAATAGTATTGCTTCCATCATGCAAGTCAAATACTTCTTTGGAGGTGTCAGTGACAAGATCCTTGGTCAGAAGATCGTTCTGTTTATAGAAGGAATTGACACCATTATACCTCAAAACAAAGATTTGGAATTATTGCTGCCGCGCTATGCTGTCCCCAAAGAAATCATTCGACTCACTTCATTTGTCAGAACAGAAAGCGGCAAGATCAATCGAATAGAATCTTTAAAACTGTATCGCTGAAATGTCATTAAAACCTTATTATGACATATTGGGCTTACCTGCCACGGCTTCAAGTGTAGAAGTGAGGAAGCAGTATCGGAAATTGGCGATGAGCTTACACCCCGATAAAAACCCTTCACCAGAAGCAAAAGAGCGATTTATTCGGATCACTGATGCCTACGAGATCCTGTGCGGAAAAAAGGAAGGCCCTTTCACTAGTAGGCATGCTCAAAGTAAAACCCCCGAAAAAACGCATGAAGAGCGTGTAAAAGAAGCTAAAAAACGCTTTTACGAACAGCAGGAAAAAGAAAGGATCGAAAATGAACTGTATTTTCAAAGTTTATTCAAAGGGAACAAATGGAAGATCATTCGTTTATCCGCTTTACCGGGAATGATCATCTCGATCCTTCTTATTATCGACTTATTTCTACCCAGGCATTATGAACAGGATTGCGTCACTCATTATGCCAAAGACATATATGCAGGTGATAGAAACGTTTCCATTTCATTAATTAAAACTGCCTCTTCAAATAAATTCTGGATAGAGGGGATCAATTATAAGTTGTATGGAGAACATCCCGAAGTTTTGATAGAACGTTCGTGGATCTTCCATCAACCTGTTAATGTTATTTCAATACAAAAGATCGGATATGAGGCATACGGAGTCTATTACACGTTCTATCAATTCACCCTTTTAGTCGCAATCTTAGCAATCCTTCCCTTCCTGATCAATCGCTATAAACGAAAAACGATCATGTATACAGTCATTTACCACGTAGGATTATGTGTTTCCCCCTGGCTGCTCCTTTTGTTTTTACTGATGAATGACCACTGGGCTCATTTGTTAACCCTTGGATTTATTTAACTAACGTTTCATGGCTCGATCCATGTCTCTTCGATCGTCTTTTTCCTTCAGATCTTGTCGTTTATCATGCAATTTCTTCCCTTGCGCCAGTGCTATCTCAATCTTGATCCATCCTTTTTCAGATAAGAACATCTTCAGCGGAATGAGCGTATTCCCTTTGACTTGTAGGAACTTAACAATCTTATCGATCTCTTTTTTATTTAGGAGCAGTTTTCTGTCTGCACGGGGTTTGTGTGTATAGAAGGATGAATTCTCGTATTCGGAAACATGCATGTTGCGTATCCAGATTTCACCATTGTGAGCAACACAATATGCTTCCAAAATACTTGCCTTCCCGTTTCGGATACTCTTGATCTCTGTACCCGAAAGCTGCATACCCGCAATGAATGCATCCATTAGATGGTATTCAAACCTTGCACGCTTATTACGGATATTCAATTCACTCTTTGCCATGATCCAAGTTAAACAAAAGTAAGCTTTTTCATCAAATTCGGTTACCAAATAATACCTGTTCAAAACGTTTCCCGTTACTGGATAAAACAGTTTTTTTAAATCGTACTTTTATGTCGGTGAAGATTCCATCAAAATATATTGAAAATGCTGTTGAACAGCTATCTTCCCTTCCCGGGATAGGTAAGCGGACGGCCTTACGACTTGTCTTACAATTGCTCAACAGGACTGATCAGGAGATCAATCAATTCACTGCATCTTTTTTGGAAATGAAACAACATGTTAGGAAATGTGAATCTTGTGGAAACATTTCAGATACTCTTATCTGCTCAATTTGTTCAGATGAAAAACGTGACCACACAATTATATGTGTTGTAGAGGATATTCGGGATGTTCTCGCTATCGAGACAACAGAATCATTCAAAGGGATCTATCACGTCCTGGGCGGAATCATTTCCCCCATGGATGGAATTGGTCCATCCGACCTGAATATACAATCTCTCGTAGATAAAACCATTTCCGGGGATGTCACGGAGGTAATCTTCGCACTGAGTCCAACAATGGAGGGTGACACTACTAATTTTTACCTATACAAGAAATTAAATGACAAACCGATCATCATTACCTCTCTTTCGAGAGGTGTGGCAGTTGGAACAGAATTGCAATATGCTGATGAGATAACTCTGAGTAGGTCATTGCTTCAGCGACAACCATTTAAAGTATAATCCATTCAAAAACTTAAATCAGATAATATGCTAAAAGAGTTTCGAACTTTTGTAATGAGGGGCAATGTGGTTGATCTGGCGGTGGCCGTGATCATAGGAGGGGCATTCAGTGAAATAGTTGGATCCCTGATCAATGATGTGATCACTCCTCTCCTATTGAAACCCTCTATGTCTGCACTTCGTGTAGATAAATTGGAAAATCTTGCCTGGAATGGTGTTCTTTTTGGGAAATTCCTTGCATCCGTTATAAACTTCCTGGTCACAGCGTTTATCGTTTTCCTTATGATAAAAGGGATGAATAAAGCCGTAAAGAAAAAAGATGAAACGGCTACAAGTACTGCTGAACCAACGAAAGATCAAGTGTTGCTTACTGAGATAAGAGATCTATTGAAGGAAAAATAAAAAAAGGTCTTTTTTGATCCGTTCTTATCTGTAGATCAATTCTGTCCTATTTCCTTTCTGAATTCATCCTCGGTATATCTTTTTGCATACTCATGGATTTCGTCTGAAGAGATCTCATGAGTTCCATCAGGAAGATCTATGAGCCCTTGTATCATTGCTTTGGCTACATTAATCGCCTCAACCGGCTTGTACTTATTGATCAATCCTGTTTTTCCGATCAGATTACCGATCGTTATCGTCCACTCTTCCATCACGCGTTTCTCGACACGGGGACCTTCAAGTACTGATGGCTTTACCAAGATTAACTTTTTGAATCCCATTGATTCCGCATTGTCATCTAACTGAGCCTTCATTTTGGAATAGAAAAAAGGAGACTTTTTACTGACACCCAAAGCAGAAACTAAGACGCAATTTTCTATACCCGATTCCTTGGCTAGCTTCATGATATTCGTGGGAATGTCTACATCAATCTCCCATTGTTTTGCTTGTGAACCTGCCTTTTTCAGTGTTGTTCCGAAAGCGATGAATAACGTATCCACCTTGTGAAAGATCGGTAAACCGGCTAAATTTGAAAAATCGACAAGGTGGTTAACCACAGATATCTCTCTTGTTTTCAATTCTCTTCTGCTTAAAAGATCGATCTGTTCAAAACGCTTATCCATAACAAGTAATTCAAGCAATTCATGTCCAACCAAACCGGAAGCTCCAAGAATTAAAGCATTCATCCTATATTTTTTTTGTAAAAATACATTTCAATTTTGTTAATCATTAAAAAAAAGTCCTATTTTCGGTTATCTATAAACATTAAAAACAAAGTATACCACAGCTATCTCATTTTATATGACTAGTATTTTTGTCGCCAAATTGGATTTTGGAATTACAAGCGAGCAACTGAAGCAAGCCTTTCAGGAATACGGCACCGTGCTCAAGGCCACAGTCGCAACAGACAGAGAGACAGGCAAATCTCGAGGTTTTGGGTTTGTTGAAATGTCCGATC
>Ga0068876_10001872_pt1 | contig 15986 bp, 23 predicted proteins | sample NOAtaG_6_FD_66442 | JGI IMG/M metagenome (GOLD analysis project Ga0068876, IMG submission 66442) | Freshwater lake microbial communities from Lake Erie, under a cyanobacterial bloom - NOAA_Erie_Diel5S_2200h metaG | ecosystem: Environmental > Aquatic > Freshwater > Lake | place: USA: Ohio, Lake... | reverse complement strand
CCTCCTCCTCCTCCGCCGCCGAGTTCAACCCATGTGCCATCGAGGTATTCGTAGGCTCGGCCTTGGTCTTCGTGAATCCAGCGCATCCCCGGAATGGGGTTAGTTGGAGCAGTAGCAGAGACAATTACACCAGCTATGTAGTAGAGTTTCCAACGCGAGCCGTCCCATTTCCATGTACGATCACCCACTACGTGAGTATCGTCAATATCTGCTGGGCTTGGGAATACCATTGCTGGCATATATTTGTTTTTCTAGTTTACTGGTTGTTTTAAATAGTCGCTCGTATAAAGTTAAATTAAAAAATGCATTAGTCAACAATTTCAACCCAAGCATTTGAGTATCGTTCATAGGCGGTTAAAGTTGTTGTATCTACCCAACGCATTCCATCAATATAAACTGTTGGAGCCGTTGCGCTAAAGACAGTCTTTACCTGCTTATTATCAAGCGCAGTTTCTAGTCCGGTAATGTCTGAAACTTCGAGAGTAACAGCACCCACATGACCAGCAACGCTGGTGACCTCACTGGAAGAAATTTCGGCATACGCAGAGGTGCCCCAACGATAAGTTTTAAGTGTGTCTAAAGCCACATAAATTTTACCTGACTCGCCAGTTCCTGGAGTTGCACCAACACCTGGAAAGTCTTCATACGTAGGATATTCGACTACGTCATCAACATAGCTAGGTAATTGCGTACTTGGGACTTTGCCGTTCACGAGATCAGCCTTAGCGGCAAGTGCGGTATCCAGACCGGTGATATTACCTGTGCTGGAAGTGGGGACTTTAGCAACAAAATCGGAGTTAGCGATACCGCCTCCAAACCAATACTCTGTAATAACGCCTCCGACCTCGATTCCGACGGTTAGACCTTTGTAGCGCAAAGTTGCGCTAATATCGGCCAGAGCAGCAGCTGTATTTGGATAAGGGCCGAATTTAGCATCAACAGGTTTGTTGGTGCCTACAAGAATTCCGGCTGAGAGTTCAATTCCAGATGGCATAATTTATTTTTCCTTTTAGTTGTTTATGTTTTGGTTTGGTTTAAGAGTTCCTAAACTGAATATTTGCCACAGGGCTGACTTGTTGGCTTGTGGTGACATGAATGCGATAATCCTGCGTCCAATTAGCTGTGGTGACAGATGTAGGGGTAGAGACAGGATGCCAAGCTCCGGTTGCTACCATGTTGCCACTATTAAGATCGGTAACATAAAAAAAGGTCTTGGTTGTGCTTGTGGCTGGATAGGCCAAGGCGTAGTATTCGTCGGTCGGCTGCCAGGGGGCTGTAATCGTTCCAGTACTAGAGGCGAGAACTTTTGTGGCAGTGCCGTTTTGAATGGCTGTGACCATCGATTGAGTGGTGATGGCTGTTGTGCTTTTATAGTAGTAATACGGGTGAATACCGGTGATAGCTGGGGAGCTGGAGGAGTCTGTGGCGGTACCTGCAACTCGCTGAGAGTTGAGGTTAGTACCAGAAACACCTTTGTTGTCGGTGTAGGTGCCTGTGCCTGCATCGTGAGCAACAGCGACTCCCCAACTGTTTGATCCGCTTTGAACCTCGGAGTTAAATGTGAGTTGATTGCCTGTTTGCGTGGTTGACGTAATTCCCGTTCCGGTAAACGTGTAATCCGTAGCGGCTCCAACAAGTGGGTTGGAATTTGTGGCTCCGGTTCCGTTACGAATAGTCCCCTGGTTAAAGGTGGCAGTGAGCGTTCTGCTATGGCTGGTACCGATTTCAAGAGTTCCGCTGCTTCCACTCACCGCAAGATCCACAGATTTTGCCGTTCCCACACTGGCAAGAATTGTCGGAAACAAAATATCATCCAAAACTTGAACAATGTTTTTTGCCTTCCAGGAGGAGGCTGCGGCGGCCGGCGCGCCTCCAACAGCCACACTGACCACAGCATCACCGACACTGGTGTTGTATGCGGTGTCAATGTTTGTACCTGTGATGCTGATGCCTGCATTAGCGGATGTTGTGGGTGCGGGAGCAGTACCAGTAACTGCGGTGGAAAAATCAGTTATGTCGGCGCTGGTGAGAACAACATCTCCAACACGACCTGCAACAGTTTGAACCGGTGCGTCTGCCGAAGCCAGAGCAGAAGAGTAATACAGATTGCCAGTCCCCTGCGGCACATCGTCTGTTGTTCCTGGCGAGGCTGAGATAATGACGTACTGAGTTCCACTCCAGCGGTATATCAGACTCGTGTCTAAAGCCACATAAATTTTACCCTGCTCTCCGCTTCCGGGAGTTGTACCGACACCTGGAAAGTCTTCATACGTGGGATGCTCAACTACGTCATCGACAAAGCTAGGCAGTTGAATAGCTGGGACTTTGCCGTTCACGAGATCAGCCTTGATGTCGAGTGCAGTTTGCAAGCCAACAACTTCAGAAATCGCATGATCGTGAGCCTCAACAGGAAATTCAGAAGGAACATCGACCAGATCATTATAGCTGATCGGTGGCGTGTAAACATCCCAAGCCACACCATTAAACTTCCAGCGTCTGCCATTTATTGCAGGGCTGCCTATGGGTGGATATATGTCATTTGTTTGCGGGGCTGGGCTTGTAGGAAATGTAATCATATTGGTTGTTTTATTAGTTATATTAACACGGTTTTATTTGTGCTGCCATGTTTTTTTTAAAGAATTTCTATCCAAGAACCATTGAAATACTCATAGGCTCTGAGCGTTTGCGAATTTGTCCATTTAGTTCCATCTACCGGCGATTCTGGAGGAGTTGGAGAAAAAGTGTTTAGTTTTGAAATTACCGCCGTATCTACACTAATAAGATTATCTGTTTTTAAAAGACCGTAACCCACAGCTACTTGAGAAGCGGCCTGATTAGAAAAATACGCAAAATTTAGAGGTGTGACGTTCAGTACCACGTTTCCAGAAACAACAAGAATCCAGGCAGTATTTCCTCCAACAACTCCTTGATTTACAGCCACGTAAACACCATTTTTCATCTCCACTGCCGAGTCTGCATCTGCGGCTCGCTGCCAGGGTGAACCCATATTTACAACATATATGCCGTTTTGACTTGCGTTGGTTTGGTTTTTAACCAGAACTCTATCTCCCGCAGATAGAGGTACACCGTCTATTGAAGTAACTGCGCCCGCTAAAGATATGTTTGCGGTTGTGGCGACTCGAACAGGTTGACGAACAACTAAACCGCTCTGCATTGCATCCACGTAACTCTTGGGTACAGCATCTCTCTCATTTACAGGTAGACCCAAAGATGTAATACGCCAACCATTCAAATCAACGTTCCCTCGAGGGGTAGAGAAACCATCTATGCTTTGTTGCTTTACATATTGTGTGGTTGCGACTCTACTGGTATTGTCGGTATAGTCCGGATTTGGCGCTGCTGGAGTTCCCGTGAAAACAGGACTATTGATTGGCGCTTTTGATGTGTCTGCCGGATGGCTGTGATCTTCTAGCGCATATTTTAAACTCTGCCCTACCGATCCCGTTGAAGTGTCGGGTAAGGGTAACAGTGTTCCAGCTAAGCTTTTCACAAACGCTGTGGTAGCTATCTGTGTGCTGTTTGTTGTAGCAGCAGCTGTGGGGGCTGTGGGTATTCCAGTAAATGCAGGAGAATCAAAATCTTCTTGAGCGTTCTCTACAGTGCTGAGTCGCACCCAGTTGTTTTCTACGCTGGGCGGAGAAGCCTTTAAAAAATATATAGAATCATTATCTGTCTGAATGCAGAAATCTCCAGGAGTTGCTGCCGCTTGGGCAAGGCGGGCTACTGTTCCCGCGGCTGTGTATATTCCTGAAGAATTACTCAGCAAACTAAAATGAATTTTTCCTTGAGAATCTAAAAGCGGAACTTTGAATGCGTCGGTAGCTCCAGCACTCTGGAACACTGCACCACGAACAGGAAGCCGGGATAAAAAAGCACTATCAGCCATTACGCTATTTTATGGATTTATGCGTAAAACATCAAGCTATATACTCAAAGATCAACATTATTTAACGTAGGTGGCTTGTCTTCAGATACATCCTCGTCGCTTTGAGAGTAATAATTTATTTCTCGGTCAGAATAAAATTTTTTACTTTCCGTCTCAACTTCTACATCTTCCTCTTTTACTTCGATTTCTCTATCTGCGCTTTTAAACACAGATCGAACAGAGTCGTTATAAACCTTATCCACCAAAAGAAGTTCGCTTGTTCCAGACTCACCTAAAAAAATTCCCTGCCTAGGACGAACCATAGAATGCTCTACGCAAGTCCACCGATTTTCAGGAGTTCCTAGCATTTTTAATGCTTCAACTCTTTCTGGAGGTATTGGTTTTCCGCTGACGGTGCATGTGTATATTTTTTTAGGCATAATTATTGTTGAGGTTGTTTACTTTGCTCCACACCCTGACTACGGGCCTGTGAAGTCATTTGTTCGAGTTGAGATTTTACCGTAGCGTATAACGCTTGGTCTGTTGCTTTTATTTCTTGTAGTTTGGCTCTGCGCTGAGCTCCATCCAAAGGATAAAGTTCCTGAGCTATTTGCTGAGCTTGTTCGAGCGCATCCTGAGGTGTGGCTGGTCCGCCTTGTGGTTGATTTGCACTCATCACACTGTATACATCGGCTTGATTCATTTGTTCAAACTGGGTTTTTTCTTGCTCCTCGGTTTGGATATCTCTAGCGATGCGCTCTTCGTCGGTTTTCTTTCTGAGTTGATCCTCGTAATCAAAGTTATAAAGGTTTAATAGTTCAGATCTAGCTATAGCGTTAGCAGAAACCAACTGACCAATCACAGATTTACGCTCGATGTCGTCTGAGAACGAAATAGGAACCAACCCCACTGTGGCTTTAGGCAGCGACAGAATTTTTCCAACCACATCGGCGATATGACTCAACAGCCTGTTATAATTGTTAGGAATAACGTTCCACGAGTTTTCAAATAGTCGTAAAGCAGGACCAGCGGCCTCGGCCTTCAGAGACATTTGAAACAACTCCACAGGAATATCCAGCGCGTTTAAGATGTTGTTCTTATAATTCTCCATTAATTCTACAGGCGCTAGATTTTTACCCTCGCCACCTAATTGCTGATATTGTATAGGAAATGGGAATTTGTGATAGGCTCCAGGATCTCTCCGGTGCTCATCAATCATCTCATCCACCGAGGCCGCCCAAACCCCGCCGTTTTGATGTAGAATTGGATTAGCTGCGGAATTGTTCTCAGTACTCATGGAGATGACTCTGAAAGGTGCGATGTCTTCGAAACAAATTACCTCGTTGTATTTTTTCAACGTCTGCAACATGAACAAGTCTTCAAACAGAAACATGCAAGGAGGAACAGCTTTTCCATCCGTTCTGAGTGTGGTGGGTGTTTCCAGCTTTAGGTGTAAAAAATTCTTTGTATTGAATGACAGCATTTTTTTATCAAATATGCAGTCATATATAACCTTGGGAGTTTTCTTACTATAAAATTTGTTGTTTTTACTAGTAACCTTTTTTATATACTGTTGTGGAATATCCCAAAAGTACTCGTACTCGCCTGTGGTGTCTTCGTATCTGATCTTTATTTCTTTAGCTGGCCAGTGCACCACATGAATCTTTGAAAGATCGTTAGAGGGTCGGTCTATTACGAGGTGTTCGCCCTTGTAACCACACTTCAAACAAACTTTACTATATTTACCTTTGTTAAATTCGAAATTTCCAACCTTGTCGATATTGTCTACTCGACCACATTTTGGGCATGATAGATTTCTATTGAATCCTTGATTAACGGTTAAAAATTCATTTCCATAAGCCAACAGATTCAAGCCAGACACGCTCAAAATTTGCCGCCACCCCAAATCTTCCAATACCTCTCTGTATTTTTCTTTTGCTTCGGAGTCGTCGCACTCGATCTTGAGTGACGTGATAAAATAATTAGCTATGCGATTCAACGCCTGCTTATAAAACCCGTTCCTGAACAGGAAATGTTCTGCCCACAGCAGCATGCCATCAATATTTAATGGCATATATTGCAATGGAATGTTGTAGAATGGGTTACTATATCTGTCGTTTTTGCCTAGCCCTGATTGTAAAAATGCTTGAGGTTCGTTAGAATTAATCATATTGAGGCTCCTTTAGACTACAGCGACTCAAAAACGTTCAATCTTTTTTCAAAAAGATTGTCGATAGGTTGAGGATTTTTCAAATTTTGCTTGTTCTCTACATCAGCAATTTCAAAGCCGTCCTCGTCATAAAATTCAGCTTTTTTTGTGGGGTCAAAATCGCTTTTTGACTCGGGAGTAAGAGCACCGTATTTATTCATTTCACTCGTTATCTGTTGGTGTTTTGAATAGTATCATAACTTTTTTAACACCGTCAGTCCAATCAAATATAACCCCAGGATAATAAACAGAATATTTTACTCTGTTGTACGTCAATTCTAGGGTTTCTCCCACTTTAGGCTCGAACACGATATCGTTCTCGCAAGCGAACACCAGCATAAAAGCTTGATCGTGCTCTTGAACTCGCTCCACTCCACAGCGAATGCGCCCGAAAGAATTTTCAAAATACACATAAACATTGTCGATTTGAGGAGGTAAAACTTCGAGAGGCTCAGTCGAAAAATTGTTTAAAATCTCTGGCGATGTGGTTTTGTAGCTGTGTAGGGGTTTGTTGATCTTTTTTTTACCTTTCTTACCTTCGACCATCGGAGGTCCAGTCCGCTCTCCGGCTGTTTTAATTTTGTGCTGTATTCGAGAAATATCTTCCTCTGTGCCTACCAGAGCTACTCCCCCAGCCAGCAGGCGTTTTCCTTCCGGGCTGTAAACGGATTTTGTTGGATCGTTTGTTCCCACTATTAAATCTCCTGTGTTTAAATTCATATTTTCCATACGGGTTAAAAAAACAATTTACGCACACAGAAATTAAAGTCAATGTCAGAAACTAAAAAAATTGACCTGGCTGAGCAAAGGGGTTATTTTATTAAAGCTCAATGACTCCATATAAACTTTACGCAACAAAAAAAAGTAAATCTCGTCGTGTAGCGGTGCTGGTTGATCTAGAGGATTACCTGAAATACCGGAAATGTAAACTCAAGTTTTTACCTAGCGGCAAAATCTATTTTAGCGAGAGAGGGCAGAAAAAATTTCTCCCACGTGAAATTCTGCAGTTGACGCAATCGCACACTCGAGTATTTTCCAAATCAGGAGACAAACTAGACTGCAGAAAACAAAATCTGTTGGTAAAAGTGACTCCAGAATATCGCAGAGGAATGTTTGCTGTACAATTTTTAGACACCCATAAAAATTAAACAGTTCCATTTTTTAATTAAGATATTAAATAGCAGCAATATAAAAAAATTAATCGAATAACAGTAGAAAGATTAAAAAAATTAAAAATGAATACCGCAGAGTTATTTTCAAAATTGAGTAAGTTGAGACAACAAAAAAAAGGAACAAAAAGCTATCTATTGAAGAGTGGTTATGCTCAAAAAGAAGCCGAACACGTGACAGAAGTTTTTAAAACAGCAAAAGACTCTAGAGACTTCGAAGCAAACCTAGAAGATTTACTGAAAGACACGCAAGAGGAAGATTCAGGTTGGACAGAAAACCTAAAGTTCACAGAAAAATACGTCTACAACAAAGAAGACGACAAGTACGTGTTTCATCTGCGCGCGGCGGATGACTTTGTGGTGCTTCCCGGAGCCACGATTCGAGGGATTATTGATAATTACTCAAATTGGTACAAGTCTCCAAGTTCGGTAAATGAAATTTGCAGAAATTACAGGCTACCAAAAAGCTACTTTAACGAATTAAAAGAACTCTTGGGATTAACCCACAATTCTGAACCTGTTTCTAAAGAGGAACTGATGGCAAAAAGTGTGAATCAGCTAGCTGAGGACATCTTGGAAAAGAAAAAATTCCAGCTCTATCAAAAAATACAAAAACGAGATTGGCGAGAAACCGAAGCAGCAGCTAGTAAATGGTATAATTTCGTAGAGGGTGTTTACAACCCACTTGAAACGCTCTTAAAATCTTGGATTCCCCCGAAATATACTCCGGTACGCCAAACAACCAGCAAGAAAAAAATCAGTTCAAAAGCGTTGGTTGTTGGACTTTCAGACATACATTTTGGAACATATGCAAATCCTGAAAATTCTTTTCGGAAAAAGGGAGCCAGTACAGAAGATGTGGTTCAAGGTGTAAAAAAATATGCCGAAGATATCGCCTCGTTGTTGGCGGGTAGAACCTACAATTTCAAAGAATGTGTAATTACCTCGCTGGGAGATATTTTACATACTACCGGACAAGGATTTACAACAAAAGGCACGCCACTCAGTCACGACTGCATTAAAGAAGAACAATTCAATGCTGCCTTCGACACATTGACGAAATTTATCGAGAACATGCTTGAGATTTTTCCAAAAGTTCGAGTAAAAAGTGTAAAAGGTAACCACAACGACTTTGGAGATTATGTTCTGTTCAAGGCGCTGGAAGCCTATTTTCGAAAAGAAAAGCGAATTGACTTTGAGGTGTTTCAATCTGACCATGGGTTGTTCAAGATAAACAACACACTGTTTATTATTTCGCATGGTTACAGTGCAGAATATCGTGGGCATCTACCTTCGGGAGGTAAAGCTCGTGAAAGCTATATAGCCAACCTGTTTTTAGCCAATCCTGAAGCCTTGATGAATGTGCAGTCGAAAGTGTTGCTCACTGCAGATCAACATCATTGGGAAGCTAAAGAATATGCCGAGTTTGAGCATTATATGCTGAGTACAATTGTGCAAGGCGACAAGTATGCTGAAGCCATGGGATTAAATAGCCGAGCCAAACAGAGCTGTTTTGTGATAGATGATGTGGGTGTCTCCGAGATTCTCTACAGCTATCCAAATTAACCCCCCCAGAAATAGCTTCAAATTTGGCGGTATAATAATTAGACGGGGAGGTGTTTTGCCTCCCGGTTTAATTAACCCTGAGAACATATAGTTTCTCGCAACCCAAACACACAAAATGCCTAAAAAAGCAAAAAAAGAAACACCAAAAAAAGCAGCTCCGAAAAAAACAGAAGCCAAAGCTGAGGCTGTTGAAAAAGACAAAGCTCCTACCTCTACGCAAGGGTTCAGAACTCTCACACCAGCCTAAAATGAAACAAAAATCCTCGTCAGCTGTGGAAGTGTTGCGCTTACATTTTTTTGGGGATAACTCCACAAAACTTGCCGGTTGTGCTTACACAGCAATTGCACTCCTGACTGGCGAGGATCCCTTCTTCCTGAGGCGCTTGTATCGTGATCAGGATGGAATGCCTCCCAGAACAATAAAGAAACACATGCTCCGCGCCGGGTTCCAGCTCAAAGAAATAAACAACGAGTATCTCTATAGTTTAATCAAAGCCGGAACATATCTAACAGACTCTCATCCAATTTTAGCGTCGGTGAGAATGAGTAAACGCGAAGCCACGTGGGTTGTGTTTTATGGTGGAACCATGTGGCACAACTTTCAACCAATGTCGACAAGCTATGTTTCATCATTCAGTTACCCTATGGAGTACGCTTGGAAACTCTGGAATCCGGACTGGCGAGACATGGGGGTAAAGAACATCAAAAAACAATTAGACACCTGGAAACTAACCGATAAAAAAAGCAGCAAATGAAGCTAAAACTAAAACTTCTCACAGTTATTTTAATTCTCGTGTATGTTTTAGTTTGCTGGCTTGCTGTTAGATAACTTAAAGGCCCTATAGCTCAATGGTCAGAGCAGTCGGCTCATAACCGATTGGTTGGGGGTTCAAATCCCTCTGGGGCCACACTTTTAACAAACAACAAATGCGTTGGTAGCTCAGTGGATAGAGCAGTAGCCTTCTAAGCTATTGGTCGCAGGTTCGATCCCTGCCCAGCGCGCATATCAAAACATGAACACAGACTACATAATAACAAAATTAATACTGGCGGTTCTCTTTATTTTAACTATTCATTTATTCGGGGAGCTGCGCGAGTGTAAAACAATAATTGCCGAACAGGAAGTTGTCTTAAAGGCATTGACTAATACAGTAACGGCATTAACTACTCCTATACGATGACACAAATAAGACTTGGCTTCTGTTGTATTTCTCTTGGTAAGTTCGAGAGTAAATTTAAAACCATAACACTAACAAGGGCAAAAGCACTCAAAAAAGAAAGCGAAAAAGCCTTTAATGAAAAACTCACTAAGCTCTGGACACATAATCTAGAGGAGTTAGAAAAGATTCTAGCATATAATCTAGAAACAAACATCAGGCTTTATAGACTGAGCAGTGATTTGTTTCCGTTAGCAGATCATGAAGAATTCGAAGATTTCTGGGTTACTTTCCGACAGGTAAAAGCACATTTCAACGGAGCTAGAAGATTAGTCTCAAAATACGTTGAAGCCGGAGGTAGGCTTTGCGCTCACCCAGGACAATTTGTATCTATTGGAAGCCCTAATAAAAAGGTCAGAGCGAACAGCCTTAAAAATCTGGAGCTTCATGCAGATATATTTGCTCGGCTAGATCTTCCCAGAGGATTAGAAGCTCCGTTGAATATTCACCTAAGCAATGGAAAAGATAATATAAAAAATTTAAGTTTCTTTAATGACTCTATCTACAACATGAGTCCGAGTTTAAAAAGCCGGCTAGTGTTTGAAAACGAAGACAAGAGTTTTTGGACTTGGCAAAAAATAAGAAACTATTTTTATAATTTTCCAGTCACTCTGGACTTTCACCATAGAAACATCAACAACGAAGGCGAAACAGAGGAAAAAGCTTTTGAAGCTTGCGCAGCGTCGTGGGGAGAAACAACTCCACTCATGCATATCTCCGAAGGCAAAAAGGGACCATTGGACAGAAGCCATCACGATTGGGTAACAACATTACCTAAAGCGCTACTGGATAAAAAAATCTCAGTAGACTTGGAGATAGAAGCAAAGAAAAAAGACTTGGCAACCCTGTTTCTAAAGAATAAATATAAAGATATTGTAATCTAATTATGTACGTGCCCAGCAATAATTTTTCTACCCCTCCGGACGTAGAAATTATTTGCCCTCTCACAGGGGAAAGTTATATCTATATAGACGGTGAAGCTGATACCTCCACACAATATTCAGGAGCAGTTGAAAGACTGCCTGAGCGGTTCCATAGACACCCTGTGGCGTTCAAGCAAGCTGACAACCAGTTAAAAATAATTCTACCCAAACTCCATTAAGTTAGGCAAAATAAGAATTATGAAAAATAATGAATATGCGCCAGACAAATGGTTAATTGTTAAAATACACGGCAAAGACATCCCAAGCACATATAAAGTTTTTGCTTCCTGGTATGGTGGTTATGCTGGCTCAAACTCGTGGCAAATGAATAGCGGAATAACATCTGCTACAAAAGACGGAGATTATTGGATATTCCAAGGGTTCTCTGGTTCAACTTATCGTTGCCACAAAGACACCTATGGAGCGCACATGTACGGTCAAGGAGTCTTGGAAGACTTCATAGCCAAAGCGGCCGAACATGGAGCTGATATGTGGGCAATGCCTAGTGGATTAGATTGGGCATTATTCGACTACAAACAAACAAATTGAACGTAACCAATAAGAAAACAAGCGGCATAACTAATAAAAAGTTTAAAGAGTAAAACACAACAGCACATATGAAAAAATTCAGAGTGTGGGACAAGTTATCAAAAACATTCATCTATCCAGACAAAGGGTATCAAGGACATTATATCCTCGACCTTAACGGCAACTTTCACAACCTTCAAAATGGAAGTGGTGGAGATGAATACGTAGTTCAGCAATTTATTGGTGTGCTGGATAAGGGAGGAAAAGAAATCTTCGAGGGAGATCTTGTGAACTACCGGTATCAGTTGGGAGAACACGACACAGAGCTTACTCAAGGTGAAGTCTACTTTGAGGAAGGTATTTTTCATTTTGACCGCAGTATGGAATGGGCCATGAATGATGTGTGCCTTATCTCAAAATCTCTCGAAGTGATTGGAAATATTTTCGAAGGCGAACAAACATTATGACTAACGAAGAACAATCTGAAATAAACCGAATGCGTGGACAGATGGAGGATTTTCAACAAAATCTAACCATGAACCACATCATGAGTTATCGCACCATAATTCAAGATTTGATTAAAATTGTGGTGAGCCTCCAGGAAGAGTCAGACAAAGAACCTGACAAAGAAGTGGAACGCTTCATCAAAGATTTAATTGACGCTGGATTTGGGCCTGCTAACTTTAGATAACTGATCTTTGACAATCACGACAGGGTAGCAATATATAACCTTGTCAGACTCAATCATTCTCCTGTTGGTGTGTAAATGATTGAATTCTCCGAGGCGAGCAAAGTTGCAAGCAGCTACGACCCTTGGTTAGTTACACAGGATATGGACGTTGTGCTTGGCTCCATGCCGAGCTACGTTAAGCGATGGAACAAACTCCGGAACAAAATCCATCAACCACCAAAATCCGAGTAGTTGTTGAAACACTTCGAGAGTTTTAGTATAATAGTCATAAGCTCAACACATATATTGCGGGATACAATTCTGGGAATTGGGGGGTCTCATAAGCCTCTTTAGGTGGGTTCGATTCCCACTCCCGCTACCAATTTTACACACTCGAGCTCAGGTAACTGTGGTGCGAACCCTTACCGGTAGTTTCGAGTCGCTGGCTGCGTGGTGGAATGGCAGACACAGCAGACTTAAAATCTGCTGCCTTAACAGGCGTGAGGGTTCGAATCCCTCCGCAGCTACCAATAAAATGGAAATATTAGTTAATGTACTGTTGTGGTTAATTTTTTGTGTACTTATAATAAAAGTAGCTCAAGACGGTAGAAAGCCCTAGAAGTCTCTGGGAGCTTCGATTGTGGTTAGTTTGATCCTTTTTTTAGCTCTTGGGACCCCCCCGGCTACCCCCCAAGTTCTTTGCTTTGTTATGCGGGTATAATACCATGTGAATCAGAAGTCCTGTGCCCTTCTACCAAGAATAGTTCAGGAATTTCCTTCGGATCCACACTTAAAACTAACCCATAACAAGAAAGACATATATATGTTACTCAAATTGATCGGAGCTGGTGCCATTGCTGGTGCCGTTGCTGCAGCTACAAACAGGGGAATCGACTTTGTGGTGGAGGCGGTTGAAAACCGTTTCTTCGCAGAGTCTACAAAGCCCCAACAAACAGCCAAGGCAAAGCCTGTAAAGGCTCCCACAAAAGCAAAGCGTAAGACTGTAAAAAAAACGCTTTGTGGTTAACTTCTGTTGGTGGTAGGGGGTAAAACGTGTCCCTTCTGCTCTACGGAGCGGGAGGGACACATCCCTTTTTTTAAACTATGGAAAACATCATTGTTAATTTTCTAAACGAACCCTGCTCAGTCAGGTTTCATAGATACGCAAACAGAACAACAGCCATACAGCTCACATGCAGAAACGGTGAGCCTATGACAATTGCCACAGCTAACCTACCAGAGATAAACACCGAGCCTGAGTATGTGGTCGTGAAAGATTATAGTGAAAACGAAGGAGTAGTGGAAGCACTGGAGGCTGCTGGAGTGGTGGAAAAAGTAGATCTCTATCTGCTTCCGCCGTTCGCGAGTCGTGTATGGCTTTGCCGCCTCCTGAAATATCCGGCTGGTTGGCTGGAATAAAATATTGTAGCACTTTTCCACAAGAAAGTGCTGCATTTTTTTAGCTCTTGGGACCCCCACCTACCCCCCACAAGGCAACCCTAAAATTCAGGGTATAACCCTATGAACCGGGGGTGTTTTTCGCCCCCACAACCCAAAACCAATAAATCAATGAAAACTGCAATAATTATATTGTTCGTGAGTCTGGCCACAGCATACGCCGGACTCACATTCAAGTATCGCTGTGGCTGGTGTGGTCTCACAGTCACAAGCAACATGGCGGTGCGAACCGTTTGTCCCAACGATGGTCGAATAATGTATGCGCTTCCAGGAGATCCTAGAAAGCCGTGAATACTGAACACAGAAAAACCCCGTATTGGACAGACCATTGTGGGCACAAACCAGAAGATTATGTAGGAAGCGCTGAATATATGGAGAGCACAGGCGAACTCGCAAAAATCGACGTGTATCTCTATCCAGACAATGTTTACCGTCAAGGTGTGTGCATTCGGGTGTCTGACGAACCCTCGGACTACATCTCGCCAGGTGGTCTTTTGGACTTCCTGCGTGTGGCGGGTGGCAATTATGGAGCATACAATGCAGCCTACGAAGTATTAACCCGATTTGCCCGGATAACGGCAACAATTATGAAAGATGACAGCAGCTCAAACGTTTAAAAAAGTTCAAGGAGAATTAAAAGAATTAGGTATATTCCACGGATTACTGGATACGGTGGATCTCAGAGTCACAAAAATACCTGCATGGGCCATATCTGCTCGCGGGTGGTTCTATGATGTGGGTGTGGGTACCTTTCCCAGACTATTAGGCTGGCGTGAGGGTGTTATCTATCTCCCATACAACATGGAATGGCAACGGGATCTGCTCCCGGTTATCCGGCATGAATTTGCTCATGCTTGGGCCTGGAGCAACCCCAGCTTTCTAAAAAGAGCTTGGTTTAGAAAGGCTTTTGGTCGGAGTTATTTTGGCGATAAGTGGCCACGGCTCAGCTTGAGGTGTTTCGAAGCCAGCAAATACTGGCTATCGCATGCCTCGGCTTATGCCACCACTTCACCTGCCGAGGACTTCGCCGAGACCTTTGAAACCTATATGAGATGGAGAAACACATTAGATAGGTTCAGTATGAGACCTACATTCTATCGAAAACTTCGAGCAGTAGAAACAGCCGTGAAAACGCAAAGAAAAGAATTATTACATGGATAAAATCGAACACAACGACGATTGGCGCATACGTTTTCGAGAGGTTGCAATAAAAATAGAAGCGCGTATCGAAGCATTGGAAAGGTCGAGAAAGGAGTGGAAAACATGGGCTTTGCGTTTTTGCAAAATGACCCAATCTCCGCCTTACACCCCCGAAGACGCCGTGAAAACAATCATGCTCATGGAGGAGTTTGAATTGTTTCGCGAGGAAGACGACACCAAACCCACACAATATTGGCGACCCATCGAGGCATTTAATGGTGAGATGTTCAGCATCATGACCAACGGAATACCCGAAGGAACCGAGATAGTAAAGTATAAGGGAGAGGTTCCCGCATGGGCTCGTTGGTGGATGCCGCTCCCTACCACACCAAGATGAGCAATCCTTATCTTGTGGCATGGGAACGCGATCAAAAATACTGGGAGGGAGATCTAGAGGCGGCTATGCGTATGTTTACTCGCAGGAGGGACATGGTTCAGGAATATGCCTGGGCCATACCTAACGAAGAAGCTATTCAAACCATAGCCGAGCTCGGAAGCGTTGTGGAATTAGGTGCAGGTTCAGGTTACTGGGCTCACTTAATCCAGAACGCAGGAGCAAAAATCGAGCCTTGGGACATATATCCCCCAGGCAAGAACAAATACAACTTCAAGCAACCATGGATGCATGTGCATGAGGGCGGTGTGGAAATTTTAGAAACTTCCCAAGCTCAAGCATTATTGCTCTCATGGCCTTGTTACCTCTCGGACTTTGCCCACAGAGCCATACAAACTTTTCGAGGTGTGTGGTTGGCTTATGTGGGTGAAAGCCAAGGCGGTTGCTGTGCAAATGACGAGTTCTTCCAGGAATTAGACCTGGAATGGACGTTAGAAAAAACAATAAATATCCCACAATGGCCCGGCATACACGACCGGTTCGAACTGTGGAAAAGAAAGGAAAAATGGATAACACAACAAAAAAACAATACGCTGACGACCCGGAAGGGTATTGGCAGCTAAAAAAAGACAAAGAAGAACAAGCTACCCAGGATTTCAATAGCTGGTGGGAACGCACTCACCCAAATGAGGTACCTGGTGGAAACACAGTGAGCTATTTACCAAAGGAATAACATGAGTGCTGTGGAAAAAGAGTATCAAACATGCCTCCCACCAGAGGCATATATGCGTATTTGCAACAAAGTAGGAAATCAGGGAACACCAAG
>Ga0068876_10001863_pt1 | contig 16021 bp, 8 predicted proteins | sample NOAtaG_6_FD_66442 | JGI IMG/M metagenome (GOLD analysis project Ga0068876, IMG submission 66442) | Freshwater lake microbial communities from Lake Erie, under a cyanobacterial bloom - NOAA_Erie_Diel5S_2200h metaG | ecosystem: Environmental > Aquatic > Freshwater > Lake | place: USA: Ohio, Lake... | reverse complement strand
ACTATATGTTAGCCGGTTTTTTAATTGAGTACATTGCGGATAAACCTTTTTATTTGGTAGATTCCAGCATAATCTTAAAGAAAAATAAAATTGAACTCGATAAAAAATTAATAAAACAATATACTAGATATCGATTTGGATTAACTAAAGATGAAAAGCGAAATATTTATTTTTTAAAAACATACAAATTTAAACCTAGAAAAAAACACAACTATAATGGTAAAGTTGTATTACTTATAAATGCTCAAAGTATGTCTACCGCTTCTATTCTGGCTGGGTATTTTAAAAACAATGGAAATGCTGTTATAATTGGCGAGGAAACCGGAAATAATTACTGTGCATTTTGTGCCGGCGGTAAAATAATGTTCGAATTACCCAACTCCCGTATGAGGGCGCAAATACCCCTAAACCTTCTTTATATGGAGGTAAATGAAAAAAACAATTCGTGCAAAAATGGTGTTATACCCGATATTGAAATACTTGAAAGTATAAACGATAGAATTAATAACAGAGATATTCAATTGCTTAAGGCCATTGAAACCATAAAAAGTTTAAAATAGTGAATACACTTTCAGTTCTTAATCTTTCTCTTTTTAAATTTAAAAATTATAACGATTTTTATATTGACTTTTCCATTGGAGCTAATTGTTTAGTGGGCTCAAATGGGGTTGGAAAAACAACCGTTTTGGATGCCATCCATTATTTATCACTTTGTAAAAGTTACTTCAACCCTATAGATTCACAAAACATCAAACACCACGAACAGTTTTTCATTATCCAGTCACAGGTTATTCGCAATAATGAAACAAACAACTTTGTGGTTTCGGTTAAAAAAGGTCAGAAGAAAATAATAAAGTGCAATCAAAAAGAGTACGAAAAATTAAGTGATCATATAGGACTTTTTCCTTTGGTGATGATAAGCCCAACTGATAGCTATCTAATAACAGAAGGAAGTGAGGAACGAAGAAGATTTATAGACAGTATTATATCCCAATACGATAAAAATTATCTGGAAAAATTAATTTTATACAATAAAGTACTAGCGCAACGTAACGCTCTTTTAAAAAATTTCTTCGAACAAAAATTATTTGATCTCGAAACCTTAGAAGTCTGGAATCAACAATTGGTTCCTTATGGTAATTATATTTATGAGAAAAGGATTGAATTTTTAAACAAGTTCTTACCCATCTTCAATCACTACTACCAATTTATTTCCAATCGAAACGAAGAGGTAAGCATTACCTACGAATCTCAATTAAATAACCAACGTTTTGAAGATTTACTCAGCCTTAATACACAACGCGACAAATCTGCTCAGTATACTACAACCGGAATACACAAAGATGATTTAACTTTTATTATACAAGAATATCCGCTTCGTAAATTTGGCTCCCAAGGTCAGCAAAAAACTTTTTTATTGGCCCTAAAACTAGCGCAATTTGATTTCTTAAAAGAAAAAACCAAAACAATTCCACTTTTATTACTGGATGATATTTATGAAAAATTAGATGAAAACAGAGTAACCCGTTTAATGGAACTGGTGAGTAACAATCATTTCGGTCAAATTTTCATAACCGATACTCATAAAGAACGAATTGAGAATGTTTTTTCTAAAATAAATGTGCCGTTAAATATTATTGAAATAAATAAAACAACTTAAGATGAAATAATTAGAAGACCTGATTACCAATTAAAATGGGGGCCAGCCCTATCTTTTTTAACATAAGTTCTTTCTATTTTTAATCGATATTATTTACATATACAAGATAAAATTAATTAATTATAAATCAAATAGTTGCATAAATAAAACAAATCTAATGAAGAAATTAAACCCTATAATCAGTTGCTTTCTTGTTTTATTTTCTCTTACGGCATTGGCCAATAGCGAAAAGTTAAAGATTCCGTATCAAAAACCCAAATCGTTTATAGAAAATAAAGGTCAATTTGATTACGCCCAGGAATATGGTTTTGGTGATCATATAGATTATGCAATGGACCACGGAAATACTCAAATACTTTTTTCTAAAAAGGGTTTAATCTTTTTATTCCGCGAACCCTATAAAAAGGAAATTAACAAAAAAGAATTGGAGCGAGAGAATGAAAAAAGAAGAAAGGGAAAATTAAGTCACGAAGAATGGGAAAGGCTTGAAAAAGCGGAAAGGATGCACAATTTAAATAAAGATGTAGTTAAAATGCAGTGGTCGGGTGCGAACAAAGAGGTGGAGATTATTGCAGAAGAAAGAACCAGTGATTATCACAGTTATTCTTTCAAAACCGGTGAAGGTTTTAAAAACATCTCCAATATTAATGCCTACAAAAAAATTATTTACAAGAACCTATACCCCGGCATTGATGCAGAATATTCTGTTCATCCGGTAAGTGGGATTAAGTATTCGTTCATAGTTCATCCAGGCGCTGATATTTCAAAGATAAATATGAAATATTCAGACACCAAGAATCTTAATTTGGATGAAAAAGGGGAAATGCATATTCAAACTTTCTTTGGAGACATTATCGATCATGCTCCTCTTACTTATTATGCCGATAATAAAAATACAACTATTAAGAGTTCTTACATTCTAAAAGGAAAACATGTAACATTTAATACAGAAAATTATAACTCTGGTAAAACTATAATTATTGATCCTTGGACACAAACTCCTAATTTCCCCAGCACCAACTGGGATTGTGTTTGGGAATGCGAGAGAGACGGTAGCGGTAATTATTATATAATTGGAGGCATCTCTCCAATGCAACTTTTAAAGTACAATAACGGTGGAACACTTCAATGGACTTATAATACTCCATATGACACCTCCTCGTGGTTAGGTACTTTTGCTACAGACCTTGCGGGAAACAGTTATGTAACCCAAGGTTCAACAGCCGAAATTGTAAAAGTAAATCCGAGTGGATCTGTTGTTTGGAATAATAACAACCCTGGTGGCTTATTCTCCAGCACTGAATTCTGGAACATAACCTTTAACTGTGATCAAACAAAATTAGTAATTGCAGGTACCGGTGGACAAGGTTTCCCAGTTCCCAATTTAAAAGCTGTTATTTATGAGATTGATGTGAATACCGGCAATGTAGTCTCCTCTAAGTTTGTTGCTCAGGGTAGTACAACTGGTTTTCCGCCTACTATTCAGGAAGTTCGATCAATCTGTTCATCTAAAAATGCTAAATATTATTGGCTAACGCAAGATACCATCGGTTTTATCAATCAGAACTTAGGAGCATGTGGTGGCAATACTCTTTTAAAAATTGACAATTCCTACGACTTAGGATATAAATGCGAAAATTATAGATATGATAACAGTGGTATTATGGCGATAAGGGCCACCAATAATTTCTTGTATACTCAAAATGGTTCTAAAATACATAAACGTTCATTAGCAACAACAGCCATCATTTCCAGTGCAAATATCCCGGGTGGTGGTCAAACAAGCAGTTTAGGTAAATTCTCTGTAAGAAATAGTGGAATTGATGTTGATACATGCGGATTTATTTACGTAGGATCTACTAATGGTGTTATTAAATATGACGAAAACCTAAATATTGTTAGTCAGGTAAGTACTTCTTTTGTGGTGTACGATGTTCATGTTGGTTCTAACGGTGAAGTTATTGCCTGCGGATCTACCGGGGATGCAAACAGTAACAGTAGAACTGGTTATGTTCAAGTATTTAATATGAGTGCTTGTAATCCTAAAGCCATGATTTGTTGTGATGCTTCAATTTGTCCTGTACCTTCTAAATGTTTAAATGATGCGCCGGTAACGTTAGTTCCCAATCAAACCGGTGGAACTTTCAGTGGCCCGGGTGTTAGTGGTAATACTTTTAACCCTGCAACCGCTGGGGTTGGAACCCACAGTATTGTTTATAGTTTAGCTTGCGGTTCTGATACTATCAAAATAACGGTAAGCGCGTGTGCCAGTTTAACTGTTTGTAAAAACACCAATGGTACTTTAACCGTTAGTGGAGGAACTGGTCCTTACACCTGGGAACAATTAAATCCTGCCGGCACAACACAAGTTACCAACCAGGCTACCTGTCAGCAATGTGGTGGAAACTGGACTTTCGGGCAATGTTTAGGCGGAGTTTTCCCTATTACACAATGTAATACACCGGCAACATGGACAAATTTTGGAACAGGAACCACCGTGACACCTTCAGGTGTTTACCCAATTAGAGTTACTGATAGTCAGGGCGGCACTCAAACATACAATAACGCCGCAAGTATCCCTGCCTGCTCCAGCTGTCCTGCCATTACTACCACCACCAGTAACGTAACTGCTGTTCAATGTAATGGACAAAGCAACGGAAGTTTTAGTGTTTCGGCTAGTGGTGGAACCGGACCCTACGATTATTCAATTGCATTGGGCGCTACCATAATAAATACCCTTACTAACGTTACCGGAACTCAAAATATCAACGGTTTAGCGGCTGGCACTTATACGATTACTACTACAGACGCAAATAATTGTACAGGAACACAAACCGTTACCATTACCCAACCGGGTCCTTTGGTTGTTAGTGTAGATCCTCCAACAGGAAGTATTTGCAATGGAAATACTGCAACATTAACAGCAAGTGGTGCTACCAATTATAGCTGGAGCCCATCGGGTGGATTAAGTGCAACAACCGGAAGTAGTGTAACTGCTAATCCAGGTTCAACCACAACCTACACTGTTACGGGTACAAGTGGAACTTGTTCTGATACTGCCACAGTAACCATAAGTGTTGGAAGTATTATAACTCAAATAAGCCCTTCCTCAACCACTATATGCCCAGGAAGTAATGTTACATTAACGGCAAGTGGAGCAAGTAATTATAGTTGGAGTCCTTCTACCGGATTAAGTTCAACCAATACTGCAACTGTTACCGCATCACCATCTTCCACTACAACATACACTGTTGCAGGCTCAACGGGCACATGTGTGGATACATCATTCGTTACTATAACAGTATCTCAAACAAATGTAACGGTAAATGCCACCAATACGAGTATTTGTAATGGAAATACTACTTCTTTAAGTGCTAATGGTGCCTCTAGCTATACCTGGTCGCCTGCTACCGGATTAAGTTCAACAACTGGTTCTACCGTAACAGCAGCTCCATCCACTAACACCAATTATACAGTTATAGGTGTAGACGGAAATTGCAGTGATACCGCGTTTATTCTAATTACAGTTAACAGTGTTAATGCAAGCATAACTTCAATTACACCCACCAGTTGCGGCGGATCAACAGGTTCTGCAACAGTAACTGCCAATGGTGGAAATGGCATTTATACTTATAGCTGGAGTCCTTCAGGTGGAAATAGCGCAACAGCCGGTAATTTAAGTCAAGGTACTTACATTGTTACAGTTACTTCTGGAACTTGTTCGGATACTGCTATTGCTCAAATAATTTCTTCAAATGGTCCCAATTTAACCCTTGTCAATAAAACTGATATACTTTGCAACGGCCAGTCTACCGGAAGTGCCAGTGTATCAGCAACAGGCGGAACGGGATTATACTCATACACCTGGAACCCTAATGTAAGCTCCACTTCAAATGCCAGTAATTTACCTGCCGGTAATTATATTGTTACAGTAACAGCCGGTGGCTGTTCGGACACCGTTATGTTCTCGATCAATCAACCAGCCAATCCATTAAATATAAGTACGTCCAATACCCCTTCAGGGTGTGGAGCTCCAAACGGAACTGCAACTGCAAACGTATCCGGTGGAACCACTCCATACACCTATTCATGGAGTAACGGTGGACAAACATCGAGTATTTCCAATTTAAGTGCAGGATCTTATACTGTTAATGTAACCGATGCTAATGGTTGTTCCAAAAATGCTACCATAATTGTAACAGGTTCGTCCACCTTAAGTGCGAGTATCACCGGAAATAATCAAGTTTGTTCAGGAACAGGTACAAGTTTAACGGTGAATGCTCCCGGGGCTACTAATTACACATGGAACACTACTCCGCCTCAATTTACAAGCAGTATTAATGTTAATCCAACCAGTACAACTACCTATTCAGTAAACGTTAACGATGGAGGAACTTGTATAGGATCAGCAACCTTTACAGTAAGTATTGCATCTGCTCCAACAGTTTTAATTTCAGGAGACACTATTATCTGCCGAGGTGAGAGCACTACACTTACAGCATCTTCAGCAGCAAATTACACCTGGAAACCAACAAACGATGTAACACAATCCATTAGCGTTAGTCCATTAAACACTACCACTTATTATGTATACATAACAAACAATAATCCTTCGGGGTGTAATGCTGCCGTTGATTCTGTGGTTGTGTATGTAGGGGGAACAGGAGGCAATATCTCAGCGGGACCAGATCAAACGATCACCTTAGGACAATCAGCTACTCTTACTGCAAGTGGAAGTACTAATCCTTATAGCTGGAGTACAGGCGAAATGGGTGCTACTATATCTGTAACACCTACTGATACAACCGTATATTGGGTAACGAGTAAAGATCAATTTGGATGTTTTTCAAGAGACTCAGTAGTTATTAACGTAGAAATAATATGTGGTGAAGTATTTGTACCCAACGCTTTTTCTCCAAACGGCGATAACAATAATGACTTCTTAAAAGTATACGGAAATTGTATATCAACTCTTAATTGGGCGGTATACGATCGCTGGGGAGCAAAGGTATTTGAATCTACAAACCCCGCTCAAACTTGGGATGGAACCTATAAAGACAAAGAAATTAACACCGGAGTTTATGTTTACAAACTAGAGGCTACTTTACTGAACGGAACAAACGTTTCTAAAAACGGAAACATAACACTAACGAAATAATGAAAATGAAAAAATTATATATCGCCCTATTACTAGGAACTGGTTTCAATTCTCTAGCACAAGACATCCACTTTTCACAGATGCTTCAATCTCCTCTGTCTTTAAATCCAGCTTTAGCTGGAGCAAACGCAGATATGAATGCTGTAATCATATACAGAAGCCAGTGGAGTTCTGTTGCCTCTCCATATAAAACTGCAGCTGTTTCATATGACATGAGAATAAAAACTAAAAGCACAAAAGGATTTTTTGCTGCGGGTTTAAACTTTTTTAATGACCAAGCGGGAGATGCTAATTTATCCACTAATTTGGTTAATTTAAGTTTAGCCTATCACGTTAAATTAAATCCAAAATCTACTTTAGGTGGTGCATTGCTAGGTGGTTTTGGGCAACGTACTATCGATTTCAGTTCTTTGCAATGGGGAAGCCAATATGATGGATTTGCATACAACGGTTCTATTAACAGTGGTGAAAACTTTGCGCGCTCTAAATACAGCTATTTGGATGTAGGTGCTGGAGTTGTATATACATATAGAAAAAGTGAAAAGTACATTACCGGTAACGACCAAAAGGCATTTAATGCCGGATTATCAGTATATCATTTAAACAGACCCAATGTATCTTTCTTGGATAACGACAAGTTAAAAATGCGTATTTCAGCGTTTGGCTCATTTTTGATTGGTTTAGGTAATAGCAGAATTTCAGCGGTTCCAACTCTATATTTTAATCAACAAGGACGTCAACAAGAAATATTAGCAGGGTCCTATTTTAAGTATTTACTAAAAGAACAATCTAAATATACTAATGCAAACATGGCCGCTTCGGTTGCTGCTGGATTGTTTTATAGAAATAAAGATGCTGTTATTGCTAAACTCATGCTAGAGAAATCGAATTGGGCTGCTGGGGTTGCTTATGATTTTAATACATCATCACTTACCGAAGTATCCAGAGGTAGAGGTGGATTTGAAATTTTTATTCGTTTTGTAACACCATCGCCATTTAACCAATCAAAATCCAGAATTTAATTTATGAAATTTTATATTTCGCTATTTTTTTGCTTAGCCTTTAACATTAAACTTTCATTAGCGCAACATAAAGTAGAAACTCATAACGATTCTATTAAAATAGATATTACTAAGTTAGGCGATGAAATAAATTCTTCTTTTGATGATTATGCGCCTGTAATTACAGCCGATGGTCATCAAATGTTCTTCACATCTAAACGACCATTTACGGAAAAAGAAAAAAAGAAAAACAAGGAATCTACAGAAAATATTTATAGTACCTCTATAGAAAATGAAAAATGGAATAATGCAGTAGCACTCCCTAAAAATGTAAATATAGAAGGGCGTTATAACAGTAATGTAGCCATTTCTAACGATGGTCATAAATTACTTATTTACCAAGATGATGAAAAAGGAAATGGCGATATCTTTGAGTGCTCATTAAAAGGGACCGACTGGTCTAATCCAATTTCGTTAGGCGATCCGATAAACTCGAGTAATCACGAGTCATCTGCTACCATCTCTCCCGATGGTAAAACTATCTATTTTGTGAGTAATCGCGTTGGCGGTGCCGGACAAAGAGACATTTGGAAATGCACAAAAACCCTAGAAGGGAAATGGGGAAAAGCCGAGAACTTAGGCAGAACCATAAATACCACCATGGATGAGGAATCCATTTATATTCACCCGGATGGCAAAACACTATATTTTAGCTCTAAAGGACATCATAGTACTGGAGGTTACGATGTATACAGAAGCACCTTAGTTAAAGGAAAATGGACAAAACCTATTAATTTGGGAAAACCAATTAACACCGAAGCTGATGATTTATTTTTTGTTTTAGATGCAAGCGGTAAACGCGGCTACTACACCTCCTCTGCATCTGGTAATAAAGATATTTATCAAATTGATTTTACACCACTTAAAGAAGAAAAAATAAAACAACCTTTAGTTACCATCTTAAAGGGAATAGTTATAGATGAAGTAAGTAAAAAACCTCTTGAATCTACCATCGAAATTGTTGATAATAATACCCATGAACTAATTTCTAAACTCAATTCGAATAGTGCAAGTGGTAAATTTTTAATTTCGCTGCCTTCCGGTCATAACTATGGTATAAACGTTTCTGCGGATGGATATTTGTTTCATTCAGAGAATTTTGAACTTGGCGACAGCTCAGCATATGCTGAGGTAAGTAAACAGATACTAATGAAGAAAATGGAAGTAGGTACAACTATTGTGCTTCGCAATATCTTTTTTGATGTGGCCAAAACTACTTTAAGACCAAGCTCGGTTACCGAATTAAATCGTTTGATTGATATAATGGTTAAAAACCCGAATATTCAAATTGAAATTTCAGGTCATACTGACAATCAAGGTAGCGATGTATACAATCAAAACCTTTCGGAAGGCAGAGCTAAAGCTGTTGTTGATTTTTTGATTGAGCATAAAGTTGATGCGGCCAGATTAACATTTAAAGGTTATGGAGAATCCAAACCTATTGATACCAATGATACTGATGCCGGAAAACAAAATAACAGAAGAACCGAATTTAAAATCTTAAAAATATAATTGAAGCGATTCTTTTCTATATTCTTTGTAATTATCATAATTTTCCAGTCGTTTGGTTTACTGCTTTATTTTGAGGCCCACCAAGTTTACTTAAAGTACACCAAACTACAACGCCTAAATCTAAATGATAAAACAACTCTTATACTAAGTTTTAACCAATATTTAAAAGCGATAAATTCTGAAAACGAGATTAGTTTCAATGGGAACATGTATGATATTGTTGAACGTACTTTCATCAAAGAAAAAGTTGAGATAACTTGTATAAAAGATTTAAAAGAAGATCATATCTTAAAAAGCATTTTAGGATTATTTCAACATAAAAACAAAAAAAATGAGAAGACCTTAGGTAAGATATTTAAACACATTAAATTCAACTACATTGACTCTATTACCAATTTTAACTTCATAACAGCTTTTTTATCCAAAAAACAATTTATCTATTTAAATAACGAATATTTTAATTTCAGTAGCCCTGAAATTCCTCCACCCAATACAGCTAGTTAAACTTTTATTCATATAAGTTTTGTTACCGGATTTTATTCGTGTAATTTTTTTAACTAGTTTATTTTAAATTAAAATCATTTTATGAAATCAGCACTATTTACAGCTGCTTCTATATGTATATATCATATTCAGTTATTTGGTCAAGTAGAAAAAAAAGATTCCTTAATAGCAAATAACTTAAAAGAAGTAGTAATTACCATAAATAAAAAAGAAGAAACGAAAAGAACCGTTTATCAGCAAATAGAAACCATAAACAAAGAGGATATAGAAAGATCACAATCTCAAAATACGGCAGATTTAATCGGTAACAACAGCCATGCATTTATTCAAAAAAGTCAACAAGGTGGCGGAAGTATTACCATAAGAGGGTTGGAGGCCAATAGAAACTTATTAGTTATAGATGGAGTTAGGATGAATAATTTAATTTATCGGGGCGGTCATCTCCAGAATATAATAACAACCGATAATAATTACCTCGACAAAATTGAAATTTTATTCGGCCCTTCTTCTACACTATACGGTAGCGATGCATTAGGTGGAATTGTTCATTTTTATACAAAAAATCCACTTTATGCCAGCGATAAAACTTTAATTAAAGTTAACACATTAAGTCGATACAGTTCTGTAAACAATGAAAACACACAACATTTAGACCTTAATTTTGGTTTAAAGAAAATAGCTTTTTTAAGTTCTGTAACGTATTCCGAATTTGGCGACTTAATGGGAGGAACCAATCAGAATATGTTCTATAACAAATCATATGGAGAAAGGCCGTTTTATGTTAAACGCATTAATGGTAAAGATAGCTTGGTAATTAATTCCAATAAATATCTACAAACGTATAGCGGATACAAGCAAATCGACTTAATGCAAAAAATAAGCTTTAAACAATCGAAAAAACTGATGCATATTTTAAACATTCAATACTCTAATTCATCCGATATTCCTCGATACGACAGGCTTACAGATCCTGCCGGAAAAGGTTTAAAACAAGCCGAGTGGTATTATGGTCCGCAAAAAAGACTATTAGGCATATACAGCCTCAACTATAAGAATACATCAGGTTTCTTTCAGGAAATAAATGCTAACCTGAATTTTCAGGATATTATTGAAAGTAGACATACCAGAAGATTCAACCGAGTTGGATTACAAAACAGAATTGAACATGTTAACGTATACGGTTTAAATTTAGATGCCATTAAAAATATCAAACAACACCAGATACATTTTGGATTAGATGGGCAATACAATACCTTAACATCGATAGCAAATGAAGAAAACCTTGTTACAGGTGAAACAAAAAAAATAGATACTCGTTATCCAGATGGTATAAACAACCTGTCTAATTTATCTGTTTACCTTATCCATAACTATAAAATAACTGAAAATTTAAACATTTCGGATGGATTAAGAGCCGGTTATACTGTCCTAAACTCAAGCTTTATAGACACAAACTTTTTTAAATTTCCAGTAAACTCTATAAGCCAGAAAACACCCGTTTACTCGGGAAGTATTGGTATTGTTAACAACCCAAGCGAAGAACTTAAATTATCTGCTGGAATTGCAACGGGTTATAGGGTTCCTAATGTAGATGATTTATCCAAGGTTTTTGAATCGGTACCCGGTAGAGTTATTTTACCAAATCAAAATATAAAACCTGAAAAAACCATTACGTATGATTTGTCTGTAACTAACTTCATTAATTCGCGCGCACAAATTGAAAATACGTTTTATTACACTGATTTCTTTGATGCTATTACAACACAAGCATTCCAGTATAATGGATTTGATTCCATAACCTATATGGGTACTAAAAGCAAAGTATTTGCAAATCAAAATAACCGAAGAGCCTATATTTATGGGTATAGCAATAGCCTTAAAAGTAAAATTACAGACCACTTTAATTTTAATTTCTCTTTTAGTTATACATACGGAAGAATTAAAACCGACTCTACTGATTACCCGCTTGATCATATTCCTCCGGTAATTTCGCGTATTAGCCTCAATTATATTAATAAAGGCTTTCAGAGTTTATTTTTCATCAACTATAACGGTTGGAAAAGGCTCAAAGATTACTATATTGGTGGTGAAGATAACGAGAATTATGCTACAACGGATGGAATGCCTGCATGGCTTACCTTAAATTTAAGAACTTCTTATAGCTTTAAAAAATTCATTACACTCAACGCAGGTATCGAAAATATTTTAGACACGCAATACCGTGTATTTGCGAGCGGTATAAATGGTGGAGGAAGAAATTTATATGCATGCATACAAATTAAATTCTAATAGACTGATTAAAACATAAAAAAAGCCGCTTAATGGCGGCTTTTTTTTTTAAATATCAATTTTAGCATATTTAGCGTTTTTCTCAATAAATTCGCGCCTTGGCGGAACCTCATCGCCCATTAACATAGAGAAAATTCGATCTGCTTCTGCAGCACTATCAATAGTTACCCGGCGAAGGGTACGAGTATCAGGACGCATAGTGGTTTCCCATAACTGCTCAGCATTCATTTCACCCAAACCTTTATAACGTTGTACATTTACACTACCCTCTTTTTCACCTCCTAATTTTTTTACTGCTTCTAACCTGTCTTCTTCATTCCAGGCATATATTTGATCTTTACCCTTCTTCACTAAATACAAAGGAGGGGTTGCTATATAAATATATCCGCTTTCGATTAACTCTTTCATGTATCGGAAGAAGAAAGTTAAGATAAGAGTGGTAATATGACTTCCATCCACATCAGCATCAGTCATGATAATAATCTTATGATATCTCAGCTTCTCAACATTTAACGCCTTACTATCCTCCGGAGTACCAATACTAACACCCAAAGCCGTAAACATGTTTTTTATCTCCTCGTTTTCAAATATTTTATGCATCATCGCTTTTTCTACATTCAGAATTTTACCTCTTAATGGGAGAATAGCTTGAAAATTACGATCTCTGCCTTGTTTAGCGGTACCACCCGCTGAATCGCCCTCAACTAAATAAATTTCACATTTTTGAGGATCGCTATCAGCGCAATCGGCTAGTTTACCGGGCAAACCGGTTCCGGTTAATACATTCTTGCGCTGCACCATTTCGCGAGCCTTGCGAGCCGCATGCCTTGCTGTAGCAGCCAATATCACTTTATCTACAATCAATTTGGCTTGTTTTGGATTTTCCTCCAAAAAATTCCCCAATGCTTCACCAACAGCGGTATCAACAGATCCTGTTGCCTCGTTATTACCTAATTTGGTTTTGGTTTGTCCTTCAAACTGAGGTTCAGCAACTTTTACAGAAATAACTGCCGTTAATCCCTCTCTAAAATCATCCCCAGAAATTTCAAACTTTACTTTAGATAATAATCCGTTCTTCTCTGCATAATTTTTTAGAGTACGCGTTAAAGCCCTTCGAAAACCAGCTACATGGGTACCACCTTCATGTGTGTTTATATTATTTACATAACTATGCAAATTTTCATTAAACGAAGAATTATAGGTCATGGCTACCTCAATTGGCATTCCATGTCTATCGTTTTCGAAATAAATTGGGGTTTCTATTAATCTTTCGCGACTTTGTTCTAAAAACACAATAAAATCCATTAATCCTTTTTCGGAGAAAAACTCTTCTCTAACAGGATTTCCTTGATCATCCTTATTACGATCATCAGATAAAAATATGCGAATTCCCTTATTTAAATAAGCTAATTCACGCATACGATTTCCTAAAGTCTGAAAATTATATTCATGAACAGTAAATATACTTTTATCAGGTGTAAATGTTTGTATGGTACCTCTTTTTTCGGTTGTACCAATTTCTTTAACATCGTACAAAGGTTTACCACATGAATATTCCTGAATAAAGATCTTGCCGTTACGATGAACTTCAGTTTTCATATGGATTGACAACGCATTAACACACGATACCCCAACCCCGTGCAAACCTCCCGATACTTTATACGTGTCTTTATCAAATTTTCCTCCTGCATGAAGTACGGTCATAACTACCTCAAGGGCAGATTTCTTTTCCTTAGAATGCATATCGGTAGGGATACCACGACCATCATCCTCTACTTTTATAGAATTGTCTTCTAAGATAGTTACATAAATATTTTTACAATGACCGGCCAAAGCCTCGTCAATAGAGTTATCAACTACTTCGTACACCAAATGATGAAGGCCTTTAAAGCCAATGTCACCAATGTACATCGCTGGTCTTTTTCTAACTGCTTCTAATCCTTCAAGTACCTGAATGCTGTCTGCGGAATACTCCTTTTTTATAACTTCTGAATCGCTCATAAATGGGTTAAAAATCCTTGTTTTTTGTATATCTATCAAATATACGAAACCCAATACAGATAAGCGATTTAGGCTAATAAGAATAGCCTGCTTTTATCAACATGTAATTAACATTTTTAACCACTAAAGTGCTCTAAAATAGGCCGTTTTTAGTTTGTAAAAACCTGTTTAAAAAATCAAAGTTATTATTCAATTAAAACAACCAGATATTTACTAGTTGACCAAAATTTCTCGGAATCGTTAATAATCAATTTATCAAAAACCTTTCCGTTCATTTCGAAGTTAAATGACCCTGTAGGGTGGGTGGTTATTAACTTGGCTTTCTTCGCTTTTAAAACGATAGATTTAACTTTGGTGATGTCAATTTGAGTGAAATAATCAACATTAAAATCATTTCGCAACTTCTCAGCTTTTCCAATACCAATAAAACCACCTTCCTTGGTTATCACTTTTTTATCTAAAAGTTCTTTTGAAGTTCCCAAAGCGTAAAAGGCAGTGTTTAATTTATCATTAGTTAGCTTCAATTCTTCTTTCGTCTCTTCAGCCTCCTCCACTTTAGCAATATATTCTATAAATAATTCTTTATAAGATGAATTAGCCCTCTCTAATTCCTCTTTTAATAAGGCCATGTCATTATCCTTTTGAGAAATTTGTTCGTTTAAGAACTTTATCATTTTTTCAAATTCTTCAATACGATTGTTAGATTTAGAGAGTTTTCTTTTTAATTGAGCCAACTTTTCTTTATTCTTAGCAAGTAATTCACCTATAGCATTAATATCATCAGCAATTTGCTCTTGCTTTGTCTTTTGCAACTCAACACTAGACGTAGTTCCTTTCAAAACATTTTCCTTTTGCTTGATTGCCTCTAAATTTCCTTCAATCTCATTAAAAGATTGAATAAATGCATTTACTTCGTTATCCTTATTCTCAAGCTTGTTTTTTAATTCTTGATTTTCTTTTGTTAATTTTTCTATCTCGGCAATGTTTGGACTATTAGTTTCGTTTTTACAAGCCATTACAAATAGAAAAACACTTAATATAATGGTTTTAAAAGCAACTTTAATTTTCATATTATATATTTCTAGTATTGTTTTTTATATTAGTACCTATTCTATTATTCTGTTTTAACTAATTAAATTTATCGATTAAACCTCTTACCACTACCGATGCGCAAACTCCACCAAAAGCAGCTGGCAAATAAGAAATTGTACCGTAATACGATTTCTTAAAATTGGTTCCATCCGTTAGTTGTAAAGACTCATCAATAACCTCTTCGGTTGAAAACACCACTTTAATTCCACTGTTTATTTTAAAATCGTATCGAAGTCGTTTACGAACCACTTTAGCTAATTTACATATATCCGACTTCTTAATATCAGCAACTTGTATTTTGGTAGGATCCAGTTTAGCGCCGGCTCCCATAGAGGATATTACAGGTATTTTTAAACGATGTGCCGTAGCAATCAAAGTTAATTTTGGAGTTAAACTATCAATACAATCTACCACGTAATCAAACTTTTCTTTAGTTAACAATTCTTCTACAGCTTCCGGTTGAATAAACTGTTTTAAAGCAGTTAGCTGAAGTTCGGGATTAATATCCAGCAATCGATTACGCATAATTTCAACCTTATCTTTTCCTTCTGTAGAAAAAGTAGCGGGCAATTGTCGGTTTCTATTACTTCTATCTACAATATCACCATCAACAATAGTCATTTTACCAACACCGGAACGACAAATAAATTCTGCAGCATAAGAACCAACTCCACCCATACCTACAACCAAAACGTTACTCTTAACAAGCTTTTCTAAAGCATTTTCTTTAATTAATAAATTTGT
>Ga0068876_10001855_pt1 | contig 16066 bp, 12 predicted proteins | sample NOAtaG_6_FD_66442 | JGI IMG/M metagenome (GOLD analysis project Ga0068876, IMG submission 66442) | Freshwater lake microbial communities from Lake Erie, under a cyanobacterial bloom - NOAA_Erie_Diel5S_2200h metaG | ecosystem: Environmental > Aquatic > Freshwater > Lake | place: USA: Ohio, Lake... | reverse complement strand
TCTACGGCAATTTCCCAGATTCAAGTATCTTTTGAGCGCGGAAGGGGAGAACTTGCAGAATCAAATTTGGTTTTGGCTGATCACTGGTTCCTTCTGGGGCTACTTCATGGCGCATACCGTCCTTTGGTGGCAAGGCATGTGGGCCTCATTAGGTTTGATCAGAGTGATGTTTGTGATTGCCGTTCCTGCTGCTCTTTTGGCACTCAAAGGTTGGGAATGGATAGAAGAAAAATGGTTAGGACCATACCCGAAGAGCAAGATTTTCTTTATTGGACTCATCGTCGCAGGCCCCTTTGTGATGCGGCTATTTCAACTTCAAGAAATTCAAATCTATCCTCCGCTGGGAATCGAAGAACAGGTGAACAAAAAATTGCATGCCGCCTTGATTCAAAAATATTCCATCCCGGAACACAAAACCTTTACCGCTCATCCGTATTTGAATTTGTTGCTCGATCTAGATCCCTTCGATACGTCAGTCAATGACCGCTTGCACCAGTGGAAAACCGCCCAAAAAGGTGATTTGGTGATTTGGGATGGGCACTTTGGCCCCAATGAAGAGCAAGTTTTTCAACAAGAATTGGATGCGGATTCCACTTTTCAACTCAGCCTGGTGATTGAACCTGACGAGCCGTTTTACACTTTGAATAATCTACTGTATACCATCCGTGTGTATGAAAAAAAATAAGGGGCCAGGCCCCTTATTTTTATCTCCTCTTATTTCACTATTTCCTTGACTCTTCAATGATATACATCAAATGCTGACGATGCGCCTTGGTGGCCTCATCCGTAGCGGACAATTTAGCAATGGCCTCTATCTTTGAGATCTCCGCCACAACGGCACCTCTGGATATTGGATCATATCCATTTTTAATATCCAATGCCTTGATCAACCGACTTACATATTCTACTTGTAATCCTTGTCTAAAAGAATTGACGGAAGATTTCTTATCCGCTTCAAAAATAGCTACCGTTAAATCATTCATGTACTCCGTCAACTTGTACTCGTTTCCGTATAATGACGCATCACTGAATCGCAATAAAACATTAGGATGCAACAAATGTCCCAAAGCGCCGCGTTGCATACCCAAAATTCGTTGGTGAATATTGGGGTCATCATTATTGGAAAAATGATTGAATCCTCTGCGTTGTAATAAAAGATAACCGTATACTTCCGACCAACCATCAAAAGCATTGGGTGCAAAGGCATAGGTAGCCAGTGCCGACATCGCTGCCTTTTGTTTTTCCTTGCTTACAGGAGTTAAAGGCATCCCTGCTCCGGGCTGACCATAAAAAGCTCTATCGTAATGCACCCCCGCCATTTGTCGGGTCATCACTGAAAGTTGTGTAGCATACTCATTGGTAACTGAATAAAAAGCTTGATTCAACTCTTGATAACTCTCATCCGATGTGATTAATTTCTTTCTTAAACCTGGCACTAATTGATTCACTAACTTACATCTATCTACTGCGTAAGCCACTGGATCATTGGACAAATCGTAGATGTTTACATCAGGATCTATCCCTCTGCCTGGACTTCTCATATCATCGGCATCATTTCCATAAGCCAATTGATGTTCTGTGCTACGATCTGTTATTTTTTTCACTCGCGCCGCTTCGGCGTTTTCATCATTCAAAGACGGGGTATAACCGTATTCAATCACCCACATATCATAAGGCCCAATAAACTCATCGCAATAAGCGGCCTGTTCACTTTCATTCATTTGATAATTGAACGCCGGATACTCCATGATAGAATTCGCCAAACCCTCCTTCTTAATTTTTGCCACATTCTTTATATCCTGTGGAGATTGTAATGTGCTTGCACGCATATTGTGAGTTAAGCCCAGAGTATGTCCTACTTCATGTAAAATCAATCGATACATCAATTGTCTTGCTACTTCCTTTTTCATGGCCTCGCCCATTCCCATGACATCCGCAATAGTGCTTCCCAACACCATTTGATGGTTGGACATTTGGTTGGCGGCACAAAGAAATGGATTGCGATTGTAAGGAGTGGACTCCTCTACTTCCTCTGTAAAAAGATCACCGTTCTTGAAGAACTTCTCTGCATTGACACGGTTTACAATGGCCACCAATTCCAGCATGATATCCGCACCTAAAATTTCGCCGGTTCGCGGATCAACAAAGGAAGGACCATATCCACCGAAAGGAGGAGCAGGTGTAGAAGTCCAACGCAATACATTGTAACGGATGTCTCCGGCATCCCAGGTGGCATCATCTGGCTGTTCCAAACATACCACGGCGTTTTTAAATCCTGCCTTTTCAAAGGCTACATTCCACCTTTCGCATGCCTCTTTGATCATGGGTCGCCATTCATAAGGTGTGGTATTTTCTATCCAAAAGGTAATCGGCTTGACAGGTTCTGAAACCGATGCTGAAGGATCTTTTTTCTCCAATCTCCAACGATGAATGACATCCCGATAGTTAATGGTCTCATAAGTGGTCATATCTTCAATCTGTGTGCTGAAGTACCCGATACGTGGATCATCTCTTCTTGGCAGGTAACCCTCGGCTGGCAAACTCAACCAACTGTGCTGGTATTTGATCGAAATATTCCTGGCATCCTCTATGGCCGAAGAACCAATTTGAGGATTGGCATTCTCATAAACGTACTCCACTTTCACTTCCGTGTTTTCAGGATACGAGTTGATTTGATAAATGCGCGTTTTGTTGCTAGATAAATTTCCCAAAACGGGAGTGGAGCCGGGTTGAGAGGGAAATTTTATCAACTGCATCTTTTCCGTCAAAAACAATGCATCCCCATCGATCAAGTACTTCGATTTATCCAAGCTGGTGGCTTCAATTTTCTCCATCGCCAATACAGGATCATTGATATTGGCTTGAGCGGCCTTGCTCAAAGGGCTATTGGGATCATAGTAATAATTCGTATTGTCCTGTATGATTCCGATCTTATCATAATTCTTCTCAATTCGAACAATCTTACTGGCTCCGAAATTCCCTCTGAAATAACCACTTTCTACCGGAGCATCCACGATATGACTAAAGTAGATATAACTCTGGCCAATTTGCTCTTTAGAAATTTCAACATACGTCTTTCCCGAGGTAGTATCCCGATACAAAACCATCAATCCTTCTTGCTTTTTGCACTTCTTGATGATGTCTCCATATTTATCTTCCTCTTTTTTGGGAGCAGCCGGTGCTGGTTTTTTCTTTTTTTTGAATAATCCGCCCTCAGATTTTTGCGCGGTTACAGCGCCCATGGAGATGGAGGCTGTGAGTAAAAATAACAGTATTTTTTTCATTCCATTGTTGTTAAAGAAGCGAATATAAAAAGAGATCTCCCTCTGCAAACTGAATCATTTCCTTTTCATCAAATAATAGAAAACGACACCCACAGGAATCACCAATAAACCGAAATAGGCCGCTGGGTTATTAGAAGTTGCGTTTTCAAATATGAACCAAGTCACCACCACCGAGAAGACAGCCGCCAGCACTAAATAAATTTGATTCCGTGGTAACATTTGCTCTCCATTTTTGAATATCATCATCACAAAACCAATACAAGTCAAAAGCAAAAAGAACCACTCCGTAATGGTTACATACGTGAATAAATCCTCAAATCCTTCCCAAATAAATACCAAAACAATGGCCCAAATGGATTGTAACATGATGGCATTGAGCGGCACACCAAATTGAGGGTGCGCTTTGGAAAACATGGAGAAGAAAACTCCCTCTTTTGACATTTGCTGAATGATACGGGGAGTCGCCAACACATACAATCCCGCACATCCAAAAACGGAGAGAGCAATCAACAATGAAACCATCCACCCAGAATGTGGAATCACCTTCTCTGCGGCATCGGCCGCCAAAGTTTTAGAATTTATGATTTCATCAACGCTGAGCACATGCAGGTATCCCCAATTGCATAGGACATAAATAGCTGTCACCAACAAAGTTCCGATGATCATGGCCACAGGGACATCGCGCTGTGGATTTTTAGCATCGCCACTCACAAAGCTGGCGTAATGCCAACCCGTATAGGACCATAATACCCCAACAAAAGCACCTGCCCAATTCATGGTGGGCGTTGTGGCCTCCAACACCGAGGTTGGCTCAACGGCGTCTTGCCCCCAGACCAATAAGAGAATGATCAAGCCAAAGATACCGAGCATTTTCAGAATAGTGGCCACATTGGCAAACCATTCCGAACTCTTCAAGGAGAAGGTGTTGAATAGCGTCAAAACAACGATACTCAAGGCGGCAATCCACCCTTTGTGAGCATCTTCAAAAGGAATCAGTTTTTGCGAGAAATCGACAAAAACCACTATCAGTGCCGCAATGGTACCCGAACTCACCACCGTCATCAAACACCAACCGTACAAGAAAGCAGGCAAAGTGCCCCAAGTATTTTGTAAATAACTGTAAACGCCTCCCGCATTGGTAAACCGTCTTCCCAGCTCTGCAAAAACCAGCGCTCCTATCATAGAAACTAATCCTCCCGCAATCCACAATCCATGCATACCCCAAATACTCGGAACATCTTGTGCTATCGTTGTTGGGGTTTTAAAAACACCTGAGCCAATGGTACTGCCAATGGCGATCATCACCAAGGCAAAAAGAGAAAGACCTTTACGCTGCATATCTTCAATAATGAGTTTGTCAAATGTAATCGTTTGAATTGGAATTTTATGTCTTATTTTTGTTGAAGTGAAAATTGTTCAAAAGGTAAAAACCAAGGCCGCTGCCCAGATGCTGAAAAAAATGCCAGAACCCATCAGGGTAAAGCGCGCATTTCACTTTGGCTCAGCCTCGAGCATTGGTATTATCTACCAAGACGATGATGAACGATTTTTCAATAAAATAAGGCAATTCGCTAAAGAAGTAAAAGAACAATTTGGTGTAAAAACCATCAGAGCTATCGGTTATGTTCCTTTGAAGGAAAAAATGCTTCCTATATGGCAATCGCAAAAATTAGAATTTGGATACTTTACGGAGGATGATTTGAATTGGCATCTCAAACCGATTCAAAGAACTACGGCATTTAAGAATGAAGAATTTGATATTCTCATTGATTTGAGCGATGGCAATTCCTTCCCCATTGCCTATCTTTTCAAGGAAAGCAAGGCCAAAATGAAAGTTTGCCGAGACAATACCGAAAATGGAAAATTTGGTGATTTGCTGTTGATGCTTCCATCCCCTTTTCAATTTGAAAAATATTTACAAAATATCAAATCCTATTTAGGAAACCCCGCATTACAATGAAAGAGCTGAAAGGATTAGGAGTGGCGATGGTAACGCCCTTCACCAAAAACGGAGAAGTGGATGTTAAAGGTTTAAAGAATCTCACGGAGCACATCATCCAAGGGGGTGCGGATTATTTAGTGGTCCTGGGCACAACAGGTGAATCCGTTACCCTTACAAAAGAGGAAAAGAAAATAGTAATCGATACTATTATAAGCAGTAACAATAGCCGCAAGCCTGTTGTCCTCGGCATTGGAGGGAACAATACAAGGGAGGTGGCAAATCAGCTGAGCCGCACCGATATCCATGGTGTCGATGCCATCTTATCGGTGACTCCGTATTACAACAAGCCCAATCAAAATGGGCTTTATGAGCATTACAAAGCACTCTCCGAAAGCAGCAAGTTACCCATCATTTTGTACAATGTCCCTGGGAGAACCAGCGTTAATATGCTTCCCGAAACGGTTTCTAAAATTGCCTTCGAATGTCGCAATATCATTGGTATTAAAGAGGCGTCAGGCAATGTTGAACAAGTGATGTCTGTCATCCAGCAAACCCCTAAGGAATTTTTGGTCATCAGCGGTGATGATGCGCTTACTTTACCTCTGATTGCGGCGGGAGCCGACGGAGTAATTTCAGTAGTAGGAAATGCATTCCCCAAGGAATTTTCGGCCATGGTCAATGCTGCCTTGAACGCCCAAATGGAAGAAGCACGTGCACTCCACTATCGTTTATTGGATATCATTCATCTTCTTTTCAAAGAGGGAAACCCAACAGGGGTCAAGGAAGTGCTCGCGCAATTAGATGTGTGTGAAAATTACTTGCGCCTGCCCTTAGTGGAAGCCTCAGATGCCCTCAGCGATCAACTCAGAAGGGAGATGATTGATCAAGGATTTTTATCATGAAAAAAGGCGTTGATCTCTCCACTTTCGACAACCGTGATTATCAACCCGGCCCTCGTTGGAAAAGATTAACTTGGTATTGGATCAACGCATGGATCATGGATTCTTGGATTCCGTTTTATGGTCTCAAAAGAAGTCTTCTCCGTTTATGGGGAGCCAAAATCGGTAAAGGCGTAATCATCAAACCCAAGGTAAACATCAAATATCCCTGGATGCTACAGGTGGGGGATCATTCATGGATTGGAGAGCGCGTTTGGATTGATAATTTAGACCAAGTGACCATCGGAAAACACTGTTGTATTTCGCAAGGTGTAATGCTCCTTTGCGGCAATCACCGCTATGATAAAACCAGTTTTGATCTGTTCACCCAACCCATTGCTATTCAAGATGGAGCTTGGATTGGCGCCAAATCTACAGTACTTCCGGGATCCTATGTGGGAGAAAATACCGTCATTCAAGCAGGGAGTATCGTGAAGGGAAAAATAGAGGATGATTTGATTCTCGGTCAAAACAATGAACTCGTTTCGAAAAAGAGAACTTTTCTTTGAACCTTTCCTTCACCTTATTGTTGTGATTGTATGAAAACGATTATTATATCACTGATTATCATCGCCGCGGCCGGCCTTTATGGATTTAGAAGCCGTTGGCAAAAACCCACTACTATGATTTCCAAAGAAAAAATGAATTTTTACGAATTAAAAATCAATTCCCTCGAGGGCCAGGCTTTAGATTTATCTCAATACAAAGGCAGATATATTCTTTGTGTGAATGTAGCCTCCAAATGCGGTTACACTCCACAATATGCCGATCTCCAAAAGCTTCAAGACCAATACAAAGATAAATTGGTAGTAATCGGATTCCCTTGTAATCAATTCATGGGGCAGGAGCCAGGAAGTGCTGAAGAAATCGCTACTTTTTGTTCCAAAAATTACGGTGTTACCTTCCCCATATCGGAGAAAATTGATGTGAAAGGAAAGAATCAACATCCCGTGTATCAATGGTTAACCAATAAAACGATCAACGGTGTTTCCGATGCTGATATTAGTTGGAATTTCAACAAAATACTCATCAGTCCTGAAGGAAATTGGATACAGCATTTTGGAAGTAGTACCAAGCCCTTGGATAATGCCATTACCTCCCTTTTAAAATAGGTAGATATTTTTGGTTGTTCAATCAATTTGTACGACCTTTAACTCCTTGATTTTTGATCGTGGAGCAATTTAGTCTGCATACCCCCAACGGATTTCACCGTCCGCATTACTTGGTTATACCCTTAAGTCATAATTTGGATGATGTAAGATGGGATGACTATTTAATTGATGGTAGTTCTTTGGCTATTTGGCTAAAGCACCACGAAAAATGGATGGCCGAAAACCCATTAGGAGAAATTGAAACTCGTCTGAATGGAGATCCTCATCTGTTGATTTATCGCCACACGCCGCAAGATATACACCTTCTGTTTCTTTCTCATTCAGTTTCCCTTGAGAATGAGAACACCATGATGGCCATCATAATGTGGAATCAAAATGGGCAAATGGTTTATTACAACAACCGAAACTATCATGCTCTCCCTTACTTTGAACACGGAAAAGATTGGTTTTTGCAATCCAAAGGTACATTCCTCACGAACGCTGGATTAGATGACGTTTCCGCCGATTTTGTGGAGCATGCCTTCGACAACAAGCTTTTTCAAATTAAAAAAGACATTGTCCATTCTTCAGGGGTGAACTCTTTTATAGACAGCATTCCCATCCAACAACGGGATAGATATTTTCATTGTTTTGTATTTCAGCACAACCCCTCGCAACAAGAAATGGGGTTGCAATTGGGAATTCAAGAAAGAAAATTCACTCGAATCATCGATAATTTTCAACTGGGACTTTTAGAAGTTGATAATCAAGGAAACATAATCAATGCCAATCCCAGTTTCTGCAAAATGAGCGGCTACAACTTAGGAGAACTGGTAGGTAAGGATGCTGGACAATTACTTTTGAACGACGACAATCGTGAGGTAATGAAACAGATCAATCACAAACGTTCGCTGGGCTATACTGATGCCTACGAATTATGTGTTCGAAATAAGAAGGGAGAGAAAAGGTGGTGGTTGATCAGCGGAGCACCCAACATTGATGAATTTGGTCATGACAATGGCTCTATTGGCATTCATTGGGATATTACTTTACAAAAAGAATTAGAATTTTCTTTAAAAATAGATAAACAACGTGCAGAAGCGCTGGCTGATTTTAAGACCCAGTTCCTGGCCAATATGTCTCATGAAATTCGTACACCATTGAATGCCATTGTGGGGATGATTCGCGAATTAAAGCTCTTGTCCAATAGTCAACAACAGACCGACTTCCTTCACATTGCTGATATTGCCAGTGAATCACTATTGAATATTATCAATGATGTTCTGGACTTTTCCAAATTAGAGGCCGGTAAAGTGAGCCTAGAACAAATTCCATTTTCTCCTACAGTAGCCATCCAAAACGCGGCACTATTGATTGCAGATAGAGTGAAAGAGAAACAACTCAACTTACATTTGGAGGGATTGCCCTCCGCTGAGCTCTCCTTTATTGGAGATCCCAACCGATTGCAGCAATGCCTATTGAATATTCTGAGTAATGCAGCCAAATTCACGCATGTGGGTGATATTACAGTAGGATTTGAATTCATAGAGGAAAACGACAGCCTATGTCAAGTAGATATTAGCATCACCGATACTGGAGTGGGTATGGATCCCGACTTTATGAATCGCGTGTTTGATAAGTTCTCGCAAGCGGATGAAACCGTCACCCGCAAATACGGTGGTTCAGGACTCGGGCTGAGCATTACCAAATCATTTGTTGAAATGATGGGAGGTAAAATTCAGATTGAAAGCAAAAAGCATGTGGGAACCACCGTGCATTTGACCATCCCATTCCCAAAAGCACAAGTGAGTGCGGCACTTCCGATGGAAAAAACAACGATCGAGGACATCCATGTTCAAGGCATGCGAGTGCTCGTGGTAGAGGACAATGCCTTAAACCGTGCCGTTGCAAAAGCTTTTTTAAGCAGACATAAGATTCAAGTAACAGAGGCCTTCGACGGATTGGAAGCATTGGCCATCGTGGAAAGACAAAGCTTTGATTTGATATTTATGGATATTCAAATGCCGGGTATGGACGGCATTGAGGTTTGTACTTTGATGCGCGACAAAGGTATCACAACCCCCATTATCGCATTAACCGCCAATGCCCAACAAAGTGAGAAAGTGAAATGTGAAAGAGCGGGAATGAATGATTATTTAATCAAACCATTCCAAGAACAACAAATTTTACAAGTGCTCAGTACATTCTCTTCCAACCACTCCATCTCAATTGCTGAAAATGACCTATCCCCTGTTGCTGTCAGCAACGAACCATCTTTTAAATTAGACCGAATCAAAGATTTAGTGGGAGATGAAATTGAAGTGGTGAATAGCATTGTGCAATTATTTGTGAGGGAAGGCAGCAGAATTGCCAATGAAGTGGAAAAGGCCATTCATGAAAATGACATCGCCATGATTAGAGCTCGACTGCATGAATTGCGACCCAATCTTCATAACATGGGAATGGAAAAAGCCATGAGCCATTTAGAAAATTTCAGAGCCCATATCATCGATGACCAAATGGTGGGCAATGCCCAAAATATTGGCTTGAACATGGTAAATGAGATGAGAATTGCCATTGCTGAAATGGAAGAATACCTGAAAAAATTTTAATGTAAATGACCGCAAACACCACATATATCAAGCAAAATCGTTACATGATCGCGGTGGATGATGACATGATCATTTTGAATGTTCTCATCAACCATCTCAAACGATTTCTGCCCAAAGACATCGAGTTGGTGGCATTAGACAATGCGGAAAGCGCACTCACCGAATGTAGCAAAATTATTGAGGCTGAAGCAGAGCTGGTATTGATCATCAGCGACTACTTAATGTATCCCATGAAAGGAAGTGACTTATTGATTCAAGTAAGTCAAATTGCACCCAAATGCAAGAAAATCATGTTGACGGGTCAGGCAGATGTCAAAGCAGTGGCAGAGGTGATCAATAATACCGGATTGTTCCACTTTATCGAAAAACCTTGGTACCCCAAAGATCTAGAGCTTACCATTTTAGAAGCTATACATGCCTACGATAATGAAAGGCGTTTAGAGAGCCAGGAAAATGAACTGCGCAAACTCAACGAAGACTTGCAAGAGCTCGTGAATCAGAGAACTGCAGAACTCGAGCAAAAGAATATTGAAATGTTGCAGGGGCTGGAATATGCCAAACTGATTCAAGGAGCATTCGTACCGGCATTAGAGGTAATGAAGCCCGAATTCTCAGAGTTGTTTTTGTATGAATCCCCGCTGAAAGTGATCAGTGGTGATTTTCATTGGGTACACAAAACAGATGAATATGCCTATGTCATCCAGGGCGATTGCACAGGACACGGACTAGCGGGTGCTTTGTTGAGTGTACTGGTCATTGATATTGCAAAATCCTATATTGTTCAAAGAAACAACGACGTCGACGTAGTATCTGCCTCCAAAGAAATCATCAAAGAGCTCCGCAATAAAGTTCCTATTGAGAAAGTAGAAATCCTAGAAAGTGTGGGAGTTGATTTTTGTTTTTTGAAAATCAACCTTACCACCAAGGAAATACTGTACGCCAACTTTAATTCCAATATCATCCTGATGGATGGACTTACATTTACTCCTATTTCCAAGAGCAAAGGTTTTTTTAGAATGCTTCAATTTGAGGGAGATATTGAGAATGGGAAAATTGATGCATCGGGTAAACGAGTGGTCTTATTTTCTGATGGTCTTGTAGATTTAATGGGAGGCTCTTTCAACAAACGCTTAAAATTGAGCGGTGTAGAACAATGGGTAACGGAGCCTGAGTTCTTCTCCAAAGGTCCACAATACTTGAGCAGCAAAATCAAAGAGTATTTGGGTGCACAAGAGCAAATCGATGACATTACCTTATTATCCTTTCAATGCTAAGTGAGAACTCGATTTCAATCTCAGCCACAAGTGCTCAGATGGATTGCCGAGGGTGAACATCAAGAGCAAGACTTTAAGCTCCGCATTGATGATGCTCGCAAAATTGCCAAAACTTTATCCGCCTTTGCCAATACGAGCGGAGGAAAATTATTGGTAGGTGTCAAAGACAACGGAACCATTGCGGGTGTAAAAGAAGAGGAGGAGTACCACATGCTGCAGCACGCAGCGCATCAACATTGCAAACCTCCGGTTGAGCTCCAATTTCAAGCCTGGAAAGTGGAAGACAAACTCATTTTGGAAGTGAATGTCGTACCCGCATCCAAAAAACCTATTCTTGCCGAGTTTGAAAAAGAAAATTGGAAAGCATTTTTACGTGAAAACGATCAAAATATTTTAGCCCCTGCCGTCATGCTCGATGTCTGGAAAATGGCCGATAGTCCCTTGCCAGAGAATTTTACCTACACGGAGAGAGAACAAATTCTACTGAATGAATTACAACAAGGGCCACAGACTTTGAGCTGGTTGTGTAAAAAAACAAAAACCAAGCGATTCACGCTACAAAAAATCATTTCGAAACTAATCCGTTGGGAAATTGTCCAATGGAAGGTGCAAGGCGGTATCGCTTTTTATTCCATTAAAAAATGAAAAAGAAATTGATTTTCCTATCAGGCGCCGGTGTCAGTGCTGAAAGTGGGATAGCCACTTTCAGAGACAGCGATGGACTTTGGGAACAATATCGCATAGAGGAAGTGGCTACTCCAGAAGCTTGGGAAGCCAATCCTGAATTGGTCATTCACTTTTACAATCAGCGCCGAAAAAATGTGAGCAGTGCATCACCCAACGCCGCTCATCACGCCATCGCTGCTCTCCAACAACATTTCGACGTTACTGTCATCACCCAAAATATAGATGATTTGCATGAAAGGGCGGGTGTGCAAAATGTTCTTCACCTACATGGGGAAATTTTCAAAAAAAGAAATGAGCACGATGAAAATCAAATGGTGGACTGTCTGGATGACCAACCTTTGAAAGATTTTGTGAATGAAAACTCCAGATGGCGGCCACATATTGTGTGGTTCGGTGAACAAGTTCCGATGTTAGTACCTGCTATGAAAACGGTTTATGAGGCGGATATTTTTGTGGTGATCGGAACCAGTTTATTGGTGTATCCGGCCGCCTCGTTGGTAGAATTCACACCTCCCCACGCTACTCACTATTTGATTGACCCACAACCACCCACGCATGTCCCCAAAAACTTCAACATCATTCAAGCGACCGCAACGAAAGGAATGGAAAAGCTGACATCCCTTCTTTTAAGCAACTAGTATTTCTTGGCTAAATTCCAATAATGATCCATCTCTTCCAAAGTCATCTCTGAAAGAGACTTACCATCTTTTGCGCTCTCAGTTTCTAAAAACTGAAAGCGCTGAATAAACTTCTTATTGGTTCTTTCAAGTGCCTCCTCGGGATTGATGTTCTTGAATCTAGCATAATTGATAATGGAAAAAAACAAGTCTCCCAATTCCTCCATCTGATGCTGCTCATCACCACTCTCACAAGCTTCCCGAAACTCCTCTAACTCCTCATTTACTTTCTCCCAAACCTGATCTTCATGATCCCAATCAAATCCCACTCCCCTCGCCTTCTCCTGAATCCGCTGGGCTTTTACCATGGCAGGTAAAGATTTCGGAACGCCTTCCAACACCGATTTCTTTCCCTCTTTTAATTTCAATTTTTCCCAATTGGCTTTTACCTCCTGCTCGTCGGCAACTGTAACATCGCCGTAAATATGTGGGTGACGATGAATCAACTTATCGCAGATTCCATGTAGAACATCAGCAATGTCAAACGCATTCTTCTCGCTCCCAATTTTGGCATAAAATACAACGTGCAATAAAATATCACCGAGCTCCTTCTTGATTTCCTCTAAATCATGATCTAGGATCGCATCCCCCAACTCGTACACCTCTTCAATCGTCAGATGACGCAAACTCTCTAACGTTTGTTTTTGATCCCATGGACAACCGGCTCTCAGCTCATCCATGATCGTCAAAAGGCGTTCAAATGCATCCTTCTTCTGTTGTGTTGTATTCATACTAACCAAATTTTTCTACGGGATACTTCTCTTTTAAAAAATGAATCCGTTCTAATAATTGAAGATGCCTAACCTTTAATATACGTGGATCACTCAGCTGAAAATTCCCACTAGCATTTACATGTTGTAAGGTGACCAAGTTCTGCTCCCATCTTCTTTGCAATTGAACCGAAACCATCGATTTGATCACAGGAGTTAGAAAGGCCAATCCAAACTTAGACAATTTTAATTGCAATAACTCCTCTCTCTTGGCTTCTGAGAAATAGGGCGATAAATACACCGGTTGATACTTCATTCCCATCGACAAACACCAATCTTGCCATTTAAACTGACCAATGGTTTTAAATCCCTGATAAGCCATCCAAGGCACTCTCAGCGTATCGGCTACTATGGCACCATGCATCGCTTCAGTAATCAAACACTCACTCTGTTGAATCATCGCCAATACTTGATCTACCTCCCATCTTGGACTGATGTATTGCCACCCTAATTCATCACAAAGCGCTTGATGGTCATAAAATTCCTCACTTCCTGCGTGCGGCATTAGCGCTATTTTGAACTTTTTCTCGTTGCTTTTTATTACAATATCTTTCAATAACAGCGCTCCATCCGTTATAGCCAACTTAGGATCTATACCCAGCAACGCCGCCGTTTTAGGACCTCGCACGCAAATAAAATCAAAATCACTTTTATCTTCTGGCAACACACCATAGGTACTGGGTAGGCCTGCATCATAGCCAGAGCTAAATACTACCTTCTTACCCGGATACTTATCATGAAACCCAAGTATAGATCCAATTCCCATCAGAACAAAACCGTTATCATTTTGAAAATATCCTGGCAAATAATGATCAAAGATCAAAGGGTTCAATTGATCCCCAAAATTTTTACCTAGGTGGTACTGCAGCTTCATGACTCCCCCACCATTGCTATCAACGCCTGCTCACTGATCACCATTACTCCTAGCTCTTCTGCTTTTTTCTGCTTGGCAGGTCCACTCTCCGCACCAGCCAAAAGGTAACTCGTCTTAGACGAAATACTCCCACTCACTTTTCCACCATGGCTTTCTATCCATTGCTTTACTTCATCACGGCCAAATTTTTCAAATACCCCACTCACCACAAAAGTCTTTCCTTTCAGCGCCTCACTCTTGAGCTGAGTGCCATCTACATCACATTTCATTTGCAATCCGAATGAAGCCAATTGACTTATGATTTCTACATTTTTCGGGTCGCTGAAGTGACTTAAAATACTCTGTGCAATTTTCTCACCTACCTCATCGATGTTCAATAATGTCTCGATCGATGCCTTTTGCAATGCCTCCATCGAACCAAGTGTGCGCGCAATCTTTTTGGCCACCGTCTCACCCACATGCCGAATCCCCAGAGCAAAGAGCACCCGCTCAAAAGGAACGAGCTTGCTGGCTTCTAGAGCCGCTTTCAAATTGGCTATACTCTTGGCTTGCAGAGAACGCTTTTTTACCTCACCCGTCAATTCATCTTCTGAAGTAAACTCCAAACCCTGACAATCATCCCAATTCAGCGCGTATATATCCTTGATATCGCTGATTTTCTGTAGATAAAATAATCCGCTCAAAGTCTCGCTACCCAAACCCTCTATGTTCATCGCCTTTCTGGAAACGAAATGCTCCAATTTACCGATGATTTGCGGAGCACACCCCTGAGCATTGGGACAGTAATGCTGGGCTTCTCCCTCCACACGAATCAAAGAAGATTGACAAATAGGACAATTTTGAATGTAGGCGTGAGGATGCCCAGTACCTCTTGAAAAAGCAAGATCCACATGGGTGATTTTGGGAATAATTTCACCCCCTTTTTCCACCCAAACGTGATCACCCTCACGAATATCCAATTTAGCAATTTGATCAGCATTGTGCAAGGAAGCTCGTTTCACCATGGTTCCGGCAATCAATACGGGATCCAAATTGGCCACTGGGGTAATCGCTCCCGTTCTGCCTACTTGATAAGTTATCTGATTCAACCGTGTACTCACCGCTTCCGCCTTGAATTTGTAGGCTACCGCCCACCGTGGACTTTTGGCAGTCATTCCCAGTTCATCCCACAAAGTTCTCTTGTTGACTTTTAATACAATTCCATCAATATCAAAAGGCAGATCCGCCCTGGCCCCGTCCCAGTAATGAATAAAATCCATGATCCCGTTCACATTCGCAGCCGTTGCGATTTGCTTCTTTGAAGGATCAGGAACGTGGAAACCCCAAAAACCTGCCTCCAATACACTTTGAAAATGCTCGTCTGCTATTCCATCGTCCCCTAACACAAAATACATCATTGCATCCAAAGGACGCTTGGCCACTTCTCTGCTATCCAATAATTTAAGCGATCCACTCGCTGTATTCCGAGGATTGGCATACAATTCTAATCCTTGCTCGGCCCGCTCTGCATTCATTTTCTGAAAAGCCGCCCTCGGTAAAAACACCTCCCCTCGAATTTCAAATGAATCCGGATAAATCCCCTTCAACTCAAGCGGAATGGATCCAATGGTGCGAATATTTTGCGTCACATCCTCCCCCATCGAGCCGTCTCCTCGGGTCAGAGCTTGCTTCAATTGACCATTTTCATACAACAATGAAATCGCCACACCATCATACTTGAGCTCCATCACAAATTCTATATCTCCGCCAATGGCTTCATCGATTCGCTTTACCCAATCTACAATTTCCTCTTCGCTGTAAGTATTCGTAAGCGAAAGCATTGGTCGTTGATGGGGAACCTTTTCAAATTTTTCAGTTAAATCTCCGCCCACTCTTTGAGTGGGAGAATTCACATCTTTCCACTGCGGATACATTTCC
>Ga0068876_10001840_pt1 | contig 16123 bp, 17 predicted proteins | sample NOAtaG_6_FD_66442 | JGI IMG/M metagenome (GOLD analysis project Ga0068876, IMG submission 66442) | Freshwater lake microbial communities from Lake Erie, under a cyanobacterial bloom - NOAA_Erie_Diel5S_2200h metaG | ecosystem: Environmental > Aquatic > Freshwater > Lake | place: USA: Ohio, Lake... | reverse complement strand
CGATGAGAATGGTACCTGTAGGAAAGGGAGAAAAACAACCCCTAACTTTGAAGAAAGACCAAGGCAATCTGAAGGCCGGGGATGTTCTAACCGAGGATTATATTGCCAAACTCGGTTCTGAAGAAGATAGAGAGTTAGCTCATCAATTGAATCGTAGGACAGTGTTTGTTATAACAAGCACAGATTTCGATCCTAAAAATCCAACCCCCGCTCCAACAGATAGTGGAAAGGTGGATCCAAAGAGTACTCCCAAAACAAACGGAAAAGACGCTCCTAAGAACGCTGATCCGAAGGGTGGAAATAAACCAGCCCCTAAGAAGCCTTAATGTTCAAGACTTCGTTATAAGTAGAGTCATTCTTTTCAGAAATTAAGATTACTTTTGCAGCGACCTCATAGGGTCGCTGCTTTGTTTATGTCTGACGCTAGCCGATATCAATTACGAGGAGTTTCTGCTCAAAAGGAAGATGTTCACCAAGCCATCTCCCGAGTAAATAAAGGTTTATTTCCTAAAGCTTTTTGCAAGTTAATTCCTGATTTTTTAACGAATGATCCTGATTACGCTATTGCAATGCATGCTGATGGCGCAGGTACAAAGTCTTCCTTGGCGTACATCTATTGGAAGGAAACGGGAGATCTTTCCGTTTGGAAGGGCATTGCTCAAGATGCCCTTATTATGAATGTGGATGATTTAATCTGCGTGGGTGTAACAGACAATATCCTGATGAGTTCAACTATTGGAAGAAACAAGAATTTGATACCTGGTGAAATCATCAAGGCCATCATTGAGGGTACGGAGGAATTGGTGGGGGAGTTGCGTGAAGCGGGCATTGGCATCACTACCACAGGAGGCGAAACGGCAGATGTCGGTGACTTGGTACGCACGATCATCGTGGATTCTACTGTAGTGGCGAGAATTAAACGATCTGATGTCATTGACAATGCTCATATTGCGCCTGGCCAGGTAGTTGTCGGTTTTGCTTCTTTCGGACAGGCCTCTTACGAAAAACAATACAATGGCGGTATGGGAAGCAACGGCCTAACCTCTGCAAGACATGATGTTTTTCATTCACATTACCGAGAGGCATTTCCTGAAAGTTATGACCCGAAACTTCCCAAGGAGGTGGTGTATGCGGGGTCAAAAAAATTAACGGATCACATAGAATCTTCCCCTCTCAATGCCGGACAATTGGTGTTGTCTCCTACTAGAACATATGCACCACTCGTTAAAAAGATTCTGGAGAAAGATAGAACCGCGGTGAAAGGGATGGTGCATTGCAGTGGAGGAGGTCAAACCAAAGTCTTGCATTTTGTGGACAAGGTGCACATCATAAAAGATAAGATGTTGCCGATACCACCCTTGTTTAATTTGATTCAATCTGAAAGTCAAACTGACTGGAAGGAAATGTATCGCGTTTTCAACATGGGGCATCGTTTAGAAATTTATACGAACGAAAAAGATGCGGGTTGGATGATCGATACCGCTAAAGATTTGGGTATTGAAGCCCAAGTAATTGGAAGAGTGGAAGCGAGTGAAGAGAAGAAACTAAGTATTATCTCGTCCCAAGGGACATTTGAATATTTCAATTGATGTTGGATTTATTGAATAGGCTTATTGCCATTGAAGACCGTTATGTGGAGGTGTCGAAGCTTATTACTGACCCCTCAGTTATTTCTGACATGAAGCGCTATCCTGCCTTGATGAAGGAGTATAAGGATTTGGAAGAGATAGTCGAAAAGGGGCGGTTGTACAAAAAGACAAAGGAGGATTTTCAAGGAGCCAAGGATATTCTGTATAGCCAAGAGGATGCGGGTTTGAAAGAATTGGCTCAAATGGAATATGATGAACTAGGCCCGCAGATAGAATTGCTAGAATCCGAAATTAAAATACTCCTCATTCCCAAAGATCCAGAAGATGAGCGCAATTGTGTAGTGGAGATTCGTGGTGGAACTGGCGGAGATGAGGCGGCTATCTTTGCAGGGGATTTGTTTAAAATGTACACCCGTTATGTAGCCAGTAAGGGATGGAAATATGAAGTGTTAAGCTTCAGCGAAGGTACTGCTGGCGGTTATAAAGAAATGGTTTTTGAAGTGCAAGGGGTGGATGTGTATGGTACCATGAAATTTGAAAGCGGAGTGCATCGTGTTCAAAGAGTACCCGAAACAGAAGCGCAAGGAAGGGTGCATACTTCAGCGGCCACTGTTGCGGTAATGCCTGAGGCAGAGGAGTTCGATGTGGTCATTAATCCAGCCGATATCCACCGAGATACCTATCGAGCCAGCGGGGCCGGCGGACAGCACGTCAACAAAACGGAATCTGCGGTTCGATTGACCCATATACCCACTGGCGTAATCGTGGCATGTCAGGAAGGAAGGTCTCAGCATGAGAATCAAGAAAAGGCCATGACCATGTTGCGTACCAAGATTTTTGAAGCGGAGGTGAATAGAAGGCAAGAGGAAAGGGCTCGCATGAGAAAGTCGTTGGTGAGCACGGGAGACCGCTCTGCGAAAATAAGAACCTACAACTTTCCCCAAGGCCGAATGACAGATCACCGAATCAACCTAACCTTGTATAATTTGGATGCCATCATGAACGGAGAGATAGAAGAGGTGATAGAGGCCCTTCAAGTGGCAGAGAATGCAGAAAAATTACAATCAGGAAACGAGTAATATGAACCGAGCTACACTGGTAAAAAACATTTTCAAAAAGAAATCCCTACTTTGCGTGGGCTTGGATTTGGATATTCAAAAGTTACCTGAAGGAGTTACTCCTTTGGAATTCAATAAGGCCATCATTGATGTTACCCGAGAATATGCAGTAGCCTATAAACCCAATTTAGCATTTTATGAGTGTTTGGGAATGGAGGGTTGGAGATTGTTCGAGGATACGGTCAAATACATCGGGAATGATCATTTTATCATAGCCGATGCCAAGAGAGGGGACATCGGAAATACGAGCCGATATTACGCGCAAACATTTTTTGAAACTTATCCTTGCGATGCGATAACCATCGCACCATACATGGGAGAAGACAGTGTAAAGCCCTTCATTGGATTTGAAGGGAAATGGGCCATAGTGTTGGGTCTTACTTCAAATTTAGGGGCTAAAGATTTTCAAATGCTTCCCATTCAGAACGAATACCTCTATCAAAAAGTTATTCAAAAAGTTGCCGAATGGGGGAGTGATAACGAGCTGATGTTTGTAGTAGGAGCCACTCAAGCAAGCATGATAGAAGAAATAAGGAAAATTATTCCTCATCATTTTTTATTGGTTCCTGGAGTGGGGGCCCAAGGTGGCAGTTTGGACGAAGTTGTAAAACATGGCATGACCCAAGAGGGAGGCCTATTGATCAACGCCTCGAGAAGCATTCTGTATGCCTCGTCGGGTAATGATTGGAAAGAAGCGGCAGGCGCGGAAGCAAGGTCCATGCAATATCAAATGTCCCACTATTTCTAGATTTCCTTTTTACAGATTACAATAACCAACGGCGGATATCGTTCATGTATAGAGAATTCTATCATTGAACGCATTATGAAAAAAAGAGTGGTAATTTTTATCTTATCCTTGATCATTTTTACGGGCTGTGCTCATCAGAGAGGTTTCAATTATGCCGCTCATAGAAGGATGAATAACCGCATAGAAATGATGCATCATGTACGACATGGTGGAAAGGATATGTTAGCCAGCCATTGTAAACATGCTAAGACCGGCAATACTTTTTATCGATTTGGAAATTTATTAAAGAGAAAGAAACAGGGTCCGGTGAAACCACCTCCTTGCTTTGTCAAATAGTTGCTTTATTTTTGAGAGATGAAAATCAAAGCTCCTTGTCCTTTTCAGCCGAGCGCTTCGAATCGAGTGGAGGGTGGTTTTCATTGTAATCAATGTCAACGCATTGTGTACGATATGCGCGAGCAAGATAAGATCAATGAAGCCGATTGGAGGGAAGGAAAAAAATGCGGCATTTTCCGCGCCGATCAATTACAACCTATTTATTTTACCCGATCACGAAGAATATACTTTTCCCTATTGGTAGTGTTGGCCAGTTGGGGTTTGAATTGGGGACCTATCCAAGCGCAAGAACTTCCAAATTCACGCCACTTAACAGAAAAAAATAGGATCGCTGAAAAAGGACAATCGGTAAAAAAATCAGAGCCAGAAAAAAAAATACACTGGTGGCAATTCAGGCAAAAGAGGAAGAAAAAGCGTCAGCATTGGATCGGATGTCCTTCATTTTAATCAATTGAATTCCTCTTCTTTTGGAGGGCTGGGTCGTTGGTCGTCATGTTGAGGGGCCTTGTCTTTTTTCTTCAATGTTACGCCTATTCCCAATCGCCATCCCAATGCGGGCATATTCATTTCCCAGCTATTGTCGTTGAGTGTCACTGCGATGTAAGGTGAAAAGGAGTCGATGCTACGCCATTGCTTCGGGATGACAACCCGATACTGCAATGTTTGGGATGGAAATGACCATTTTTCTTTTGGATATCGTTGAGAATACCCTTCCCAACCCCACAAGCTCACATTGAAATGTCCTGTGAATTTCCGATGTTGCCATTGATATCCCAGGCCTTCTGGCAACCAACCAACTAAAAGTCCGACACCTCCCCAAATGGCTGAGCCGCCGTCCAACCATTGATGAAAGCAGAAACCGCTGACCGCTTGCGGAACTCCCACATGGAAATACAGGGCGTTGTTATTGGGCATTCCAACGCTCGCGTGATAATTAACGGTCCAATGTTTCCCCAAATGAACATAAACATCAGCTCCAACATTCGAGAGCGGATAGTAAGCGTAATTAAAAAATTGGGCGTTGGGCATGATCTCTACGCGCATCTGTCCAAAAGAGACTAAGGATGGAATGATGAGAAAAACGCCCATGAATTTTCGCATGAACAAATATAATAGAAGGCGCAAAGAGATTTTCAATTACTGTGACGGTCATTTCCACTGCATTGATGGGACGCCTTAAACATTTTGCAGGATCATGTCTTAATTTCATGAAAATAAGTAGGTGTTTAGTTTCTTTTATCGTAATATTGCAATAAATCAATACAATGGGAGTTTCGAAGACAGAAAATTTCTCCAAAAGACAAAATGAAATGGCTGCTTTGATGAAGGCCTTAGCCCATCCCGCGCGCATTGCCATTGTAGAGTATTTGTTGTCTGTGGATACTTGCATTTGCGGGGACATTGTGGATCATTTGCCCTTGGCCCAACCCACAGTATCTCAGCATCTGAAAGAACTCAAAGCCGCAGGAATCATCAAGGGCAATGTGGAAGGAACTGCGATTTGTTATTGTATAGAAGAAAAGGCATTGGCTAAAATGCAAGTGTATTTTACGCAGAGTGCTGAGAAAATAAAAAGTAAAAATCAAAGTAAATGTTGTTGAAATGAAAGTAAGAGAATTAATCGAGCGTGTAAAGCTGCTCAGCGAAATTTCCTTTGAGTTACCCAATGGCGAATGGGTGCCGGCGCATTTCCATATCACAGAAATGGGCGTAGTAAACAAATATTTTGTCGATTGTGGTGGCGTTCAACGCCAGGAGCGAATGGCTACTTTTCAATTGTGGGTGGCACAAGATGTCGATCATCGATTGACACCCCAAAAATGGTTGGGCATTATCGAGCTAGCTACTCAATTGTATCAATTGTCTGAGGAGGAGATGGTAGTGGAGTACCAAATGGATACGATAGGGGTATTTGATTTAAAATGGCAAGACCATTACTTTAGGTTGTGTAAAAAGACAACCGCTTGTTTGGCGGAAGATGCCTGTGGTATCCCTGCCGTCAAGCCCAGGATAAGATTGAGTAATCTGGGGAATGCCAATGCATGTGCCCCGGGCTCAGGATGTTGCGGATAATTTTTTTATGATGATAACCAGTATTGAACAAGTATGTCAGCAGCTGACGAGCAGATTGAATGAACTGCCTGAAAATCGACAGCGTATGTTACTTCCATTGGCGGAGTACATTCAAACAAAGTTGAATCAAAAGGAGCCCATACGCTTGGTGTACATTTGTACGCATAACTCGAGACGCAGTCATTTGGGGCAAATTTGGTCGGCAGTAGCGGCGGATTATTTTGGTATTGACAATGTACAGACCTATTCTGGAGGCACCGAGGCAACCGCCTTTCATCCGAATGCCATCCGCGCTTTGCAATCTGATGGCTTTGTTGTGGAGAAAGTTTTGGAAGGCATGAATCCCATTTATCGGGTGGAATATGCCGTTGGAAAGGAGGTGGAATGCTTTTCAAAAGTGTACCATCACCCCGCGAATCCCCAGCGGCAGTTTGCGGCCATCATGACGTGTTCTGATGCAGAGGAGAACTGTCCTTTTATTCCTGGAGTGGAATTTCGTATTGGCACCACCTATGATGACCCTAAAGCAGCGGACGGGACGCCGCATGAGGCAGCTGTATATAAAGAGCGCTCGCATCAAATTGCGTTGGAGTGTTTGTATGTTTTTTCCAAAGTAAAATCATCCTTGAAATAATACATTCGATTGAATATGGACCATTGTTCGCCTGTTGCAGAAAGAAAGCGACTCAGTTTTTTAGATCGTTATCTCACCCTTTGGATTTTTTTAGCCATGCTAGTGGGAGTGGCATGGGGCTATTTTTTTCCTGATAGTACACAAGTGATGCATTCTTTTTCAAGTGGCACCACCAATATCCCATTGGCCGTGGGTTTGATCTTGATGATGTATCCGCCATTGGCCAAAGTGAATTATGGACAATTGGGTGTGGTATTTAGTAATGTAAAAGTGTTAATGGCATCATTGCTCTTGAACTGGGTGGTAGGTCCAATTTTGATGTTTGTCTTGGCCATCTTTTTTCTTTCTGAATATCCTGAATATATGGTGGGCGTGATCATGATAGGATTGGCTCGATGCATCGCCATGGTAGTGGTGTGGAATGATTTGGCCGAGGGCAATCGTGAGTATGCAGCCGGATTGATTGCAATGAATAGCATCTTTCAGATTTTGCTCTATAGCGTTTATGCTTATATTTTCATTACTTGGCTGCCTCCTGTTTTTGGATTGGACGGATGGGTAGTGGATATCAGCATTGCTCAAATAGCAGAGAGTGTTGGGATTTATTTAGGGATTCCATTTGGTTTAGGTGTGGTGAGTCGTTGGTTATTGATCCGTTGGAAAGGAGAAGAATGGTTTCAGCAAGTATATGCTCCAAAAATATCTCCGATTACTTTGATAGCGTTATTGTTTACGATTGTGGTGATGTTTAGTTTGAAGGGGCAGTTGATAGTAGAAATACCCGTGGATGTTCTCCGAATAGCCCTGCCATTGGTGATTTATTTTGGAGTGATGTTCGTGATCAGTTTTTGGATAGGGAAGTATTTTGGAGCAGATTATTCCAAATCTACGGCCATCGCGTTTACCGCCACGGGGAATAATTTTGAATTGGCCATTGCGGTAGCGATTGGGGTGTTTGGTATCCACTCAGGTGCTGCTTTTGCTGGTGTAATTGGACCCTTAGTGGAGGTGCCTGCATTGATTGCTTTGGTGAATTTAGCATTTTACTTTAGAAAGAAATGGAAGCTGTCAAAAGAACAATAAACGGATCCTATTGGAGAAATCGCTTCGGTAGGTGGTGGTTAGTGGGAGTGATGTGGATGCTTCAAGCATCTCCGAATTGGTCACAATCCACTGCGGTAATGGGCATTTTTCCGACGATTGACCATGTAGGGAAAATTTCGGAAAAAACCGCTTATGAGTTGTATTATTTTGCTGCGGCTCCATTACGGCGCTTCGATGAAAACCAAGATTTTCCAACACCTTCCGTGTTGTTATGGTATGCAGAACAGAGCATTACACACTCCTTTTCCTCCCAATGGAGTGGATCCTTGAGCTATGTCTATCAAGCCGAAGGACCAACAAACGGAAGCCGAATTCAAGAAAATCGATTGTATGGACAAATTTCTTATTCTCACAGTAGGAACAGACATCAATGGAAGCATCGATGGAGGCATGACAGTCGGTTTTTTCAGGATGATTTTAATCACCGAATCAGATACCAGTTATCCTACAAATACACTTGGGGTAATGGTCATTATCTATTGTTTGGACAAGAATTTTTTGGGGATTTAACAGCAGGGGCAAAGCGATTGTACAATGAGAATTGGGCCAATGGCGGGGTGGGATTAAAATGTGGAGAGCGTCAATGGTTGGAGTTGGGGGCATTGTACGTCACTTGGCATACGGGGAATGGAAATTGGTTTCATCAATTCTATTTCCAGCCTACTTGGACGTATGTGATAGACTTCGAAGAGCATCGTAGTAGGTAGCCATTTTCTTCATTCATTATATCTACATTTCTTTTTTACCTTTACCCTCGAGCGCCCCGGATAGCAGCGGAAATCCTCACGCAGTGAGATTGGAGCGGATAGCCGGAAATGGCGCCCACATCATACAATGAAAAAGCAAGCGGTTTTTGAATGGTTGTGCAATGCACTTGCAGAGCGGGAGAGGGACTTGCAATCGGCGTGGGAGGCGATGATGGAAAGCAATCAGCAAGAAGGGAAGAGTTCATCCGGAGATAAACACGAAACGGGCCGGGCGATGGTTCACTTGGAATTGGAACAATTGGGAAAGCAGCGGCAGGAAATCCAAAAGCAAAGGGCAGAAGTGTTACGATTGGTTCCATTGGAAGGGAGAGAATACGAGCAAGTGGAAGGAGGGGCATTGGTCACCACTTCGGTGGGGTTGTATTATATGATAACGGGTTGGGGAAAGGTGATCTTTCAAGGGAAAGAGGTGCTGATCATCGGTATTCCTTCGCCCGTGGGGAAAGCGCTGCTAGGAAAAAGAGTAGGGGAGGAGTTTGAGTGGGGAAATATTATAGGGATTATCACACGAATCGAATAAAAAGAGCCGCATCAAGCGCGGCTCTTGAGAGGGAGAAAAATCAAATACAATTAGTAGCCATAGGCTTTGAGCGTATCATTGTCTTTTTGGTAATACAATTGATGCGCGGCATCATCCAACAAATACTTGGGCTCTTTGTCTTTGCCAAAACTGATACTTACTTTTTTATCGCCATTTTCCTTGGAGACACCATAGATGCCAAAATCACCCGATTCTAATTTACCCAAAATGAATTGAATGTTATTTCCGGTAGCAGTGGCTTTGAAACGTTTCTTGATTTGTTCCATATCGTTAGCCGCAGCGCTCATTCTCACCGATGCACCTCGATTTCCTAACTGCGCAAATGCATCGCACATCTCACGTCCTTGTGGAGTAGTGGCTTGCGCACTGGCTTGCTTGGCGGCCACTTCTAGCTCGCCGTATTGCATGGCATCCATGGTATTGAGAACAGCGGAAGTGGCATAGAGCGCTTTTTTCCATCCCGAAATACCAGGTGCGGGAATGTGCGTTCTGAAAGCCTCTACACCATCCAAGTTATAAGCACAAACGGTTTGGGAAGAAGATAGCAATAATCCTTTGCTGATCAATTCCATTTTATTGGGAATTTCCTTTTGTTCAAACGTGATGGGAGTGGTAATAAAGGGTTTTTGGGTTTGCTGTTGCAAATCGCTCACATAGAGCATTTTGTTTTTTGGATTATACGTGTAGGAAACTTGATCTTTTCTGATGTTGATCAAAGGCAGTTCAGGTGTGCTGGAGATGTTTTTCTCTAATATCGATTTCCCCGAATTTAAATCGATGAAATCCTCTTCAGTGGTGGTACGAATGTAGAGGTTATTACCTGTGAGCTGCAGTTCTTGTGTGACACCGCTAATTTTATAACCTTTTTCAAAAACATATTGACCATTTTCAAGATTGACAATATTGACGATTTGATTACCCTGTCCGTTATCCATACTAAGAATTAAGCCCTTATCGCAATACTTATATTTATTAACGGAACCCATCAGTTTGGTTGGTTCAGGCCACAAATTTTGACCGCTGTTATATTGATACATCGACATCGTGGGTTTGAACATGGTGTTATTGGGGTCCACCGCACTGGCCACAATAAGACCCACTGGATCATAGATCACCACATCTGGAAGGCCCCGTTGTTTAGCGGGCTCTGACCAAATAGGCTCTCCCGTTTGGATATTGTATGCCATGATGTTTTGACCTTTCATGTAAATGAATTTATCCTTTTCTAAAAAAGAAGTAACCAATTTGGTTTCCGTTTTGGTTACGGTTTGAGCTCCCTTGGTAACAGGTAGGTTGGCTTTCCATAATTGACTTCCATCTATAGCCGAGAAGCAATAGATTGCTCCTCCGGCTTTGCCTCCTGTGGTGGCGATGATAAAGGAATCATTTCCGTTTTCAATGGGATTGCCATCCATTACTTCTGCGAAAATGCTGTTGCCAAAAATATTTTTTAATTCCCAGCGCAAGGTGCCCGTAGAAACATCAATCAAGGCAAAAACAGACTCCATGCCTTTGAGTGCCTGAATTAAAATATCACCTGTGCTACCCAACAGATATTGTTTACCAATCACCATGTTCTCTTTTTTGGAATCAAATAGAATGGTACCATCTGAGTTTTTAAAAATGATCTTGGTTTGCAGTTTTCCTTCAGTTCGCGTTAGCATACTAAAAGGAGTGTTGGGAATGGCGCTGAACTCGGCCTCTGCTGGACCATTCAGATTATTGATGCTATAAATTTCAGTGCCGCGCTGGGGATCTATAGCTACTAAACCGTTATTGGTTCCGGCGATAATCTCACCGCCCACGGTGACTTGATACCAGTTAATGGAAGCATTGGATTTCCATGTCCATAATTCTGATTGCGCCATGGAAGGTAACATGGACTGCACAAATGCGAAAGCAAAAAGTAGTTTTTTCATAAGTTGGTTTTTGTAAAATTATGACTTTTGTCACAATACAAATATTAAATTTTTAGAGACTCGGAGCTATTCTTTTTCTATGGTTTCAGTGTTCGTCCAAATTTGAATACTCGCCACCACTTGCGCCTTGCAATCGGCAGGAATGGGCTGGCGAAGGGGCGTCATGGTGAAGGTGATTTTTTGTCCATAGTGCCAATGTTCAGGTAAATGACCAGTAGGCATGATCAGGTGGTGTGAAATGGATCCATTTTCTGCGGATTTAATCTTGATCATGGTGGGGCAACCATCGTCTCCACGGATGATTTTACCATGATAGATGATTTCTTGAGCATCACCGATGAGCGAGCAAATGAGCATCGAAAAAACAAGAACAATGGTAGTCTTCATTTAGTCTTTGAATTGTAAATACCAATCAAAATATTTCTTTAGAATATTGTTTTTATTCTCTCTCAAATATCGTTGAAATTCGGAAGCGGCCAAACCATGCTTTTTATCCGTGAGCCAAACCAATTGCCAGGTGGTTTTTATTGGTAATCCAGTAATAGGTATAATCTGTAACTGTTTACTAAGTATTTCATTTTTCAACCCAATAAGAGGCATAATAGAATATCCCATCCCTGCCAACAGTGCTTGTTTCACCGCCTCGTTTGAGGTTAGTTCAATGGGCTTGATGGGAACAATTTTTTTTCGTTCAATGAATTTCTCCATGGTTTGTCTGGTGCCTGACCCAGGCTCGCGATAAATGAGTGGGGAAAGGGACGTCATCGTTTTCAAGGCATGGCGCAGTGTTTTTTTTTGAGGAAAACCCACCATGTACAACCGATTTTCTATGAGATCAATTTTTTTGAGATTTAGTTTTTCTGGCAGAATAGAAACCAAAGCAAAATCCACTTCATTTCTTTTTAGACGCTCAATCACCTGCTCTTTGTTGGAAACATCCATATGTATTTCCACATCGGGATTTGCTTTGATAAAGTCCGTGAGGAAATAGGGCATCACATACTTCCCCGTGGAAACAACTGCTATCTTCAGCAAACCTTGAATTTCCCCTTTATTGGATTTCCCCCATCTTTGAATCTCCTCGGCCTCCTTGAGCAATACTTGCGATTTTAAGTACACTTCCTTTCCAAATTCTGTGATATAAATTTTCTTTCCAATCGTTTCATACAGTGCCCGATCGAATTGTAATTGAAAATTTTTCAATTGAATAGAAACGGCAGGTTGAGTGAGATGCAGTCGCTCTGCGGTTTGGGTAATGCTCTTGGTTTCATTCAGGTCTCGAAAAATGATCAATTGTTGGAAGCTGATATTCATAAATAAAATTAATGATTAAAATAACAAATATAAATTAAATTATGAATGTGATTCCTCTCAATTTTGCGGGGTGAAGGTAAAGGATGTAAAATATGGACTTCTGCTCATGGGTGTATCGGGGTTAATTGCGGGAATGTCTTTAGCAGATGCCGTATGGGGACAATTATCAGACGCGGTGGCCTTTATCTGCCTCTTAATGTTTTTGAAACTCCATCAAACACCATCTATCTAGGCAGAAGAGAAATGAATTTTGGACTGCAAGAAATAGCGCTCAACCTGTCTAATCCTACGATTTTGTTTTTCCTACTGGGTGTTTTGGCGGTAGTGGTGAAGAGTGATTTAGAGATACCCGCGTCTTCCAGTAAATTCATCGCTCTGTATTTGTTGTTCTCCATTGGATTCAAAGGCGGACAGGAGTTATCTCATGAGGTGATCGACCAAGAAGTTTTGCTTTCTCTGCTGTTGGGTGTATTGATTTCCGCCGTGATTCCCCTTTACACCTTTTTCATCATGCGATGGAAATTGGATGTGCAGAATGCCGCTGCCGTAGCCGCCTCTTATGGATCCGTGAGCGCGGTCACCTTTGTGGCCGCGATGTCCATCATGGAGTTGCATCAAATGCACAGCGGTGGACATATGGTAGCGGTGATGGCGATGATGGAATCGCCCGCCATCATTGTGGGGGTAATGTTAATGATGCGCTTTGGCATGGACAATGGAAAATCGATGTCCATGCGGACGATATTGCGTCATTCGGTGACCAATGGCAGTGTGCTTTTGATTTTAGGAAGTTTGCTCATTGGATGGATAGCGGATGTGAAGCAGGCAGAGGGAATCAAGCCCTTTACAACGGATATTTTTAAAGGTTTCTTGGCTTTGTTTCTTTTAGAAATGGGCATGGTTACCGCTCGTCGTTTTGCAGCATTTAGGCAATACGGCGGATGGATGACCCTTTTCGGAATTCTGATACCGTTATTCAACGGATCATGGGTCGCTTGTTTTAGTCAGTGGGTTACGGATGATGTAGGAAATCGGTTCGTATTTGCGGTGCTGGCCGCAAGTGCTTCCTACATCGCCGTGCCTGCTGCAATGCGAATGGCTGCTCCTAAGGCCGATCCTGGTTTGTATATCCCCATGGCATTGGGAATCACTTTCCCGGTGAATTTAACGATTGGTATGCCCCTGTATTTGTGGATAGTAGAATTAACTTAAACAATGATATGAAAACAAGAATTACGATTGCAAAAGGAGACGGAATAGGTCCAGAAATCATGGACGCAACGCTCCGAATTTTAGAGGCGGCGGGTGCTCAATTGGAGTATGATGAAATCCAAGTTGGAGAAAAAGTTTACTTGTCGGGAAACACGGCGGGCATTGCTCCAGAGGCGTGGGATATTATCAGAAAAAATAAGGTGTTTTTGAAGGCTCCTATCACCACACCGCAGGGAGGAGGTTACAAAAGCTTGAATGTAACAACGCGAAAATTTTTAGGTTTATATGCCAATATTCGTCCGTGCTTTAGCCTACATCCTTTTGTGCAAACCAAGCATCCCATCATGGATGTGGTAATCATCAGAGAGAATGAAGAGGATCTGTACGCAGGTATTGAGCATCAACAAACAGATGAGGTGATTCAATGTCTAAAATTGATCAGCCGACCTGGATGCGAGAAGATCGTTCGCTATGCCTTTGAGTACGCCAAGCAAATGAACCGCAAGAAAGTGACTTGTTTCACCAAAGACAATATCATGAAGCAAACAGATGGATTGTTTCACAAAGTGTTTGATGAGATAGCCGCGGAGTATCCCGAAATTGAAAATGAGCATTGGATCATCGACATTGGAGCCGCTAAATTGGCGGATACACCTGAGTATTTTGATGTGATCGTAATGCCCAATTTATATGGGGATGTATTGTCTGATATTGCGGCGCAAATAACGGGTTCAGTAGGTTTAGCGGGTTCTTCTAACATTGGCGAAACCTGCGCGATGTTTGAAGCCATTCATGGTAGTGCGCCTAGAAGGGCAGGGCAGAATGTGGCCAATCCATCGGGATTGCTACAGGGGGCCTTGTTGATGTTGAATCATATTGGACAAAGTGAAATAGCAGAGCGCATTCAGAACGCGTGGCTCAAGACCTTAGAGGATGGCATCCATACTTATGATTTGTTCAAAGAGGGAGTGAGTTCAAAACAAGTCTCGACTTCTGATTTTGCTCAAGCGGTCATTGATCGTTTAGGACAAAAGCCTCAAACTTTGAAGCCAGTAGAATACAAGGCAGATGTCCAATTGAATCTTCCTGCTTATGTAAGAAAGGCTCCGATGAAAAAAGATTTGATAGGAGTGGATCTGTTTGTGCATTGGGCGGGTACTGCCGCAGATGATCTATCAGTCCAAGTGCAGCAATTGAATCATGGAGACTTAAAATTGAAAATGATTACCAACAGAGGAATCAAAGTTTGGCCAGATGGCTTTCCAGAAACTTTCTGCACAGATCATTGGAGATGTCGTTTTCAAAATGTGAATAACAGTCCGATTACAAAGCAGCAAATCATCAACTTGCTCCAGAAGGCAGAGGAAATTTCCTTGGATGTAGTGAAAACGGAGAACCTCTATGCTTTTGATGGTAAGCCAGCTTTTTCACTAGGACAAGGACAATAAATCCAAGCCACTATATGAAATGGTCATTGATCAATGGGGCATTGCCCAATAGCCAAGGAATGGCATTATTGGATGAGTTGGTGAGGACACAAATTCGTTTTTTGGAAAAGCAAATTACTGTTCACAGCACTGAGGAGGATATTAAAATGAGAGAAAAGTCGATCAAGCAGCTTCAGCAAGAATATAACGAGATTCGCAAGCAGCACATGCAATCATCTCAGCCGATGAACTTGGAGATAATCGCTCATTTGAATGAGTAAATCTTCAATTTATGAAGGTTGATTGGAAAAATAGAAGGGGGTGTATTGTCTCCATGCATAAAAAGCAGGAGGTCATTGCCCCTCTTCTTTCCTCTGAGTTAGGAATAATTTGCACCCCCTTGGAAGCGGTGGATACGGATGCACTTGGAACTTTTTCAGGTGAGGTGGAGCGAAAGGGGAGTCCGCTTGAGGCATTGAGAGCAAAATGTCAATTGGCAATCGATTGTGGTTGGGATGACATCGTCATTGCTAGCGAAGGGTCTTTTGGTCCGCATCCTCAGATGTATTTTGCTTACGCTGATGATGAATGGGTAATGCTGAAAGATGTCAAGCATAACTTGGAAATACTGGGTAGGCATGTCAGTAGCCATACCAATTTTAATGCTAAAGAAGTATACAGTTGGCAGGAGCTAATGGCCTTTGCCGAACAAGTGAAATTTCCCAGCCATGCTTTGATTTTGCGACCGGCAATTCATCAATGGAGGGGCATGAAAAAGGGGATAGTGGATGGGTTGGATTTGCAAGCTACCTATGAGGCCATCCAAGATAAAGACGGAAAGGTGTATGCTGAAACCGATATGCGCGCCCACTTCAATCCAAGCAGAATGAAGGTGATTGAACAAGCTACAGCAGACTTGATAAAAATGGCCAAGAGTCTTTGTCCTGAATGTCAAACCCCTGGGTTTAGCATATCAAAAGTTATTCCTGGCTTGCCCTGCGGTGCTTGTAGCATGCCCACCGCTTCCACCTTAAAACTGATTGATCGTTGTACCCATTGCCATTACTCGTCAGAGCGATGGTATCCAAACGATAAACAACGCGAGAATCCTATGTTTTGTACTTTTTGTAATCCTTGAAACATGAAAAAAACACTGCTCACCAATTGTAATGTGGTCTCCAATGGAATGATTGAGCAACAGGATGTCTATGTGGTAGGAGATACAATTGAGAAGGTCGGACCATCACTGCAGGTACCAGCGGATGATCACTATGACGGAGCAGGCCGATATCTGTTACCCGGTGTTATTGACGGACAAGTGCACTTTAGAGATCCTGGCCT
>Ga0068876_10001837_pt1 | contig 16132 bp, 25 predicted proteins | sample NOAtaG_6_FD_66442 | JGI IMG/M metagenome (GOLD analysis project Ga0068876, IMG submission 66442) | Freshwater lake microbial communities from Lake Erie, under a cyanobacterial bloom - NOAA_Erie_Diel5S_2200h metaG | ecosystem: Environmental > Aquatic > Freshwater > Lake | place: USA: Ohio, Lake... | reverse complement strand
AGAAGAAGGATGATGTTGAGGAAAGGATTAGTAAAGAAAAACTAATCTCTGAGATAAAGCTAATGCGCAAAGAAGACCTTTTTAAGAAAAAAGAAAAACCAACACTATGGCAGAAAATAAAAATAATAATTCTGGGAAGTTAGAGAAACTGGCTTTAATTGCCGAATCACTCCAAACGTTATTTGATGGAAAAGCCACAGTTGTTTTTGAATTAGAACAAAAAGAATATAAAGAGGTTATTTCACATTTTAGGGAGATAGACCGACACCACAAACAATTTTCAATAGATATATCCGGAACTGAGTTTCACTTTATGCTTTTGGACGAGGATATGTCGTAACATTTTTGTATAATATTTTTTTATCAAACCCCTTTTCTTCTAACATTTTGAACATGTATTTTCTTTGTGGTGTGCTCACGTCAGTAATGAACATACAATCACCTCTACTATCATTTCTAAATTTATTAGAAATTGCTTCAACAAACCTAAGAGTTTCATCTTCATTTTTTAGTGAAAATAAAAAAGTTTCGTCATCTTTTTGAACAACAATTTTATTGTTAAGAGTTGATATGATTTTTAATTCATCTTTTTTCAAATAGGTTTTGATGAAATATTTAATATCTATTTTTTTGTTTTTTTGAATGTCAAAAATTTTTTCTTCCTTCCTATAATTATTCATTTCTAAAATTGAAAATCCCGGATCTTCAACCCTCACTTTCAAGTTTCTACCATAATCATCTTTCTTATAAATTGGAAACTTTGAGTTGTCCTTCAAATCAATAATTGCTAATTCATACTCAACGGAGAATCCATTTTCAACTTTGACATCAAAAATAACGTCTCTTGATATATTCATTAATTTTTGATAAGCTTGTTTTGCTTTATCTAACGTTATGAATTTCTTTATAATTCTTCGTTTCTTTTTATTTTTGAATAATACAATTAAATAATTCTCCATATATGAAAGATTATTATAAAATACTTGAAGTGTCAGATAATTCAAGTCCAGACGAAATAAAAAAAAGTTACAGAAATTTATCCAAAAAATACCATCCAGATGTTAATCCAGATGGGGCTGAAAAATTCAAAGAAGTTGCGGAAGCATATGAAGTTATTGGTGACCCTGAGAAAAAAGCATCATATGATAGTATGAAAAACAATCCATTTGGTTCCTTTTCTCAAATGTTTGATTTTGGATTTAACAGGCAACAGAGGAAGTCTGCACCAGATAAAGTTGTCAAAGTTCAAATCACGCCAGTTGAATCTTATTTGAGTTCAGAAAAAACTATCCAATACATGCGTGAAAATCACTGTGAGCCATGTAACGGAAAAGGTGGTGACCGCGAAACATGTAAGACTTGCGGTGGCTCCGGATTTCAAGTTAAGACATTTGGTAATGGATTTATAATTCAACAAATGAGAACTGCTTGTCAAAGCTGCGGAGGTCGTGGATTTTCTATAACTAATAAATGTTATATTTGTGATGGTAGAGGTACCAAACCTGCTGTTAGTACCGTAAATGTCAAAATACCACACGGGGCGGATAATGGCAACTTTGTTAGACTTCCTAATATGGGTGATTTTAGTAATGGAGAATATGGCGATTTAATAATCCAGGTTGAATTAAATAACAAAGACGGGTTTGAAAAAATAAACGATGATTTGGTTTATAATCTATTTTTGACAAAGGATGATTTAGAGTTAGATAAATATGCTATACCACATCCTGATGGTGATTTGGCAATAACCGCACCTAAGTTTTTTGATACATCAAAACCACTCAGAGTGAGAGGTAGGGGTTATAAGAATGGGGATATGTATGTGAAATTAAATGTTAAATTTCAAAAGTCAGAATAAATTAAAAATGACCTCAAACAATTTAATTGTTCCATATATGCTGGAAATTAATATATAGGTTCCTAATAAAGCCATTATAGTTTGAGATTTACTTAAACCTTTTGATTTACATGAATTACAATTTGATTGTGACATATTTATATGTATGTTAAGAGAACAAATTAGAAGAGTTATTTATAGCTTTCTTTCTGAGAAAGAGCAAAATAATTTTAAGAAACCCAGAAAGTATAGTAAATCTTATTGTGAGAAAACACCTTGTGAAAAAATGGGATTTTCGCAAAAAGCTTCTTGCCGCCCATACAAAAATTGTTATAATTAAGTATTGTTAAATATTTATATAAAAAATAATTTATGAATTTTACGGGATTACTTAAAAATATATTGCTGGAAGCTTCAAAGTTTCAAGTTAATTATGACAAATTCGTTAAACCTGAGGTTAAAATAGGTGGTAATCTTGTTCCCGGACTATCACCAAAGGAATATATTGAGATTGTCAAAGCGGATCCAACGACTAGACTTGGGAATATTGATCCAGAAAACATCACTAAAGCGGATTTTGAAGAAATAAAAGCCGGAGAATACGTTCCATGGTTAATAAAATGGTTTCTGTCTATAAAAACAGAGGGTGGTCAAAATCATCCAGAATATAAAAAAAGACTTGAAAACAATAGAAGACAGTTTTTTGAGGATTTATATAAAATTACTGACGACTTAAAAAAGTTTTCAAGATTTAAAAACAGGTTATCTCTTGATAAAAGAGATATTAATAAATTGAGTCCTGGTGAGTTATATGCGGCGGTTAAAGATTTTAATCTGGAACTAGCGACTACAACTAAAAAAGAAAGAAAAGAATTAGATGTTCATCCTGGGGCAAAAATAGTTTTTGATGGTCCCAACTGGCGTGTTGTGGAAATTTCAGATAAATCGGCACTTGGTAAAGAAGCGGCTTGTTTTTATGGTGGAAATAATGTAGAAACTAGATGGTGCACATCAGCGCCTGGACTTAAATGGTTCGAAGATTATATAAAGGACGGTAATTTATATGTTATTTACAATAAAAATGATGATAAGGTTTCGGAAAAATCTGGCTTACCAATAGAGCGCTATCAATTTCATTTCGAACGAGACCAATTCATGGATAAAAACGATGATAGAGTTGATTTGGTTGGAAAACTTAATGGGGATCTTAGTGAAACCAAGGATTTTTTCAAGCCAAAGATGTTAAAAGGATTAATATCAGTTTCTGATAATTCTTTTAAAGTAAGAGATATATCAAGTGGGGTGTTTAACATATTTGTTAGATTATACGGATTAGGTGATGTGTTTAATCTTTTACCGGACAATTTAGAACATATTCTATTGTCTAACCAAGGTTCAGCTAATTTAACAATCGAAATACCTTCAACAATATCAAAGTTCCAAAACTTAACTTCGCTGGTTTTAAATAATTGTATCAACGAACTTCCAGAAGAAGTTTGCGAATTGAAGGATTTGATGTATTTGTCGGCAACAAATAATAAATTTTTGAGAACAATACCAGATTGTTTTGCGTTTAGAGATAAAATGCCTAACTTTGAGTTTCTAAATGTTGAGGGTTGTCCCAATTTGAACATTCCGTCAAATATAACTGAAAAAGCGACACAGTTTGGGGATAGTGGTTGGGATTTTGCCGATATTGTTTAACCTATAAATTATAAAAGTTGAAAAAGTCTAGATATGAAATTCTTAAAGAACTGTATGTTTCTGAAGAAAAAGTAAATGGGCCGTCAAAATTAAGTGAAGAAATATTAAAAATGTTGGTTTTTGCTGACCCAACTACCAGGGTTAGAAATGAAATTGATATTAAAGCTGGTCAATACGTTAATTGGATTATCAAACAGTATTCACGAATTCTAGAATTCCAAAGAGCGCAGTTCTTAGATTTACGGACAAATGAATTAGTTGTTCCTGTTAGCAATCATATGGCTGATATTTTTATTGAAGATCTTTATAAAATAACTGAGGATTTACAAAAATTTCATAGAATTAAATCCACTTTACCGGTAGAAAAAAGGGATATTAATAAATACTCTCCGGATACTCTATACAAGTCAGTAAAAAATGTTGATAAAGCGCTAGTATCAACCACAAAAAAAGATCGCAAAGAAGCGGAAATTCATCCTGGGGCTAAACTATTTTATGATGGTGAAATTTGGAGAGTAGTTGTAATTGAAAAGAACGGGAGTTTAGAGAAAGAAGCGGCTTGTTTTTATGGTGGCTATAATAAAGAAACCCGTTGGTGTACTTCCGCACCAGGGCTGAATCACTTTGAGTCGTATATTAGAAGAGGTGCGTTATACGTCGTTTATAAAAGAAATGATACAAAACTAGGTAATCTCACCAATCTACCGATAGAGAGATTTCAATTTCATTTTGAGGATAATATGTTTATGGACGTTGACGACATCCAAATCCCTATTTGCAATTATTTGGAGGGGGAGATGAGAGAATTAAAAGATGTTTTCAAAAAATGTTTTATAAAAACTTTGGTCTCTGATAATAAAAAGTTTCAGTTACAATCTTTAACAAGAGGTATTGAAGCGAATATAATTAAATTATATGGGTTTGATGTCTTATTCGAACATCTTCCAGATACGATAGAAGAAATTGTGATACAAAATAGAGATATGCTACCGGAGGATTTCAAACTGGAAAATGTTTCTAAATTTAAAAATCTTCAAATGTTGTTATTGGATAATTGTATAAGTGAAATACCACAAGGGTTGTTTGAACTCCCTAAATTGAGATTTTTGTCGTTATTAAATAATTATGATCTCAAAGAAATACCTGAAACTATTCTGAATTGCCGTTCATTGCAGTTTTTGTGTTTGCGCGGATCCACCAACGCAAAAATACCTAAGGGTATGAATAAAATTGCTGTAAGTATTGGGGATCATATGTGGGATTTTACAAGATAGTTATGCATGTAGAAGTTGAAATTTTTATGAGTAAGATAATTAAGTTCTTCCGGGAAAATCCGAATGAACTTTATAATTTAATACCGAAAGGTAAAGAGGACGATTTCTTTGATAAAATTAGAATAGTATCGCTTGAAAACGTTGATAAAGGAGAAGATGCAACACTTACACAAAAACAAATTATAGCCATTTGTGTTGAAATTAATGGGGAAAATAAAAAAGAAGTCGCGAAAGACTCGAATATTTTTTTTGACACTGTTTTTGGTAGAATTTGTTTAAATTGAAAATTTATTTTATATTATATAAAATATGAAACCAGATTATATTAAACATTTGGAGCAAAAAGACGGGATATATTCTGAATTGAATTTTCCTACATTAGAATATGATTTGGTTAGTTATTTAGATCAAAAGAAATTAAAAAGAGTCTATGAAAGCGCTGGACTGGGGGAAAAAGATAAAATTATATGGTACGATGTTATTTTTATTACAACCCATCCGTTTTATTTATACGTAAAACCAATAGCAAATAATACTTCTACTTTAACCATATATTATAAACCAGAACAATTAAACGAGTTAATTGTATTTATAAGAATAATGTTAAAACAAATTGATAATGCAGCAAATAACAACAACAGAACTGAAACAAAAAATTGAGCAAGGTGAGAACTTTGTATTAGATTTATATGCGACCTGGTGCGGCCCATGTAAAGTAATGTTAAACAATCTTGAAAGAGTTAATGAATCACTATTAAGCGAGTCGATCTCTCCATCATATAATATCTACAAATACGATATTGACAGTGATAAGGAGTTTGTCGTGAGAGAGTTGAATATTAGAAGCGTACCGACAATAAAAATATTCAAGGAAGGTAAAGAGGTTTTTTCCAAAGTTGGAGTAATGACAACTAATGAAGTCATAACAGAATTGTCAAAAAATTAATTATGTCTGATTTGAATGTTATAGTATATACTATGAAAGGTTGTCCTTTTTGTGACGAGTTTAAAACCATGCTCAAAGAGCGTAGTATTGAGTTTTTTGATAGAGACATTCATGAGAATAGCGATGAATATGAATTATTCACTGAGATCACTCAAAATGAATTTATACCCGCTTTATTGGTAATTGAAAGTGATGGTGAAGATCATCAATCTTATCTTTATGCTCCGGATAGAAATTATAACGATCTTGAAGAAGCGATTGATTTAATAAATGAGCATAGAAGAAAAGTTGGTATTATCTAATACCTGATATTCTATTAAATTCATATATGTTTGAGTTAAAATCGTAATTCAAAATATCAATTGTATTTATTTTAATATTTTCTTCAAACAAATCTTTGTGAGTTTCGTCAAATTCCTTACCCAACTCAAAAAGATTAATTGGTGTGTCTGAAACTATGTTTCCCTTGACCACAACAAAATTGTCCATATCTACTAGTTTGATGATAGATCCTTCACCAACCTTAGATAAAATGAACTTACTGAATAAATTAAGATAAAAAATTCGATTTAGTTTATTTTCCTTTTCCATACTACCAAAGATAGTTAATTATTAGTAATAGTTAAATAAAAAAAAGGGGCAGTATAACCCCTTTTTTCAACAACAACTTTTATAATCAACTTCCTTTGTAATAATATTTTTCAACAGTTTTTTTAATCGCTGTTTTTATGTTTTCGTTTGCTTGAAGTTTTTCCGCTTCAATTTCTTTGAGTTGTTGAGCAGTTGGTTGTTGAGCTTGTTGATTAGATTTACATCCGCATCCCATCGTTGAAAATTTAATAGGTTTATAAACAATAAATATAGTTAAGTTTTAATTATGTTATAAAGATATTTATAATAAAAAAAAAGTAATGAAATTTTCCGATTTAATTATAGAAAGTAAAGCAGACGAGTTCAAAGTAAAATATTCAAAAAAATTTACACCAGATCAATTAGAACGTATAGTAAAAAATATCCAACCAAAATATTTTGATTGGGTTGGTAAAAACCTGGATGCTATTAACTTTGATGAAAAATTATCTGTATTATCTAATAATTTAAATAATTTTAGTAAAGTGGGGACTAATCTCCCTAAAACAGATATAAATCAGTATAAAACAGTTGATGAGTTAGTTGATGCTTTGGAGTCTTATAAAAATAGATCTAGGAGAGACTACGAAGTTATGAGTGGTGCTAACTTAATTTATGATGATGGTCGTTATTTTGTTGTAAACCCTTTAACCCATGATTCTTCATGTTATTTTGGTTCTGGCACAAAATGGTGCACAGCGGCAAGCACAGATCAACACTTTCAAACATATAATGATGATGGAAAACTTTTCTATATATTAGATAGGACAAAACCAACAAGAGACTCTAGATATAAAATAGCGATTCTTAAAAAGTTTGATGGTGATGTAAGTGTTTGGGATGCTACGGATGAAAGAATTAAGAGTGTTGAGGTTTTAGACTCACAAGAAACGTATTCGAACATCTTGAAAAAAATCGATGATTACTTAAATAATCAATTTCCAGAGCAAATGAAAATCTTTTCAGACGAAAGAAAGGCTAAATTAGAAAAAGAAAGGTTGGCAAGAATGAGGGAAGAAAGAAGAGTTAGAGGGCTCAGAGAGCAAGCGAATGAAAGACGAATAAATAATGAGTGGGAATTAGGGCCAAACTGCCCACAAATGGGTTTAAAAGCCCATGCGGTTCTTCAGTATTTGAAAGAAGAGCAGACAAATGAAGAAATTGACTTATATAATATAATTCCGATTGGTGATTTTTATCGCATGACCTCATTTGAAGTAATTGACTCTGGCTTAGAGGGGATGAGTTTTATGTGTGGTGATGAGTATGATACTAAAATGACAGCATTTGAAAACGCATTGAATTTAATTGAGGATGTTGGGGTAGATGGATTTAACCATAATTTTCTCAGAAACTTTATTGACAAAGATGAAGTTGCTTCTTGGGCAGATGATTTTTATTCTAATGATATTTGGGAAAACCCTGAGGGTTATTTGAATCCAGAGGACCGGCTATTATCTGCCGAACAAAAGCAAGATATTTCAATAAACCGTAAAAAAATCCAAAGTTACGAAACTGCTATTGAACAATATCAAAATCAAATAAATGATGAAAATAGACAACTATATGAGAAAAAAATAAACGAATTTAATGAGTCGATTTCTGAATTACAAGAAGAGATTGAATTAATTGAAGCGGATCCAGAAGGTGATTATGATGAAGACCGAATTGAAGAGGTAAAAGACGACCGTATTGATAAGGTAAAAAGAGATCCATTATCGTTTATTAACGAATTTGGTTTAGATCTTTATGAGTTTATAGATAAAAGAGAATTAGCAAGGGGTGTTATTGAATCCGATGGATATGGAAATACTATTGGAACTTATGATGGTGAAATGTATGAATATGATATTGAAGGTGAGATTTTTTATGTCGGCAGAATTGATTAAATTTTATCAAACATTATATTTAATCTAATGGCAAGGAAAAAAAAATTAAGTTTTAGATTAGATCCAGAGTGGATGCTTAAAGAACCGGTGGATTTTGAGTATAATAAATATACTTTACTGGATTATTTACAAAAATGTGAAAAAGGGTTTGACAAGTTAGAACTATACCCTGATTTTGTTGAACTGTCATTACACTTAGCAAATTTACAAACATTATCCACGCACAAAAAAATATTTTATACTGATAAAAAGTTTGATTCTTGTGACGATGAAATTCTTGTTAAAGAACTGGTTAGCAAAGAAACAAGATCTTTGACTGAAATGGAGGAGGAAGAACTTGAAAAAACAATTAAATATTCCGGGATAAAATTATTTGATGCTTTCAACATGGCGAAAGCAATTTGGAATCTAGCGTATGACACAATAGATGTTAGCGTAAGAAAAAACAAAACAGAAATATCTACCGGGTATGGATTTGTTTTTTATTGGAGAAAAGATACAAGCGTTCTTTATGTCTGGGAATATAAGATTAAGAAAGTAAAAGACTATTTAACAAACAGCAAATTAGATCTCAAATTAATATATGAAGGGGACTTGGCGTCAAAACCACTCATGGACATTATAAATAATAATTCAACTTTTAAGAGAGAAATATTAAATAAAGATCTTCCGATATTTGAGACCAAAACCAATACGCATTTCCCTATGGAACAAACATTAGTTCCTATGATAAAAAGAAAAGTTTTATCAACCTATGTGCAAATATGCACATTTGAATCAACAGTTCAATTTGATCTTCTACCTTAAAAAAATTATATTTACAATAATAAAAATCATAAAAATGAAATGTATTAAAGCAATCAGAGAAACTAAACAAGTTAGGTTGGGTGAAATTATTAGAACTAACGATGATGATGCAAGAGAAAAAGTAAAAGGAGGTTTTTGGGCATATGCTACAAAAACGGAGTTTAAAGGGTCTAATACAGCAAAACCTTCCGATCCGGTTGAAGTGTCAGAAACAAAGAAAAAAGGTAAATCTAAAAAAGAACTTAAATTAGAGAAAAAACAGAACAAATAAAAAGAGCTTTCCTAGCTCTTTTTTTTTATCTGGTATATTTATAATAAAAAAACATGGCTGAAATTATTCTTTCAGAAGGTCAGTATTTGAATTTGAAAAAAAATGTAAAGAATAACATTTTAGTTGAAGCCAAATGGTATAATACAGTCCTGGATATTCTTGGGATAGTCGATCCAACACCAACAATTGATCTCATTAATGGATTTTCGTATTGGAAACAAGGTGATTACTTATATGCGTTTCTAAGTTTTTTATCAGCCATACCTTATGGTGGTGATTTAATTGGAAAATCTGCCATGACAGCAGCAAAAGTTGGTGGAAAGTCAGCAAAAGAATTAAAAATGGCAATTGATTTAATGAAAACTAATCCAGCAAAAGCGGCTAAATTACTTCAATCTTTGTCAAAAGAAAGTGGTGCTATCGCTAAATTAATAAATTCATCGGCCAAGTGGGGTCCAGAAGTTTTACAAGGTGTTAGTAAATTTCCTAAATCAGTTTCAGGATTTTCTGAGTTTTTAACTACAACAATAAACTTTATAATAAAGAATGCTAGGGGTTTGAAAACTGCGGCTAAATGGGCTCCTTCATCACCAACAAAAAGTGCGAGTGTCGCTTCCGGTGGTGAAGAGATGTTGGCAGATGTGGCAGATGACCCACTATCAAATATGTTCCAAGCATTATTTTCAGGTAAATTAAATTACGCATAAAATGAAAGAAGAAATTATTTTAAAATTAGTTCAGATACAAAATCAATTCAGATTTTTACACTGGCAAACGACAGGTGATGCTAAACATAGAGCATACGGAGAAATATACAGCGACCTTGATGGTATGATCGATGATTTTGCGGAAGCATGTATGGGAAAACACGGAAGACCTGAATTTGAAGCAGAATTTGCTATAATGTTTCAAGATATAAGTTCGATGAGTTTGCAAAAATTTATTGATGGTATTACAGATTTCTTAATATCATTTAATGAAGTTTATGATTCAAAATTAGATTCGGACTTACTCAATTTGAGAGACGAAATTTTATTAAAAATTAACAAATTGAAATACCTTTTAACTTTAAAATCCTAATGAAAAGATTAATCAAAGAAACCGGAATAAGAGATATTAACGCTCTTAAAAAGAGATATTCAAAAGCAGAAATATATTTTCACCAAGATTTGGATGGTGTTACAACGGCAATAGCTATGAAAAAATACCTAGAGGATAATGGGATCAAAGTTGTTGATGCCCATGTAATCCAATATGGGGATAAGGAATTTGCTGTTAAAAAATTAGACGCACAAGGTGATACTATGCCGGTTTTGGTTGATTTTGCTCACGGAAAACCGATGTTTGTTATTCATACAGACCACCACGATAGACAAGTTGGGGTTGAGAAAGGCACTTCAAAACAGTTCAGAGGTGCTAGATCAAATGTTGAGACAATATCACAAGTAGTTTCACCTACGGATCTTTTTCCTTCACCTGACATCAATTTAATAAATACCGTTGACTCGGCGGACTTCGCTCGTCAAGATATAACACCTGATGAGGTAGTTAATTTTATTTATAAGTTTGATAAAGATAAGTCATTACAAAAAAATAAAATGTTGTTAGGGTTTGTGATTAACAAACTTCTTCTTGCTTTCAAAAATAAAAAAGGATTTCTTGAATATCTTGTAATGGAATCTGAGCCATCTCTTTTATCTATTTTAGTAAATATAAGAGATTGGATGAAGAGATATAGTATGCCGGAACCTGAGATATTACAAAAACATGGCGAAGCGTATAAAGAAAGGATGAAGTCATATTCTAAGATGAACGTTGAAGATAGCATCATATTTCAATATGGTGGAGGTGATATGATGAAACCTGGTTCTTATGATAGATATACACCGTTTAGAAACAACCCTGACGCCGACTTTCTTATCCTTGCTTGGCCTATGGGGTTATTACAAGTATCTTGTAATCCATTTAAGAAAGAAAGAGGTTTGAAAGGTATAAATTTAGGTGAAATGGCTCAGGAAGTTCTATCTAAATGGGAGTCACAACTTAAAGATAGATTAATTCCTCTATCAACAATTAAATGGGTTAGTGAAACTAGTGTGGGTCCGGAAAGTGTTGGTTTTACGTTTAAAGATTTTGATGCCATTTACGGCGATAAATTCAACGGTTATGAAAACGGAGACAAGGCGCTTGAAAAGATTGAGAATATGATGGGAAAATCATTTACCGAACTTACGGATAAAGAACAAGAACTTTTAGACAAAATCACTGTAAATGCTTGGGATTTGATTCAAGCAAATTCTGGTGGGCATAAATGTATTACAAATATCTCTGGGCTCAATTATTTAGGTAGAAGTAAGAGACCGCCACAAGGTCCATATAGATATAATCCAGATAAAGATGATGCGCCTCACGTTAAATTTACAAAAATGTTGGCTGATGAATTTAAGAGTGTGTTGGTGGATAAACTAAAATGATTATATAATATATTCAACTGAATCACCAGGTTGAATATTCAATATGTCACAAGTTCCACCCTCCAGCTCTAAAACTATATTTCCATTTCCACAGTAACTTGGGCAATCATCGCTTTCGCATGGTGGGCAGTCAAAATGAATATTTACTATTACATTATTTTTTATGATAATAATGTCTAGCGGTATTATACAATTCTTCATCCAAAAACATTGTTTTTTGTCACCCATTAAAAAAAGTAATCCATCAAAACTGGAATCAAATGTTTTACCCATCATTCCAATTGATTGAGATTTTTTATCAATTAATGTTTTTACATTAAAAACATTGTCATTTATTTTTACCTTCATATTTATAAATATTATGAGATCCAAAAGATATTCAGGTGTTGTTGTCAAATTTAATGACAAAGTATTATTATGTAAAAGAAGTTATGATAATTCTTTTCCGGGTATGTGGTCAATACCTGGTGGTGGAATAGAAATTGGTGAAAACTCAAAGGATGCTGCAATAAGGGAATTTTTAGAAGAAACACATATTGATATTTCTGATTACGATTTAGATTTTGTTGGAGTTGTTTCTATTGACAAAAAAACCACGGATGGATTTAAATCAATGATGTATGTTTATCTTTTAAACTCAGGCCAAAAGATTGAACCAGATTTTGAAAACGCAGTTGATGGTCATGAGCATATTGAATGGGAATATGTTTCATCAAAACAACTCAAAAATTATAATGTTGCGACTAGATTATTAAAGCTTTTAGAAAAAATTTTAGAAAAATATTAATTTTCTGGAATTACGATATATTTATAAGTTCTTGTCCGAGAGGACGAATTCCCCCTATATAAGAGGTAATAATTTGAAAATTGAGAAATTTTTCAAAACTTCTTACCGCCCACAGCATCTAACCAAACAGATCTGTGGGTTTTTTATTTTGTTAAATTTTTGATTATCTAAAAATAAGATAGTATATTTGTGAGGTAATACAGAAACACCATGACAACACAAATGAAAGTTAAGATTTTGAATGAGAAGTTTGGAACTTTGCTTGATGAAACATTCGTTAATCAAACTCAATTCAAATTATTTCTCAAAATGATTCAGGGTTGTATAGAGTTGAAAAATGATCTAACGTTTTTTAACGGAACAGATTGTTTATTTCACATTCCACATAGATTTTTGGTGGATTCAATCATATTAACATCATCTGAATCATATAGTCTGGCGGAACATTTAATCAATAAATCAAAAATCGAAGCATGACGCAAGTAATTGATAAAAGTTTTCTGATAAACAAATCTAAACCTCATTCACTTTCGATAGATGATAAAGGAAAACAATTAAAGATTGCCAACTCGAAAGTAACTTTTTCAATTGTTGGGGGTTCGCCAGGATTATATGGTGACTTTCACAATACCTTTGAAGTTGCTGTATTTGATAATAAAACAAATTTTTTTATTACTAGATATTATTTTCCGGAGATAAACGATGATGTGGTTTCTTATTTACCTTTGGATAATTTATTGGAAGTTTTGAATAGAGTTTTTAAAAATGGTTTCCGAGTACCTTAAATTCGGTGGTGGAGAGACTTTCCTTTGCCGGTTAGTCCCAAAGAGAGACGAGAGTCTCTCTTTTTTTATGTACTTTCTTGGTCTAGGGTAATTGGTATTCCTGTTATTTTACGTAAATACAGCGTTGCATCCCAAGTTACATCTCCTTTTAACCAGTCCCAAGCTGACCAACTATCATAGTCGTGTTGCTCTTCATCGTCGTCATATACGTCTTCAAATATTCTGTCATACAATTCCTCCAGGGAACCTGAACCATAAGCATTAGTTTGCACATAACTTTCTAGGATTGCGTAATTTACATAAATTGTTTCTGAATCAATAATTGTGATTTCATGAGTTTCAACGTAAATATATGAGGGTCCGTTTTGGCCCATAAAATCGATTCTTATTCCATTACCATCTTCATTATAATGAGCGAATATCCTTTGTAAATAATCCGTGACTTTGTCTTCACCATATCTTTCCAAGAAATCATCATAAAAACCACTTAGGTCATAATTTACCATTAAAGCGAAGTCGGACACTGACGTTCTAAATTTATTCTTAGCAAGTAATTTCAAAAATTGTTCTAATTCCATTTCCTTTTTTTTAATAAATATTGTAACTTTATATAAAAAAATATGCCAGAATTTATCAAAATCACCGAAAAAGAAATATTAGACACACCAAATTATTTTAAATTGGGCGAATTAGTGTCTAAAAAATATTGGAAAGAAGTTGATGTTTATGATACTTGTGTTTTATGTGGTGCGACCACACCATACTTGAAATCTACGCACATAGATCATCGGGTTGGTTATGTTGAAGGTGCCGGTCAAACTTGCCCGGACGGTTGTAATAAATCATAATTAAAATATGGTGATATTTATTGGAAAGTATAAATAAATGAAAGTTTGTTTAAAGAATTCCCATAAATATACATCAGAGAATCAAACTCAGGTTATCAATAAGTTTTTGGAATTTTTACAAAAGGAAGTTCCACTTAGTGATAATTTAGAAATAGAATTTCTAAACAAAAGAAAAGGTAATATGACAACTGGTGTCAGAAAACCTCATAGTTTGATTTATGTTTTAGCTGGAAAAAGAATGTTGGCGGATATTTTAAGAACCTTAGCCCATGAATGGGTTCATGAATATCAACACCAAAAAATGGGTATAAGTAGAAAAAAGAAAATTAAAGATATTGGCGGTCCAGAGGAAAATATGGCGAACGTCCTATCAGGTATTTTCATGAAGAAATTTCAAAAAGCTAATCCAGATTTTGAACGACTGCTTTATAATGAATAACTTAAAGTTATTCCAGCAATTATTAGTAATATTTTAAATATTAATTGAGGAACCCAACCTCCAGCTGCAATCCATAATTTATCTATTTCAGCTGTCTCACCAATATAATTCCATGGTTTATTCCAGAATATGTTCAAACTGTAATCAAAGAACAAATAAAATAATGCGGCATTAAGTAATATGTTAGTATTAGTAAAATAAGAAATTAATCCTACAATAATTGCTCTCAGGATAAATCTTGGAGTGTGGTCAACAAACCCTTTACCTTTTATGAGTAATTCAGCATCAAATAATGCGGAACCAATTGTGAATAATATTGTAAGTAAATATCCCATGCATATAAATATAAACAAAAAAGCCGATCTCACGATCGGCTTTAATTTTATTTGGAAGTTATTTCCTCAAATTCAACATCCGAGAATTCATCGGTAGTTGAATCTGTTTGATTCTCGGTCATGGATTGATAAAGTGTCTGACTTATCTCACCAAATTTTTTACTCAAATTACCCATAAGATCGTCAATACTATCTAAATCTTGTGTTTTATGGGCTTCTTTAAGCGCGTTCAGTGCTTCATCAATTGAAGTTTTTTGTTCTTCGGTTAATTTCTCACCAAGTTCGGACAAACTTTTTTCAGTTTGGAAAATCAAACCGTCTGCGGAATTAAGTTTATCTGCTTTTTCACGAACTTTTTTATCGGAGTCCGCATTTTCAAGAGCTTCTTGTCTCATTCTATCAATTTCTTCTTGACTCAATCCGGTCGAAGCTTCAATCCTGATGTTTTGTTCTTTACCAGTTCCTTTATCTTTTGCGGAAACTTTTAGAATACCATTTGCATCAATATCAAAGGTTACTTCAATTTGCGGCATACTTCTTGGAGCTGGCGGAATACCATCCAGAATAAACTTGCCAATTGATCTGTTGTCTGTGGCCATAGGTCGTTCTCCTTGAAGAATATGAATATCTACGCTTGGTTGATTGTCAACGGCGGTGGAGTAAGTTTTAGTTTTCTTAACCGGGATAGTTGAGTTTGCTTCAATTACAATATCAAACACATTACCCATTGTTTCAATACCAAGTGAGAGTGGTGTTACGTCCAAAAGCAAAACATCTTTAACGTCACCAGCAAGAACACCACCTTGAACTGCGGCACCAAGAGCGACAACTTCATCAGGATTTACACTCTTATTCGGTTTTTTACCGAAAAACTTTTCAACGGCAGCTTGAACAGCTGGAATTCTTGTTGAACCACCAACCAAGATTACCTCATCGATTTGATCTTTTTTCAATCCAGCGTCCTTAATTGCTTTCTCACATGGCTTCATACATCGTTTAATCAAAGTTTCAGCGAGTTGCTCAAACTTGGAACGAGAAAGTTTCATTACAAGGTGTTTAGGAACGCCATCAACGGCAGTAATATACGGAAGGTTTATCTCGGTCTC
>Ga0068876_10001835_pt1 | contig 16165 bp, 9 predicted proteins | sample NOAtaG_6_FD_66442 | JGI IMG/M metagenome (GOLD analysis project Ga0068876, IMG submission 66442) | Freshwater lake microbial communities from Lake Erie, under a cyanobacterial bloom - NOAA_Erie_Diel5S_2200h metaG | ecosystem: Environmental > Aquatic > Freshwater > Lake | place: USA: Ohio, Lake... | reverse complement strand
AAACCCAATGCCTATGTCTGAAGATTATATCGAAAATTCTCCACGGCCCCAGCGCCGCCCGGTGGCTGCTGCGCCAGCGAGATTTGCGATTTCAACGAAAATGGGTACGCTTGTTTAAGGGCTAGGTCTGCTGGCTCCTGTTGAGAAATATTGAAAAACGGACGATCCTTGGGGGGCGCTTGGGGGAGAGTTACTGGTGGCGAGCCTTTCTGTAATCGCCGAACTCCAGCACACACTCCTGTCCGTGAGACGAAAGTCAGCAAAACAGTTCCCTCTGACGGCGCGCTACCCAACGGCGAGTTTCATCACCCTCGCGCGAATTGCCTGGGGCCCTCTTCGCCTGCAGCACCTCGGCACATGAATCGCGTGCAGTCGCACGCACCGTTTCAGGGGCAAGGCACGGAGCTGGCCTTACAGGCCGGAATCGCAAAGTGAGAGCTCAGCCAGGCGCATGACAGCCAGGCGCATGACAGCCGGGCGCATGACAGCCGGGCGAATCACATACAGGCCGGACCATTTGCCACCTGCTTTTTGACAGTGGTTATGCAGGTGCGCTGCGCGTTGCCATCTGTTCTGACAAAGCCCGTCCGATAATTTGGATGTCAACACCGTTTCGTCATTCCTCCGGTACACTGTCAGCCCCGGTACAGACCGCCCCGTGAACTCAGCGTTCGGCTGCCTTCCACCGCATCCTGCCACAAATATTCTAATGCATGACAACTGCACTTGTTCCCGCAGGAATCTCACAGCCTGTGACTCGAAGGCTCTCCCCGTATTTTTCCGTGGATTTTCGTATCTGCAGCCACCCCAGCAACAATTCCCGACCTGTGGCACGCCTGTTGCTGCATGTAGAGCACCAACCCCGCTGGTCAGCCGCACGGGATGACTGGCAGATTGAATGTATGCAAACAGGCGAAATTGATGGACCTGGCGGAACTTGAAATCACAAAGACAATCTTCGAACTCCTGCCCGGGTTCGTTACAGCGTGGATTTTTTACGGCCTGACAGCCCATCCCCGACCAGCGCAGTTTGAAAGAACCATTCAGGCTCTTATCTTCACCGTCTTTACCAAAATCCTCGTCAATGGCATCCGAGTGGTACTGCAGGCAGCGTGCACATGTGTTTCGTTCGGTGCCTGGTCTGCCAACGTCGAACTGGCCTGGAGTATTATCGCTGCGGTATTCATTGGCCTGACCTTCACGTGGTTTGCGAACAACAACAAGCTTCACTCGTGGCTGTTGCGAAGAATCACAACGCGCACCTCCTACCCATCCGAATGGTTCAGCGCGTTTTCGCAGTTGAAGCGATACGTCTATCTTCACCTGACTTCGGGTCGCCGCCTTTATGGATGGCCGGAAGAATGGCCAGACGAACCAGGCAAAGGCCATTTTCGCCTCGCTCAGGCAGAGTGGATTCTTAATGACAATGAACGCGTCGCCCTCGATGCAACAGAGAGTGTGCTTGTTCCAGCCTCAGACGTGGAACTGGTGGAATTCGAGAAACCTGCGAAGGATCTCTGGCCGCTCGCGGATGACATCGATGAAGCAGTTACAAGAATGCTCAGGCACAACAGCATCGGCAAAGAATCAAACCAAATTGGAGAAATCGAATGACGGGACAACCAAATCCGGCCGACGACGCTCGCAGCGAGCAGTTCGGCCATAACGGTCCGGCTCCAGCTTCCATCAAGAAGATCACGGCCGGCTACAACGGACCACCACCATCCCCAGCCAACGAGGCGCGACCCACCAGTCCGCCTCCGCCGAAAAAGAAAAAGTGATATGAACCAACAGTCACGTCCGTCGCCTCAGACACCAACGCCCACTCGCGGCTACAACGGCCCTGCCCCGGCTGAAGGCAACGGCAAGCCGCCAGCATCAGCTTTAGCTCCTGTACAACCCACCAGCCCTCCCCCGCCAGCCCGAAAGGACCGTTAACCGTGACCGCCAAGCGTCCCGTGCCACCGCCCCCCAAAGATATTATGGAAGGCTGCAACGGTCTCCCCGACCGCCAATCAGTGCCGAAGCCCGTTCCACGGGCAAGGCCACGTCCCACCAGCCCTCCGCCACCGAAAAAGCGGTAAGCCTGGGAACGCCGGGTTCTTTACCCGCAGTTTCACCGGTTTTGAGCTCAGCACTCGGCGCGACTTCAGTTGCTCGCGCAGATACCGGGGCCTAACGCATTTGGCTGATGCGTGCAGAGCCTGAGTTGCCTCACTCGTAACAGCGTCCGGGCTTCAGAGTGCTACGAGTGCGTCAGACAGGTTACAATCGGGTCCGCAGGAGTCGCCGATCACGGGGCCTGCATGCCTGCGATGCTGACTGATCTGGAATCCACCTTGTGACACGAGAGCGGTCCGATTTTAGGGCTGTAACGACGCAATCGCTGCTTTCAGCACAAAGAACTTTCCCGTGCCACAACTGGCGTTGTGTATGGACGGCACAGGGATCCAGTTCCATCGGCACCACTCAAACTTTGCGGAGCCGTTCTAAACGGAACGCCCTCCGTAACAAAGGCAGCAAAAACTGCTGTGGCGAGGCAGTTTTTTCGGGATTTTGCACGGGAGACCGGATACTCTGCCCTGGGTGTGCAAATGCCACGCGCGAATGGTACGTTAATTGCATGCGGAGAGACAGGGTAAAAACTGGCTGATTTCAGGCGAGGTGCCAATCATGAACGAGGTGACGGTGTCGCAGGACGACAGGCTTCTCATCGCCGAATTGAGCGACAACGAGTATGACATTGTTGGGCTCGCCAATTTTGCGATTGACGACGATACGGTTAACCGCTGCCTGCGATCCCTGTACACGATTGTCAGGGATCAGCAGCGACCGGATTTCGCTGACAGGACACGTCTTGCTCACGTACTGCTCGGCATGGTGACCGTAGCGCGGCAGGAGTATGCTGCGGACGGAAAGCAGGAGTACTGGCCATTCCTGTTTGACAGGATTCATCGTGCCCGCTTTGCGGATCCAGAGCAGTTCAGGCCGGAAGTATCTTCTGGCCAGAGGAATCAGGGATTGCTGGGCGAATGGTTCCGGGCGGCGCTTGAAGAATTCGATTACGGCATTCCAACTGAGGGCAACACGAATATTGCTCCGGTGGTGTTTCATTCCGGCATTCCAGTAACATCGCTTGATGGTGTATTGCAAGTCATTGCTGTGGCCTGTGAGACCTATGGGCCACAGGCCACATCCCTCCCTGCTGACATTCGGCGACTGCTGGTTCAAAATTATCAGCCTCGTCTGCACGTCAACGTAGAACGACTCCTGGCGTCCAGCCTCCTTGGGGCCAATCAGCTGTGGACCTGCCTGTCCCGAGTCGTTCATGCGTGGCAAACGCGAGGGGATTGTAGTCTCGAATTGCAGCAACTGCCGCAGGCATTGGATCCTGGTGAAGTTCGTGATGCGTTGCCGACTCGATCGTCAGTCTCTCGTGCTGCTCGCATCGAGTTACCGGTCCTTCGATTTGATCCTGAGACTGGCGAAGTGCGTCTGACAGTTCCGTCTGGAAGCAGAGCCGACTGGAGCATCCTGACGGGCAGAACGGCAGTTGAAGTATTGTGGACCCAGACTCACCTTGGGTGGACTGCTGAATTCCGACGCCCATTGCCTGAGTCACTGGAAGTAAGTCACATAGACTACAGGCATAGTGAATCGAGGTTGTTTGAGACGCGTCCCGAATTCTGGCCAGGACACTGGTTTCATGCACACAACGGAAATCTGGAAGATGGCCGGGTCATAGATGCCAACGGCATTCAGCCAGGCCGGTGGTTTGTCCTTTTTGAGGGAACGCCGACGTTTTGTTCAATCCCCTACGTTCGTCAGGTACGACTTCAATGGAGCTGGCTGGCAGGATCCACGGAATGGACTGCATGGGAGATTTTGGTACCACCGAGGACGGCCAATCGAACCGAGCTGCAGTGGCGTGTCGGTACTAACTCGTTTTCAATTCCACTGGCCCGTCGTCCCGGTGCTCGAGTTGAGGTGGTAAGCGAGTCCGTCTGCTGTGCCACAACGGTCGATGGACAAGAGGTTCAAGTTTTTCGCGGTGCTCCAACCGTACGATTGCAGCGTGAAAAACCACTGGAGATGCTGCTGTTGGCAGAAGGCACAGCGTCACCTTCGATTGTCAGTGATCTGACGGTATCGCCGCAGGAGGCCCTGCAAATCCCGGTCAGCCAACCTGGAGTCTACCAGCTCCGTGAAAAGCGGGGTGTCGGTCGCACATTGCTGCGATTTGCACTTCTTCCTGAGATTGAAGTCGAGGGACCAGACGTCGATCGCGAGTCTGGAATGGGCTGCGTGTGTCTGAAGTCTCAGGACGGCATCGGGGCATTTTCAACAACTACCGGGAACTCCATCGTTGCCACCCACGGCTGGTATACTCATGAGTTCTCCACAGTCGAGCCCTATGCGGAAGTCAAATGGTGCTGGAACAGCATCGACGCCCCGGACTTGTTGTTTCGCTGGCCAATTGAAGCCGTCCGCTGGAGAGTTCTGGGACTTTCAGATGAGTTGGCAACGTGGACGCGCGAGCCACTGGTGATCAGTCCCTCGAAGATTACAAAAAATGATGTTGAGTTTGAAATACAGTATCCTTGTGATGCTGAATTGCTCGTGAATGACAGGGACAACAGTGCGAAGACTCAGCCGGGACCTTCAGGAACGGCATTCAGGCTGCCTTTGTTTGCATACAAAGGAGCAGAGGGAATTGTGTTCAAAGTGGACGGTGTGGATCATTCGGCCATCCTGTTCAGCGATCGCCCTCTGCTCAGTTCACTGACGTGCCTCGCCGATGGTAATTCTGTTCTGATTGAATGGACGGCGATCACCCCGCTTACCGGCTGCTCATTGGTTGTCTGGAACGCCTGTGATGTGCTGAGCGAACCGCGGGTGGTCTCATTGACACCAGACCAGATCGCGGGATCTTATGCCGAAGTCTCTTTCTCCGAACTTCCGGACGCAGACGTATTCGCTGCCAGTCTGCTGCGGTCAGTCGGAGGAATGCTCCGGAAGATTCATCATTTTGCCGCCAGCCGCAAAGACGAACTCAGACCGGTCGGTGTGTGCATTAACCGAAAGACTGGACGATCTCACTCGGCAGACGAGGAACCGCAGTCGTGGGATCAGTTCCTGTTTCAGGCGAGCCTGCAACGACGCTTTGGTGTGGAAAAGTTCCAGGAATGGGCAGCGGCATCATTGAAGGCACTTCACGCGAACGGGGAGTTTTCGATATCGCGAGGATTGAAACTGTGTAAGTCTCTCCACGCTTATTCCAAAGATCAAAAGCTCAGTGAGCGTGACCGTGTCTGGGCTCAGTCGCTGAACGAAGCACTCCTCAGTCGATTTCGTGCTGCCAGGCCAGACGAACTGCTGGACGCATTCGGACCAGGCCAGCCAGACTTCCTGACTGAACTGCTCGACCTTGGCATTCCGGCAGGACAACGATTCCCGCTGAAATCCATCGGGATTGAGGCCACGGATCGCTATGACTCAGCCTACCCCGTCCAGTACCTTCGTGATCTTTGGCTGGTGAGTAATTGCAGGAATCAAGATTCGTCTCGAAACGCGGAACGATTTGACTTTCGGAAGGACTTTGAAGAGCGGCAAAAACAGGCTGCGTCCCGAATTCTGCAGTTTCACGATGAGCACGAACTGCCGTCGCCTTTCCTTTTCCTGCCCCTGGCCCGTCGGACAGCAAAGATCCAGCGATCCAGTTGCGGGCACAGGCACGAGTTTGCTCTGCCGTCCGTTTCTGCCGACGGGGATCGTTGTGAGCGCTTTCAGGAACTGCTGGGGCTGCTTGACGGTCTGATTAACTGTAACGGAACACACGACGATCACTTCTTTCAGGTCCGTGGGCGGGCAAAAAGGGCCAATTCCGACGGACCAGCCTATTCGCTTTATTGGGCGTCAGCGGAGAGTCGCTGGCAGGTGGATAGCAGCAAATTGTGCTGCTATTCCGCGTTTCAGCCATTGGTGACAAAAGAGTGGTTGGCTGCTGAAGTGGCAAAATCATTTGACCTTCACAATCTGTTGAACCGCTGGGCGAAAGATCATCCGGTACCGCCGGAAGAGTGTTTTCGCTGTCTTGAACCGCTTTCCGATAAACTCAAACGTGATCGGGTAAGTGGCGAACTTCACAAGGAAGTCCTGCGGCCGCCCCAAAAAGAGATCAAATACCTGCACGGGGTACCGGTTCAGGCGACAACAGTCTCGTCAGTTTCTGATGCGTCCGCGATTTGTTGGCAGATGGCCTGGATTGAACGCCTGACTTCCCTGAAAGGCAGCAACCAGTTCTTTGGGGGCGATGAACAGAGCAGTGTCGAATTTCAGAAGGCGTTGTCGAAGTCTTTATTGCTTTGGCCCGAATTGATGCGGCGGAGCCTTTCACTGGCTGAGATGTTGATTTGGACACTATACGGTGGGGGAATTGGTGTGGCTGCGAAGTTCGCAGGCCCACTACCGATCCCAACCTATGTATCGGTCAAATCGACTGCCGCCAGTGCCGTAAATGCGGCTGTTGATCATTCAATGGGAACAATCAGAAAAAATGTGAGCGGAATTGTCGTTGGGTATGATTACGGGACTGGAATTCTCCTGATTCCTCGAGAGGGTGTGACCGTGGAATCAGCTCTTGGGCATTTCTTCACGGGCAAAGGCGACAGGCTTTATCAATTAGTGCGGTTTAATCGCATTGACGTCCCGAAAGACGACCGAGACTGCCTGGATGCTGTTCATCTGGAGAGGAAAAAGAAGTCCAGACAGGCAAATGTTTCACTGGCGGACGTCTATTGCGGCCGCAGTTTTTTATGCGATGTGAGTGGAGTCGATGTGTGGGAGATTTCTTCGCTGCGTCTTCAGGAGCGATCTCCACAGAGACCGATTCCAAACGATCTTCGCAAGCGAATTGAATAGTTGTCTACAGGACCTTGTGAATGAACCCAATTGATGTTGCCAATGAATTGCGAAACCAGTATGTCTCTTATTTGGCGACTGCCTTCGGCGTGAGTCGAATTGGTCGCCTGAGTGAACGATTTTGCGAATTGCTGAACCAACCTGGACAGCTCATCGCAGGGCCGTTCCTCGAAGCGACTGCTCCATACATGCCTGGTGCACGTACTCTCGACGCTATGATTAAGGCAGGTGTGTTGCATTCTGGTTTTCAGGATTTGCTTCTTAAGCCGGATGAGACGCCTCAACCACGACCGGTGGAAAAACGGACAACGGGATTTGGGCTGCGAAAGCTCGGCAATTCCGTTGCGGCTCCTGTGAAGTCTCGCGGTGCAAAACGAGAGCGCCTGCCTGGCGATCGATTGCTCTATCGGCATCAGGAGGAGGCGATTGTGCGATTGTGCCGCGAGGCAGAGGATTTCAGCAAAGTGCGGAATACGGTGGTGGCGAGTGGTACCGGCAGCGGCAAAACGGAGTGCTTCCTGATACCAGCATTTGACTGGATCCTGCGACATCCGACTCGTCCGCTGTCAGGCAGGACTGGTGGCAGGGGGGTTCGGGTGCTGCTGGTGTATCCGATGAACGCCCTCGTCAACGATCAGGTCCGCCGTCTCAAGCAGCTGATTGGTTATTGGGCAGATCGGGGAGATGCACCGGTTCCGATCACCTTTGCCCGCTATACCAGTGAAACCTCGAATTCGCGAGCGGAGGGAAAGAAGAAAGAACCAAACGCTCCCGACAATCAGTTGCTTGGGCGCGACGAGATCATCCAGAATCCACCGGATATTCTCATAACCAATTTTGCGATGCTGGAGCAGGCACTTTTGCGACCTCAGGAGTCGCCATTCTTCAGCGTTGTCGACGGGGATGCGTGGCGTTTCCTGATTCTCGACGAGGCTCATAGTTATCGCGGCGCGCAGGGTATTGAACTGGCACGGCTCATGCAGCGAGTTCGAAGTGCGATCCGCAGGGGAAAGCAGTCGGCAGGTGTTGCGATACATGAGCCCGTCTGTATTGCCACCAGTGCAACACTTGCCGGCGAGAATATGTCTGCAGAGGAACGCCGTCTAAAGACCGCCGAATTCGCCGGAGCGTTGTTTGGGATTCCATTTCAGCACGACGCTGTTATTTTCGCGGATCGCCTGAACCCGCTGGCTGATGCGGAGGTCTGGGAGTTCCCTGACCAGACGTCGGCTGCAATCTCCGACGGTTCGTGGGCGGCGATACCGCCAGAACTGTTTCGCGACCTGGATTGCAACGCTGACGAGTCGTTTTGGAATTCTTTTCAGGAGCTTGCTCCCGTCTCGATTTGGCAGGAGGCGAAGAAATCAGGAGGACTCGACCGCCGAGCATTCCTGTTTTCTCTGCTGCGCGGGCACCCACGATTCCACTGGTTGTGGCAGCAAGTCCGCGAAAAGCCTCAGCAATTTGAAATGCTGGCTGATCGGTGGGATGCAGGCGAAGGGGATCACACATTCTCGTTGGAGCGACTTGTTTCAGCATGTAATGCCGCCAGACGCAATCCCGGCGAGCAACCGTTGCTTCCGTGTCGCTACCATCTGTTTGCCAGCGCGCTGGAGGGCTTTTTTGTTGATCTGGCTGCGGATGCAGAATCGGAGTCGACTGACGCGCAGTGGGACGTCCCGGAATTGAAAGTCCGAACCGCAGCGATCCGCAGACTTCGCCCCAAAGACCGCATTGCTTTTGAGGTATCCCACTGCCGCAACTGTCGCTATCCGTTTCTGTCAGTTGACCTTGCACCTCAAACGGAGGGTCTGGATCAGCCTCCGGTTTGGCGACGTCCGGTTCAGTTTCTGGCCTTCGAACCGGATGTTACGGACGGAGCACCGCTGAAGGCTGTGCGTATCGATCTTCGTGATGGACATCTTGAATCGCAACAGTCACCCGGAACACCTAAGTGGAGGACGCTGTACGCCGTTCCCGGCAGTCAGGACAACCTCGATGTCCAATCTTGTCCCAGGTGCGGCTATGACCATCGCCACCATCGAGTGACAGGCAGGTTTCAGACTGGACAGGACGCTCCCGTCAGTCTCCTGACTGAAACACTGTATGCGCAACTGCCAGCACTGACGAAGAGTCAGACCGATGAAACGTTACAGGATTTTGGACATCGATTTGGGGCAGGAGATGACCCACTTGTCGGAGGCGGCAGGAAACTACTGACCTTCAGTGACAGTCGTCAAAACGCCGCGTTTATGGCTTCGTATCTGCAGGATCACTCGCGTGACTATCTGATTCGGGAAGTTGCGTATGAAGCGATTACCCAGTCCGAGAATGCTCTGACTCTGAAGGACTGGGCGAATGCCTGCGTCAAGATTGCTGCTGACCGAAAACTGCAGATTCCATTTTTACAGGATCGGGATCTCGCACAGATCACGGATAGCCCCTTTCACGAATCGTACCTGAAGAGTCCCGGTGAACGTCAGAATTCGTTAATGACGCATTTGTTGTCGGAAGTTTTAGGCACACAGCCACACGTTCTTGAATCCCTCGGGTTGGTGAATGTCGAATTGCCTGAAGAACTCAGGGCTGTCTTTCAAGAGAATGCAAAAGCCCCACTTCCCGTGGAGTTTGAGTGGCCCGGTGAAGCACTAAAGGTGGAAGACCTCGCCGATCTGGCGAACCGGATGATTTGTCTAATGAGGCGTCAGTATCTGATGACCTGTCCGGGAGACGTCACGCGTCCGGGCTTCTCGAAAGATCAGCATTATCTCGTAAGACAGAGAGCTGCCAATTTCGCCAATGTGCTGCATGGATTTTCCAATGTCGCAAGTCAGGACACCATTTATGTTGACCTGCTTCGGCGTTGGGGCCGGAAACGCTCGAATCTGGAGCCTACTGATGCACAGATTCAGCAAATGCTCAACTTTCTGTTCGATGGATTCACTGAGGAGAATGGCCCGTTTAGCAGCGTCTTTCAAATCGAAAAACTAAACGGAGTTCCCGCAATCGCAGTGAAGTACGACGCCCTGACAGTTTGCCAGACGGAACGATTATGGAAATGTAGGACTTGTCATAGTTATTCGCATTCATTCCTTGATGGAGTTTGCGCCGAGCCGCATTGCTCCGGAACGCTGGATCCGTTGAAAGAGACTGACTTTCCGAGGTGTCATCCGGAAGAGCACATGTTTGTCAAACGATTTGTTTCTGGCAAACGAATCGAGCTGCGATGCGAAGAGCACACCGCGCAGCTGGCATCCGAACTAGGTCAGCAGATCCAGGAGGCGTTTCAGTGCGGACAGGTCAATGTCCTGTCGTGCTCTACGACTTTTGAGATGGGGATTGATATCGGATCACTGCAGGCCGTGGTGCTTCGCAATGTGCCTCCGGGCACGGCAAACTACCTTCAGAGAGCGGGGCGGGCCGGTCGCCGTGCCGATTCGGTTGCGTTCGTACTTACATTCTGTCAGCGTCGCCCTCATGACCGACTTTACTTCGGGAACCCTGAGCAGATTATTGCCGGCCCGGTGACTCCGCCCCGGATTGACCTGCAGAACAGAAAAATCCTTCAACGCCATTGTTTCGCTGAAGTTTTGTCTGAGTACTGGGTATGGCTGAACGGCCAGGTCGTCGGTGGCGAACGCGACCGGTTTCGAATGGCGGGTACGGTCGGCGCTTTCTTTGAGGAACGCCTCGACCACGCAAACTGCACTCCATATGAATATCTCAGAACGTGGCTGAGTGACGATGGCTTCAGAAACTGCTGTAGTCGTCGTCTTGTTGAGGCATTTCCCCCACTGACTGAGCAGGAAGCGATTCACTTCATCAATCTGATTGCCGACCCCAATCCGATGGGCGAAAACACGCTGGCCGTTGCGGCGGAAGAGGCCGTTTGTCTTTTACGGAGTTTTCGGGACGGCGAGGAACGCCACCAGAACAAAGCTGAGGATCACGCGAGGCAGGCGCGAGATGCCCGGGAGAAAAAAAAGACGGACGAAGAAACGTCCCACAATAAGGAAAGAGAAGATGACATCCGGATGGAGAAGTCATTTCGGAAGTTGCTGAGTCAACAACGAAAAGACTTCCTGATTTCGTTTCTGATGAGTCGAGGAGTGCTGCCCAGCTTTGCGTTTCCGGTGAATGTCCTCAAGCTGCATGTGCTGCAGGAGGAATTCAACTCGAAGCGATCAGATTCGGATCCTTCCAGACTAAAGTTTGACCGCGACGGCCGCATCGCGCTGGGCGAGTATGCTCCGGGTGCCGAGGTCGTTGCCGGGAAGAGAATTTACAAGTCCGTCGGTCTGCGAAAGTTTCCAGCGCTCGAATTCGACTCTACAAACTGGTTTCGATGGTGCAGCAATTGCAACGCCATCGAAGTCTGGCCACATGGCACAGAAAAGCCAGATGATGTGCAACCAGAATGCTCAACATGTGGACATCCACTGAAAAGTGGCAATGTTCAGCCGACTCAATGGGTCCAGCCACGCTGGGGGTTCGTAACGGACGTTAATAGCCAGGGCAAAGAGCCGCGAGGACAGCGTCCGGAGCGAATTCAGGCCACGCGTGCCTTCTTTTTGCAGAACTATTCTGCAAAGAACCCACAGAACGCCGCATTGTCCTCCCAGGAGCAGCGGGAGTCGTTTCCGAATGCCGGAAGTACACTTCGAGTTGACGGAACCTATTCCACCGGTCGAAGTTTGCTGGTGCTCAATCTTGGCGACTTTACCGTTGATCGCAACCAGATTCCCCGCCGCGAAGGATTCAAGCTGTGCGGCAACTGCGGCCGGGTGCATTTTGACAGTAAAGAAAGAGAACGCCGCCACCGTCCTCCGTACCACACGAAGGGGCAGACTTGTCAGGGCCCGATTGGCATTGGTGCGAATCAGCAAGGTCAACCGGTTGCTCTGGGTCACCGATACGAGACCGATGTTATCATACTTGATTTCTCAGGCACTGAGCATCATGGAACGGATACCGGGTTTTGGCTGAGCTTGGCCTATGCACTTTCGAATGGTGCATGCGGTGAACTGAATATTGAGCGGGCGGACCTGGAGGCAACAACGGTGCCGATCGAGTCGGCAAATCGACAGTCGATTGTTATTTACGACGCCGTTCCCGGTGGCGCGGGCCATTGTCGCCAGATCCTGAAGTCTCTCCCGCGCGTGATTCGCAGGGCACGCACAATTCTGGCCAGTTGTGACTGTGACCCGGACAGCACAGGGTGTTACGGATGCTTGTGTAATTACCAGAATCAATTTGCCCATGGTGAATTGTCCCGAGGCGCAGCACTGAAGTACCTGAACACTCTCGTTGACGCACTGGATTCGGGGAATTCCAGTCCGTGGCGGGAATCCAGTGTTTCACCGTGTCGCGAGCTTTCGGATTCATTGCTGTCGGCTTCCGGACCGGTGGAAGTCATCGCAAATGAAATTCACGGGGGACCGATACGAGGTTTGAATCGGGACTGGTTTGATATTCTGAAAGAGTTGGCATTGCGCCCGTGTGGGCCGGGCTCGCTGCATCTGATTCTCGGGCGCGTACCACGAGCAGACAGCAGTGATCCCGTGGAAATAACGGCCTATCACAGAGTGGCTGAACTCGTCGGGCTGGGAGTCTCGGTTCATACGACAAAGGACTCGGCTCGCAGCTATTCAGTTGTAAGTGTCCGTGACACGGATGGTAATGCGAAGACGATCTGGCGTTGGGACTGGACGATGCCTCTGGGGCCTGAAGTCGATGGATTGCATCGAAGTCGCATCGGTCGGGAAATGGAAGCCCTTGAAGCACTGGAATCAACAACGTCGACGGCCGTTGTCAGCCTGCCAGCACTTCGAGAGTTTCATGAATTCACACTGGAACCGGGGCTTCGTCACAACCTCTTTTCAATCCGACTGCTGGGGAGGCTTCTGAGACACCAGATAACCGGCGCCGTCATTGTCGATCCGCACATTTTTCATTCCAGGCAACAGTCTGCTGTGCTGGAGAATTTTGTGAGGCAGCTCAATTTAGTCGACGGGGCTGTAATCACGGTTCGGGCGGGCCGAGTTCGCTCTGACGAACGCAGGGGTAATTTCACGAATTGGCCGGAACAGGACGCCGAGGTCAGGGATTTACAACGTCGACTTGCTTTGCCGGAAGGCAAAGTGAACGTCAGTGTATCATTTCCAGCCGACGGGTATTTCGTAGATCACGATCGACTGGTGTACCTTGGTGTGAGTGACAAAGACACTGGTGAAAAGCGGTTCTATAAGATTATTTTAGGACAAGGGCTTTATGGGTTTCACGAATCCTGTCGACGTCGTTCACACGGCGTTTGGTTTCAAGTGACCAGAGAAGAATGGACTCGAATTCAATAATCGAGCCACATTACCATGTTGATTTGTTACTCTGGAAGAAGGTAAGCGTCTGCCAAATCTTTTCCTGGTTACCGCCGAAAGTTGTGGTGGATTGATGATTGACGGAGCTGGTGAAAACAGCCCATTCATTGCCGCCGGAATCAGCAGGTTCGAGGTCACCGGACCGGTGGGGCGAGGGTGTTGACGCAGCTGCCAGGGGCTCGGCGGAGACTCCATTTGCGTGCGCAGTTCTGATTACATTCGATTGTGGTCATGGGCTGTGCCGGACAGCAGAGTGGTGGCTTCGCGAGTGTGCGGGAGAGGCAGGTCGGAGTCGCTGTCCACGGCAGTGGTGTGTCCCGGGGGGCGGCGCAACTCGGTTTCAGCGGACGGGGATGGTGCGGCCCGCCGTTGGGGCCTCAACCGGCGGACGTCGCCTCGCTGCTGAAATTTGCAGCAGCGAATGTGCTGTTTCCAACTTGACCCGTGACCAGCCAGTCAACGCAGATTCGAATTGCCGCAAGATGCTGCATGACCGTCGGCGGCGTGCAGATCGTCCCAAGATACTTAACGCATGCAGCGCCGAGCAGCAGCCCGCCCAGCGGTCTGCACGATGGCCGGAGCCAGATCAGATGTTCGCCGCGGCTGAACAGTGGGAAGGTTTCGCGACCGTCGTTTCTGTGTCATCAAGTCCCGGCAGTTTTGTGAATCATAGCGTCCTTTATGATTCACGAACTGGTAACGCGACGCAGGCACTCATCAGCATGAAAGCAGCGAAGAACCTGGGGACCTAGAACAAGGTCTGCTGTTTTTCTTTGGGAGGCCAAAATACGCCCAGTACAAGCCAAGTGTTGTAAGGAAAATAGGTTCCCATGAAGAATCGCGTGTCCTTGTCGTTACGACAAAGTTCCCCGAGGAATTTCTTCCTGACGCTTTCGGCCGCAGCTTCATCAGACCCCAGCCGGGCAGATTCATTCAGAAACAGAGTTCCCAGTTCCCAGTCTTCACACATTGCCGTATGCGGCGAATCGCTATCCTCGCATTCGAACACATAGTGAAAAGAGAACGGTATTTTTCGCAGTGGCTTTTGCTGCTCACCGAAAAGCGTCATCTGTTTGAACAGATTCTGCCATTCCGGCTTCCAATCTGTGTCAGCAGGCCGGATTTCGAGATCGAGCACTTTCACTGGCCGGACGATCCCCAGTGACGTGCGGTCTTCGTCGTAACGCGCAGCCAGCTGGTTCTTTGTGTAATGAGGCAATTTGTCGATAATCTGTCGACGGGCTTCCCATTTGCGTTTCGTGCTCAACGGTTCGCCGATTTTCCTGATCGACTCCAAAACAGGCCGACAACTCTCCTTGCGTTTATCATTCCCAGCCCCACGAGACTCCAGTTCGACCTCAATCCACTGGTATTTGTCGAATTGTTGGTCTGCCGAGCGGTATCTGTAATCGATTGGGTACAGCCGAATCCACTCGCCAGCGTCTGTGATACCGGCGGTACAGACGAGCTCCTGATATGCTCGTGATGGCAGAGGGTACGTCTTTACAAGAATCAACACCTTTGTCTTTTCGGTTGATCCCACGGCCGCTCCTAAACCAGATGATTGATCTTCAGGCCCGTCATTTCAGCCACTTGCTTCGCAAGATGCGACCGATGACAACAGCAGGGCTGACACTCCATACACACCAAAACGGACGGGGCTTCCCGAACAAAAGCGGCAACTCGCGCTATGGAATCACGTTCACGACTTAGTGTTGTGGTTGTGTAGTCGCGAAAGAGACTATCGTAGTCCGCCTGGGTATTCAGCTCTTGTCGCTTCTCGGATTCGATACCAAGCTCTGGGACATGTGTGTATCGGATTTCAAGTGATTCGCAGAGACGTTTCAGTGTTGACTTATGGAATCCGTATCGTCTTGCGACAGGATTTCGTCGAACATCCACCAGGTGCTTGATACCAGTGTTCACCAGCCGATTGAGAAAGGCATCGACGCTCAGCCCTTCGTAGCCGGAAGTGTATACCGCCAGAGGTGCCGTCTTTCGAACCGCCAACTGCTGACGCCGGCTGTTGACGGTAAACGCGGGGTACTGGTTGTAGACATTGTCCAGAAGTTTCTCCAATGACATATCCCTGTGAATTCGAACAACCCTTTCCGCTTGAAATTTCAGTTGTTGATCCAGGGGCGTCGAAACTGCAACATTCCCCAACTTCCAATGAGAATCACCGTGCTCTTGTACGTACCCCTGCTGCTGGAGTTTTCCAATTTCCTGATAGAGCGAGAACGAGAATGGGCCGTAGTGGTAAGGCACGAAGTCATAGAATGACGCAGCGGCTGCGTCTTCGGAGGCTTGCCGCAGGAGAAACGCCCATTTGGTCAACTCCGTGCGATTTACGGGGCGTCCTGCGGCAGCGAGCATGGCGAGCATCAGTTTTTGGCGAGTCAGCATCTGGAACCCCTTTGTTTTTCTTCGATTTGGCAGGGATTTTACCACAGGCGTTCCATTTTTTGACAGCTGTAACAGGCGGACTTTGGGAACGACTGTCCTCGGAGTGTCAATGTCTCAATTTTGAGCAGCGCGGATGAAGTCTGTGCTGATGGAACAGAAAACCTGGTGGGCTGCTTCCTGGATTTCAGCCCTGGTGTTGCGGAAGAACTCATCAGCGTGGGAGATCCGTTCAATCGTTGTGTTTGGTGGCTGCTGTGTCTGGTAGAACCGATCCGGCAGTCCCTCGTGAAAACAGCACAATCATTGCCGCCGGAATCAGCGGGTTCGAGGTGACCAAAGCTTCAGCGTTAGGATGTTGACGCAACTCCCAATGGCTTGGTGGAGACCCAATTTGCGCGGGGAGTTCTGATCAGATTTGATTGCCGTCATGGGATGGGCTGCACAGCAGAGCGGTGTCGCGAGTG
>Ga0068876_10001828_pt1 | contig 16208 bp, 9 predicted proteins | sample NOAtaG_6_FD_66442 | JGI IMG/M metagenome (GOLD analysis project Ga0068876, IMG submission 66442) | Freshwater lake microbial communities from Lake Erie, under a cyanobacterial bloom - NOAA_Erie_Diel5S_2200h metaG | ecosystem: Environmental > Aquatic > Freshwater > Lake | place: USA: Ohio, Lake... | reverse complement strand
ATAGAAGACCCCTTCAATGCCGAGGTTCGTGATCGCCTCGCTGTCATCTGCACAGAACTGCAGAAGCCCGAGCTTGCTGAGATGTGGAAGACGGCAGCAGAAGCCTGTCGCAAAGGAACGGCAAGTCCCGCCACTACCCCGACACCTCAGGGTTAGTGCAGCAGCCCGCATCTTTTCAGAAGATATTTGCGGCAGCAGCGAAACATTTTCGCAGTGTCTATTTTTGATTCTTCATGGTCTGAATTTGCTGGTCGATCAGGGCCTGCATCGCGGGGTCCGGCATTCGCTGTTTCAGTTCTTCCAGTTGCCGGATCAGAATCTGTCCCGGGTCGCCGGTATTGCCATTTGCCGCGACGTCGTTACCGAAGGCGAAACCGTTACCAAAAACCATCCCGTTGCCGAAAACGTTTGCGTTGCCACCCTTGAACACACCATTGGCGGCCATACCGGGAAAATTGAAGCCCGCGGGCATTTCTCCCCCGGCGTACTGTTCGTACAGGGCCGCAGCCGCAGGTTGTTTTTTCCTGAGATCCTCAAGATTCCTGGCCGTCAGCTCGATCGGCTTTTCGCCGCCCGTGATGGAAACAAAGAGTCTGCCGCCGGCCCGTTCCTGAATGATGGTCTCACGCCCGCCCTCATTCACACTGATGGACCGAACTCCATTCACACTGGATACCGATACGCTCCGATTCATCTGACCGCCGCCCGCAAACTCATTGCCAGGCTGGTCCCAGCCTTCAAACGGTTTAATGCCTTCAGCTTCCCTGCTGTTCAGGGCCAGCTTTGCCCGATCCGCGGTTGAAGGCTGTTCACTCTCGCTGAGCATCTGCAGGGTGACTCGTGCTGCATCTTTGGTGCCCTCATCCTTTGACTGGGCCAGCTTTGCAAGTACATCAATGGACTTTTCAATCGTCTCGCGCCTGCCCGACAAGGCTGCTTTGGCCAGCGCGGGGATGGCAGCCTTGCCCATGCTCAGCAGCTTTTTCTGTGCCTGCTGACGTTTGGTCAGCCGATCATGATCAAGCTGTGCCACCAGTTCGTCAATCTCGCCTTGCTTCGCTTCAGCAGCTGGAGCGGAATCGCTGGCGGGGAGGTCGCTGTTCGCGGGCTTCTCCTTAGGCGCATCCTGAGCCGGAAGTGATGCTTGTGAAAAGAGCGCCAGCAGCGATGCAATAAGTGTCGAGCGGTACAGGTTCATGAGTGAATCTCCCTGGGTAAATGAGTTTATTCGAGCCAGCAGAGTGATGCCATTGCGGTTATTCTTCACGCTGATAAATCGGCAGCTGTCGTGCGGAAACAGTCAAAGTCAGGACCGTCATGGACGTGGGGAAACTGGTGTTGTACGGGAACGTCTGATCCGGGTACGCCCAGCGTCCATCCGGCTGCTGATCTGGCAGCAGCGCGTCGTACATGACCGGAGCGAACTCAGTCCAATACCTGCCCCCCAGTTGAAACATGGCCTGTCCGCAGTAGTAAAACGCATAATACCGAAAATGTTCGGGGCGCCCGTCGGGTGTCGTCATCACTGGCGGGCGACTCAGGATAAACTCGCCGGCGGCAGCACAGTCTTCGTTGCCGTGTTCACCGCAGAGTTCCAGACACAGCAATGCCACGCCGGTCATCGAGGCGGTCGGATTCTTCATGCCCGGCATGTACGAAAATCCACCGTTGTCTTCATGGCAGTTCAGAATGTACGAAACCGCCATTTCAATATGTTCATCAGGAACTGCAGCACCGTTCAATTTGGCGGCACGCAAAGCCATCACGGACCAGCCAGTCAGCGATAAGTCACTGTCGGTGGTGCCGGGAGTGTATCTCCAGCCGCCCGTATTCAGCTCGGACTTTGGTACCTTTTGTGCCTGCAGCAGTACGAGCAGGGCTTTTGAAAGAACCTCGTCCAGCTTACGCTGACGGGCAGCATCAACCATTCCGGAGACTTCACACAGCAGCAGCGTCGCTATGCTGTGCTCATACATCAGCCCGCTGCTGCGCCCCGTCTGCTTACGACAAATCAGCAGGCCATTTTCCAGTTGCTGGCTGAGCACATAATCGATCCCCAGATCAATCACACCGCCATACTGTCCTCGCCCCGGCAAGTGACCTTTTGCCAGGAAGGCCATCACGGCCAGAGAAGCGATGCCCGTGTTTCCCGGACTGTTTGGCTCGCGGAAAGACCCGGCCAGTTCCGGCTGTCCCATCGCAGCAGCCGAATCCGGATCCAGTTGCTGCTTTGCAAGATACTCGAGGCCACGATTGACGGCAGCGTCCAGCCGCGGCCGATAAATTTTTTGAATCTCATCCGCATCCTGAGCACTGAGAGTGCTGCAGAAAAGAACGACACTGCTGCAGGTGCAAATCCACGTTGTCTTCAGATGCAGCGTCACGGCTGATTCTCCTGATCGTCTTTGGTCTTACCGTCAGCAGATTTCCTGCCGGTGTTTGTTTCCACGGATTCAATGCGAGACAACTGTTCGAAATAATCCTCCACAACACTTCGATACTCCTGCGGCACCTTCGCATCGCGACCATCCAGAACGCTGCCATTCAGCATCCTGCGGGAACGAGTCCAGTTGGACGTCGAAGGCCCTCGCAGCTGTTGCGGCGAATCCAGTTGATCGCTGGACTGAGCATCGCCGGTCGCACCATCCGGCCGATTCGACTTTCCTATTGTTTTCCCATTCGAGGCGTCCTTCGCTGAAGACTGTTCTGCGGATTTGGTCGCGCCGTCACTGCCCGGCTTGCCGTCTTTGTCCGCCTGTTTGCTGTCCGAGTCTTTCGCTTTCCGACCAGGGAATTGGGACTTCTTCGCGGCCTGATCGGCCAGTTGGCTCAAATCGCGAGACAGTTCATTGGCTCCCTCCGGGGTTGACTTCTTCGCGGTCTCAGTCGCCATTTCCGCGACCTTCGCCAGTTGCTTTTTCTCACCGTTATCCTGTGGCGTACCGCCCTCCTCTGCTGCACCACCCTCCTTCGGCGCCCCTGCATTTCGTTCGGACGGATCCGCTTGATTGTTCGAGTTGCCCGATTTGCCGCTGGCACCCGCTGAGCTGCCAGGTTTGTTGCACTGAGAACAGTTCTGGCAGGACTTGCAGACATTCTGCAGCGCCTGTGCAGCCTCATCGAGTGCTTTGGTGGCCTTCGACGATTGCTGGTGCTGTGGTTGCTGACCCTTTGGTTGCGGTGGCTCAGCAGCGGCTTTGGTTTGTTCGGCGGCTTGCCGGAGTTTCTCCTCGGCGGCCTTCATGGCCTCTCGGTTTTCTTCATCGTCTGTCGGACGCTGCAGCAGTTCTTCGGCTTCGTGTCGTATCTGTTCAGTGCGTTCGGCGATCTGTTCCTGAAGCTTCGCTGCGGCATCTTCAGGACGGTTCTCTCGCACGGCCTGAATCGCCTGACGAACTCGTTCCTGCTGCTTTCTCGACGACTCCGTTTTTTCATCGGCATTGCTGTCGTTGCCCAGTGTCGGTGCTTCTGACTTTCGGCCAGTGGCCTCATCGGAAACGTCTTCTGGTTGCGACTTATTCAATGTGTCGGCCGCCTGCTGAGCCTGTTCTTCCGCGATCATCTCCATGAGCTGTTCATCACGTTTCTGTTCGGGTTGATCCTGTGAGTCCTTCAACCGGTTCAGTCGTTCCTGCTGTTGCTGCAGGCGTTGAGTTTCCTCGGCTAGCCTGCTGGCTTCTTCTGCTCGCTTCTTAAAGAGTTCGCTGCGAGCATCTTCGTCGCTGGCCGCAAGTTTCTGCAGAGCATCGGCGATGTCCTTCTGCTGCTTCTGCTGCAGGACGTTTTTGGACGGATCTTTGCGGGTGGCCGGGTGATCCTGCGGAGTCTGATTGTCCTCCATGCGCCGGGCCAGCTGCTCCTGCTGTTTCGCAAGATCATCAAGCTGCGCAGCCAGCTCCATGTCTTTGCTGCGTTTGGAGATGGCTGACTGAATCTGTTCAAGCTTCTGGATGGCCTGTTCAAGTTCCTTTGTCGTGGCTTCAGCGGCCTCCTGCTTTTGTTGCAGTTCGTCCGCCAACGGAATCAGGCTGGATTGCCGTTCGGCTTTCTTCAGTTCCTGCTCCGAAACCTCCTGAGCCTGTTTCATCTCCGGCTTAAACAAAGGAGACGGCTGTTCCCTGCCTTGGTCCTGCATGCGTTGCAGAGCCTGTTGAGCCGACTGAATCTGCTCACGAACTTCTAATGCCGCTTTGTCTGCCGATACAGGATCAGTCGGGGCGTCGGAATCAGGCGTTGCCGGGGAATTTTCAGATGGCTCAGACAGCCTGCCTGCAGGTGCCGGTGCGGGTTCTGCGGTCTGGGAAGTAACCGCAGCTGGAGCCGGGTTTTCGCCGGAAACTTTCCCGGCGTCCTCGAGCGATTGGGACAATCGCTCTGCTGTGAGTTGAGCGGTTTTGAGGTGGACTATGGCGGTACGAAGTTCCTTTTCGGCATTTTCGTGTTGCTGCTGCACAGCCTGCTGGCCCACAGGGGTGGCGTCTTCGGCGATTTGCAGAGTGATGATCCTCGAGTCGGATGACTGTGAGCCGCCAAGTGGTTCGGTGCGGTTATCACCCACTTTCAGCCAGACAGAGAGAGCTTCGCCGGGTTTGACATTCAGCGCTGCGATGTCGAGTGGCGTGCTGCCATCCCTGTGGCGTATTGAGACGTCGGCATCCGATTCGTCAGGCTGGGCTGCGGGGATGATGGCCAGTGAAGGTTCCTGAGCGTCCCTGCGAATGGCAAGTTCGAGCTTCTGAATGCCGAAATCGTCAACTGCGTTGAATGGGATTTCCAGCAACTGGTCCGGGCGGACCGTCAACGTGTCGGTGTTCAGGCCCCGAATTTCAACCTCTGGCGGCAGGTCCCTGCTGACATGGATTTCAAAACGAGCAGTCTCGCTGGGGACCTGGCGGTCGCTGATTAACCTGACATTGCATTTCTGCACCATGGATTCAGCATCTGCAGGGACCGCACCGACTTCAAACTCCCACGAGTATTGTGCAGCACCCGCAGCCGGCTTACCCGTCACCGGCGTGTCATTTCGCAGCAGCTCGGCTTCACTGATCGGAAGATTCGCAGTCCACGCCACGGTCACTCGAGCCCCGGGCAGTGTCGGCATCATTGGCGGGACAGCATTGGCTGCGGAGGGCGTGCCGCGAGTCAGCAGATCCACAGATACAGGTGGAAGCTGCGTGTACTCCGGAAACGTCATTGTTGCCTGCAGGCCGGTGATCACAGGAGCCGGGTTCACAGTGATGCGAAAGCTGTCTGAATACAGCCCTGCGCTGCGAACACGATATGTCAGCGATTGCTCAATCTGCTGCAGCAAAAATGAGGCCTCATGCTTTGGAACATCGATGACCATGGCATGGGATTCGCTGACATTGCCACGCACTGAGGTGTCGGCATCAGCCAGAATTTGCACAACAGCATCATTTTCATTCAGTCCCGTGACTTTGATCTCAAGGTCCTGACCTTCTGCGATTTCAGCATCCCCAGGCTGAACCCTCGCAGCCAAACGCGGCAGCACGCGAGCGTGCCACGGACACAACACATTGGCCACTGATGGCAGCAGTCGCTGAGGATTCACCAGCAGTGCGATGGCGAAAGCCGCAAAACAGATTGCAGCACTGAGCATGGCATTGCGCACTGACCGCCCGGCCAGACTTTCCGCCGAGCACGCCGCCATACCGGACTGAGCCTCAGTCGCAATAGCTTCCACGAAAGCGGCAGATGTCGTTTCGGAACGGGCGGATAGCTGCAGAGTGGACGTAAGTCGTTCTTCGATCTGCGGATGAAGCTGCTCCAGTGACCATGCGAGCTGCAGCCGGGAACAGTGTTCATGCAGTGGTTTCCAGAGACTTCTGCGAATCGCCTCCGCAGTCAGCGTGAGGCCAGCAAGGCACAGTAAAAACCGGGCAATCGCAGACTGAGGCTGAACTATGGCATCGACAACTGTCAGCGCCAGCAGAACGAACAGTGCGATTCCACCCGAGAGACAGATGCCTCTGATCCAGAGCAGACGACGCAGCTGCCGGAACAGTGAATCCAGTTCCGCTGTGACTCGTACCGACGCTCGTGTGAATAAGCTGCGTGGAGGTGTTGATTCCACTGATTTGTCAGCAATCGTGCTCATGTGTTTCGCTCACAGAGAGTTGGAATCCAGCAGTCTGCGCAGGATCCAATGAACGGTTAAGCCACCCAAAAACGTGCTGATGACAGGCCAGAGATTCCACAGGGGCACTGTCCAGCGTTTGCGATGGAAGGTTGACGTCGGGCCAAGATGCTGCATCACATCGTCCAAATCTTCAGGAGCAACGACGATGCCGCCGGTGACATCTGCCAATTGAGTTGCGATGGCTGGATCAGCAACCAGATCAAGTCGTTCGTCATTGGGCGCGGCGGATTCGATTGCGATCTCCACGCCCACGGATTCACCCGCCTGCACATCGCGGGACAGAAGGTCGGTTACAATGACGCCCCGAAGTTCCACTCGATACTTCCCGGGCTCGGCCAGGTCCCGAATTTCCGCCTGCAAAAGTCCCGGGCGATCGCCCTGTGGAACCAGATCGATGGTTCTAACAGGAACATCGTCCTCCAGCACCACCGCTTTGACCGGCTGATCGGTGACCGGATTACGCTGATCATCCAGGAGCCGCGCCTGTACGACGATCGGATCACCACTGTCATACAATGTGCGGTCTGTCCCCATACGAACAAGATCGGTGCCTGCAGCGAGACGCTCGCTGACCGACCAGCGAATGATTTGTCCCCAGAACTGATGGTGCAGCCGATCACCGATGCCGTATCGCAATCGCCACGATTCATCAAAATTCAACTGCAGGACTTTTCCGGCACCGAATGGATGCCACGCCATCAGCGAGTTTCGACGCTGCGTTTCCTGCGATGTTTCGGCGGATGGGGCCTCGTTCACATCCACCTCCGGGGCAGCAGGCTCCGGCTGCTGCGAAGCCGAGGCCAGCACAGTGGCCCCCACACGGGCTTCGCAGTCGGGGTGCCGCCAGGACAATTCCGGGAACTGTGGGACCACCGCAGTGGACCGTTCGTCTGACTGCTGCAGAATCACATGATTTTTCCCTTCCATGGTGGCTTTCAGGAAGCATGCTGCTTCCGGACTCTCGGCTGTCTGAAACCGCGGGCCCGTCAGTTTCACTGGCAGCAGATCAGCCAGAGGATTGCTGCGGTACGCATGAGGCATGAAATTGCGCCCCGCGATGATCACGAGTGAGCCGCCTTTTTTCCGAACAAAAGTTTCCAGTGCCCGCACACCATCCGGCCCCAGCTGCTCGGGGGACACATCGCCCAGAACAACGGTGTCAAACTTCAGCCACTCTGCCTCACTAAGGGGCAGCCCGGTGGCGTCGCAGTCATCGAATGCCCGACCTGCCGACGCGTACACGATGGGCGGAACCGGGATTCCCGCCAGACGATCCGGTTGCAGAAGAACAGCCTGCAGAAAAACAGTTCGATCACGTCCGGCAAACAAATTGCGGAGGTAACGAAAGTCCCAGCGAGGACGGCCTTCGATCAAAAGAACTCGAATCTGGTCGCCGGACACCCGGACATTGCGGGATACTGCGTTATTGCCGCTCGTTTCTTCCCCGGCCAGAGCACACAATTCCACTCGGTACCGATGAATCCCTGCGTCTCGGGGCTCGTGACGGAACCGGATCGATTCGCGATGTTTATCAGTCCTGATTTCGATGCTGCGTTGATCGACCAGAACATCGCCCTCATACAGTTGAACATGTGCAGTGGCACCCTGCAACTGGTCGGCTCGAAGTGTGGCCTGCAGCGAAACACTGTCGCCATGATAAATCTGCGGCGGCGCTTCGAGCGAGATGATGTCAGCATCACGAATCGGCACCTGACTGCCGATGATCACCGAATTCACCGGAATCTTCTGCCGGGCGAAGTTTCGAATCGACTGTTGCACATCTGTCCGCGAATGATCGCGACCGTCGGTCAGCATGATGACTCCTGACAGTCTGTCCGCCGGAGTGTCCTCCGCGATTTTTCTCAGCGCTGCGGCAACATCTGTTGAGTCGGCCCAATGAGACCTGAGGGCTGCAGGCTCTGCAGCACCAGCGTCGGGATTCGACACCGCAACTTTCGGCTGCACTTTGAACGCATTGTCAATGGAAAGTTCGCGGGCCGCAGCACCGAACTCGTAAACCCTCAGGGCGTAGCCATCCTGAATACGAGCAAGCAGTCCGCCCGCTGGATCATCGACACTGCCAAGAAGCGAGGCAGCCACCTCGGAACGAGATTGCTGCGGATTAATCCCGCTGCGAACTGGCAGGCTCATCGAACCGGAAGCATCAACCAGTACCGCGATCGTGCGTTCCTCATTCGTTTCCTCTTCACGCAACAGCGCCGGTTCCATCAGCACCACAGCAATCAGCCCGACCAGGGCCACTCGCAGTCCCACCAGGGATTTCCAGACCCACCGGTGCATTGTCCCCGCAACCGTACTGCTGGGGCGATCGTACGTGAGCAGGATGATCTCTGACGCGATCGCTGCAGAACCGGCAATCAGCCAGACGGGCCAGGCCTGTGAAGTCTCCACAAAGCTGGCGACAAGCGACAGCAACTGATGCCAGAAACTCAATGCTGCGCCCAGGCGTACTGCCAACAGCACAGGCTTCAGTCCGGCTGGATGCACCTGATGAAACATGACAATCAACACGATCCAGACGACAAACGCAACGAAGGCCGGAATTGCACCAGGTGTCTGCTGAGCAGCCAGCATGTTCCATGCACCGTGGAGACTCACAGGACACCTCCCTCGGATTGCCGTGATGACGCAGGCGTCCAGGGCCTGACAGTCAACGTCGCGCCCATGACATCTGCTCGGTGAACGGCGTTCTGCACTTCGACTGAGCATGTTTTCTCGCCGCTGCGGGCGGAACGAAAACGGACTTCCGACGCGTTGGCCTCTGTCAGGCTGCCTTGATGCAGTGGTCGCGTGACCATTCGGCGATGCCGAATCCAGCAGATCAGCAAAAACTCTGCGGCCAGAAGCCAGAGCACCGCGAAGGCCGGAATTTTCCAGATCTCATACGATCCATCGATCAAAACCCCTGGCGCCGTCAGTTCCTCAACTTCCTGAAACCACTGAAATGGCGGTTCGGCCGCAAGCTCATTCAGCTTGTCCTGCGATGCCGCTGCCAAATCCGACTCCCGTCGATCACGAGTCACCGTGAACGACTGAAACACCGCGTTCCCCTCGGTGTTTCGCAGCTCGTAGATTCCTGGCGTGACTGCATTGGCAATGGAGACAAACCTGTGGCCATCCCTGTCTGCCGCAGCAATCTCTATCGGCTCCTCAACAACGTCGCTTCCCGGACGAACGAGTTTCAACGCCGGGGGTGTGACCGCAACGGCGTCCAGCGGCAAATTCAGAGTGGCTGCCGGCGCGAAGTTCAGATCCTGAGTCAGTCCGGTCGTCAGTGACTGTGTCCACAGGTGCATCAGCACCGGAAAGCTGACTCGGGTAATCAGGTTGCTGTCTTTACGAGTCAGCGACGTCGCCTGCAGCAGGACGCGACCGTCCCCGACCGAATGTTCGACGAACAACGGATCTCCGGTCGTAAGTTTCAGATGCTGGACAGAATCCTTGCGGTTTTTCAGTTTCCAGTGCGATGAAACCTGCAGGTTGAACAAATCGTGCTCGCCGCGTTCGAAGAATTCCTTCAGCCATGGAGCCTCTGCCGATTCCGGGGCGATGGTCACAGTCCTGTACGCTTCATCCGGAAGGCCGGCGTTCAAGACCGTCTGTGATCGCTCCGCAAGCTCAGCGGGCAGAAGCCACTCACCGTGGTCATCTGACTTCCACATATTGTAGAACTGCCTGTCGGCCGACTGCTCGGGGATGATCCAAAGCCGGCCACCGTTACAGACGTAACGCATCAGCCGTTCAGCCGCGGCTTTTGGCAGTCGTGGAACATCACAGAGCAGGACGATGTGGTATGAGTCTGGCGTCTCGAGCGCCGCAAGTTCCGTCACATCAACTTCCTGCACCTGCACGGGACGCGAATTTTGCGGCGTTCCTGCACGTGGCTGCTGCTCGGCACTGCAATCTTTAACACTGAACGGATCCAGCGCCAGCTGAGCGAAAGTGGCGGATTGATTTGTTGTGTTCTCAAATGAGTTTCCGTTGACAACCAGAATCCTGATGTGTGAGATGACAGGAACGAGAACGGAAGCCTGATTGTCATCTGCCATTGGTTCCCGCAGGTCGACGGGTACCGTCGCAGGTTGTTCCAGTCTGGCGTGCAGCAGGTGTGACCCTGGCGAAGGGAATACAGGCAGAAACCGGACGGTTCGGCATGTTCCGGACTCCAGCTGTGGAATCATCTCGACGCTGACCGGCTGGCCATTCAGCAGCAGTGTCAGCTTCAGATCTCGCACGGTCTGCGCTCCGTGATTGGTGATGTCGACGTCACAGGGAATTGCACGGCCGACTGTCGCTGCAGCAGATCGCACTGTGATGCAGTCAACCGACAGATTGACAGCATTGACAGGCAGTTTGGCCACATGGGCCGCATAGTGAACAGGATCTGCTTTCACAGGCCCTGTTGCGACTGCGGCATTTGCAGAATCTTCTGCAGCGCTGGCGACGTCAGCAATGGATTCCCAGTTGTGCAGTTGATTGTCAGTGAAGACCACGATTTGCTTACGGGAATTCACTCCTTTGGAAACGACTGTTTTCGCAAGTTCAATAGCCTGACTCAGATTGCTGCCACCATGCGTTGGTTTCAGGCCGGACAAAGACTTTTCGGCCGAGCGAAGATTTCGGAAGGGCGACCCGACCACGGTTTGGCAGACAGGACCAGCGGTGATGATGGAGACAGTCGACTGTCCGGAAAGCCTGCCAGTAAGGGCGGAAGCCTTCTCGACCGCGCTCTGAAAGTGACTGCGGGAGTTTTGCTCAAAGAGCATCGTGGACGAGCCATCGATCACAATCGCAACATCCTGTTCAGCACCCCATGTTTCCGGTGGCAGTACCCGGTTGCTGATCAGGCTGGTGGCAATTGCCAGCAACACAACCGCCAGACTGACGCCCGCTGTTCGGCGAGACGCGGTCATTTGTCCAACCAGACAAAAGACCAGCAAAACAAATCCACCGGCTGCCAAACCCGTCACAGAAATCCAGCGCAAAGTCTGCCCGGGAGGAATAACGGGCCGGGCCATCGCGAGGGCAAACAACAGTATGATCAGGCATCTCAGAAACAACAGCAGGAACTCTTCCAGTCTCAGCCCACGACGCCTGATCAGCATCGACTGAGAAAGAAACTGCATGGCCGGCCAGTCGACAATACGAACCTTTCGATGCCTGCGCAAATGAATGATGATCGGCACGATCAGTGCAGATGACGCGACGAGAGCAAAGCTGTTGAGCAGCGTCATGTCAGCTTCCTGCTCTGACAGCGAGGTAGTGACTCAGTTCCGATTCAAACGGCTGTCCCGTACTGAATCGGACATAGTCACACGGAATACGCTGACAGCTACGTTCAAAATCAGACAGATATTCGCTGAGCTGCTGCAGGTAGGCGCGACGTATGGCGGGCGAATCCACATCCAGTTCATCGACCGATTCTTCCAGATCTCTAAACTTCACTGCATCAGTGAATGGAAACGTCAGTTCGTCATCGGACAGCACATGAAACAGGATCACATCGTGCAATCGGTGTCGCAGGTGATAAACGGACTTCAGGAGCTGCGACACATCCGTCAGAAAATCGCTGATGACGATCACGATTCCCCGGCGGGGAATGCGTTCTGCTGCTGCATGAAGAACGGCTGCCGTGTCCGACGCGGCCTGTGGCTGTGACTGATCGAGTGTCTCCAGCAGTGTTCTCAGGTGAGCAACGGTTCCCAGAGCAGGCAGGACCGTACGGATATCTGAGTCGAAGTGAATCAGGCCCGCTGAATCTCCCTGTCGGATGAACATGTAGCTGACCAGTGCTGCCAGTTGTCGGGCATAATCGAATTTCGACGTACTGCGATGAGCCGACGCTGTCCGTGCCGAGCCTGCGTATGCCATCGACGCTGAGGAGTCCAGCAGAATGGTGGCGCGGACATTTGTCTCTTCGACGTACTGCTTTACGCAGTAGCGATCCTGCTTCGCAAAGACTCGCCAGTCCAGACTGCGTGGATCATCGCCCGGCGAATATTCCCTGTGCTGGGCGAACTCGGTTGATGCTCCAAAAGATGGACTGCGGTAACTTCCGGACCGCGGTCCCTTCACAATACCCCGGACTGGGAATTCTCTCCGCGCAAAGCGAGCCTGCAGATCCGGTGGCAGCAGCCGCATGTAATCAGGTGATGTGAGAGTTTTCATCGGACGCCTGCGATGGGGCTAAGTTTGTGGTAACAGGTGTCGAGGCACTGTGACAATCAGAACACTGATGTCAGCGACAGACGCGCCCCGGCGGGCCACCTTACTCACGCGGTTTTTTGGGACGGACTTCCCGCAGGAGCTGCTGTACAACGTCATCACGGCTGATTCCGGACGCGTCGGCGTTGAACGTCGTGACAACCCGATGTCGCAGCACCGGAGGCGCGACTGCTGCAATATCACCGGTCATCACGTGCAGTCGTCCCTGCAAAATTGCACGAGCTTTGGCTGCGATCACGAGGGCGATCCCGGCCCGCGGACCAGCCCCCCACTGAACCATTTCGCGGATGAATTTTGGAGCTTCCGCGGAATTTGGTCGCGTCGCCTGGACAAGATCTCGTGCGTACGCAATCACGTGGTCGGCAACGGGAACGTTTTGAACTGCGTCCTGCAGTTTCAGGATGTGGTCCGCACTGAGGATCTTCCTGAGCTCCGGTCGTTTGCCCGATGCCGCCTCGCGGATAATGCGAAACTCATCAGCAGAGCCCGGGTAATCAACGATAATACTGAACAAAAACCGATCGAGCTGAGCTTCGGGCAGTGGGTATGTTCCCTCCTGTTCAATGGGATTGCGGGTAGCCATCACGAAAAACGGGGCGGGAAGTGCCATCGTTTGCCCTGAGACCGTGACATGACGCTCCTGCATCGCCTCCAGCAGTGCGGCCTGGGTCTTCGGGGGGGCACGATTGATTTCATCGGCCAGCACCATGTTGCCGAACACAGGCCCTTCAACAAATCGGAAGTTGCGAGTTCCGTTGGAGCGATCTTCCTGCAGTACCTCGGTGCCCGTGATATCTGAGGGCATCAGATCCGGCGTAAACTGGATGCGGCGAAACTTCAGATCCAGCACCCTCGAGATGCTGTCGATCAGCAGTGTTTTGGCAAGCCCCGGCACACCTGTAAGCAGCACATGACCGCGGCAGAAGATCGAGATCAGCACCTCCTCAATAATGTTTTGCTGCCCGATGATCACGCTGGACAACTGGGTTGTCACCTGTCGACACGCATCACGAAGGGACTGCACGATAGCCAGATCATCACCGGGAAGATCTGCGGATGAATGGATCGAACAATCCGGTTCGGATCGCACAGCGGTGCGTTGCTCTTTTTGTTCCGCAGCGGTGGACGTTGCCGCGGTGAGCGAGATCAGACTCTGCTCAGTGGCGACGGCGATATTTCCGCACTGGCAGCGGAGCTTGCGGCCGAGATGTTCGCCGCTGACTCGGCGGATTCGACCACAGGCGGCGCATTGCATCGCAGCGACAAAGGTGCTGGAGTTGTTCACACGATCTGCCTTTTTGCTGTTCGATTCGTAGTTCAGGCGGCAGCAGTGTTGCCAGCCTGTTCAAGGCACTTGGTTTCCGCGCAGCGCGGATCGTCACGAGAAAAATGAAAAAGATTCTGCAGAAGTGCCCGGTGAAGCCCCCCCGGCATTTGCCTTCAGTCCGACCACCCGGAGAATTTCAAAGAATCTGCGTGACACGTCACTGCATCAGGAAACTAAGTACGGGACCGGCTGTTTTGCATGTTTCGTAAGGGAGGCTGATTGCCCACCGATCCAAAATCGGCTGATTCGAATACGGAACAGGAAATTCGCCCGCCGGCGAATTCATCCTTCGAGGAGATCGTGCGCCTGTATCAGGCGGACGTCCGCATTCTGGCTCGACGACATTTCGCAAGTCCCGCCGAGGCTGACGATGTGGCCCAGGAAGTGTTCGTGCAGGTGTATCGCGGACTCAGTCGCTTTCGTGGCGACTCAAGTTTGCGGACGTGGATCCTTGGAATCGCCTGTAACCAGATTCGAGTTCACATACGGAATGAAAGTCGACGACGGCAACGAAGCGAAGCGGTTGTTCCGCCCGAGTTTCTGGAGTCAGCGGCTGCAACGGTGGATCTCGATCCGTTTCAGACCAATGATGCTGCAGAAGAACTGGATGCGCTCAGGGACTGTATGACACGACTGAATGAACGACAGCGGTGGTTTGTGGATTCGTTTTATTTCCAGAAGCATTCGGCGGAAGTCATCGCCGGTGAATGCTCACTCACCCCCGGAGCGGTCCGGATGCTGTTGATGCGGATTCGCAGGCAGCTGGCAGAATGCATTCGATTCAAAGTGACGGGCGGCAGTGAGGATCAGACATGAAAGACAGCGAGAATCAGGAGACACCTGCCGCACGTCAGCTGTGGTCTGGTCTGGTACACGGCGAGGAACTTTCCGCAGACGAACAAGCGACGCTGCAGAAATCCCTTGAGAATGATCCTCGTTTGCGGCAGGAATGTGATGCCGATGCAACAGTCCATGCCCTGCTGCGTTCGCTGCATGATGTAAAGCAGACAGAAGATGATTTCGTGCAGGCTGTGATGAGTGCGGTGGCAGACGGAACGTCACTTCCGACAGTCGCCGCAGCAACTGTGGCGGCACGACTGCCGGCCAGGCGGACTGCAACTTCACGCAGGAGGTCGTCACGTGGCGGGTTAGTGATCAGCCTGACTGTAGTGCTGTTGGTTGCGATCGGGACCATTGTCAGGTTCGCGCCGCATTCTCGTCAGGCTGGAAATCCTTCTCTGCAGGTCAGTGTGCCGGTGATTCCTCCGGCACCGGTACTGCAGGCTCCCGGCGACCAAATCGCTGTCCAGCCAGTTCAGGTTCCGGTCGATCATCCGGCAGCGCTGGAGAGCCTGCAGCCCGGCGAACCGGCTACTGGAGCGACGCCACTTCCGGGATCCACGTTTGTCACCCTGACGAAGATTGAAGCCCCGGTGTGGGAGCGGTCATGGGCAGAGGGTGATCGCATCGGCGACGTTGTAGTGCGATTGTTTGGTGGTCGGCTTGAATTAACCTTCGATGATGGTGCAAAGGTGGTTGTGGAAGCCCCGTCAGAATTTCGCCCTTTGACTACCGGGCAGCTGCAACTTCGGCGCGGTCGGATGACGGCCTCAGTTCCCGAGGACGCGATCGGCTTCACCGTCTCGACGCCCACGTCGCAGGTTGTAGACCTTGGGACCGAGTTTGAAATTACGGTCAAAGAGACTGGTTCCTCAGATGTGCTCATCAGCAAAGGCGAGATTGAAATCATGCCGGCGGTCGCCAACGACGCAACTCCGCGAAAGTGGCGACTTGTCCCGAACGGATTCCACAAGGCGACTTTTTTTGAACGCATGAATGCAACGGAAACCAGTCCGGTCTGCGTGGCAATTCAAGGGACGAACGGCGAATTTCAGGGATTGATCGCAATCAATGGAGAGGCTGCAGAGTTCGCGTCTGCGGAGGCCTTTGAGGACGTTCGCGAACGTGTGCAGCAGCGGTTTGAAACATCGCAGCAGGAAACTGTGCAGCAATGGACCGAGTTTGTGGAATCGATCCGCAAAAATGTCCGGGGAACCATGCAGTTGAATGGTGCTGAAGTCCAGTTCAGGAATTTTGAAGAGGTCATGAAGCTTCAGCAGCAGATGCTGGAACGCATGCGGATTCCGGGCGGAGCCCCTGTCGATGTGCCTGGGGCAGACTTTAATGGCTCGATAAACATCAATGGAAAAGTCATCTCGTTCAGGACTCGCGAAGAATACGAGTCTGCTCGCCGTACCGCTTTCGGTGCCGCCGCCAATTTTGGTGCCGGTGACTTTTTTGACCGCCGGAAATCACCGCTTGGAAACAACTCAGAACGTCAGCATCCGTGACGATCACCGATCTTACCGGCTGTCCAGCTGCTGCCGCAGCCGAAACAGCTCCTGCAGTGCCTGCATCGGAGTCAGATGATCGACCTGAATGCGTCGCAGTTCGTCCACTAAAGGATCCTCAGGC
>Ga0068876_10001826_pt1 | contig 16213 bp, 23 predicted proteins | sample NOAtaG_6_FD_66442 | JGI IMG/M metagenome (GOLD analysis project Ga0068876, IMG submission 66442) | Freshwater lake microbial communities from Lake Erie, under a cyanobacterial bloom - NOAA_Erie_Diel5S_2200h metaG | ecosystem: Environmental > Aquatic > Freshwater > Lake | place: USA: Ohio, Lake... | reverse complement strand
AAGGTGCGCGATGAGCTGAAGGATTATTTCCCTTATCGAGTTATTCATGTCGACGGTGCAGAAGCTGATGATGTCATCGGTACTCTTGCGCAGACGTACGGCAATACTCACGAGAAGATCCTCATCCTCTCAGGCGATAAGGATTTCGTACAGCTGCAGTCCTACATGAACGTGCAGCAGTTCGATCCAGTACGAAAGAAATTTCGTAAGACAAACGACGTCGATAAGTTCATCAAGGAACACATCATTCGTGGTGATATCGGCGACGGTGTTCCTAACTTCTTGTCAGCAGATGACACGTTCGTTGTCGGTGCAAGGCAGAAGCCTATCAGTCAGAAGAAGCTAGATCAGTGGCTCGAATCAGATCCAAAGGAATTCTGTGACGAGAACATGCTGCGTGGTTATCTTCGCAATCAACAGCTGGTCGATCTGAGCTTCATTCCTTCTGATATCAAGAAGGAAGTGCTCGCGCAGTACGAAGAGCAGGCAGGAAAAGGCCGAGATAAGCTCTTCAACTACTTCATCGACCGCCGTCTTAAACTCCTCGTAGAAAGCATTAATGAGTTTTAATATGCAAAGAACATTAGCGATAGCAGAAATCCTTGATCTTGTCAAGGAAACCAAGGACGTACCGACAAAGGTTTCTCTCCTTCGTCAGTATGATAGTGAAACTCTTCGTTATATCCTTGAACTGGCCTTCCATCCGAATGTAGGATGGTGGTTGCCAGAAGGAAGTCCGCCTTATAAGCCAAGCGACGTGCTTGACACTGAAGGCAGACTTTATAAGGAGGCAAGAACTCTGCCTCTTTATCTCTACGGTAATCGTCCTGATCTGAAGAAGCATCAGCGCGAGAACCTTTTCATCGGTCTTCTCGAATCTCTTCATCCGAAAGACGCCGCTCTTTTGATCGCCGTCAAGGATAAGAAGGTAGAAGGACTTAATATCGCAACAATCAACGAAGCTTTTCCGGGGTTGATTCCAAATGAGCAAAACAGTTAAGCGTTTTAGAAAATACAATGAAGAGTGTGACGAATATCAAAGTAGTACGTATGAACATCGTCAGCATCTGAATGAGAAGAGGCTTCGAGCTGCCCTTCGTTCTAAAGTAAAAAGCAATCTGTTAGATATCATAGAAGATGAAAGTTTTTAATGCCTATATACGAATTTAGACTCAAAGAAACTGGCGAAGTCTTCGAGGAATTTTTTAACTATCAACAAAAGATAGAATTCCTCGAAGACAATCCAGACATCGAAGAGATTATAGGTGCACCTCATCTGATATCAGGAATAGCCGGCGTTACTCATAAGACTGATTCTGGTTTTAATGATCTGCTCAATAGAATCGGTAACGCCAATCCCCACTCTCCACTCGGTCAACAGCACGGCGATAAAGATATCAAGAGTACGAAGATCAGAGAGGCAGTCAACAAAGCTCGCAATAAAAAATAAGGATAGCTAGTGGAACATAGCCAACCGCGTTTAACTAAGAGAGAAAAAAGAATTGCCAGACAGAATGGCGATGCCCAAGAAGGTTTAACATTTAAGACTCAAAACTTTAATTTAAAAAACATCAATCCACTCACAGAGAATCAGCGTATCGCGTTTGATGCTTTCGATGATGGAAAACATTTGATGTTACACGGTATGGCTGGTACTGGCAAAACCTTTCTTGCTCTTTCGAAATCTATTGATGCACTGATGTCAAATAAGGGTGTACAAAATAAGATTTACATTGTAAGATCGGTAGTACCAACACGAGATATGGGTTTTCTTCCTGGCAATCAGAAAGAAAAGATGAAAGTTTATGAGGCACCTTATTACGCCATCTGTACCGAGCTGTTTGATCGGTCTGACGCGTATGAGATCCTGAAGCAGAAGAATGCCATTGAGTTCATCTCGACGTCGTTTATTCGTGGCATTACCATGAATAACTGTTACGTGATTGTAGATGAGGTCAATAACATGACATTCCATGAACTTGACTCTGTGATCACTCGTATTGGTAAAGGTTGTAGAGTATTGTTCTGCGGTGACTTCCGTCAGTCAGACCTTACGAAAGAACAAGAACGCAACGGACTGAAGGACTTTATGAAAGTCATCGGTAAGTTAAATGACTTTGTACATATTGACTTCCTCGAACAGGATATTGTTCGCTCGAAGCTAGTGAAGGAATATATAATTGCTCGACAAAAACTTGGCCTTCAACCGTAAAGGTTTTGAATATGATATGCTCGACTTCGCTGCGCTGCAGCGGATCGACGGACCTACTCGGTTGTATGAGACTCCTGAAGGAAAACGTTACCCATCGGTAACCGCTGTCCTTGGAAAGATGACTGACAAGTCAGCTCTCGATGCCTGGAAGAAAAGAGTAGGTGACGAAGAGGCTGCTCGGGTTTCGGCTCGAGCGGCCACACGTGGTACGAATGTCCATACGATGTGTGAGAACTATGTGCTTGGAAACGAGATCGACATGTCCATGCCTCATAACATGATGATGTTTCGTCAGATCAAGATGATCCTCGATGAGAAGGTAGACATGATCCGAGCTACTGAGTGCACGTTGTTCTCTGATCATCTGAAGATAGCAGGAACATGCGATCTGATAGCAGACTACGACGGTCGTCTGTCTATCATCGACTACAAGACTTCAGCTAAACTGAAGCGCAAGGAATGGATCGAAGGTTACTTCCTTCAAGCCAGCCTCTACTCTTATATGCTGTGGGAGATGACGGGTATCTTAGTGAAGGATATCGTCATCATCATCGGTGTAGACGATTCCCTCGATGCACAGGTTTTCGTTGAACGACCTCAACGATACCTTGAGAAAGCCGCTGATCTGGTTCGATCTTACCATCAGATGTACGGATAAGAAAATGCGACTTCGGTCGCATTTTTTTTGACAATAAACATGTACATTATTTCGAAAACAATGTAAGGTGGAACTATAATCAAGAAGGAAATAAAAATTATGACTCACACTATCACTTTCGATTTCGACTATAACCACAACATCTTCGAAACCCTCGTCCCATACTATTCACACATCACCAACATCATTTACAATACCAACAACACCAATCCCGAAATCACCATCACCTTCACCACTCTCGAAATTCTCAACCAATTCAAACTCGAAAATTATCTCTAATTTTTCAAAATAAACATGTACATTATTTTAAAAACAATGTATCCTGGATATATGATGAAGAAGGAAACAAAAATGGCTGCTCCTAAGACTATCCTGATCGGTGATCGCGTTCGCTACGAATCTGCTGCTGGTACTATCCGCGGCGAAGTAGTCAAGATCACGAAAGACTGGAACGCTGCTGGTAACCTGATCGATTGGATCTATATCGAGTACTACAACGAGAAGTCACCTTCTAACTACTCGATCGTTCGTCTCGCCGATACTGCGCTTGAGATGATGAAGTTTAAGGTCACATTCCGTGACTGCTGCAATTACGACGCTCTTGCCGAGCGTTTTGCTTTTGAACGTATGATGGAGATGTAATTATGACTCGACTTTTTGAATATATCCTTGCACAAGATGATGCTTTTGAATTCATCTATGAAGGCATATCTGGTACTCACGGTGTAGAAACCATGAATATCCTACAGGATATGTACAACGATATTGCTATAGACTATCGTTTGCATCCAGATGATGACTTCGAACGCATCATCGAGATTATGGTCGATCAGATGGAGGTTGTATGACAAAATCTCCTGTGATTGGATACTTTGGTATCGATACCGTAGAACGAGCTATCGCTTCATACTTTTCCAAACATGGTATCACGGAAGACGTCCGTGATTATCTGATGGTCCTTGAAGCCGAAAAGCCCGATGATTTTTTTCAGATGGTATGTGATTTTATTGAAAAATAAGCATGTACATTATTTCGAAAACAATGTAAGGTGGAACTATAATGAAGAAGGAAGCAAACATGAACACGATCACTCAAGTTATCCGCGATATGAAGGCTACTATGACTCCTGCAGAATTCCGCAACGAGATGCTTGCTAGCCTTGCCTTTCTTATCTTTGCTCCTATCGTATTTGCGGGGCTTTGGATTATCACTCCAGCGTAAATTAAACATGTACAAATAAGCCATTCTTTGGTAGAATGGTATTACCAAATTGATAAAGGAAACTATATAATGGCACATATGATTGAATTTCTCGACGGCAAGGCTTCGATGGCATATGCTGGCGAAACTCCATGGCACGGTCTCGGTACGGAAGTTCCTAACGACCTCACTCCTGCTCAGATGCTCAAGGCAGCTGGCCTCGACTGGAAGGTAAATCCAGTTCCTGCTTTCGCCGAAATCGGTGGCAAGCAAGTCGACATCGGTCACTCCGCTCTGGTTCGTGACATCGACAACAAGATTCTCGACGTGATCACTAACGATTGGGTTCCTAATCAGAACGAAGCAGCCTTCGAATTCTTCAATGATTTCGTTGCAGCTGGTGAGATGGAAATGCACACGGCTGGTTCGCTTCGTGACGGTCAGCTTGTTTGGGGCCTCGCGAAGGTCAAGGAAAGCTTCGAGCTTTTCAAGGGTGACACGGTAGAATCCTATCTCCTCTTCACCAATCCGCATAAGTATGGTTGGTCAATCGATGTTCGCTTCACTCCAATTCGCGTTGTTTGCAACAACACTCTGACTCTCTCGCTCAACACTCAGTCGAGCAAGATCGTCAAGGTTAGCCATCGTCGTGAGTTTGACGGTGATCTTGTCAAGGAAACACTCGGCGTTGCCAAGGAAAAGCTGGCTACCTACAAGGAAATGGCTCAGTACCTTGGTTCGAAGCGCTACAGCGACGAGTCGATCGTCGACTACTTTAAGCGTGTTTTTCCTGTTTCTGGTTCGAAGAAGGAAATCAGCAAGAATGCTGGTATCGCTCTCGAAATCATGGACCAACAGCCTGGCGCCGAGTATGGCGAAGGTAGCTGGTGGCAGGCTTTCAACGCCGTTACCTTCATGACTGACCACATGATTGGTCGCAATGCTGATAACCGCCTCACTTCGGCTTGGTACGGTTCGAACAAGAACCTCAAGACTCGTGCCCTTGAAACCGCTGTTGAATTTGCAGACGCAGCTTAAGGAGAAGTAATATGTTTTTGTTATGGTTAATTGTTGCTATTTTGTTCATTGCAGTTGGTTCGTATGTAATCGGCACGCTTGATACAGATATTGATAGTAAGTTTGGTATATTCTGGGCCGTCTTTATTGGATCTCTGGCGTGGCCACTTGTGCTCACCGCCGTAATTATTGCCGGTCCGTTCTTCGGTCTTTTCTGGCTCGGTGATCGTAAGCGTCAGAAGCTCGAGAAGGAAAAATCTACCGATAATAAATAAGTGAATGGTAGAAGAAAATGGTACTTACTTCGTAGGAATGTCTTTCGAAACCGAGGATGACGAAGAGATCGTCTTTCCGGTGATGTTCCATACGAAGAATTACAAAGAAGCACTTACATTAACTCGATGTATTGCCGCCGGTGATCCAAGAAAACGAGTGATGTTTGCTGATATAGATGAGGAGTTCTAATATGAAGAAACTTATTGCATCAGCTCTTGCAGCTAGCATGTTGATTACGTCTCCGGCTTTTGCCGAACATCGCAAGCGAGATCGCGATCATAGCCAGCAAGAACGCCGTAAAAGTGGTTGTGGTTGGCTTTGCGGTGCTATCATTGGTGGTATCGTTGTAGGAGCACTCTCTTCGAAAGAGCGTGAGCCAGAAGAAGATAGAAATCAAGACTATCGCGACAACCGCTACTACCCACCAGATTATAGATATGATAGACGCTACTGCGTCCGTGAACAAATTACCGAATGGCACCGCGGTGAACGCTATGTCTATTGGGAAACTCGCTGTAACTAAGGAATAATATATGAAGAATTTTATCGCGCTAGCACTTATGCTAGTAGCTACTCCAGCAATTGCTCAGAAGACACCTGTCGGAGTAACATATGACACCACTATCGTTCGTGCTATCGATGGTGATACGATCGTCATCACTGCACCATACCTTCCAGCTCCGCTAAAGCCTGAGCTTGGTGTTCGCATCTTTGGTGTTGATACTCCAGAAAAAAGCTTTCGTTCAAAGTGCACTAGCGAAAAAGTTCGCGGAGAACAAGCTACTATCTTTACAAAGGATGTAATCGCTGCTACGAAGAAGCATCAGGTTGTTCTATATGATTGGGACAAGTTCGGTGGCCGTGTACTCGGCGACATTCTTCTTGACGGTATGAGTCTTCGAGATCTGCTTATCAAGAACGGTTTTGCACGTGCATATTTTGGTGATGCTAAGCAGTCTTGGTGCAATTAAGCATGTACAATTAAAGCCCGTTGGGGTATAAATAGAATATCAGTTGATGATAATCAACAGTAAAAGTTTGGAGGACGCGGGGGCAGTACCCGCCACCTCCACCATAAACACTCTTGCTGTAGCTGCACCAGAAATGACGTATGCAGGGGAATGTAAGTCGAGAGTGTTTATGATGGGGGTGAACCAGGATCGACTTCGACGGAATAGGACGATTTAGACTGATTCGGTGGCTGAGCGGCCAAAAAACAATAAATGCTAACGATAACGATAGCTTTGCAGATATCCGCCTAGCGGCATGATCTACACGGGTATGGCTCCACCTTGGAACAGAACGGGCCACTTTACTACCAGTTGAATCGCTGGTGCTACGAGTCGCCTGAAAAACAGCCGGTAGTAGTATAAATAAAATATCACGACGGAGGTTGACATCCTCCATTGACTCTTGCAAAACTTCAAGTCTTAGATGGCTAGAAAGCGGCATCATTCGGATGCCACCGACGAAAACACTAATGATTTTGCATTTCCAGTAAGAGGGAAATGGATGGAAGATACTTCGTTATTCTATTGTGTATCTTCTCATAGCGACAGAAAACTATATGGCTGGGATGCCTGTACAGTAGTCTCTGTTTGCCAAGGTCATTGAGACTAAGAGGATAAACATGAAACTTTTCGAAAACAGAAAAGATTTCCCGTACCTACGCTGGGCCGAAGGCTTTGTGATAGGTGTTATTGCAGTAACAGGTGTGGCTTTGGCTACTCCAACCAAAGAACCTGAAGTACAGATCGTAAAGGTCCCAGTGGTTCAGGTAATCGAAAAAGAAAAGATCGTAAATAAGCCAGTCTATCTGAGCAAATACGACAAAAAACAAATCCAATGCATGGCTGAGAATACATATTTCGAAGCAGGACATGAACCCGTCAAAGGACGGATTGCGGTAAACAATGTTGTATTGAACCGCGCTAAAGATGATCGTTTCCCAAGCACTCCATGTGGAGTTATCAACCAGAGAACTTCGCGCGTATGCCAATTTTCATGGAAGTGTGAGGGTGGAAAAAGAATTCGTGACGGTGTAGCCTTCGCGAAAGCAAGAGAAATTGCTGAACACGTATATCTCGGCAATTATGGTGATGTGACAAAAGGTGCAAAGTTCTACCACGCTGACTATGTAAACCCTTCATGGGGCAGAGTCTTCGCTCGTACGACTAAGATTGGTGCACACATTTTTTATAGAGGATAATATTATGGTGGACGACGTCATTTCAACAAAAGCATTGACTTCTGAAAAATTCATTCGAGAAATTGAACGATTGGTTTCTAATTATAACCTAGATTATATGGATGCCGTCGTCCACTATTGTGAAAAGAATAACATCGAGATCGAAGCTGCTGCAAGTATCATTCGTAGCAACATTCGAATCAAGGCAAAGCTTCAAGATGAAGCAGAAGATCTGAACTTCATGCCAAAGCGGGCTAAGCTTCCTGTATGACTCCATTCGAGAGCTATACCACCTTCCTCGCCCTCAAGAACCATTTCACCACAGACAACTACGACTACATCAAATACAATGGCAAGGTAGGCGCAAAGCCTTCTAGCTTTGATACTCGTAAGGACAAGTATCAGTTCTATAAGTTGTCAAAACATAAAGATCCTCTCAAATACTTGATCTCCAATTTTGTTGATGGAGATCTGAAATGGATAGGCGATCTGTTCAGCGATGACTCAGAGAAAGTGTATAATGAATGGCTGAAGAGACAACAATCTCTTTCCTACATCTTTGAACAAGATGTAAAAAAGCTATGTACAAATTTCAACGATTGTGTTATTGTAAAGAATGGACAACATCCTTATCTGTTGAAACAATATCTGCGTCGAGAGATTTCAATCGAGACGGTGATTATCCTCAATGATATCTTCGGGTTCTTCGGTCATTGGAACAAGAAGATTGAGGATGGAGTCCTATGGCCCAGCATCCACAAGAAGCTGCTGAAGTATAAACCCTTCTTTCATTATGATGCATTTAAATGTAGAAAAATTGTCAAGGATGTCTTTACTTCATGATAAATACAGTTGCAGTTCGCTGCAATCTAAATACTTCGAAACATACCGACATATAGGAGATAACTATGTCATTTGCAGACCTTAAGCGTTCTTCCAGCTCTTCTTTCGAGAAGCTCACCAAAGAACTTGCTAAACAAAACACCACATATTCAGATCCCGACGAGGGAAAGTATTGGAAGCCTACCGTCGATAAGGCTGGTAACGGATACGCCGTGATTCGTTTCCTTCCCGCGCCTGTCAACGAGGACATTCCTTTCCAGCGCATCTGGGACCATGGATTCCAAGGACCAACTGGTCTTTGGTACATCGAGAAGTCGCTTACGACTCTCGGTAAAGACGATCCTGTATCAGAATATAACAGCGTTCTTTGGAACACTGGCCTTGACTCTGATAAGGAAATCGCACGCAAGCAGAAGCGTCGTCTGGCATACCACAGCAACATCTATGTTGTGAAGGATCCAGGCAATCCTGCAAACGAAGGTAAGGTCTTCCTGTACAAGTACGGAAAGAAGATCTTCGACAAGCTTAACGACCTCATGAACCCAGGTTTTGAGGACGAGAAGCCAGTAAATCCTTTCGATCTTTGGAACGGTGCTAATTTCAAGCTCAAAATTCGTAAGGTCGAAGGTTGGCCTAATTACGATAAGTCAGAATTCGACTCTCCCGCACCACTGTTCGATGATGACAGCGAGCTTGAACGTGTCTACACCCAAGAGTATTCGCTTGCGGAACTCGTAGATAAAAAGCAATTCAAGTCTTATGAAGATCTTAAGACTCGTCTTAACACTGTCTTGGCTCTTTCTGCGGAACCAGCCAAGATTCGCGGCGTTGATCGTGATGAAGAGGAGTATAAAGCTCCTGCGCCTACCTTCAAGGCGGCTGCTGCACCGAGTGCAGCTTCTACGGTCGATGAAGACGACGATGATCTTGATTTCTTCAAACGACTTGCCGAAGAAGATTGATAAGGTGGGAAAGGGGGCCGAAAGGTCCCCTTTCTTTTTATGCGTATCTTACCTGTTGAACAGGGACATGATACTCGATTTTTGGAAATCCCATACGAGTTAAGTAGTAATCTACACCTGCCGCATCAGAAGATGTAGGAATATTCTGCACAAAGTCTGTGTTGGTACTCTTACTAATATTCGGCGGATCTTTAATCGCTGGACCAGTATCGATGGCAGGAGTTTTAGCTTCTGCCATTTTTGCGTTCTTACTTACGGCTGCTGTAGCTATTTCGCCTGCAGTATTAGGAGCGGTTTGCATTAATGATTCGGTGATATTACGACCGGCCATTGGACCAAGCCCAGCGCTGATGATATCACCTATCGATTGGATAGCTCCTTTTCCAATATCCCATACGGCAGATGCTGCCGCTCCGAGCGCTCCAGCCCCATCTCCTCCTGGTTCACCCATTCCAGAACCACCGCGTACAGAACTACCTACACCGGGTCCATGAACAGTAACGTGAATATGTCCACCAGTTGATTTCGCTGTAGGATTTGCATACTCATTAAGTATGCTTACTTTAAATTTATTTTTATCAGCCAGTTCTTTAATCTTATTTGATGCAGATCCGGCCTGAGAAGGATCTTTGACCGTTAAGTCAAACGCAATTCCTTTGGTATGCGGACTAACATATTCAGTAATTCCTTGGTGAAACTTATCGTTAAATGCAGTAAATCTAGCAAACATATTTCCAAGACCAGGTTGCACGATCTTTGCAAATTTAATAGTATTCTCTGCTGCAGGACCACCACCCGTATTTTCCGCAAAGTTTTTCATGGTCAAACCATCATAATTTGTACCATTAATTTTTGTGGCATCTGGTGTTTCAGATGACTTTTGTTGTGTAGCATCTCCAGAAGCTGGTGCTGACGATGTAGAAGTCGGAGTTGACGGAGTAGTAGTTTCTCCACTTGGTGATGCAGTCGCGGGAGCTCCAGATGATGGAGAAGTACGTGTCGACGAACTAGGAGATGCACTTTGTTTTGGAGTAGATAAGAAACCAACTGCAGCTCCAGCTATTGCACCTCTTGGTCCAGCAACTGCTGCTCCGACGGCAGCTCCTACTATCGTTCTACCTAAACGAGTAGATCCTGAACTTTGTTGTGTTGGTGTAGCTTCATTCGGCGTTGATGGTGTACTGGCAACAGGAGTTGCATCAGATTTATTAGGTTCGCTTGGTGTTCCTTCAGCTGGAGTTTCTACAGTATTTGGTGTAGAATTCTCAAGATTGTTTTGATTCGATGAAGAAGGAAGCACCTGATTGGTAGATGTTGTAGATGAGGTAGATGATGAACTTGTAAATGCATCTAATCCGTCTGCGATACTTCCAGCCACACCGCTTACAAAATTCCAGACACCTTTTACACCATCAACAAGAGACTTAAACGCTTCTTGAACTGGTTCGAACTGAGCTGCTATTAGACCACCTACGAGTAAAGCGGTAGCCATTGCGGCAGTATTATCTTTACTCGCGTCTTCAGTTTTTACTTCTTGTACCGGTTGTGCATCTTTGGGAGAAGCTTCGATCGCGGTTTCTTTTGTTGCAGCGAGGTTTCGAGCAGCGATCTTCTTTTGATTATCGAGTCTCTGCTTAAGATAGCCATCGATAGTGGCCAACTTCTCTATCATCGAAACGATAGGAGAGTTGATCTTAATGTTGACTGGCATCTTCGCGCCGTCTGGTTTCTTGACAGAAGATTTTGCCGCTTGTCCGATAGTACCCATTGCAGTGGTAATAGCAGGGGCAGCAGAAGCTTTCTCGACTTCTAACTTTTCAAGAACGCCGTTGATAACTTTTTGAAGAGAATCATTGACTGCATCGCGAGTCTTCTTATTGATCCATCTGCTTTGATTAATATCAAAGACATATTCTTCTCCAGCCAACGAGACAGGAGGTTTACTCGAATCGATTCTGACTCTTAGTTTTTTGTATTCTGTAGTCGATTCGGCTGTCAAAGAATTAAGAAGCGTAAACAATGATTCAGGTGCAAGAACCTTTGTTTTCTTATCTACCCAACCGTCTGACGTTTTGATAAACGTTTGTCCGCCTATTGTGACTGGCTCTGCCATTATGCCGCCAATCTATAGTATTGAAGGTAACGATCAACGCCGCCGGTTCCAGGATAGTTAGGATCGATACACTCAAGTTTACTGTCGCTCGAAGCACTTCTTAATGATGCTTGAGCCGGACTCGATGGCATCTTTGTAGAAGAATCTGATTTAGGATTGCCCATATCGATAGCAGATTGAATCTTTGATGATGCTTGAGATATCTCTGCAGCTTTTTTCGATTCGGAAACTACTGGAGCAGCGTTATCTCCACCAGGAGTTGATCCAGGAGTTGAAGCAGAAAGATTTTGAAAAGGAGATGCTCCGCTCAAAGATTCAGTAGTTGATCTGACTGTCATTGGCCCAAGACCAGCACTAATGATTCCACCAATGGATTCAATTAAGCCTTTTCCGAGATCCCATGCTCCTTGAGCGAGATCGCCGGCTAAGCCTGTTTCTCCTTGCGGATTATTTGTTCCATCATATCCAGGTCTTGCAGAGCCTAGCATCTTTGCGTAGTGTGCTCCGTTCCCTCCTGACCAAGTGCCTAGTCCCTCTCTTACAGATTTTCCGCGGTAGTAGCGCGAGTTTCTCCAGTTTTCCATTGCAGCACGAATGCCATTTTCCGGAGTATCATATACTGCGATCTTGACTGAACTATCACCGTTAGCACGTTTAAAGCCTATCTGATGATCTTTTAGTGGACCAGTACCATACAGAATTCCTCCGGGATTATTTGTCACGCCGCGAGGATCTTCGATACGACCTTGAGCTTCTACAAGTTGTCTCAACTCTGCATCAGTAAGTTGCTCTGGATTTTTATCAAGAATAGAATCTATCGATCCTTTTGCAGCCGGTGGTAATGCAGTTGCATCAGATGCTGGCTTCGAAGATGCAGGTGATGCATCTCCAGAAGAAGGACTGAGTGATGATGGTGTGGTAGAAGAAGATGGTTTTGCTGCATTAGCTGCTTCGGCATCGCCGCGGGCTTCTTCTTCGTCTTGGAAATCCCACCATGCATCGAGAAGATCGTACACCGTCCAAATTGCAAGGCCGACATTTACAAGAGTCCAAAGAATTCCTGGAATTGCTCCTACTACAGTTGCTGTTGCTGCAACTCCGGCAAAAACTCTTGCGAGTAGTTTGATAACTTTAGCTAGCCATGTTTTACCAAATCTTTTCGAAAGATATGATACAAATCTTTGTCCTTTTGGGCCCGATAACCATCCTCCACCTGCCTTTGCGGCTTCTCGACTTACTACTCTTCCTGTTTTAGGATCTCTGAATCCAGAACCTTTCAGAGTAGGATCTGCTCGTGGAGCCGCGCGTTGAGCCGCGGCTTTTGTCATTCTACCACGAACATCTTTATATGTCTTAACTCCTCGATATGCTCCGTAACCTGCAACCACTCCGCCCATGGCATAGTCGAAACCAGTATTTGGTTCTCTTGCAGCAGTAGCATCAGTAGGAGTTCCACCGAGTCCTAGTGCACTCAGAAGTGTATCACCAATGCTCGAGCCTGTAAGACGCTGCGACATCCAATCGGCAATCATACCGAAGACTGCTCCACGCATACCTCCAACAAGATATCCTATAAAGCTTCCAGCACCGGTTACAGCAGATGCAAGATCTGATAACCACGCATACTTCTCAGTGAATGCACTCCAACTTGTTTTAAGACGAGCAAGTTCAGTATCGTCCATGCCAGCAAGACCGAGAGCGCCGAGCGCTGCTAATCCGGTTGCTCCGAGAATCACCTTTGTGATATCACCTGCACGACTCTTCATCGTGCTATCTTCACCAGTCTTTAGTAGACCGCCAAACTTATCCGATAGTTTAGTGAATACACCTGTTTTCTTATCTTCGATAGAAGTTTCGCGTTCTGCCTGAACTTGTTGATTGAATGCTTGACTCTCAAACTTGATTTGATCTTGAAGAGTCTTATCGATAGATGAGAGATAGTTGACTGCTACTACTAACAGCTTTTCTGTAGGCATGTTGGCGTTGACAGCGGGCTTAGCAGATTTCTTTGGAGTAGGTAGTGTACCTGATCCGGTCACTTTCTTCTTTGCCGCTTCACCAGCAATGCCGACATTATTAACGACTACCTTCGGAGCTGGAGTTACTGCTCCACCAACTGCAGAACCGATTCCTTGAGCGATACCTCCAACTGCAGATCCTGCACCTTGAGCAATTCCACCGACAGCAGAACCGATTCCTTTTACAGCACCACCTAGCGCGTTGCCAAATAGGCCACCTCCTAAGAATACTGCTCGTCCAAGAAATGCTGGAAGCATTATTTTCTACTCTCTATTTCTCGTTTCTGATCTTCAAGATGACTCATCAACATGTCAACATATATGTCTCTCTCGTACGGTATCAAACTCTCGATCTCAGTAATCGAATACTTATGATGTTGAGCTAAAGCAAAAATCATACTATAGTAGTTAGCTAAAGAAGTATGACTTAGCGCCACATAAAAAAATCTTTGAGATTATTTAACTCGATACTCCTGTCGTTCCCTTCAGCATTCGTGTATTCGATCTTATGATACAACTTAGGCATCTTTTCAAAGAACTCACGGATCTTTTCGAACGAAGTAACTGGCAACTGATCAAGGAACTCTTCCAACTCTGCACTCGAATAGTCAGAAGCTGGAAAGATCTCTTCAAGCGTCATAATAGTATCGATACAATTTACGATAAAGAACGTCATAAGATCGACTTCGTTATCAAACTGTTGAATTCTATCAGTGATACTGGCGCTCGGATATTTCATGATCATCGAGATGCCATCGGCTACTTCGATAGTAGCGTCGATATCTGTTGGTATCTCAACTTCAATCGTATCAAGATCCAGTTCAAAGTTATAGATCTTGCCGTCTTCGTTATCGCGATATGATAGCTTAACGATGTTGTTTACTGAACGGGCTCTTAGTTTCAAGAACAGATACTCGAGATCAAACGTAGTAAGATCGTCGACGTTAAAGTCTTCGTCTTGAACACATAAACGAAGGATTTGCTTGATAGCACGAATCACTTCAGTATCTTCGCCACCTTGTTGAGAGATCAATAATAGTTTCTCTTCCTTTACGAGGAAGGGACGAAACATTATCTTCTTTCCATTGGATGGCACGATCACGTCAAATAGAGGTTGATCAATCTTTGGCAAAGGCATTATATTCTCCTAAATTATGCAATTATATTTTCTTGCCCGAAGGCATCTCTTATTGTAGCAGTTGGTACGTCGGGTGTAGTGGCAGTAATTGGACCCGTATCTCCTGGAACTCCAAACGATCTTGGAACTCCGTTATTTCCTTCTCCTATTACCAATGGTTGATTTGCTAAATCTGCTGGAATAGAAGCTACGATAGAAGCTGCATCAACTAGTGGTTGATCTCCCATTGTTGTCACTGCAATGGGTGCAGTATTTAGCATTTCAGCCCATGAAACTGCAGTTTCATTGTCAAAGTTGCTTTGTTTCGATCGAATTCGAAGATCGGTAAACGAGAACGTAACGTTCAGTTTCATTAACGAGTTTTCTTCAGACCATGAAAGGTTCATACTCTGTATTCCAGTTGGGAATACATCATAGATGTTGTACTCGAGTACAGTATTTTGTGCACGATCATAAACAAACACATTTACTGAAGGGCATGCATACGTATCTTTATAAGCAACTTCATAAGGTCTTTTATTATCTCCGATTACATTATTCATATTTGCGCCACCGAATGAATCGCGATTTACTATGAGGTTCATCCATGATTCGAAGAAATCAATTATCGATGCTTCCTTATCTACAATAAACTGCAAAGTAAAGTCACCTACGTTGACACCATAAGCAACGTTTTCTACTGGACCAAATCCATATCTTCTAACGTTTTGTTCTTGTAGTAGATTGATCGTAGGAAGAATAGCATTGTCACATCTCATTGTCAAATCAGGAAAAATCTCATTGCGAATAGCTTTCAATGGAACCCAGTCCATTGGAGAGAATACTACCAAGAAGCTATGAGTGCTTAATACACCGTCGTTATTAACTACTTTCGACCTAAAACTATTAATATCAAATCTGCCGGCCGAATATCGATTATTACCGAATGATCGATCTTCTGTAATATCTAGGTTTTTGAACGGATTGTTCTTATCAAAATCTGTGGCAGCGCGGAAGTTTGGATTCTTCAGGTCATTGGATTCAGTTGCAGTTGATGTACCCTGTTTTCCTGAACCAGCTTTACCTGTTGCGCCTTGCTTTCCCTGCGGATTATCACGAGCCGCAAGTCTGTCAAATACTTCTTGATAAGCGCGTTCCGATGATCCTACTTTGGCTCTTCCTCCAGCATTTCCGCCTTTTACTTGACTCGACTGAACAAATGCACTGATAGGTTTTCCAGATATAGACTCAACTAGTGGACTAAAAAAAGTTAAAGCTCTCCCGGCGACGGTATTTTGTTTGGTTCTTCCTTCAGCTTTGTTTGACATTACTTAGTAACTCCTAGCATTCTTTTCGTGTCCATCCATACTTGATTCTTCTTTGCTTTGACAAAGCGTTCTGTTGGTAGGAATAAGGCGATATCCCATTCCGAAGGGTAAACGTACATAAACTTTGATTGCACATGCGAAGCCAAATAATGCTTAATGCATGGAGCATACCATTTTAGCTTTGCCGCCTGAGTCATTAACTCGTAACTTAGTTTAAGCTTTGTAGATTCATCGTATCGTGTATTGTTTGCAAAGTCATATAACCCATCCATCAACTTCGC
>Ga0068876_10001825_pt1 | contig 16219 bp, 14 predicted proteins | sample NOAtaG_6_FD_66442 | JGI IMG/M metagenome (GOLD analysis project Ga0068876, IMG submission 66442) | Freshwater lake microbial communities from Lake Erie, under a cyanobacterial bloom - NOAA_Erie_Diel5S_2200h metaG | ecosystem: Environmental > Aquatic > Freshwater > Lake | place: USA: Ohio, Lake... | reverse complement strand
TCAAAAAAGAAATAAATAAATTTTTCATAGTGGTAAAAGGGGGTTCAAATTAATGAGGTCTACTCGTGAGAGGGTTAAATTAAACGGAGGATTCTTCGAAATATAATAGCACGTGATCCTTTATGAAGTTCTCTTGTTCGATCATGTTTAATGTGGGCAAGGCTTTGAGCTGTCGAAAATGCGGCCAGCCGTCTTCATCTACCCGCTCCAATTCGTAATAACCGCTCCTGGACAGCAAGCTGCACACGGCCACGTGCATCAGGTCTTGTTTTTGTTCTTTGGTAAACTTTTCTTTGATATCCCCAAATTCTTGCACCCCGATCAGAAATAAAACAGTCTCCAGGTCGGGCTTCTTGCCAAACCGCTCTACCAACTTGGCCTCCAAATTCCACCAGCGCTGCTGCAGGTCGTCTTGTGCTAACATAGAGACAAAGATAAAGCCTCGCGCGTGCTTGGACAGACAAAAGGAGTCTTGAAAAGTTGGCCTGGCGTCTGAGGCTTGCTATGTCTTGTTCTTGCCTAGCCGAAGCGGGTAGGTTATATTTGCCACAAATTGGAACGATGCTCACGTTACAGCAATTAAGGCAAGATCCCGCACAAGTAAAGGCCAGACTGGCCAAAAAACATTTTGCCCGCATCGAGCTGGTCGACACTATAATTACACTAGATGACCAGCGCAAGAAATTGCAGTTGGATGGCGACAACCTCCAAGCTAAGATCAATACGCTTTCTAAAGAGATCGGAATGTTGATGGCAAAGGGGCAACGCGAAGAGGCTGAGGCTCGCAAACAAGAAGTGGCTTCGCTAAAAGCCTCGTTACAGCCGCTGGCCGAACAACTGAGCGCTGCCGAGACACAATTGCACAACGAATTGGTGTTACTGCCTAATCTCCCGAGTGAAAAAGTTCCTGAAGGACGCACGCCAAACGACAATGAGGTGGTACGAGAAGCAGGAGAAATACCGGTCTTGGCCCAGGGTGCACAGGCCCACTGGGACCTGATTCGCACCTACGACCTGGTCGATTTTGAGGCCGGTGCCAAAATAACCGGAAGTGGGTTTCCTCTTTACAAAGGGAGGGGTGCCAAATTACAGCGCGCTTTGATTCAGTATTTTTTAGATGAGAATACGGCGGCTGGCTATACCGAGTACCTGCCCCCTCTGATGGTGAATGAAGCCTCTGCCTATGGAACAGGGCAGCTGCCTGATAAAGAAGGGCAGATGTATCATATGCCGCTCGATAATCTTTACCTGATCCCTACCTCGGAAGTGCCGGTCACTAATATTTATCGTGATCAATTGTTGACGCTAGCCGACCTACCGGTAAAGATGACGGCTTTTTCTCCCTGTTTTAGAAGAGAGGCCGGCAGTTTTGGGTCCGATGTGCGAGGGCTCAACCGCGTGCATCAATTCGACAAGGTAGAGATCGTATCGATCGTGCCTCCTGAAAGAAGTTATGAGGTGTTGGACGAGATGGTAGCCCACGTAGAGAAGTTGCTACAATCACTGGGCTTGCCCTATCGCATCTTGCGTCTTTGCGGAGGTGATATGAGTTTTGCCTCTGCCCTAACGTACGATTTTGAAGTATACAGTGCTGCGCAACAAAAATGGCTGGAGGTGAGCTCGGTCAGCAATTTTGAATCGTTTCAGGCCAACCGGCTCAAGCTTCGCTACAAAGACGAAAAGGGGAAATCACAGTTGCTTCATACTCTCAACGGAAGTTCGCTGGCCTTACCCCGCATTGTAGCGGCCTTACTCGAGAACAATCAAACGGCGGAAGGAATTGAATTGCCTGCGGTTCTTCATGCGTACATGGGAATCAATCGCATTACGCGCCCATAGTGGCCTGCGATCGTTGCCAGTCTTTTATCTTCTTGTTCATAACGCCAAACCATATTGGTGGCAGCAACGCCAATAGCATCATGCCCGGATAGCCCGTAGGCATTTGAGGTGCCTCATCGTGATGGCGTAGTACCTGGTACTTTCGGCTGGCCAGATAGTGATGATCGGAGTGACGGCTTAACTCGAATAACATCAGCCGGCCTACCACATGATCGCTATTCCAGCTATGGTGGGGCATGGCTCTTTCGTATTGTCCGGACGCTCCCAGCTTTCGCTGCAATCCATAATGTTCTATGTAGTTGACGGTCTCCAGCATCAGGATGCCCATCAAGGCAGCACCCCCAAAGGCCAACAAGGCAGCCATGCCAAAATACCAGCCGATCAAGCCGGCAAAAGCCAGTTGTAAAAATTGAAACTGGATCATTTCATTATGCAGGGAGAAGGCTGTTCCTTTCTTTTTGCGACAGTCTTCGTTGGCAATATGCCAGGCACTTACATAACTCATGACGATGGTTCGAAAATAGAACGTATACACCGGCTCGCCGTAACGGGCACTGCTGGGATCGTCGGGGGTAGCCACGCGTTTGTGATGACCTTTATTATGCTCCGTAAAAAAGTGCATGTAGAGCGAGGTTAGCAATAAGGCCTTGGCCAGCGTTTGCTCCAAGCGGTTAACTCGGTGTCCGAGCTCGTGCGCTACGTTGATACCAAAGATGCCGCACAACAGTCCCATTGCAAAGATGCGTCCCAGGCGGTCCGACAGCGTGAGTGAATCGGTAGCTACGCCCTCTAAAAAAACATAGAGCAAGAAATACTGAATGAAAACTGTTGCGTACAATAGCCAATCGTAACGACGATCCTGGCGAGCCAGCTCTTCTTCGGCAGCACTCATGTTTTTGGCATCGGGCTTTATAAAAAGCTCGGAGAGGGGTACCAATATCCAAGCCCAGCACATGGGCATCCACACGATCCATCCTTGTCCGGTAAAGGCCATATAGGCCCCGACAAAAAAGATGAATGGCGATAAGTACTTAAAGACCTTCATATGATATTGAACACTTAAAACGCAACAATAAATCTACGAAGAAGATTTGGCGGTGGCAATACGGTAAAGTACAAATCCCATCAGGGCAAAGCATCCTACACCGAGCCACTTATATCCCTCATCTCCCAACAGTTCTACAATACCATGCTCCGCATTGACCATCCCTAATTTTGTATTGACGCTATCGATCGAAGAAAGGATAGCTACCAATACACCGGCCAGCGCACCTCCTGCCACAAGTCCGGTGGCAAACAGGTTTCCTTTGCCCAGATCTTCTTCTTCGGCGGTAAGCACGATATTCTTTTTCTTTTGTCTCCATTCTACCAGACCTCTGATGGCTCCTCCAATAAAGATGGGCAGCGTGGTGGAGAGCGGCAGGTAAATACCAATGGCAAAGCTGAGGGCCTTGATACCACAGAGCTCCATTACGATCGCAATAAAGACACCGACCAGTACGAACTGCCAATCGAGATTGAACGAAAGAATTCCTTTCACCAGCGTGGCCATCAGTGTTCCCTGCGGGGCCGGGTATTTATCGGTACCAATGGCATGTTGAATACCTTGCGCGGCCATCTCTGCCGTGGGTTGATCGAGTATTTTGATAGTGGCGCCGATCGCTATCGAAGACACAATAGCTCCTACAAAAAGAGCGAGTTGCTGGTAGCGTGGCGTGGCGCCAACAATATATCCGGTCTTAAGATCTTGCGACGTGGCCCCTGCATTGGCTGCTGCAATGCAGATCATACCTCCCACTACGAGCGCCATGGGTTCATATATATAGCCTGTCCACTTTACCGCAATAAAGATCAGACAAGTGCCCATGAGCGTGGCAATGGTCATTCCCGAAATAGGATTGTTCGAAGAACCGATCAGCCCCACAATGCGAGAGGAGACGGTCACAAAGAAAGCGCCAAAGATGATCACCAATATGCCAAGCAACAGCTTACTTCCGATACTGCTTCCGGGAATAAGGGTGCTGGGCAGTAGCGCGATCACCGCGATCAAAAGTAAACTGCCTATGCCCACTACTTTTAACGAGAGGTCTTGTTCGGTACGAAGTACGGTCGTTGCTTCGCTGCGGGCGCCCGATTTTTGGAGCGATCCGATACTTCCTTTAAAAGATGAAACGATGGTAGGAATGGTCTTGATCAGGGTAATAAATCCACCGGCCGCCACAGCGCCGGCTCCGATCTGCCTAATGTAGGCTCTGTAAATAGCGATTGACCAATCGGAGAATCCTTGTGTGGCCGGATCCCATCCGCCAGGGCCACCAGCGGTCTCTACGTTGCTGAGATAGCCCAGTTTTACCAATTGTGCGGCAATTACTATGCCATGGTCACTTAGCAAACTAGCCAATAAGGGGGTAAATACAAACCAGCTGAGCACGCCACCGGCAACCAGCACTCCTGCGATCTTGGGGCCAATAATATAGCCTACTCCTAAATACTCCGGCGTAATCTCACCGCTCACTTTAGCAGAGGGAAAGAACTTCTGCGTTTGTTTGGTCATGAAAGAAGGGGTCTCTGCAATTACATGCGCGATCTTTTGCAACAGGGCATAGCCAAACGAAAACCCCAGTCCTAAAAAAGCGGTCTTGGCAAAATCGCCTCCTTTCTCTCCGGCCTTTAGCACCGAGGCGCAGGCCGTTCCTTCTGGATACGGAAGCGTCTTATGTTCTTGCACGATGAGCGAACGTCGTAAGGGTATCATCATCAAGGTACCCAATACGCCACCGAAGATGGCGAGGATCAAAATGGTAAAGTAGTTGAAGAAATTAGCGCTGCCCGCTTCGCTCAAGAATAAGAAACCCGGCAAGGTAAATACCACACCGGCAGCGATACTCTCTCCGGCCGATCCGGTGGTTTGAATGATGTTGTTCTCCAAGATAGTGGTACGCAACAATTTTCTGCCCAGTGTTATGGCTAGTACCGCAATGGGGATCGAAGCCGATACGGTAAGACCGGCCTTAAGGGCCAGGTAGACGGTAGAAGCGCCGAAGATGATACCAAAAGCGGCTCCTGTCAAAATGGATTTGAGGGTAAACTCGGCCATCTTGGTCTCGGGAGAAACAAAGGGCTTAAATTGTTGATCGCTCATAAAAAGTGGTTGGGGTTAATCGTTCATCATTTTTTGAAGCAGTCTTGTCAGCACCAGCAGCAGGGCTGCGGCAATACCCGACATCACTACGAAAAGTATAAAGAAATCGTACATGTTATTCATCTGGTAACCCAAAAACTGGGTAGTTTTTCCGTCGGGATACAGAGCGCTGAGTACACCGGCCAGCTTGTTGGCGGCCGCATTGGCCAAAAACCAGACTGCCATTAGCAACGAAGCGAATTTAATAGGGGCCAATTTATTGACGAGGGATAGTCCGATGGGCGACAAGCAGAGTTCGCCCCAAGTATGCAGCGCGTACATCCCCAGCAGCCAGATCATACTTACTTTGGTACTGGCCTGCACATCTTTTACTCCAAAGGCGATCCACAAATAGCCCAGGGAGAGTAAAAGAAGACCTAACGCCATCTTGGTAGGAGAGGAGGGCTCTCTTTTTCCCATCTTGATCCAAAGCCAGGCAAAGACGGGCGCAAAGAGTACTACATATATGGAGTTGAGCGAAGCAAAGAAGCTGGCAGGCACGGTAAAAAAGCCAAGGTCACGTTGGGTTTGTTCCTCTGCAAAAAAAGTAAGTGAGGCACCGGCTTGCTCAAAGGCGCTCCAGAAAAAGACCACAAAGAAAGACACGCAAAAAATAACGGCCACCCGCTGTTTCTCTATTTTGGCAAGGGCTTTATCGGAGAAAATGATGAACCCGATCAGCACCGGAGCGGCGATCAATACATAGGCCAGATAATCTACTACACTGGTATCAATATACAGGGCGGCGATCATAATAACAGAGATCAAGGCCAATAGCGCTACCACGTTAAAGGGGCGTGTCCAGGCGGCCGGCGCATGCGCCGGCGTAAGGCCCAGCACGTTCTTATCGGGGTCTAATACATATTTTTTATGATAAATAAGTTGAACGACCACGCTGATCAACATGGCGATACCCCCGGCCAAGAAGGCCCACTTAAAGTCTTCGGGGTTTCCGGTGTCGCCCACCAGCCCGCAGATGATGGGGCCGATGGCGCCTCCTACGTTGATACCCATATAGAATATGGTGTACGCAGAGTCGATCCTGCGATCTCCCTTGGGGTAGAGTTGTCCGACCATGGCCGATATATTGGGCTTAAAGAAGCCATTACCCGTAATCATCAACCCCAGTCCTGTAAAAAATAAGATAGTAGAAAGATCGGCATACGATTGATAGAGCGAGGCACAGAAAAAAAGTACGAATTCGCCCAGCGCCATCAGAAGTCCTCCAACAATGATAGAGCGCTGATTTCCCCAGTAGCGATCGGCAATGTATCCGCCCAGTAAGGGGGTCAGGTAGACCAGCCCGGTATAGCTTCCATAGATGTTAGAGGCAAAGACCTTATCGAACATCAGGGCTTTGGTCAAAAACAAGACCAATATGGCGCGCATGCCATAGTAGTTGAACCGTTCCCACATTTCGGTGGCAAACAAGACGGCCAGTCCTTTGGGATGACTGGTTTGGGTCGAAGTCGTAGACATAAGGGTCAGTTGATTTAAGTGTTTGAAAATAAAGATTATTATCTTATCCCCAATTAGCCATAGGCTATTTACTTTCGCAACTAACTTTTCTACTGTTCCGTATGCGCATACTTCTATTGGGATCCGGTGGCCGTGAACATGCCCTGGCCTGGAAAATTTCTCAAAGTCCGCTTTGCACCCAACTTTTTATAGCGCCCGGTAATGCAGGAACGCTCGCATTAGGCACCAATTGTGCCATAGCCGTTACAGATTTTGCGGCCATCGCGGCCCTTTGTATCGCTGAACATATTGAAATGGTGGTGGTGGGTCCCGAGGAGCCCCTGGTAAAAGGCATCCGCGAATTTTTGACCAGCCACAAGGGGCTCGAATCGATCAAGATAATAGGACCCGGAAAAGAGGGAGCCCAGCTCGAAGGAAGCAAGGCTTTTGCCAAATCTTTTATGGAGAGGCACGACATCCCCACTGCCCGTTACAAGGAGTTTTCGGCCGGTAATTACGAAGAGGGCGTAGCCTATTTAAAAGAGCATCCCCTGCCGATTGTCCTAAAGGCAGATGGATTGGCGGCCGGAAAAGGAGTGTTGATCTGTGAGACCACCCAAGAGGCCTTGGAGGGTTTTGAAGCCATGATACAGGACGCTCGTTTTGGCGAGGCGGGTAAAAAAGTCGTGGTCGAGCAGTTTTTAAACGGAATCGAGATCTCGGTCTTTGTGCTTACCGATGGAGTAAACTATACATTACTGCCTGAGGCCAAGGATTATAAAAGGATCGGCGAAGGCGACAAAGGCCCTAATACAGGGGGCATGGGGGCCGTAAGCCCTGTTCCTTTTGTGGATACAGTGCTGTGGGATAAGATCGAGCAGCGGGTGGTGGTTCCGACCATCAACGGTTTACGGAAAGACGGCATCCCTTATTGCGGTTTTATTTTTGTTGGATTCATGATCGTAGCGGGAGACCCCTACGTGATCGAATACAATTGCCGTATGGGCGATCCCGAGACCGAAGTAGTGATTCCGCGACTGGCTACCGATCTGGTCGCTTTGCTCGATGCGGCGGCAACAGGTCGTCTGCAAAACAGGAGCGTACCGGTCGATCCTCGCACGGCCTGCACGGTTGTGGCAGTCAGTGGAGGTTATCCCGACGGGTATGCTAAGGGATATCCTATTTCCGGATTGGACCAGCCGCACGAATCGCTGGTCTTTCATATGGGTACAGCGGTCCAAGAGGGGAAGGTGGTAACCAGTGGTGGCCGGGTGCTGGCCGTAACCTCGTTTGCCAATTCGGTGGCCGAAGCGGCGGCCCAGTCGCAGCAGGTGCAACAGCGAATCCTCTACAAAGACAAGTACTGTCGCACTGATATCGGGTACGAATTTTGCTAGGTAAAACGGCTTTGAGAAGTTAATATTTTACTCCACCTTTGCTCGTATACAAAAGTGATTTAGGAAATGGGAATTTTCAACTGGTTTACACAAGAGATCGCTATCGATTTGGGCACGGCCAACACGCTCATCATTCATAATGATGAAGTGGTGGTCAATGAGCCCAGCATCGTTGCCCTCAATCGAAATAATCCAAAAGAAGTATTGGCGGTTGGTAAAAAGGCATTGATGATGCACGAAAAAACGCACGAGAGCATTCGCACTGTGCGCCCGTTGCGCGATGGCGTGATCGCCGATTTTAATGCGGCCGAGTTGATGATTCGCGAACTGATCAAGCTGGTGTATCCCAAGAAGCCATTGTTACCACCCAGTTGGCGGATGATGATCTGCATCCCTTCTTCGATCACTGAAGTAGAAAAAAGAGCGGTTCGTGATAGCGCTGAGCAAGCCGGTGCAAAAGAAGTATACCTGATACATGAACCTATGGCAGCTGCCTTAGGTATCGGCATCGACGTAGAGGAGCCTGTCGGTAATATGATCATCGACATTGGTGGAGGTACCACCGGTATTACGGTGATCGCACTGGCCGGTATCGTTTGCGATCAATCGATTCGTATTGCCGGTGATGAGTTTACCGCTGATATCATGGAGGCCCTTCGTCGCTACCACTCTTTATTGATCGGAGAGCGTACGGCTGAGCAGATCAAGATTCAGGTGGGTGCGGCCATGAAGGACATCGATAATCCTCCCGATGATTTTGCTGTGAACGGACGCGACCTTGTAACCGGTATTCCCAAACAGATCATGGTCAGTTATCAAGAGATCGCCGAGGCGCTCGATAAGAGTGTGTTTAAGATCGAGGAAGCTATTTTAAAGGCGCTGGAGCAAACGCCTCCCGAGTTGGCTGCCGATATCTATCGCCGAGGGTTGTATATTACCGGTGGTGGGGCTTTGCTGCGCGGACTCGATAAAAGATTAAGTGCAAAGATCAAATTGCCCGTACACATTGCTGATGATCCACTCAAGAGCGTGGTGCGCGGCACGGGTATCGCACTTAAGAACTACGACCGTTACCCCTTTGTGATGAGATAAATTTGCGGCTTTTAAACTGGTACATCGTTGCGTAACGTCATTTTATTTATTCGTCGCTATTTTACCTTCTTTACCTTTTTATTCTTACAGGTTCTGTCGCTTTGGTTCTTGTACAGCTTCAATAAATTTCACCAGGCGCAGTTCCTGCAAACCGCCAATGAGCTTACCGGAAAGGTGAACGGGCGTTATAAGAAAGTAGAGAACTTCTTTGCCCTGGGCGATGAGAATCGCAGGGTTCACACACTCAACGACTCGTTATACAACCTGCTTTCGCGTCAGTACATCGAGACAGATACGACCCGTCGACTGGTTCGCGACACCGTGCCTTCGGATACGCTCAATAAATACCGTCGTTATTATTTTCGGCCGGCTGCGGTCATCTATAATGCGACCAGTGGCGAGAAAAATTATATTCAACTCGATCGAGGCGCCGCGCATGGTATTACCGAAAATATGGCGGTGTTGAATTCCGATGGTGCGGCGGTGGGCGTAGTGGTCAACGTAAGTCCTCACTTTGCCCAGGTCATGAGTTTGCTGCATGTGCGGCAAAAAGTGAATGTGGCGTTGAAGAAAACTGGTGATTTTGGAACATTGGAATGGGATGGGGTCGACCCTGGGTTATTACTGTTGAAGGGCTTGCCTAAGAGTGTGTCGGTTAAAGTAGGAGACTCCGTAGTAACCAGCCGGTACTCCTTTAACTTTCCCCCTGGCTATCCGGTGGGTACCGTGGCAGAGATCGTTAGCGATCCGGGTACCAATTTCTTTTTATTGAAAGTAAAGCCTGCCGCTCGTTTTTATAATCTGCAATATGTGTTTGTGGTCGAGAACCTGCAGTACAGTGAGCAAGCACAGCTAGACGAACAAACTCGTAAGCGTATTGAAGATCCCAAACGTAATCCCCGATGAGCGAACTTATACGAAATAGCATTCGGTTTATCCTCTTTCTGTTGTTCGAGGTCTATGTATTGAATCGGGTTCCCCATTTACACCGGTTTATTTCTCCCTCGCTTTATTTCTTGTTCATTCTTTGGTTACCCTTTGTGGTTTCGCCGCGTTGGTTGTTGCTGATCGCTTTCGTTACCGGACTAACGCTCGATTATTTTACACAGTCACCCGGATTGCACGCGTCTGCCTGTGTATTGATAGCATTTGTCCGTCCTTTTTTGATTACCGTTTTGATGCCACGCGATAATTCAGATTTCAATTACCGAGAACCTTCACCGCAATCGTTGCTCTGGGCCCCCTATTTTATTTACGTGTTGATCTTGACGCTGCTGCATCACGGCTGGCTCGTACTGCTGGAATGGATGAGCTTTGGCAGCTTTGGTGATTTTTTGATAAAGCTGATCGCTTCGACAGCTATTTCCTTACTGCTCATTATAACGGTGGAGTTGTTATTTCCGCGTAACATGCGTTACCGAACCAATGTGGGTGGATAAATATTTCGTTAATGGCAGCGTATAACCAGTCTCGGAGCAATATTATTCGATTAGCGGTCATCATCTCTTTTTCGGTGATCGTGTTGCAGTTGGTCTATTTGCAACTGGTCGATCGCCGCTATAAGCAGCTAGCCATGGACAATGCGGTCTATGCAAAGGTGATCTATCCCGAGCGTGGTATCATCTACGATAGAAAGGGAAGGGCGATTCTCAATAACACCATCATTTACGACCTAATGGTTACGCCTGCCGAAGTAAAAGGGATCGATACGCTCGATTTTTGCCGGTTGATGAATATCGATACGGCTGACTTTAAAAAACGGATCGTTGAAGCCATTGTCAAGAACACAAGAGTAAGGCCCTCGGTATTTAAGCCGATGCTCTCGCAAGAGCTACAGGCTCGTTTCGAGGAGAATAGCTGGAAGTTTCCGGGATTTAACCTTGTGGAGCGTCCCTTACGGATCTATCCGTTTAATGCAGCCGCTCATATTCTGGGGTATGTGCGTGAGGCCGACAAGCGCGATATTGAGCGCTCACAGAATTTTTATCGCCAAGGTGATTACATTGGCAAGACCGGGCTAGAGGCTTTTTATGAATCTGTCCTTATGGGTCAACGAGGGGTGCAGTACATGATCAAGGACAATAAGAATCGCATCGTGGGCCCTTATGAGAAGGGTGAATATGATACGGCGGCCATTGCCGGTCGAAGTTTATATACGCATATTGATATTGAGTTGCAGCAGCTGGCTGAAAAGTTAATGAGCAATAAGGTGGGAGGATTGGTCGCCATCGATCCGCGTACAGGTGGTATCTTATCGATGGTGTCAGGACCCAACTATAATCCCAACGATCTGTCGGGTTCGGAGGGAAGCAAGAATTTTAGCCGCATGCAGCTCGATGTCTCAGGTCCAATGCTCAACCGCGCCATAGCCGGTAAATACGAGCCGGGCTCTACGTATAAGCCGCTGGGTGCTCTGATCGCTCTTAATGAAAAAGTAATTTCACCTGCGTATGGCTATCCTTGCGGCGGACGCTATACATTATGCGGTCATGGAAAGCCCGAGTGTACGCATGCCGGTGGTGGCCACGCTGCAAACGTGCGACTAGCCATTGCTAATTCATGCAACGCTTATTTTGCGCATATCTATCGTCTTACCGTAGATAATCCAAAGTACAGCAATGTATATGATGGATACCTGCATTGGAAACAATACATGAATGCCTTTGGATTAGGGGTGCGCCTGGGAGTAGATCTTCCGAGCGAAAGTGCCGGTGGTATTGCCGATACATCCATCTACAATCGCGAGAATGCCGGACGTTGGACCTCTTGTACCAACCTGACGCTGGGTATCGGACAAGACAAAATGCAGACCACGCCACTTCAGATGGCCAACGCCATGTGTATTATCGCTAACAAAGGCTATTATTACACGCCTCATTTTGTGGAGCGACTTGAAAATGAGCAAGAGCAAGACACCGCTTATATAAATCGCTACAAGATCCGTCATGATGTACTTACCTACATACCTGCCGCTGCCTTTAATGATGTCATAGAGGGAATGAGCGATGTGGTCAAGGTCGGTACGGCGCGAGGCGCACAGATAGAGGGCATAGAAGTTTGTGCCAAGACCGGTACGGCCGAGAACTATACCGTACTCGATGGTCGCCGCATTAAGTTACCAGACAACTCGATGTTCGTTTGTTTTGCTCCTAAAGAAAATCCTAAGATCGCTATAGCCGTATTTGTGCAAAATGCCGGATTTGGGGCTACCTGGGCAGCTCCCATTGCGCGGATGATGATGGAGAAGTATCTGAACGATTCGTTATCTACTCGCAGCAAGGCCGATTCGGCTCGTATTGAAGCAGCCAATCTTATGCCTGCATACTTCAAGCGCTTGCAATATCGTGAAGATTCCATTCGCGCCTTTAAATGGTTTCAGACGACGCGCGATAGTGCTTATATCGAGCGGTATACCGAAATTAAACCTGTGGCAAGCGATAATTCTCTAGTAGTGGCCCAGGTTCGCAACGGCAGTACAGGCGCAAAGCGGTCTCGCCCGCGTATTCCGGCAAAGCCTGCCGCTGCCGATAGTAGACCTGTTTTTGCCGCGATAATACCGGAGCGAAGCCTTCTATTTAAAAAGGGATCTATTCAATGAGAAATCACTCGTCTACCATATCGAAAGGCATTGACTGGAGTTTGATCTGGATCTATCTGGCCCTGGTCGTGATCGGCATGTCGGCCATTTTTGCTGCAACGTATCAAGAAGGTGATCCCTTTTTGCAAACATTCTTGGCCTTTAAGACAGATTACAGCAAGCAGTTCTATTTTTTTCTGATCGCTGTGGTGGTCGGGTTTTTCATTTTGCTAACCGATAGTAAATTTTATCCTGCCACCGCTAATTTTTGGTATGTGGTCGGGCTGCTCTTTTTGTTATTGGTATTTCCATTTCACTCACGAATAAAGGGTACGGAATCTATTATTCGGATCGGCGCCTTTAATTTTCAGCCCGCCGAATTCTGTAAACTTTTTGTGGCGCTGGCACTTGCCAAATATCTTTCTCGCCCCGAGACTAATTTCAATTTACCGCGCGCGCAGCTGCTCGCCGCTTTTATAGTGCTATTGCCTGCCTTAATGGCCATCTTGCAAAGTGAGACCGGTCTGGCACTCGTTTACTTTGCTTTTTTTATGGTGATGTATCGCGAGGGGCTCCCGGCGGTGATACCAGCCATAGCATTTTCGCTGGCTTTGCTGATTATTGCTAGTATTTTGATTCCGCCTAACGTACTGGCCATACTATTGACCGTGGTCGCCGTGTTGCTGATCTGGTCTTCTCGCCGCCAGAGCAGAAGACGCCGACAGCTTTTTACCTCCATCATACTCGTGTGGGCCATTGCGGTCGGCATTCAGCGTTTTGCCGTCCCTCTTATTTTCGAGAAGGTACTGCAGCGTCATCAGGTAGAACGTATCTATAATTTGTTCGGTAAAGACAATCCCTACGATCCCATGCAAAACGTGTTATCGGAGTCGGAGGCCAAAAAGAAAAAAGAAAGTGGCAGCAGCTATAACGTTCGTCAGTCCAAGATCGCTATTGGAAGTGGTGGGTTTTTTGGAAAAGGGTTATTGAGCGCTACGCAAACCCGTTATGATTTCGTGCCCGAGCAACGTACGGATTTTATTTTTTGTACCGTTGGCGAAGGATTTGGATTTGCCGGCAGTATGTTACTCTTGGGGCTATATCTGACGCTGCTGCTTAAAATGATAACGATCGCCGAGCGACAGCGAAGTGTTTTTAGCCGAGTGTATGCGTACGGGGTATTCTCGGTATTTTTCTTTCATGTAATTGTCAATGTGGCCATGACCATCGGATTGGCGCCTGTTATTGGTATTCCCCTTCCCTTTATTAGTTACGGCGGTACCTCATTGCTTACGTTCACTATGTTATTGTTTGTGCTGATTCGCCTCGATGCCGATCGGCAGATGGTGCTTCGCTAACCGTACCTTTGCGATCTATGATCATTCACCCCTTATCAGAAGGACAGTTTACCGTCGATCAAACCAAAGTGTTTGTTCCCTTCGATGCCAGCCAACACCAGCTAACAGCACGACCCGCCGGTAGTTTACTGGTAGAGATTCAGCCCTTTGTCGTGATCACATCTCAAGATGTGATTTTATTGGACGCAGGGTTAGGGTACTATGTTGGAGCCGAGTTACAGCTGCATCGCCAGTTGAGTTCTGTAGGTCTACGGCCAGAGCAGGTCACAAAAGTGATCCTCTCGCATTTGCATAAAGACCACATAGGAGGAATCGCCTTTCAGCAACCATCCCTTCAGTCTGCTGTCGAGCATTCGCCTACACCCCATACGGCTGCGCCCGATACTTTTGATTTCAATGCAAGTGGGGAGGCTGCTTTGTGGCATCCGACTTTTCCTAATGCGCACTATTACGTGCAGCGAGAAGAGCTGGCCTATGCGTTGGACAAACCAACGGCCTCTTATTTGCCCTCCTTGTTACAGTGGCTTTCTTCATACGAGCGGCTGGTCTTGTTAGATGGCGCTACCCAAATAAACGATGCGATACGATGTGAGCCCTCTGGCGGGCATTGTCCGTTTCACCAGGTGATCTGGATCTGTGAGAATGGGCAAACTGTATTTTACGGTGGCGATGAGGCCCCGCAATTACAACAAATGAGGCATCGGTTCGTGGCTAAGTACGACAAAGATGGAAAAAAGGCCATGGAGTTGAGAGCGCAGTGGTGGCAACTAGCCGAGCAGGAGCATTGGACCTTTCTTTTCTATCATGATGTGACCAATGCGGTGTTTCGGCGCTAATTGATTGTTTCGCGATAAAAAGATCAAAAAGGTCTTTGTTGCCTAGGGCCGGGGGGCATGGGTCGCCCCGGTGGAAGCGGTCTTCGAGCGCCGGGACCACCTCTTCTTTCTTGTTGCAGATCGCGCAGAGTACGAATAAAATATTGCTGTAAATCGTAGATCTCGATTACACGGCGGTTTCCAACCACAGGTCCGAATTCTTTTCTGTAGCGAAGTTGCAGATCGATCATTTGTTGTTGTAATAGCAATCGGTCTTGACGATGGCTTCGAAGTATATCTCGATACTCTCGCTCGTAGCGAATGAACAGTGGCATAAACTCGGTTCGCTCTCTTTCGCTAAGGCGCATCCTTCTTTCAATGAACATACCCATACGATCGGCAATGCGCTTACCGGGCAGACCCTCTTCTGGTCCATCGGGTGGCCCCATCGGGGGTTGCGACAAAGCAGGGGTGAGACTCATCATGCTTGTCAGCAGCAGCGAAAAAAACAAAAGCCTCCTCATCAATTTACTATTTTTTGTAAACCGTCCGATTCGTTGGTAGTAGCTGCTAGCAGATCGGTTTCGTTTAGTAAGTTCAAGATCTCTTTTTCGTCGATGTCTTTAGTAAGTAGTGCAATTTCTTGTTTATGTTCGGTACTCAGATCGGTCGATTCGATCAGACTGCCGTTTATATAACTGTCTATCTTTTCGGTCGATTCTTTTTTTATTTGATGGCGAACCCAATTGACGGGGTCTGTTTCAATATCGGGTACAGCGCGTTGCTGGTACCAACGACCCACTCCAAAAATAGAAACTAGCACGGCTGCAGCCACCGCATATCTAAAAAGAGAACGTTTACGAAGTGCAATGACCGGAGCAGCGGTAACAGCAGTGGCTTTGTTGGCAAGGACGGTTACTGGAGTTTGCTCAAAATAACCTGCGGGTGTCTGGTAAGGCCAGCCGGGTTGTTGGGAGTTCTTTTCTTTTAGCGAAGTAAGCAGGGCGGGTACTTCATCACTCTCTAAACGGATGCGCTCCAGTAGGGTGGCGGATAGCTGCTCAAAATAACCGGCCGGTACAGCATAGGGCATAGCGGGTGCCGGTGAAGGCAGACCGGGTGCGTGGCTGGCTAGTTCGTTGTTAGTATGCTGTTGAGCGGACATCTTTTATAAGACCTGTTTTTAAGGGGGCGGTTTAATTATCCAGTAAAAAGCGTTCTATTTTTTTAGCGGCGTGATGGTAACTGGCCTTAAGAGCTCCTTCGCTGGTTTCCAATACCTTGCTCATTTCTTCGTAGGGCATTTCATCGAAGTAACGAAGCGAAAATACGACTCGTTGTTTTTCGGGTAATTGCTGAATGGCCAGCTGCAGTTTCCACTCTAGTTTTTGCGCATCGAAATGGGGGTCGGCCTTGAGCTGTCGTTCCATTCCGTTTTCTTCGTCGCTAAGGTGTAGCGTGGCTTTTTTCTTTTGCTGCTCTATAAAGCTCAGGCATTCATT
>Ga0068876_10001824_pt1 | contig 16235 bp, 10 predicted proteins | sample NOAtaG_6_FD_66442 | JGI IMG/M metagenome (GOLD analysis project Ga0068876, IMG submission 66442) | Freshwater lake microbial communities from Lake Erie, under a cyanobacterial bloom - NOAA_Erie_Diel5S_2200h metaG | ecosystem: Environmental > Aquatic > Freshwater > Lake | place: USA: Ohio, Lake... | reverse complement strand
CTATGCCGCCTATGCGATGCTTTTTCAGGAATACAAGTAGGTCAACGGCCCTAAACCCGTCCTGAGCAACAAGCGCGATCCTCAGGATTCCCTCGGTATTTCGGCTTCATTTTCTCCGACTTCTTGTTATTTTTGGCATCCGGCTTACGGTGGTAAGCCCCAAAAGCATTGAATCAATTAGGTATGAGCCTGCAAAAATCGCTTCAAAAAATCGAAGATCGTTACTACAACGAGTGGAACGAAGACCGTGATACCGTCATCGCCGAGTTGAGCACCCTGCACAACGATGCCCTTTCACGTGGTGGCGAAGCTTTTCGTGAGTTTTCAGATGCCGTCCAAGCCCTTTGTGGTGGAGTATATCTTCCCTACCTCATGTGGGTAGAATTGGCCGAATTTGTTGATTCCCAAGGCAACCGCGACCGAATTTACAAGTTGGTGCAGGCATTTGTGGATTCAGGGTTTGAAGAAGATGAGCGTGCCAAAATGAAGCCATTGTTCATCACCTACTTCGCAATCGAACGGGAATTTGAGGTGAACAAAATCATGAGTCTCGTGGTAGAAAAGTCCCACCCCTCAGTCCAGGAATTTTTCCGTAAGATTTTGAACTTCGTAGAGAAGAACAAAACCTCCGTGGACATGTACATCGAGAAATTCAAGATGCTCAAGGATTATGAGCCCAATTTCGAACTTCTCAGGATGCCGGTCAGTAAGTTGAAAGAGGTCATCGAAGCAAACGCTTGATTGCCAAAAAAGACTATCTTACGCAAAACTTCATTCCTATGCGCACCTCCAAAACACTGATTGCCTTTTTCATGGTTGGTCTCATGTCTATTGCCATGGTAGGCTGCGACCGCAACGAATGCAAAGACGTCGTGTGTTCACCTTGCCCGAGCTCACGTTTCGTGATGGAATACCAAGACTCATTGGGCAACTGCATTCCTGCGTTCAACGCTTCTGCACGGGTATTTGCCATTTCGGCTTCCAACCCGCTCGATACGGCATATTCCTATTCCTTCAGTGACTCCTGTAAGGCAGGTTTCCTCATCGACGAGGCTATGGTGTACCACGTGGTCGGAGGCGTCAACACCCGCGATGTGATTTCCTTCCTGGATGTGAAATACCAAGACCCCGTGGAAGTGACTACTTGTTGCCTTTGCTATCCTGTTTCCACACTGAGTCTTTCTCTGAATGGTGACACCATCCAGGTCAGCATGCCCGCTGGGTCCTACGAGAACAATCCCTACGTGAGGGTACTCTGAAGAACTGAAGACCTTACAAAAAACCCCGACCGTTCACATGGCCGGGGTTTTTTCATGGCTCATCGGCAAAAGCATAAATTTTCGGAAGGTCTGCTTTGTCCCTGACCGTCACTTCGAGATCCCGGATGCTTCCGTCGGCCAATGAATAGACCCAACCATGTACATGCGGGCCCTCTCCACGCTCCCAGGCATCTTGGATGATGGTGGTTTTGCATAGATTGAAAACCTGTTCGACCACATTCAACTCGACCATCCTTTTCACCTTGTTCTCCTCGGATAGGTTTACCAATTCATTGTGGTGAAGGCGGTACACGTCCTTGATGTTTCGCAACCAATTGTCAATCAGCCCATAACTTTTATCCGAGCATGCGGCTGCCACCCCACCGCAACCCTCGTGGCCGCAAACTATCACATGTTGGACCTTCAGTACCTCAACCGCGTATTGCAAAACAGAAAGCATGTTGATGTCGGTATGCACCACCAAATTGGCAATGTTGCGATGGACGAAAATATCTCCCGGCAAGGTGTTGGTGATGAGGCTTTCGGGGGCCCTGCTGTCAGAGCAACCAATCCATAGAAAACGTGGGGATTGACCCTCGGCAATTCTTTCGAAAAAATCGGGGTCAGTGGTCAAGGTGGCTTGAACCCAATCCTTGTTGCCCTGGATCAGCTCCAAATACGATGATTCAACGTTGTTCGAACTCATGGTAGGTAGATATTGGGAATCAAGTTCCATGATACGAATTTTTGTCGAAGTGGAATCATTTGCGTCACATTTAGAGACTTGGATTCAATCAAGTCAGTTGCCAAATCACAATCGGATGCTCAACCCAAGATGTTATCTTTGTACCATGCGCATGGCATCCATCCTCTTGTTGATTTTACTCTCCGGTAAGCTGCCCGCCCAAACCGATTACCGTTATTACCAGTCACCTGTGCGGTCGGTAGAGGCTACCCATTCCCAAGCTGCAGCGGTGGCCTCGCTGTTCGAGATTTCATTGGGAGGACCTTCATGTGTGGATTTGGAACGACTTGGCAAATTGGTTCCGGACTTGAAATCGGACAAACCAAGCCCTTACCTTTTCTCCTATTCGGAAATTCTGGGCAATCAAGGTTTGGAGGCCTGTGGAGCAGATGGCAAGGGCACATCCTACAAAGGCACCAAAGGCACGATTTTCCATTGGAGCGCCACCCAAGCCCGAAGCCGTCAGCGGGTAATTGCACTGCTAGAACGTGGACAAAAGGCTGTGGTGGTGAATTACTTGCTCCCCATGGCGATTTGGGATCGGGCAGGAAACAAAAAATCGGGCGAACTGACACCCGAAAAGTGGTTGATGGTGAGCACCGAAGGCCAATCCTTGCCCTACCAAAAAGCTCTGAGAAAGGTTAAAAACTTACCCGATTGCATCAGACAAGGCAGCTGCCGTTTTCAATTGCAACCCAAGGACAGCGCCGACATGCGACTCATCGGAGCCACCATCGTGGGACATGACGATGAAGGATTTTGGGTCAAAGGTTTTGGTGGTCCTTCTTGGGGAATAGATGGATTCATCAAAGTCCCTTTCATTATACATGAGTGGGCCTGCCAGGAAATCATGACCGTCTTGATGGTTGAACCCATTGCCGGATTCAAACAAGGGGCATCACACCTCCATCGTTTTCAGTTGAGGACCTTGCCTGAATATTTGGAGGGGAAGCCTTACATCCAGTTGTTCGTGGTCGAAACCGGACATTTGCCCGTCTCGCCCGTCACTCATTTGCAGTACGAGGTCATACCACAAACCGGCAGCGGTCTATTGCCCAAAGTTTACAAATCCCTTATTTCCGACTTGACCGCACAATCAGGATTCCCGATCATGGTACCAGCCGGCAACCACTCCAACAAATTTGACGTGAAACTGACCTACCGGTGTGAAAACGGCGAAATGCGCGAGGTGCTGTTCCAAGGATTGAGTTGGAAAAACGCAGAATTGTCCCCACGATGAGAGGACTGACGGCATACCCGCAATTTGAATACACCCAGTTGAGTTGTTGGGGCATTTTGATATGGATGTTCCTAGGCATTTGCCCAATCGATTTGCATGGGCAAGACCCCTTGGCAAAAGACCTTGTAGCCGCGGTTGAACAAGGCGATTTGGACCAAGTAAGGGCATTGAAAAAGGCAGGGGTCGACATCCATGAGAGCATCCCTTCCCAATCGGCGTTTTACCTGTTTTTTTTAAGCCGTGAAATGTATTTGGATGCCTTGGAGGGTAGGCTTCGTCATAAGCCTGTGTATATAGCTGCCATTCATGCCAACGCGGCGCGGGCAGATGAAAAAATGCTGAAGTTGTTGCTCCGGTACAAGGCCAACATCGATGCCGGGGACAGCGAAGGAAAATCCCCCCTCATGTACGCATTGAAAAACCCCGGTGGAGAATCCTATGCCATGCGTTTGGTAAAAAAAGGAGCCAATTACACCTGCTCCGATCTGAGTGGAAATACGGCTATCCATTATGCTGCATTTGGAGGCAATATCCAAGGCATCGTCCTGGCACAGACAGGCGGTATCGACATCAATGCACCGAATTCACAAGGAATCACTCCCATTCATGCCGCAGCGGTTTATGGAGACACTACTTTGTTGCAAGCCATGCTTGACCTGGGTGCCGATCTTCACACTCGGGACGGTTCAGGATTCAATTTGTTGCACTATGCAGCCGGCTTCGGGCATGTCCCAAAGCTGAATTGGATTCTTTCGGCAGCACCTGACCTTATGGAGGTTTCCCAAGACGGTTACACGCCGATGGACATCGCTTTCAGGGCAAGAAATGATTCTGCAGTGGAATTCTTGAAAAGCAAGGGAGGCCAATTTCACAAACAGTGGCACAGCGAACTGCTACATGCATTGGTCAACAAAAAATTCGACGAGGTTGACCACCTCCTGCGAATGGGTGCTTTTCCAAATCGCACCTCACCCGAAGAACCACATTCTCCGCTCCATCTGGCGGTTGCCATGCAAGATTTGGTTTCCGTGGGCTTATTACTCCGGGCGGGAGCAGACCCCAACGACCTGAACGAAAAGGGGAAAAGCCCGATGGATTTGGCCATTCTCTCCGGAAATGCCGAAATGGTGAACATGTTGGTCCAAATTCCAAACGCGAAAATCAAAAGTGCCCACCTGTTTCAGGTCTTGACCTACATGACAGGAAAGGAATTGGCGGGCAGGTGGCAGGATGTGGCCATCCGCATGGTTGAAAAACTACCATCAGGACGATTGACTGGAGGTAGCTTGAATGTTCCAGCCCTTCACCACGCGGCCTACGTTGGGAACCTAAAATTGGTCAAAACCTTGCTATCGAGGGGTGCTGATGCCCTGGAAACAGACTCGGACGGATGGTCTGCCTTGCATTGGTGCATGATGCGTCAAGATGCACTCCCAAGACATCCCGAAAAGCTTGCCATCGCACAACTGCTCCTGAATCCAAGCTCGCCTCCAAACACATCCATCAAAGCCAAAAAAGTTCCATCCACAACGGGCTCAGGATTCATCAGGATTCCCGCCCATGCCAGCGCTTTGGACGTACTTTTCTACAACGAGCCTCGGGAGCAAGACATGGTTGATTTTGCAATCAATAATGGCCTAAAGGCCATTTTGGGCCTGGATGACAGATTGGAAAACGCATCCTACTGCTTGAAATTCGGAGACGCCAAACAAGCCTTGAACGAGTTGGCCCGTGCAAGGGAAATCTCACCCGAACATGCCCAAACCTGGTTCTTCATGGGGGAAGCCCATCACCTCCTGGAGGATTACAAGACAGCCGAGCAGTGCTTTTCTAAGGCAATCAAGCTGGCTGGCAACCAGCCCCAAATTCATTTGGCGAGGGCCAAATGCAGGTTGGATTCAGGGCATTATTCTGGGGCCTTTTCCGACATCGAGGAGGTTATGAAAACCGAAACCTGGAAATCGGAGGCATTGTATTGGAGGGGTCACTTGCACTTGAAAATGAATCAAAAAGCAAAGGCTTGCCATGACTTTGAAGCTTCGAAAAACCAAGGATATACCCTTGCAAATGAAGCCATTGAAACCTCTTGCCTGTAAATCTGGGATTGCCCATGATGTGAGATTTGTCAGCATTTGGCATTAAATTGGAAACATAATTAAATTTGACAGTCTACCTTTTCTTTACCAATTGACGCCCAGGCGTCACACCAAAATGAACAGCCTTAAAATCTATCTCCGGTCCCAAACGACTAGAGTCTACCGGTGGGGACAAGTATTGGCTTCTGCCTTCCTGATCTTTGACGGGTTCGTCGCATTCCAATGGGTACATGCACCCTTGCTCAATCCCATATTGTCCTTTCTCTCCGGTGGCCTGCTACTTCTATCGGCATTCAAGGGCAAACGCATTGGTCGGAGCTTCCGTTATTTACCAGGCGCCATGATTGCCATCTCAGGAATCGTCATGGTCCTTTCCACTTATTTCAGTTCACCAATTCTATCTGAAACTTGGCCTGTTGCGTCGATTTCCTTGGGCGTAGCATTGATGGGGTTTGGGCTTTCACAATTCGTGTTGGATGGCAAGAGGTTCCTCTCGATTTCCAAACGGGGGGTCAAATTCAAACATGGAATTGCGCCAGAACAACGTTTTGATTGGACTCAGGTGGTGGAGCTTTTTGTAGAAGACAAAGACATCGTTCTCTCCATCTACCGGGGTAAGACCCTGAAATTCAAACCTGAGCCATGTGATTTGCAACACCTGCGCTCTAGGGTGGACGGGCTAGTCAGAGAGGCCCATCAATCATCCAGCAAGCCTTTGTCACCCAAGTCCATCGTACCCGTAAAAGAAGCGGTCGGAAAATAAAAGGCCCGCACAAATAGCAACAGTAAGGTAAATCAAACCCTACTGAAGAAAAGGTATGGGACCGCCTGGATACCTCGAAAATCCGCTGTCCTGATGCCGCGAGGCAATCACAGGAGTCCGCCAAAGGCGGCTGCGGCCAGCTCTAAGTCCGTTGAGTCAGTCACCAATAGTTTAACGTCAGGGATGATAAAGCTCAGTCAACTATTCGTGCGGGTTATCGTCACGCATGGCAAATGCCATTTAGTGTTTTCAAGGATCGAGCTTTAAAATTACGCCAGCAGGGCTTTCCGCACAACCTTATTGAACCGAAGTAGGGGAATTCATTGGAAACTATACCCGATTCCCACAGAAAAACTCCTGCCCAAACGGTAGCTGCTGAAGACAAATTCTTGGCCTTTGTAGGGATGTACTTTCCGAATTTCTGGATCCAGAAGGTTACGAGCACGCAAAGTCAGGGTCCAGCGTTTGGCAAAAGTCTTGGTCAATGACGCATCCAAGGTGGGTCTGGGCATTTCCAACACATTGGGTGTTCCGCCACGACTCACGGCACTGATTCTAGGTCCAAATACATTGAAATTTGCCCCAACGGAAAATCCTAGGCTGTCGTTCACGTAGGCAAGTTCACCGTTGGCCGAATAGGGACTTTGACCGAACATGGCCCTTGTGTCTTCGGCGGCAGGATTCAGTGCGCGAATTTGTGCAAGCTCATCTTCCGCAATGGTTTGACGAGAATAAATGACCGTGAGGTTACCGCTTGCCCTCAAATCCTCCAAGGCTGGCGACAGGAAGCCCAAGTGTTTTCTGAACTCGAACTCTGCCCCTACCAATTGTGCTTGGTCCACGTTGCGAAAATTCCCTTCAAAATTGGCTGCCATGGGATTCACCACCAATTCAATCGGATTGTGGAAGTTTTTGTAGAACGCACTGACCGAAACAATTTCATTGACCGAAGGGAACCACTCCCAACGGAGGTCATAATTGTCGATCAGGGTGCGTTCTAGTTGGGGATTTCCAACCAAAACCATGTCGCCTACAAAATCAAAAGAGGCGAAGGGTGCCAACTCCCTGAATACAGGCCTGGCCAATGTCCTCGAGAAACTTCCGCGCAAGTTGCTGCCTTGCTTTTCGGGCTGCTTGCCTACGGCGTAAATCAAATTCATGGAAGGGAGCAGATCGAGGTTGTTCAAGGTTGCAACCTCCAGTGTGCGGTCCAAACTTTGCAAGCCAATGAGGGTATGCTCAACCCTTGCACCACCCACCATCCTGAGTCGTTTGTTCAAAGGTAGTTCGGTCATCGCATAACCTGCCGTAACCATCTGGGTGCCATCGTAGCTATTCCTGAGCTCGGAAACGTCCGAAACAATGATGCCATATTGGTAGAGCCCATTGTGGTCCTGACCCAAAACGCCCAGGTTTTCTTCCGCCCAATAATCCCCGGGGTTACCGTTGTATTGGATTCCGGAGGGGTTGTTGTTCACGAATTCAAATCTCTTTTCTGCGAAAGAACGGGCCTTGTAAGTTTCAGCCAACCCAAATTTGAGTACCGATTGCATCCCGCTCCATTGTTTGAAATTCAAAGCCAGGTTGAGTCTCAAGTCTAAATTGAGTTCGTCCATGTTGCGAAAATAGCGGGACGGAGCGGTGTAAAGATTTCGTTGGATGTCATAGACCGAATCTTCACGGGTGTAGTCGTTGGTAAAAAACCTCAAATCTGGCTCATCTTGGCTTGACCGGGTAACGGCAGAAATCCAATCCAATTGCAATTTTTCTGACTTATGGTCCCCCTTCAGCTGAAAAGCATCCATTGACCTTTGGGTGTAACCCAGGGTTCTGGTTTCGATGACTACATTGGCGTCGTCTTTAGGGATGCCGCCGGTCAAATAGGAGGCCGTTTGATTTCCGCTTTGGTTGTGCAGGTAATTGAAACTGATTTGATGGTTGGGATGAATTTGGTATGACAATCCTGCCAATGCCCCCCACAATACTTCCGAAGTTGACTGAGACCCAGCCAAGTTTACTTGAGGATTGAGGTTGTCGGTGCTGTCCACCATGTCCACGAGCATCCATCGGCCTTGCTTGTAATCCGCGAACTGGATTTGGTTGTTGCTGTAACTCAAACTTGCCACTAAACCTAAAGGCTTTCCCAGCAGCGTTTTTTGGTCACCGATGCTGAAGGCGTGGCTCTGATTCAAGCCCGACCTACCTTGGGTGGGAAAAATAGGAGAATCGAATGATTTCGTGGCGGCATCGATGGCCATGGCATCCTCAGCATTGGAGAATGACAAATCGGGAACTACAAACCCTGGCCTGGAAATCGGGTCGGGGAGTGCCCTGGTTCCGTCGTCGAATCCCAGCCAGTCCCATTTGCCCCGGTCGCCGGTCATGAAGCCATCTTGGAGACTGGAGACCGTATTGTACCCGACGGAACTGCTGGCCGACAAAGTCAAGGATTGAGGGAAGTCCTTAGTGTTGATCTTAACCAATCCGCCACTGAAAGAACCTGGCATATCCGGGGAAAAGGTCTTGTATACCACCAGATTGTCGATGAGGGTGCTCGGAAACATGTCCATTTGGACAGAATTGCGGTTGGGGTCCAAGCCTGGGATTTCGGCACCGTTCAGCAATGTTTTGGAATATCGATCCCCCAAACCCCGCACATAGATGTATTTTCCACCTTCGACAGTGATGCCTGTGACCCTTTTGATGGCTGAGGCGGCGTCGTTGTCACCGCTTCTTTTCACTTGTTCCATCGAAATGGCATCCATCACGCTCGTTGAGCGCCTTTGCATGGTCAGGAGGGCCGTCTCATTGTTGCGAATGACCTTACCCGTGATCAAAACCGTATTTTTTTCACCGGTGTCATCTTGATTGACGCCCAAAACGGCATTTTGTGTGAAGTTTTGGCCAGGAAGAAGCTTCAGTCCGTCGACGGTGAATTCCTCGTAGGAGACATAGGATACCACCAACCGGTAGGTTCCTGCACTGACCTTGATTTGATAGGACCCATCAACGTCCACCAAGGTACCCGCAACGATTGTCGAGTCGGCAAAAAGCCTCACGGTGGCTCCCTCCAATCCTTCTCCTGTTTCGAAGTCAGTTACCTTTCCGACCACCATGGCTTGTTGGCTCCACACCAAGCCAATGGAGCCCATGAATGCCACCAAAATTCCGAGTATTTGTTTTTTGACCATCGATCACTCCCAGTTTGGGTGCGAAATTGGGCCAGCGAGTTTACCCGGTATTAACCCTCTCTTTAAGATTGGGTTGCAGAATCATGGTTTCGCGCAACCTTGCGTTAACATTGCATTCAAATGAAGTTAGTTCGGGCCCCAACCCGTCGGGATTACCAACCCAACACCCAAGCGAAAATCAGGGGAGCGACGATGGTGGCATCGCTTTCCACCACGAACTTTGGTGTGTCGATTCCAAGTTTGCCCCAAGTGATTTTTTCGTTGGGCACGGCCCCGGAGTATGAACCATAGCTGGTGGTACTGTCACTGATTTGACAGAAATAACCCCAAAAGGGAACGTCATGCCACTCCAAGTCCTGATACATCATGGGGACCACGCAGATGGGGAAGTCCCCGGCAATGCCTCCGCCGATTTGGAAAAATCCGACCCCTTTGCCACCCGAATTTTCACGGTACCATTGGCTGAGCCAAACCATGTATTCGATGCCACTTTTCATGGTGGTGGCCTTCATTTCACCCTTGATTACATAGCTGGCGAAGATATTGCCCATGGTACTGTCTTCCCATCCTCCGACTACGATTGGAAGGTTTCTTTCGGCCGCGGCAATCATCCAACTGTCCTTGGGATCGATTTCGTAGTACTGTTTGAGGACCCCACTCAAAATCATTTGATACATGAATTCATGTGGGAAAAACCTCTCACCGCTGTCATCTGCCTTCTTCCATAGGGCATGGATGTGCTTCTGAAGGCGACGAAAAGCCTCCTCTTCCGGGATACAGGTATCGGTCACACGGTTCAAGCCTTGCTCCAGCAAATCCCATTCTTCTTGTGGGGTAAGGTCACGGTAATTGGGTAACCTTTTGTAATGGGAGTGTGCAACGAGGTTCATGAGGTCTTCCTCTAAGTTCGCACCCGTGCAACTGATGATGTCGACCTTTCCTTGACGAATCATTTCTGCCAAGGAAACACCCAATTCAGCAGTACTCATGGCGCCAGCCAGGGTCACCATCATTTTGCCACCCGCAGTGAGGTGGGCTTCATATCCCTTTGCGGCATCCTTGAGGGCTGCGGCATTGAAGTGGCGGTAGTGGTGCTCGATGAATTGAGAAATGGGTCCTTTCACGGTATTGTCTTTGTTTTATTCGCTCCAAAAGTGCTGTTTTTTTTCTAATGCTGTCCTCGCAAGGCTCATATTTCGCACTCATTTTATGTAAAAAATTGGACTTCAGAAGATAACACTTTACTGAATGTGAAATTGGGAATGCTTCAAAAGTGATTCACGATTCAAAAAAGCAACATCTACAAACCACATTTATTTACCTTAATATTCCCCGACAAACCTCGATTTGTTTTGTTTTCCATATTGACCCTTCCCGTTTGAATTACGTAGGGGTTTCAACTTGCTTGGGCTTTAGACAAGAAATAAATCCAAACTACGTAATCAATTGGCCGAAATTATAAATTACATGCGGGTTGGTTCATTTAAATTTATGCAAAGCACAACCTATGAGAAACCTGTTCAGTGGAATCTGCTACCTGCTTTTTCCCATTTTCGCCTTCACTCAACAAGAAGGCATGGCTTACCAATACCTGGACATCAACCAAGTCAAAGCCCGCATCAACAACAGCTCGGACCACTTTTGGGACTTCCAACGCTACCCGATGTATGAGGTTCCTAAGGGCTCGGGCAAGCACCTGACCTTCACGGGATCCTTGTGGGTTGGGGGGCTTGACGGGAGTGGCAACCTTCAGGTCGCAGCACAAACCTACCGGCAATATGGCTTGGATTTCTATTCTGGTCCATACCGCACCACACACAATTACGATGCGGGAAGAGGTTTCGATGTGAATTCCACTCCAGAAATGGATGGCGTGCTGAGAGTAGACAACGGAAAGCAGATGGTGTTGTATGACAATGGTTTTGTTGTTTACGATCCAATTTCAACGACTGCGATTCAACGAACGCTTTTCCCGTCGAGGTCATGGCTCAAAGGTGTCCATTTGCCCAATGGCAAGACCCTGATTTTCGGCGACAATGTCTACCCGGTGATTCAGGACGCCTATTTGGTGGATCCGAGCACAGGCTACAATCCCCATTCCCCCTTGCCTCTTCACTATTTCCACCGACACAGCGCAGCCGTGGCTTTGAACAACGGATTGGTATTGATTGCGGGGTTGGCCGGAACAGAACTGTACAACCCAGCCACGCATACCTCAACGCCCATTCAAGCCATGCCGACTCCGGTTATGGCCGCCGGTGCGGTTTTATTGCAAGATGGGCGAGTCTTCATTGCAGGTGGTTGCTCATCATACTTCTCCTACAACAGCAACCGCTCCGATTCGCAACTTTTCGACCCCACAACGAATACTTGGACTCCGGGACCCAACCTACCCGGTGGACGCTTGAGCCCCCTCACCCTACTCCAACCAAACGGGAAGGTATTGATCATTGGTGGCTCCCTCACGCAGACAAATATTTGCGAATACGACCCCGCCACAAACTCAATCAGCACGATTGGGAACACTCTCCAACCTTTTCAATTTGTACGCGGCGGCCTGCTTCCTTCAGGAGAAGTGGTTTTTGTGGGCTCCATCAATATTTCCAATTTGGGCGGGAAAGGATTCTCATTCAACCCCGCCACAGGAGTCTCGGAAGAATTGGGCATCGAGCTTACGGGCGGACAAGCATATACCACCTCCAGTGGCGGTGTAGTGTTCGAGGCGACTCCCAAAAAGTTCAGGGAATTCGACCCCATCGACCGACAGCTTGTGAACATGACCTATCAAAAAATTTGGAGGTTGACATCCACTCAAATCGACCAATTCCGCCAAGACTTTCAGAGCAATACGGTCAATTTTGCTCAGTATCCCGACATCGCAAGTTGGCCCGGAAACGGCATCACCAGCAAAGGTGAAGATGCTCAGCTCGCACCTTATGAGGACGTGAACAATGATGGACTTTACCGACCCGGCATAGACGGAGACTACCCCTGCATCATGGGTGACCAAGCCCTTTGGTGGGTGTACCATGACGATGGACCCCACGTTGAATCTGGAGGCACACCGATCGGGATACAGGTAGAGGGAATGGCTTACGCATTCGATTGCAACCTGACCCCATGCCCTGACTCCAACATCGCCTATTCCACTTTTTACCATTACGAACTCACACACAAGGCACCGACGACGCTTCAGGATGTCTATCTGGGGTTTTGGAATGACGTGGACCTTGGAAACTGGACAGATGACTATATTGGCTGTGACTCTACTCGCAACCTGGGCTTCGTTTACAACGGGGACATTGATGATGAAGGTCCTTTGGGATATGGGACCAATCCCCCGGCTTTCGGTGTCCGATTCATCGGGAACTCAACTATGGATAAATTCACAACTTATGACAATGATTCCATAGAAACGGGCTACCCACGCGAGGCTATCCACTTTTACAACTACCTCAGGGGTCGTTGGCTGGATTCGACTGCATTTATCAACAATGGAAACAGCGGGCATTATTTGACCGGTCCGGGAACGCCCACCGATTATTTATATTCCGGCGACCCCGGAGCCTGCACCGGAATACCTAGCGGATGGACCGAAGGCAGTGCAAATACGACTCCGTTCGATAGACGCATAATTCAAAGCACAGGCCCCTTCAATTTGACTCAAAATGCAACAATCGTCTTGGACATGGCCTACATCTATGCAAGGGGCTATTACAACGACCAATTGGGCAGCCTTTGCGAACTTTTGAATTCTTCGGATTCCATCTCCAGCTGGTGGGATGGCTTGGATAAAAGTTGTTTTAACCTCGTAATGAGCAACCAACCAAAGCCCAGAACTTCCTATTTTGAATGCTACCCAAATCCAACCGCTTCAAATCTGTATTTGAAACTCCCTGAGGGATTTTCAAGCTATTCGGTCCAATTGTTTGAACCATCTGGAAAAATGGTCCGGGAATTTGTTCTTGAATCCGGCCAACCAACTTCGAACATTCAGGTTGCTGAATTGCCCGACGGCGTGTATGTCGTTCAATGCTTAGCAGATGGCCAAAGATTCACCCGCAAAGTTGTGATTCAGCATTGAATCACCCCCATAAGGAATGTCCCAAGGCACCCGTGTTTAACACTTAGCGCCTTGGGACATTTACTCATTGGATGACAATGCGCCCAGTGGAATAAATGGTACCTGCGCCCTCGAACCTGAAGACGTACAAACCGGCCGGTATTCCTTCCCGCGTAAAAATTTGGGCTTCACCCATTCTTCCTGGGACGGAAAACACCAAGCGACCACTTAAATCAACCAAGGAAAACACAAAGTCAGAGGTAAAATCATCCGCTTGCAACAGAAATCTTGATTCGTTGGTGACGGGATTCGGAGAAATGGAAACATTGAATCCAGGCATCGTACTCCAAATCCCCACAGAGGTGATGGTCAATGTGTCGCAAAAGACGGTTGAGTCACCACACAAGTTGAAGGCTGTGAGGCAGACGAGGTAGGTACCGTCGCCATTGTAGGCATGTACAGGTGAGGCCGAAGTATCTATGCCGCCATCCCCGAAATCCCATGAATAATTAGAGGCACCGGAGCTGCCATTGAAAAAACGAACCGTCAAAAGTGTATCGGAAGCGGAAAATGCGGCAACAGGGGGAGATAGGCAAACATTCAAGGTTCGGCATAGGGTGTCTACACCACAAGGGTTTTGCAGGAACAAACAGACAGTGTAGGTTCCTGATTGTGTATAAACGTGAACTGGATTGGCCACAGAATCCGACCCGCCGTCTCCAAAATCCCAACTGTACGAGGTCGCATACAAACTGCTGTCAGTGAACGCAACGCTGTCGCGGGTAATGGAATTCACCCCGAAGGATGCAGCAGGCGGGGCACAAACCAATACTTGTTGACACAAGGTGTCGGAGTCGCAAAGGCTCGTCACAATCTGGCACACCCAATACGTATCCGGTACGGCATAGGAATGATTTGCAACCAAGCCAACACCTGAAGTACCATCCCCGAAATCCCAAAAAACAGAGTCTGCAAACTGTGAGCTGTCACTCACGGTGAGGTCCAAGCCTGAAACGGAATAGGAAAATGCAGGAACAATCTCATTGCAAACATTCACCAAGGTACAAACCGTGTCGGTGCCGCAGGATGTCGTGACATACAAGCAAGCATTGAAACTGCCATTGCTGCTGTAGGTGTGCTGCGGGTTGAAAGTGGTATCCAATGGACTGCCATCACCGAAATCCCAAAGTGCCGAAAAGCTCGTGTCGGCATTGGTGTTGAAGGAAAAAGTTGACCCTCCGACCAAGGTATTGGAAGCCGTGAACGTGATGAGCGAATCATAGTAAAGATTCACACGGCTGAGGTTGGTGCTGGTGGGTTCTTGCCACAAATCCTGAGGTGCAGTATTTCCAAGCGGGAACTGCATACCGAGGCGGGCCAGAGCGACCGGGATGCCTTCGATTGTGGTTCCTATGGTTGGATTACCATATGAGTTTACGTTGGAGCGCTGCCCCAAAACTCCAATGACGTCCCCCTGCTCTACTTGGATGTTGACAGGAATGATGCCTGATGTCGGACCGTTTTGGGTGAGATGCAGCAATGTGAACACATTGGTGGTGACTGAAAAAACGGGCGGAGCGGCCGGAAAACGTACAATTGCGATGTTTTGAGGCCCGGTGGATGCGTCAGTGGGCACCTCAACCCCTGTGATGGTGAAACAAGAAGGGGCCGTGAACCAATAACCACGCACATTCCCAGCAAAGGTGGATGACTGAGGCGGCATGGGGGCCAAAATCTGGGTTTGAGCCATCAAAATGGGCATGAAAACCCAAGATAAAACAACAAGTAGTAGTGACTTTTTCATTTTGAGCGCAATTTAAGACCCCCACAAGATATAAATTCCGCCCGCGTTTTCCTTGAAAACCAACCGCCTAAATTTTTAGGACAATCTGGATTCGAAATGGCTGTACTGGGCATCTTGAATTTCAACAACGCCCTTAACTTTACGTCGAAGCACAATACACCACCTTCAATCCTGATTACTTGAAACAGTTTCTACTCAGCTCCGCATCAGACAACCTTCCGACCACGGTTTACCTTGATGATACAAATTTACAGTGGACCCAAGGCAAGGCTGGACAGGAAATGCAATTCAACAGCATCCCATTGAAGGATTTGGTCATGGTTAGGTTGAACCCACCCGTTACCATCTACAGAACCGACGGGCATTACCTATGCAGCCTCTACTCAACAGCAGGAAAAGTGGTCGCTTTCCGTTCCAACATCGACGACGAATCAATGATTGAGGCCTATGGTGGATTTTTGAAAGAACTCCACGGGGGCTTACAGGGTCAAACCCACCCAATGAAATTCCAGTCCGGGCTGATGTCCCCCCTATTGTTTTGGATAATCTCGACCGCAATGGTGTTCATGTGGGGAATCATGGCTGTGGTGGTATATTTTGGGATGGAGCGTAAACAAGAATATTTGTTTCCTATTCTCGTCTTTTCGGGCGTTACGGCCTTTATTTTTGCTTTCATCAGGTTTGCGCAAAAAATCCTGGTTCCAAGACCCTACAACCCCACGGAGATCCCCAAAAATCTATCACCGATGAGCTGATGGTTCAACTGCAACGGATTTTAAATCAGGGCAGTTGGAAGTGATAAACGTCGGTTTGGTTTCGGACTACATCAGGCAGGAAAAAACCTCCTGGGCTGGGAATTTCCTCCACAATGTCGAATCGTGTTGCATTCTTACCCAAGCGTTCGAACACCATGCAATAGCTCAGGTGCTGACCGGCAGCCACGTGGGTCCAATTGGGAAAAGGCAATAGCCCTTCAAGGTGCAGGAGCTTGGCCCGCTCATCGGTAGTTTTGGACCTCAATTCGATACAGGGCCAAATGCGTTCACTGCAGCCGAACGACTGGATACCGCGGTT
>Ga0068876_10001821_pt1 | contig 16251 bp, 11 predicted proteins | sample NOAtaG_6_FD_66442 | JGI IMG/M metagenome (GOLD analysis project Ga0068876, IMG submission 66442) | Freshwater lake microbial communities from Lake Erie, under a cyanobacterial bloom - NOAA_Erie_Diel5S_2200h metaG | ecosystem: Environmental > Aquatic > Freshwater > Lake | place: USA: Ohio, Lake... | reverse complement strand
TGGTACGGTACTCCAAATCGGTGACGGTATCGCGCGTATTTACGGTTTGACACGTGTTCAAGCCGGTGAATTGATTGAGTTCGCCAACGGCCTGAAAGGGATGGTGCTCAACTTGGAAGAAGACAACGTCGGTGCGGTGTTGTTCGGTGCTTCCGAGGGCATCAAAGAAGGTGATACCGTACGTCGTACGGGTCAAATCGCATCTCTCAAAGTTGGGGAGGGCCTGATTGGCCGCGTCATCAATCCGTTGGGCGAGCCTATTGATGGCAAAGGCCCTATGGGTGGTGATTTTTACGATGCACCTTACGAGCGCAAAGCTCCGGGCGTTATTTTCCGTAAGCCTGTGACTGAACCCCTTCAAACGGGATTGAAAGCCATTGATGCCATGATTCCAATCGGTCGTGGTCAGCGGGAATTGATTATCGGCGACCGTCAAACGGGTAAGACAGCCGTCGCCCTCGACACCATCATCAACCAACGTGAGTTCTACGAAAAAGGCGAGCCTGTTTTCTGCATCTACGTTGCTTGTGGCCAAAAGGGCTCCACGGTTGTGCAGGTTGTGAATGCCCTTGAAAAGGCTGGTGCTATGGATTACACAGTGGTCGTGGCTGCTCCTGCTTCCTATCCATCTCCTTTGCAATTCTTCGCTCCCTTCGCCGGTGCTGCCATCGGAGAGTATTTCCGTGACACAGGTCGCCATGCATTGGTCGTATACGACGACTTGTCCAAGCAAGCTGTTTCCTATCGCGAAGTTTCCTTGTTGCTCCGCCGTCCACCAGGACGCGAAGCTTACCCTGGTGACGTTTTCTACCTGCACTCACGTCTGTTGGAGCGTGCGGCCAAAATCATCGAAAACGATGAGATTGCCAAGAACATGAATGACCTTCCCGAAAGCTTCAAAGGCATCGTGAAAGGCGGCGGCTCTCTCACAGCACTCCCCATTATCGAGACCCAGGCAGGTGACGTTTCGGCCTACATCCCCACCAACGTGATTTCCATCACCGACGGTCAGATATTCTTGGAGTCCAACCTGTTCAACTCGGGTGTTCGACCAGCCATTAACGTAGGTATCTCGGTATCCCGTGTAGGTGGTTCGGCGCAAATCAAGTCCATGAAGAAAGTGGCTGGAACCTTGAAGCTGGATTTGGCCCAATATCGTGAATTGGAGGCCTTTTCAAAGTTTGGTTCCGACCTCGACAAAGCTACTCAAGCACAATTGGAACGTGGCAAGCGTTTGGTCGAAATCCTGAAGCAAAAGCAATTTGCTCCGAATCCGGTTGAAGCTCAAATCGCCATCATCTACGCTGGTACCAAAGGTCTTTTGGACGTGGTGCCGGTGGACAAGATCAAGGCATTCGAATCGGCTTACGTGGAGTCGCTGAACCTGAACCATCGCAGCGTGCTGGACGAGCTCCGTGCGGGCAAGTACACCGATGCGATCGAAAAGGTCCTTACCGACACTGCCCGCGAAGTCGCTGCAACCTTCAAGAAATAATCATTCTCACAAAGGAGAGGCTCCATGGCCAACCTGAAAGAAATACGATCACGCATACGTACCGTCGTCACAACCCAACAAATGACACGGGCCATGAAAATGGTGTCCGCTGCAAAATTGGGTCGTGCACAACGTAACATCGAGCGTTTGAGGCCATACTCCAAAAAGCTTCAGGATATCATGGCCAATATATCGGCCAACATGACCGAAGAAATCGACAGCCCCTATACTGCTGTAAGGGATGCACAAAAGGTTCTTTTGGTCGTGGTGACATCCAACCGTGGCTTGTGCGGTGCCTTCAACACCAACGTTTGCAAAGAAACGATGCAGGCCATCGAAACCCACTATCTTGAGCAAAAAGCCAATGGTAAGCTCTCGATTTTGGCTATCGGTAAGAAGGGGTACGAATTCTTCAAACGCAGGGGATACAACATGGTCGAAGACAAAAACTTCGATGTTTTTCCCAATCTGAGTTTTGGAACGGTCGAGCCTGTTGTCAATCAAATCATGGCGGCTTTTGCCAAAGGTGATTATGACAGGGTGGATCTGGTGTACAACGAGTTCAAGAATGTGGCCGTGCAAATCCGCAGGCATGAAAGATTTTTGCCCGTTGACGCCCAATCCACTGAAATGGCAAGCTCCAACACGTTGGATTATATTTTTGAGCCCAATCAAAAGGATATTCTGGCTGAATTGTTGCCTAAAAGCCTCAAAACGCAGTTTTATCGGGTGGTCTTGGAGTCCAACGCCGGGGAGCAGGGTGCAAGGATGATGGCCATGGACAATGCTACCACCAACGCCGAGGAATTGCTAAGGTCGCTCAGGCTCACCTACAACCGTGCCCGTCAGGCTGCCATCACCACCGAAATCTTGGAGATTGTGGCTGGTGCTGAAGCTTTGGCAAGCGCAGGTTGATTTCAAACTTCATTTGATCTTATCAGGCCATCTGGAATTTTTCAGGTGGCCTTTTTGTTTTCGTATTTGACTGCCATCTTGGATACATGTTAATGCGCCTAGCCTATTGGTTGATTTTTGGAGTTGTCTGGCTTTGGAGTTTGTTGCCCATGTCGGTCTTGCACCTTCAAGCGCGGATTGCGGCTTGCCTTGGTTACCATGTGCTTAAATACAGGCGGAGTGTGGTGCTGGACAATCTCAGACAAGCCTTTCCCGACAAGACGCATCGGGAGATTGAAGCCATTGCCAAGGATTTTTATTTGAATTTGGCGGATGTCATGGTTGAAATCGTAAAACTGATGACGATTTCATCGACCGAATTGAAATGTAGGGTGAAGCACCTCAACCCTGGAGTAGTGGATGAAATGGTGTCTCATGGAAAGGGTGGGATAGCAGTATTTGGGCATTTTGCCAATTGGGAGTGGTTGGGAGCCGGGATGGGCTTGCAGCTTCCTTTTTCTACCGTCGGGGTGTACAAAACACAGAGCAGTTCTGTTTTTGACAGGTTGATGTATCATATTCGGACGCGGCATGGCAACGAGATGATCACCATGGAACAAACATTTCGCGAGAGTCTAACCCGCCTCAATAACCCTTGTTACATTGCTTTTTTAGGCGATCAAACGCCTGCTCGCCATTCGGGAATGTTCTTTACCTCCTTTTTGGGTAGGCCTGCACCTGTGCATTTGGGAATCGCCACCATCAGTTTGAAATTGAATGTGCCGGTGTATTACTTCGATATCCGTCGAAAAAAGAGGGGATTTTACGAAGTATCACTCCATCATATTCCCCACGCGGATTTATTGCCCATTTCCAAGGAGTCTGTTTACGAGCTCACCGACCGTCACGTAGCCTATCTTGAAACCGTCATTCGAGATGAACCCTCCGATTGGCTTTGGTCTCACCGGCGATGGAAACATTCCCCCCGTGAGGGTGATGTCTTATCCCCTCGCTTAGGCGGCAAATGACTCCTCAACCGGTGTCTATTTTCGTAACTTTGTCCTGAATACCAAAAAGAGGAGGTTCGATGTTCAATCCAATGGAATTGATGGGCAAGATCCGTGAGATGCAGGCCGAAATGGAAAGGGTCAAACAAAGTCTTGATGACATGATCGTGACCGCTTCATCGGGCGGGGGCATGGTCAAGGTGACGGCCAACGGCAACAGGAAAGTCCTGAAGATTGAAATCGACCCCGATATCGTGGACAAAAGCGACAAAGAGATGTTGGAGGATTTGGTGGTGGCTGCAGTGAACAAGGCGATGGAGGAAGCGGAGGAACATGCAAGGCAGGCATTGGCCAAGGTGTCCGGCGGAATGATGCCCAATATTCCAGGTTTTGATTTTGGTAAATTCGGGAAGCCCTGAACATGTTTCCTAAGGTAACCATTGTGATTTTGAACTGGAACGGTAAGTCATTCTTGCAGCAGTTCATTCCTGGTGTTTTGGCAACCGACTATTCGGACTTTGAGGTTTTGGTGGTCGACAATGCTTCTACGGACGATTCCTTAGAGTTTTTGAAAAGTCAGTTCCCTGATGTACGGCGTTTGGCTTTGGACCGAAATTATGGGTTTACGACCGGCAACAACTTGGCACTGCCGCACGTCCACAGTCCCTATTTCGTGTTGCTAAACAACGATGTGGAGGTGCAGCCCGGTTGGTTAAAGCCTTTGGTGGAGTTGATGGAGCGGAACCCAGATGTGGCCGCCTGCCAACCCAAACTGTTGAGTCATCAAAACAAGGGAGAGTTTGAATACGCGGGAGCGGCCGGAGGTTGGATAGATTGCTTGGGTTATCCATTCACGAAAGGCCGAATTTTTGAAACCAATGAACCCGACAATGGCCAATACGAAGGGGAATCCAATATTTTCTGGGCCACGGGCGCTTGCATGATGGTCAGGAAATCCGTCACCGATCAATTGGGATTGTTTGAGGACGATTTTTTTGCCCATATGGAAGAAATTGACTTCTGTTGGAGGGCTCAAAACCATGGATTCCGCATCATGAGCACCACCGAATCGGTTGTTTATCACGTTGGCGGAGGCACCCTTCCCAAATCCAATCCCCGCAAAACATATCTGAATGCCCATAACAGCCTTGTTTGTTTGTTGAAGAACTTCCCTGCTTCCCAAATGCCATTCAAGTTGTTTGCTAGACTTTGTCTTGATGGGGTGTGGGCTTTTCGGGCTTTGACCCAATTTGATTTCAAAACGATTGGGGCCATAGCAAAGGCTCATTGGGCTTTGTTTTTCCGATTGGGCTTCTGGCTGAAAAGAAGGAATCAGACTTATCGAGGACTTTCCCAAATTAGGTTACCCCAGCATGGATACCTGCCACGTAGCATTGTTTTCCAATATTTCTTAAAGGGCAAGCGGAGGTTTCAGGACTTGGTCAAGCCCGTAGAAAATTGACTGGAATGCAGTGTCATGGTGTCTGGATTGGTCATGATTGCTCAAATTCTGAGGTTACACCTGAACAACCTCTATATTTGAAGGTTTATCTTTGCAAACCAAGGTTGTATGTCCTTCATTGAGCAAGATATCAAACCATCGCTGAATCAATCCGAGTCAGGGTCTGCAGCGAGAATCATCATTGCCGGTCCTTGCAGCGCCGAAACCGAGCTACAGGTTTTGGAAACAGCCCAAATGCTGACAGGTCTTGGTGTGAGTTATTTTCGTGCAGGAGTTTGGAAGCCAAGAACCTCTCCGGACAGCTTCGAAGGGGCAGGATATCAAGCTTTGGAATGGTTGGTGCAAGCCAGAAATAAGTTTGGTCTTCGTCTTGCCATTGAAGTGGCCAATGCCCGCCATGTGGAGGCTGCCTTGAAGCACGACATTGATTTGTTGTGGATTGGGGCCAGGTCTACGGTCAATCCTTTCACCGTACAGGAGATTGCCGATGCATTACGAGGTGTCAAAAAGCCCGTGATGGTCAAGAATCCTGTGAACCCTGATGCCGGCTTGTGGAAAGGTGCCATTGAAAGGGTGCTACGTGCAGATGTGGGTCAAGTTTTTGCTTGTCACCGGGGATTCGATGTCTATGGCAAGACCAGGTTCCGAAATGAGCCCTTGTGGGAAATTCCAATCGAGTTGAAGCGTCACTATCCCGAAATCCCGTTGATTTGTGACCCAAGCCATATCACGGGAAAGCGGATTTTGATTGAGGAAGTGGCCAGAAAGGCATTGAACCTTGGCTATGAAGGACTGATGATTGAAACCCATCCTGACCCTGTGAATGCTTGGTCGGATGCCGAACAACAATTGACACCCCAGGAGTTTGGTGAACTCATTCGACGCCTTCAGTTTCGAATGCCCAGCACCGACAATCCATCCTATCAAGAACAAGTGGCGATTTTACGCGATGCCATCGACGAAGTGGACAGCCAGTTGTTGGAGGTTTTGGCCAACCGCATGGAGCTTTCCAAACGGATTGGTGAGATGAAATCTGAAAACAATGTGGCATTTTATCAGCACAACCGATGGAATTCAGTGGTGGAGCATGCACGTGATGAAGCTCGAAAATTGGGTCTCAACGAAGAGTTTGTGTTGAAATTGTTTTCGGCGATCCATTTGGAGTCAATCGACATCCAAGGCGAATAACGGCATCAGGGTTTTAAGAAAGCCCCCGAGGGAATCCAGCCCGCCACGTGCACATTGGGCCTGGAAAATGCGGGAATCAATCCTTTTGGGCTTATTTTTCCCTCGATGGTCACAAAGCTCCATTCCAAGTCTCCCTCCTTGTGGATTGCATATCGTCTGACCTTTGCTCCAGGCGCAAATTCTGCCACCACATTTCCCATTCCGTCAGGTTTTCCGTCACCATTGTAATCGATGGCTGGCTCCCTGAGGTCACGGGGTGACGTCCTAAGCGCCATCGGCAATTTCAATACATGTTGGTCAGGATTGCCCAAAGCCGGTATTTCCGTGGTGCTGACATATTGGATTTCCCATGCAGACTCCCACCGGTCGGATCCGTAAGCCCAAAACTGGTGCGTGATGGTTGTGATGAATTCACCCTCTCCGGGGTCATCTCGCAACACCATCTCGATTCCGCCATGTCCATGTTTGAGGGAAGCTACATAGCCAGGGAAATCACCTTTCAAAGGATATTTCATGGCAGAATCGCCCAAACTCACGAAGGTATGCCAGCCTTTGTGGAACTTGGTTTTGCCTGAGAAAATCCCATCCACGTATCGATCTCCCGTGATTTCTGCGAAGTGCCAATCATCTTGCCAAGCTGGGCTCCCCTCCTTTTCGAATGCATAGACTAGGTTGTTCAGTCGGACGATACGTACTACCAAGTCCTTTTGCTGAAACTTGGGCAATACACCCTTGGTTTTGGCCCAATCGATGGGTTGGCCTGCAAAAAAGGGCAAGCTGTCCATTTGTGACCATAATACCGATGGAAACAGCCAAATCAATCCGATGAAATTCCGCAGGTTCATGGCTTCAAAATAGCAAACATCGCACCAATATTCGGGCTTCCGATTCAATTATTTGTCTGTCCAGCAACCTCGGATGAACTGCACGCTCTCCGGACCTTTGTTGAACAGCAAATCAAGGATGCTCAAATTGGGTGTGAACTCCGAGCCGAAAACCTGTTGGTAGGGCTTGCTGTTGAATCTAAGAGGGAGCTGCTCGGTTTTGGTTGGAAAAGCGTCCCTGAAATCTTCCTCCAATTGGGTGGCGGTCAGGTATTCTTCACTCAAAGTCCATTCCAAGTCGAGGTCTAAAAGGCGGTTCAGGGTTTTGAGGATTTCCAATTGGTGTTTCAAAAGGGAGGGTTCTTCTGATTCAAAAAAAACTTTGAGTTCGTCCTCGTAGTATTCAAAATAAGGGGACCTGCGGTATGCGCTTTCCAAGGATTTCCAATGGTCGTGTTGCCATCTCCAATCGTATGCAATTTCAGCCCTGCATATGGGAGTCTGCTCGCCAAGTTTTCGGACGGGAATGCTCAGATGCAGGATTTTCTCCGGCGTTTTGATGCTCATCCGATTGGTGTAATTCTGCTTGCGGTAGTGAGCCCATTGCTCCAATATGATTGATTTTGAGTCTGCAGCTGCGGCGAACCATGCAATCGGAGGGAAATAAAATACCGGGAGGATTCTCATTTTCTGAGTATTTTTACATAGGAAAAACGGCCAAAAATAGCAATTCCGAAGGGTTTTGTGTTGGATTTGGCAAGATTTGGCGGTCAGCTACTTCAGGAAAAGTTTCGGAATATGAAATTCAACCCCATGGTTCGATTGTTCGTGGTCCTCTTGTGTGGTTTGGGATTCACAATAAGGGTCCAAGCGCAGGATTTGCTCTACTTCGTTGAAATGAATACGTTCTACGATGCGGAGGCCAGACCCTACATCGAAATCAACTTGGATATCAATGCCTACAGTGTCGCATACAAGGAAGATGTCAATGCTGGGTTCAAGGGTGTCGTAGGTGTGAAGTACCAAATTTCACCCAAGCAAAATCCCGATAAGGTCGTGTACTCCCGGTCTTTTGACTTGCTGAGTCCCTCCGTTCGCGATACCAGTCCGGCGGGCACTGCTTTTGGAATCATGGATGTCAGACGGGTGATGCTGGAGCCGGGAGAATTTGTGCTAGAAGGGTTCCTGCAAGACAAGCAACGTCCTGATGCATTGAACCATAAATTCGTAAAAGAATTCATCGTGGATGCACAACCGACTGACAAGATGAATTTCAGCAGTGTGACCTTCATCCAATCCTTGAAACCGGCACCAACCGATTTACCACATACCAAACATGGATTGGAAGTTCTCCCATTGGTAAACGACGGGAATTTCATCAATTCCGACAGCCTGACATACTATGTCGAGACCTACAACACCAACCGTCAAACCCAACAGGTATACTTCGCAAACACCTATTTGACCCAGGCTAACTCCTCGGGCAAGCTCCGCAATTATTCCCATACCAGACGAATGAATGCCAAGGCTTTGGACATCGTCTCAGGCACATTCAACATCCGCGGCCTTTCCACCGGCACCTATTATCTGAATGTCGACGTTTACAATCAGACCCAAGAGTTGATTGGCCAAACAGCGCGGAAATTCTACATCGTCAGCAATGTTGCGGCTCCCATGGAAACATCCAACGAGCAAGCCTTCGACACTTATTTTGGGCTCTCTGAGGAGGAATTGGACTACTTTATCCGCACCTTGTACTACATCAGCACCACCACCGAGCAAGACTTTGCGGCCTCGCTTTCGACCTTGGCTGAAAAAAGAAATTTTTTCTATCACTTTTGGGAAAAGCGAAAGGAAAAGCCAGTTGATGCCCCTTCTAAACCTTGGTTGGCCTACAAAACGCGCATCGATTACGCCAATCAACACTACAGGGCTGCCAAATTTGATGGATGGCGCACAGACATGGGTAGGATTTTGCTCACTTATGGCCCCCCCAATGAAATTGAACGATATCCGTCAAGCAACACCAAGCATCCCCACGAAATCTGGCGCTACAATAAAATCAACACCCAGGCCAACGTTCGATTCATCTTCTTCAACCCCAATTTGGCCACCAATGATTACGCTTTGCTTCACAGTGATTTGCGTGGAGAGCGGAACAATCCTAGGTATGAATTTGATTTGGTTCGCAGTACTGTTGATGGCAATTTGGATGTGAACACCATCGACGGCCAAAAGCAACGCTGAGGTTATCAGGGCTTCATTGCCCAATCCGGGATTGTACCCAAATCAATGCCCCATGCGAGCTTTGCCGTGAGCAGGAAAATCAACGGCACCAAAATGAGGCTCATGATGTCCAGCCAAAGTCCTGCTCGGATCATTTGACGCATTTTGACCATCCCGGTTCCATAAACAATGGCGTGGGTGGGCGTAGCCACTGGCATCATGAAGCCGCAGGTGGCGCTCAAAGTTGCAGGAATCATCAAAATTCGTGGGTCAACCCCCATGGCAATGGATGCTTTGGCCAAAATAGGCAGGGTGAGGTTGGTGACGGCCGTGTTGGAAGCAATTTCAGTGAGTACAATCAAAACCAAGCAAACGACTGGGACCAAAACAAAGGGAGATGTGCCGGATAGTTGTACAAATACATCTCCAATCAAGGTGCTCAGACCCGAGGCGTCAAATCCCCCAGCCAAGGCAAAACCTCCTCCGAAAAGCAGCAATACACCCCATGGCAAATCTTGGGTCATGTGCCAAGTCATCATCATTTCCCCTTTTCGTGCCTTGGATGGAATTAGGAAAAGCAACAATGCACATCCAATCGCCACAACGGTGTCATCAACTGCCTCCAAGCCCCAAGCTTTTCTCCAACCCAAGAAGTGAAAATCATCACCCAGTTTGATTTCTCCACCTGTAACCCATAAAATGGCAGCCAGGGCAAACAGTCCCACTGCCACGACTTCATCTCTTCCCCAAGTGCCCAATTGTTTGAGGGTTTCTTTCACGGTTTCTTCCCCTTCCTCAAGAAGTTTTTCTTTGACCGGAAGCAACGCGTAGCTAAGCAAAAGCCAACATGCAACCAACAGGGTCACACTCACGGGTATGCCCATCATCATCCATTCCAAAAATCCTGGCTCAGGAGCAGATGGAAAATTCAGGGTCAACATTTTGCGATACACCAAGTTCGGGGCGGTACCGACAAGGGTCGCCATTCCTCCGATATCGGCAGCATAGGCAATACCCAGCATCACCGAAGCTGAAAAGTGTTGGAAGTCTTTCCCTTTGGCGCCCAAGGATTTGGCTTGCTCCAAGACCGACATTGCGATCGGCAGCATCACCATCACAGTTGCAGTGTTGTTGATCCACATGCTCAGAAAGCCGGTCGCCACCATGAAACCCAAAACAAGCCGGGCCGGTTGCGTACCGATTCTTGAGATGATATGGAGGGCAATGCGGCGGTGTGCTCCCGAGGCTTGAAGGGCGATGGCTAACATGAACCCACCCAAAAACAAATAGATGGTGCTGCTGCCGTAAAAAGCGGCGGTTTTCTCCACGGTCAGAATGCCCAAAAAGGGAAACAACAGCAGGGGAAGCAGGGAAGTAACGGCAATGGGCAACACCTCAAACATCCAAAGAAAAGCCATCAAGGCAACCACTGCCGCAGCTGCCGGGGCTTGCGGATGTGTATCTCCGGGCACAAAGAGATAAGTGGTCAACGACAAAAAAACCGCAGTCGCCAACATCATTCCGGTGCGCCTCAAACTGGTTTGGGATGATTCCATTTCGAAAAAATAGGAATTATTCCTTGGATGGCGTGAATTTCCCTTTAGTGCCGGTGTAAGGGCTTACCTAGGGCTTGGGTTCTGGCCTTTGCAAGTGTGGTATAATACCATCCGGAAGACTGTCCAAGGGTGGGCGGGAATGACTTCAATCGGCTTGGCAAAAATGCATGCCAGACTTTCTTTTTGAGGTGGATTGGGTTGTTTGGCGTGGTTTGGATCCCAACCTGGGCCTGGAAAAACCATCAGTGAGTCTGCCGAATGGGTACTGTCAGGGGCATCGGATACGGAAGTAAAAGTTCCACCAATTGGGATGGAAAACGATTGGGGAATACTTGGACTCGAAACGCTTTTGGGGTGGTCGTTGGAGGTCTTGAGCAAACTATTGTTCGATGAAACCACCACAACCACAGGTTTGTTATCCTGAGGTTGCGGCGGGATACTGGTCTTTGGGGAGTGCACGGAAGCCGGTTTGGGGACCGGTGCCGCTTTCGGTGGCTCGCCGACTACTTTTTTTCGTTAAGCAGCCAATTGTAGGTGTAGAATGACTGCCTGTAGGATGTCGGAATCGGTGTATTGCGGTAGCGGTTCACGTATCCCAACAATGATTTTTCCACCAACAAAAAGTCGTCACGGTACCAATTGAGGATTTCGGACAATTGCACGGTCATTCGGGCATTGTCAACCATGATGAAGCTGTTGTTGTTCAAGGCAGCACGGGTCAAGGTTTCCAATTGGTTTTCCACTTTGTCAGGGGTGAAGGCATAATTAGCCAACGGGGGGCAACTTTTAGCAGCGCACACCAATGCGAAATGCACGCGGGCATCGTTGAAGTCGGGTCGGATTTTTTTGTTTTCAATGTCGCTGAGCGAGAGCTGAACACCGCCTACGGAAAAGTAAAACTTCTCGAAAAATCCAACCACGTCGGTAGGCTTGGCAATCGGGTAGTGATCGATTACATTTTTGATGACCAAAATATTGTAGGCATTCAGATAGAAGGCCTTTTGAGTGGCCTTATTTTGCCCGCTAAGCGGAAAACTTGCGATTTGGGTAACCAATGCGTTCAAGTCCGCCGGGTTGCCCTTGATGTTTTTGTAATCAACCCCGTTGGTGAAAACATACTTTTTGAAGAAGGCATCAGCACGTGTGAAGAAGGGCGTTGACCCCGCAACAGTGGATTGAGCCCACAAGATCATGGAGCTTGAGGCAATCAAAATTAAGGTGAGGATAGACTTTTTCATGTGGTTAAAGAAGTTGATGAACAAGCGGGATGCTTGATAGTGGAAATACTAGCAAAAAATAGGCCGAAGTTCTCGGTTGGAACAATTTCAGGTGATTTTTTCTAAAAAACCAAGATTATGCTCAGATTGAGGGTGGTATCAAGGCCAAATTTCCCAGGACCAAGCAGGAGCATGGACATTCTGCAATCTCTTTACTGCAACAAGAAACCTGTAGGTCAACGGCTGAGGTAAAGGTTCCGCTCGTTGTAGATACGTAGGAAATTTTCGTCGTGAAGGTCTTCGATGAATAGGATGGCTTCACCTGTGCTTTTCATTTCGGGGCCAAGCTCTTTGTTTACATTTGGGAATTTATCGAAGCTGAACACAGGCAACTTGATGGCATAACCTTCCAATTTGGGTTCCACTTTGAAATCCTTGACCTTGTGTGTTCCCAACATGACTTTGGTCGCGTAGTTCACATAAGGAATCCCATGGGCTTTGGCGATGAACGGAACGGTTCGGGATGCACGTGGGTTGGCTTCGATGACGTACACCTGATCTTTTTGAATAGCGAATTGCACGTTGATGAGACCAACCACACCCAATGCCAAGGCAATTTGCCGGGTGTATTTTTCCATGACGGCCTTGTGCAGGTCTCCCAGGCTGAAAGGTGGCAGAACTGCGGAAGAATCGCCAGAATGAATTCCGGCTGGCTCGATGTGCTCCATCATGCCCACGATCATCACATCCTCGCCGTCGCAAATCGCATCCACCTCTGCTTCGATGGCACCATCCAAAAAGTGGTCGATGAGTACTTTGTTGCCGGGTATGTCAGCCAATGTACGGATCACATGCTCTTCCAGCTCCTGGTCGTTGATGACAATCCGCATGCTTTGGCCACCCAACACGTAGGAAGGACGCACCAAGGCGGGGTAGCCCACGTCCTTGATGACCCGCAATGCTTCATTGGCATCCTCGGAAACCCCAAACTGTGGGTAGGGGATTCCCAACTCCTTCAAGAGCGTGGAGAACGACCCCCTGTCTTCGGCCATGTCCAATGATTTGAAACTCGTGCCGATGATGGGGATTCCGTAGCGATCGAGCTTCTCTGCCAATTTCAGGGCAGTTTGACCGCCCAGCTGCACGATGACGCCATCCGGTTTTTCATGGCGGATGATGTCATAGATGTGCTCCCAGAATACGGGCTCGAAGTAGAGTTTGTCCGAAATGTTGAAGTCGGTGGATACGGTTTCCGGGTTGCAATTGATCATCACCGTCTCGTATCCTACTTCTTTGGCGGCCATTACGCCATGCACGCAGCAATAATCAAACTCAATCCCTTGTCCTATCCGGTTGGGACCCGACCCGAAAATCACGATTTTCTTTTTGTCACTGGCAACCGATTCGTTCTCCCCGTCGAAGGTCGAATAAAAGTAGGGGGTCTGGGCTTGAAACTCTGCGGCACAGGTATCCACCATCTTGTACACCCTTCGAATCCCAAGGTCTTCCCGACGCTTGTACACTTCGCTCTCCCAACAATTCAACAAATGGGCAATTTGGCGGTCTGCATATCCATTGCGTTTTGCCTGCTCCAACAATTCATGAGAGATGTTGTCAATGCTGTGTTTGGAGATTTGTTTTTCCAAATCGACCAAGGATTGGATTTGCTCCAAAAACCACATGTCGATTTTGGTGACCTTGTGGACGGTGCGCAATGGAACGCCCAATTGGAGCGCATCTTTGACGTGAAACAGTCGATTCCAAGAGGGGAATTCCAAGCTTTCGAGGATTTGATCAAGCTTGGTGAGCTCCTTGCCATCGGCCCCGAGTCCGTTGCGTTTGATTTCCAAGGATTGACAAGCCTTCTGTAGTGCCTCCGGGAAGCTTCTCCCAATCGCCATTACTTCGCCGACCGATTTCATTTGGAGCCCGAGTGACCGGTCGCTGCCCCTGAACTTGTCGAAATTCCAACGCGGGATTTTCACGATGACATAGTCCAAAGTCGGTTCGAAAAATGCCGAAGTATTTCCTGTGATCTGATTGGGGAGCTCGTCAAGGCGATACCCTACTGCAAGCTTGGCCGAAATTTTGGCAATGGGGTATCCAGTTGCTTTGGATGCCAATGCGGAAGACCTGGAAACCCTTGGATTGATTTCGATCACAATCATATTTTCCGTTTTGGGGTCGATGGCAAACTGCACGTTGCAACCACCGGAAAACTGACCGATTGCATCCATCACCTTGAAGGCTGCATCTCGCATCCTTTGCATTTGGGTATCGGTGAGGGTCATCGCAGGTGCGACCGTGATGCTGTCACCGGTATGGATTCCCATCGGATCGAAATTTTCGATGGAACAAATCACCACATGGTTGCCGGCATGGTCACGCAGAACCTCCAATTCATATTCTTTCCAACCAAAAATGCTTTCCTCAATGAGGACTTCGTGCACAGGGCTGGCGTGAAGTGCCTTGGTCAGGGCAGCATCAAACAAGGCTGGGTCGGAAACAAAGCCTCCACCTGTGCCACCCAAGGTGTAGGATGGTCTCAAAACCAACGGAAAGCCGATTTCTTGGGCAATTTCTTTTCCTTGCAAAAAACTGCGCGCAATTTTTGCTCTAGGAACCGGAACGCCAATCTCATTCATCAACAGCCGGAACTCTTCACGGTCTTCGGCCTTGTGGATGCCTTGGAAGTCCACCCCGATTGTCCTAACCCCATATTTGGACCAAACGCCAGCCTTCTCACAATCAATGGCCAAATTCAGGGCTGTTTGACCTCCCATGGTAGGTAGTACCGCGTCAATACTCGGATGTTCTTGCAAAATCCGGATGATGCTTTTTCGTTCCAACGGGAGCAAATAGACGTGGTCTGCCGTGACCGGGTCGGTCATAATCGTTGCCGGATTGGAATTGATGAGCGTCACCTCGATCCCCTCTTCCCGCAAAGAACGGGAGGCTTGGGAGCCGGAGTAGTCGAATTCACAAGCTTGACCGATGATGATGGGACCGCTACCGATGATGAGGACGTGTTGAATGGATCGATCCAGTGGCATAGGTTCCTTGAAATTTTGGCAAAATTATAGGGATAGTTTTCAGAGACAATGTTTGTTGATAAGTAACCCCTTAATTGGGAAGAAATGCGCCTCTTAACCTCCAGTTGACACGGCCTTGAAATTCCATTTCGAAAATTATCAATCGCTTGCGGGAGAATCGATTGCATTATCCGTCCAATAAATCTAAAACGACCTGTACTTGCATTTCCAATTGTCATCAAAGCGAATGAAACCTTAAATTTGATTCCATGGATTGGCGCCAAAACTCAGGATTGTGCGGAAAGGCTATTATGCTCCTTTGCCTCTTGTCTTTTGGATTGTCCAATACTCCGTTGGCTGCCCAATCATTTCCTCAGCGTGACACCACTGGTGGATGGTTGACACAAGCTCCGATGGAAGTATTGTTTCCCCATGCACCCTTGAAGGTTCAAGCGCTTTTCATTGGTGGCTATGACTCAGTTCTGACCCACCGCGGCATGGCCCTTTCTAAGGGACGAAACGACTACACGACCTTTGTGCCCATTACTCCGGGTGTTGCCGACAGCGGCTACGTGCTCATCAGCCATGAAATCATCCAAAGGGATTCCATGATCGGCGACGGGGGAGGGATGACAGTAATCAAAGTGGTGAGGGAAGGTGACAGCCTGCGGAAGGTCGGGGTAGCAAGGGCAGTCGATTTCAGACCGGTGGGGGGAACTTTAGGAAATTGTGGAGGCATCACAGGACCTGATGGCCAAGTTTGGACAGGGGAGGAGCCCATGAGGACCACCAATATCTCCGTGGGCTCTGCAGATACGGCGGATGTGATTTTGGGACCTTTGGGGCAGGCTCCGGATTCTGGGCAAGTGTACAACGACATCCCTGGAGATTTCAGTGGTCGGACTTTAAAGGCCTACCAAAACTACAATTACATGGTCAAGGTGGATCCCGTCCAGGCGGTTGCCGTGCGAAAGCAATACAATTGGGGCCGGATGCAGCACGAGGGGGGCGCAGTTTTGGCCGATAATCGCACGGTCATCATCACACCCGACGATGTGCCAGCATTTTTAGTCAAATTCGTGGCAGATGCACCTGGTGATTTCAGTTCCGGCAAAACATTTGCCTTTCGGGGAATGTACCCCGGACCGGGATCTTGGGTTGAAATCGACAATACGTCCTTGGACTCCATGCTGATGATTCGGGTCTTAGCGGCTCGGAAGGGGTGTAGTTTGTTTTACCGCCTAGAATGGGCCGGATACCACAACGGCAAAGTATATTTCACCGAAACAGGAGGCGACCTTCCACAATCGGGATTTCGAACAGGAAGGACATTGGGTGCGGGCATAGCTT
>Ga0068876_10001809_pt1 | contig 16313 bp, 15 predicted proteins | sample NOAtaG_6_FD_66442 | JGI IMG/M metagenome (GOLD analysis project Ga0068876, IMG submission 66442) | Freshwater lake microbial communities from Lake Erie, under a cyanobacterial bloom - NOAA_Erie_Diel5S_2200h metaG | ecosystem: Environmental > Aquatic > Freshwater > Lake | place: USA: Ohio, Lake... | reverse complement strand
ACGCGCAGACCCAAGGCTTCTGCATTTTCAGGATCTGACCGAAGGAAAGGCGCAAGCAGGTTCAATGCCCGGTCGTTGAACCTTCCCTGTTGGGCAACCTTGGCTTCCCAAAGCAGGTATTTCTGGCGATCGGGATACTTGGCGCGCAGCCTGGCTACTTCATCTGCCGCCTCGGTGAACTTACTCTGCGCACTCAGGATCCGCACTTTCTGTTCGGTTGTTTGCTCGCGCATACCGAACTGCTTTTCACGCAAATTCAGCACCTCAACGGCTTTATCGTACTTCTGTCTGCTCAGGCAAAGGCGTACTGCCTCCTGATAATAGGCTGCGCGTGTGGGGAAACGGCGAAGCAGGTCTGACCAGATCGACAGTGCGCCATCGTATTCGCCGCTTTGTTCCAGCGCCTTGGCCTCGATTTCCCGGTACCAGGTATTTTCCGGATCCAAGGCAGTGGCACGCCTGATGTGCACGACGGCAGAACCTGCTTGTTTCTGGGCCAGCTTTATCTCAGCCAGCCGCCACGGAATGGCAGCCAGATCGGGACGTTCTTTTTCAAGCTTCTGAAAGTCCAGATAAGCCGCATCGTAATTACCGGCCAGGTATTGGGCATTGGCATTGAGGAAAGCGGAAGTAAACTGCACTTCTGTGCCATCTTCCGCTACGCCGGCCATGCCACGGCCGCTTTCCTGACTTGCCTTGGGCTGAAAAATTCCGCACGCCGACCACAGACCGCTGAAGAGTATTGCTGTTAGTGCCGTGCGGATTCGCTGCATTTAGTTTTGGGTGGAATAATCGCCGATACTCAATTCATGACTGGCTCCGTCGAGTTTCACGTGGTTGCCGATCATGCTATTGGTAAAGCGAATATTCTTCAATGTGCTGTGGCTCTGGATGATTGAGTTATCCACAACGCAGTTCTCCACCCGGGTATGATCGCCGATCGACACGTAGGGGCCAATCTTTGATCCTGTTATTACAACATCCTTGCCAATATAGCAGGGCTCGATGATTTCAGTTCCTCCGTTGAAACGCGCCGCATCCACGCTGAACTGGGCACTGCGGGTTTCCAGCAGGCGGCGGTTGGTGAAAACGGTGGCGTCTTTGTTGCCGCAGTCCCACCACTCGGTCACCGCACCGGGCGCAAACTTCAGGCCCTTCTGCTTCATGTTTTCGAGTGCGTTGGTAAGCTGGTATTCGCCTTTTTCCTTGATATCGTTATCGATCAGGTATTCAAGCTCTTTGCGCAGGTTGACTCCGTCGCGGAAGTAGTAAATACCGATAATGGCGAGGTCTGAAACGAATTCAGCGGGTTTCTCCACGAAGTCGGTAATCACTCCATCGTTGTCGATTTTCACCACACCGAACATGCGGGGGTCTTCCACCTTATGTACCCAGATGATGCCATCGCGCGACTTATCGAGCTCGAAATCGGCCATGAACAGGGTATCGGCAAAAGCAACAATCACTTCACCATCCAGGCTGTCTTCAGCGCAAAGCACTGCGTGGGCGGTTCCCAGGGGTTCGTCCTGGTAGCAGATGCGGCCTTTGGCGCCGATTTGTTCCGCAACCTGGAGCAATTGCTTTTCAGCTTCTTCGCCGAATTCGCCAATAACGAACACTACTTCGTCGATGCGGTCGCGGCAAACACGCGCAATGTCTTCTATCAGCCAATGTACGATTGGTTTACCTGCCACCGGCAAGAGTGGCTTCGGAGTAGTAAGGGTATGGGGCCTCATCCGTTTCCCCATGCCAGCCATGGGGACAATCACCTTCATCATTTCGTTCAGATTGAATTTGCCGCAAATAACGCCATTTTGAGCTTAAGTTCTTGTAAACAGCCCATCAGACTCCGGTGGAACCGTATCCGCCTTCGCCTCTTTCCGTGCTTTCAAGTTCCACAACGGGTTCCCAAACCACCGATTCGTGTCGCGCTACCACCATTTGAGCGATTCTTTCTCCAGGCTGTACAGGAAATGGAACATCGCCGTGGTGGATGAGCAAAACCTTGATCTCGCCGCGGTAATCGCTGTCGATCGTGCCGGGACTGTTCAGTACCGTGATGCCATGTTTGAAGGCGAGTCCGCTCCTGGGTCGCACCTGCGCTTCATAGCCCACCGGGATGGCCACAAACAATCCGGTCGGAATCAGCATCCGTTGCCCGGGTTCAAGGGTGATGGTTTGGCTGATGTTCGCGCGTAAATCCATTCCCGCAGCATGCAGTGTTTCGTAAGCCGGCAGCGCGAAGGCAGAACGGTTGATGATGTTTATTCGGAGCTTTTCCATAGCCATTGCTTTTTTTCTGAAAGGAATGCGATACCGCCATAAACCAGGACAATAGTGCTTCCAACCAACCAATACATGCTGCCGTCTGTGCTTGTAAGCCCGGTGGAGCTGAATGCCAACCAGGCCAAACCAGCGAGCACCAAAGCCATCAAGCCGTTGCCGTAGTGATACGGAACCGGATACCAGGACCGGCCCATATACCAGGATGCTATTACCATGGCCGCATACACAATCAGGGTAATCCAGGCAGAGGCAACAAAGCTGAAATACGGTATGAAGAGCATATTCAGCACCAGCGTGGCCAATGCACCGCCAATCGCCACCCTGGCGCCCAGCTTGGTTTGTCCGCTGAGTTTGTACCAGATGCTGAGGTTATAGTAAACCCCCAGGAAAAGGTTGGCCAGGAGCAGGATCGGCACCACGCCCATGCCGCGTGCATCAGAAAAATACTCGGCGCGCCTGAGCAGCAGCGGTGCGATGAAATCGGCAAAGCACAGGGTGGCCAATCCCATTCCCGCTACAACCCAGATGAAGATGCGCATTACATGGGCATAGAGTTGCGGTGCATTCTTTTCGTTGCTGCGGGAAAAGAAGAAAGGTTCGGCAGCAAAGCGAAAGGCTTGCACGAAAATGCTCAATACCATGGCCATCTTGTAAAAGGCACTGTACAAACCGGCTTCGTAATCGGCCACCTGGCCATCGAGCAGCTGTTTCAACAGGATGCGGTCGAGGGTTTCATTCACCATACCAGCCAATCCGACCCAAATGAGCGGCGCGGCATACCGGAACATTTCGCGGAACAGCATCTTGTTCCAGCCCCTTATGGCCAGACGCAGTTCGGGAAGCAAAAGCAAGAGCACCGCAAAACTGGCGATGAAATTGGAAAGAAAGATATACAAGACCAGCGACTCCGGCTTCACCCAAGCTGCATCCACCCAGCCCTTTTCCGCCATTTTGGGCAAAACCAGCAGGCAAAACAGGTTGATGGCCACGTTGAGTAAAATGCCGCTGAGGCGGATAAACGCAAAGCGAAGTGCCTTTTCTCTGAAGCGCAACCAGGCAAAAGGAAGCGCGGCCAGAGCGTCTGCAGCCAGAATTCCGGCGAACAAGCCCACATATTCCGGATGCGCAGGATATCCTGCCCAGGCAGCCAGTGATCCGGAAAAGAGAAAGGCGATGAGGGAAAAGCCCAGACTGGAAAACACCAATGCGCGGAAACCGGTTGCAAAAACCTGCTCCGGCCTGGGTTCGCGGCGGGCAAAATTGAAGAAGGCCGTTTCCATGCCATAGGTATACAGCACGCCGAGAAAGGCCGCATAACTGAACATGACGCTTACCACTCCGTAATCGGACACACCGGCCAGCCGCGCAGTATACAGCGGAACCAGCAGGAAATTGATAAAGCGCCCAACCATGGAGCTCAATCCGTACACCGCCGTCTGCGATGCCAATGCGCGTATGCTGCCCGCCATACCGAACAAAAGTAGGCAAGCCGGAAAGCAAAAGGCCGCCGATGTTTTCCACCGACGGCCTTTGTATTGCCTTGTAAAAAGGGTCTTGAGCGGCTATTACTTCACCACTACCTGACGGAAATGGTGTTCAGCATCGCCTTCGAGCGCGAGCAGATAGTTACCGGCTGCGAAACGCGCTGTATGCAAGGTGAAGCTGCCATTCTCATGTTTGCCTGAATACACCAGGCGGCCATTGAAATCATAGAGGCTCACACGGATTTGCGCAGACTGGAACGCGGCTGCATCGATGTTCAATACGTCGTCGGCCGGAACCGGACCCACTTTGATATCGCGCCATGCCGGAGCAGTAACAGCAGTCGGGAAAGCCGGACCACCACCACAAGGCGTATTTGGAGAAGCGATATGGCTCATGGCCGTGAAATCGATATGGCAAGCCCAGTCGGGGTTGTCGATAAATGGATTGCGGTTGTTCTGGATGCTTGCGGCAAATTCGTGGCGTGCAATTTCAAAATCCGAAGGCGGGAATTGCTCGTTCCAGCGCTTCAGCAAAATCTGGCTCTGGCGGTTGATGGCCTGATCGAGGGGCGAAGGAATGGAGAAAACAGCACCCGGACGGTTGTAGGTCACGCACATGTAGAACATGGCGCGTGCCACGAAACCCTTGATATCGTCGCGGGGTTCGTAGGCGGCGTTGCCGGTGCTATCGATACCGAATTTGCCGTCGCGGAACTGCACTACAACCGTCTTCACGACATTCATCGGGAAGTTGGAACGCACAGCGTTGACGCTGTCCTGGTGCACGGGAACAAGCACATGCAGGTCGCTGTAGTTGGCAGAATCCTGGTTGGTAATACCCATCCAGCTGTAGGGATAGATATGTTCGCGACTCATACGGGTTACGGGCGTCCAGGCCAGGGGCGGATTGAATACCTGGGTGAAGCCGCTGTACTGGCAACGCAGCACCTTGCGCCCATTGGTGGTGTCGAAGCTGTAGAAAGGTTCGGCGAAAGTGCTCGTGTAATTGGAATAGAACACCTGGAAATGCGGACGGGTGCGGTTGTACAAATCGCGGATCAAGGTGGATGAAGTCACATTGATGCCGTTGTAATAGGTACCCGTGTTTTTACCCGGTGTGAGTTGGGAAGCATTGGCGGCGGTATCGTTGTAGTTCTCGAATCCGGCATTGCCTTTCAGACCAAAGATGGCAACATGGTAGGTGCGGTTGGCGACGATGCGGTCGAAGTTTACAGTTCCGGGAGCACCCACATGGGCTACGCGTGAATTGCCTATCCACATGCCGCGCTCATAGGTCTGACCGTCAACAGGTTTATCGTTCACTGCAGCGTTTTCACGGATGAGCACCAGGAAGCGGTCTGCATTGCTGTTGCCGGCTGTGAAGCTCATACGGAGGCGGTAGGGAAGCACTTGTGTGAAGTTCAGGTTGCCTGCGCGTCCGGTAGGTTCAGATGCCAGATTGCCTTTTACGCCCTGGAAGCGGATCAGGAAAGGACGTACAGCGCTATCGTTGGTGAACAACTGCAAGGTGGCGCGGTAGGTACCGTTGCCGCCTATGGGATTAAAGTCGACATACAAATGGCCGGTATCTTGCGCGTTAACGCTTTGCGGACCAAAAGCGCTGAAAGAAGTGCTGTCGATACCTGTAACACGAAGTTGCTGGATATCGAGCTTGGTCACCTTACCACGGTTACGCACGATGAGCTGGAACCTGGCTGTATCACCCATGAACAATTCCTGGTTGTTGAGCAGCACCTGGTTGCGATACAGCACTTGCAGTTCTGCGGCATCGCCTGCGCCTGCTTCTTCTACGGCTACATCGTCGAGGGCGATATTGAAACCGGATGCTTTGGTACTGAAAATCCAACGCACGTAACGGCTGTTGGCACTGGCGGTGAAGCTGTCGCGGCGCACAGAGGAAATGTTCGTTCCACTGGTATAGCTGAAACGGGTTGTCCAGTTCACGCTGTCAACGCTTTCCTGCACATCGAAAGCACCCTGAAACGTACCGGTGCCGGTAGAGCGGATATACCAGCTCACTTTGCCGGGTTTGGCGGCAAAGCGCACGCCAACGTTCTCACCGGTGCCATCGAGCCTGCAGCTGTTAGGGCCGGTGAAGTAGTTGGCGCTGGAAGTGTAGGTTTCAGCGCCTGCAACAACCGCAAGATTCTTCCACCAGCCTTGCGGCGGTGTCATGCTGGTGAAAGTCCAGGTTGCCGGCAAGGTCGCCTGACCCATGGCCTGCAGCGCAAACAGCAAAGTGGCTGCGCTCAGGAGGATGCTTTTGTATCGATTCATGTTGTTTTTGTTTTAAAATCCGAAGCGCAAACCCAGCGTCCAGCGCGTGCCCGGCCCTACATACACTTCCACGTTTTTCGGATTGAGTGTTGCGGCCGGAGAGCCTTGGTTGCGGTGCTGGGCATCGCTGATGTAAACGGTATTGAGAATATTGAAGACGTTTCCGAACAGGCCAAGGCTGTATTCACCAAAGCGGCGGGTATAGCCATAAGCCAGATTAAATGTCGCGTAATTGGGTATGCGCCAGGCTTCGCGGTCTTTGAACGGACCCACGAGGGCTGAAGGATCGAAGTCTGCGAACTGCTTTCCGAACCAGATTACAGAAGGCGTGATATAAGCACCTTTTACCGGTTCGAAGCGCAGCATCGAGCTGAATTGTTGCTGGGCGGCATCGCCTACATGTACGCCTTTGGCGCTGAAATCGACGATGGCTACAACGTTGCCATTGTCGTCGCGCACTTCCGCGCGGGCGCCTGAATTCCAGATCCAGTCGGCCAGGGTGGCGGCCACTTCCCAGGAAAACCAGCTTACAGGTTTATAGGCGAAGGACCACTCAATGCCACGGTGGAGTGCCTGGATACCGTTGATATTATAGCTGAAGATGTTTCCATCCTGGTCTACATAAGACGGCAGGTTGTCGACCGGTTTATTCAGCCATTGGGTGTAGTACACATTGATATCGGTAGAAAAGTATCGGCTGCGATAGGTATATCCACCTTCGATGGCATTCACCGTTTCGTTCCTGATATCGCGGGCAATACGGTTGCGGTTGTCGAACACATTGTTGAAGCGCTGCGGCCTTTCCAACCTGCCTACGTTGGCAAACACGCGGTGCCGGCGGCCCAGGCTGCGGCCATATCCGCCTTTGAGGGTATAGCCGGTAAAACCGGTCCAGCCTGTATACTCCGGACCGCCATTGACAGGCCTGAAATAATCTGCGCGCTGGTAGAGCGAGCGCGTTACACTGGCGTTGAAGAAGGCGCTGAACTTGCTGCCTGTATATTCCCATTCGGCGAAAGTGCCGCCCCAACGCACATAGCCTTCGTTGTAGTAAGCGAACTTATCGCCTTTGCGATACAACCTGCTGGTGGCGAAGGGGAATGTGTCGCGCCCATCCGGACGGTAATAATCCCCACCCAGCAGATCATACACTTCGCGGTAATGGATGCCTTTATACGTGCGGAAATCAACACCGCCCGAGATCGTCATGTTCTTGGGAAGGCGGTATTGAAAAGTACTCAACAAGCCGAACCAGTTATGGTTGTTCACCGCGCGGGAAATGATCGCACGCGATTTGCTTTCGGTTGGATGATACACAGGGTCAACAGCAGAAACGAATGCAGACCCATATCGGTTCTGGTAGTACGCGTCCTGAAAATTGTAAAGACCGTTTACAAATGGCACCTGCGCCACTCCACGGCTGCTGGTTCCGCCGCCACGACCGTATGAAGCATATGCTGTGCTGGAAATCAGCAAACGCTTCTTCTTGTAAGTATGCTTCAGGTAGAACTGAGGTTTGTGGAACATGTTCTCCCGCTCGTTCAACCCTTCTCTCACGGCAAAAGTCGTATCACCGGGACCATTTACAGTTGCGCGGTTCAGGAAACCATAATGCTGATTGTAGCGGATGCCCTGGTTGCGGGCTGTGCCGGAAATCATTGAATCAACACCCAGCTTTTGAGCGAATTCGGTATCGTACACACTCAGGCGGGCGCGGAAGCTGCGCTGTCCGTGCGATTGCGGTGCGCCGATGGCCGTGAGGGAGATATTATGGTGGGCACCGAAGTCTTTTTCCGTTTTGAAGAAATAGCTGTACATGCGGTCGTACAGACCGTTCACATAGCCATCGCTTTCGCGGTAGGTACCGGCCAGGGTAAAGCCCCAATCGCCGGGTAATCTGCCGCTGTTATAAGAGAAAGAGCTCCTGCGGTATCGGCTGTCGCCTGTTTCGAGGGTTACCCTTCCACCGGCTTCGCTGCTGATGCCTTTGGTGATTACGTTCATGGTTCCACCAACCGAGGGATTGGCGATACGCGAAGAACCGAGCCCGCGCTGCACCTGCGTGAGTGCCGTAACATCGGCCAGGCCGAACCAATTGCTCCAGTACACCTGACCGTTTTCCATGTCGTTCACCGGAATACCGTCGATCATCACAGCGATATTGCGCTGGTTGAAGCCGCGGATGGTGATGCGCGCATCGCCGGCGCCACCGCCTTGTTGGGTTGCGTACACGCCGGGCGTGTAATTGAGCACCATGGGCATATCCTGGCTGCCGATCATTTCGTTCAGCTTCCTGGAATTCAGGTTTGAAAACGCGATGGGCGTCTTGCGGCGGTCGGCGATATTGGCCACGATGCGCACGGCATCCAGGTCGCGGCTGCTGGGTTCAAGAACGATATCCAGCCGGAACTGAGAACTTACAGGCGTAGTTACCACCACGGAGTCCTTTTTGTAACCCTGACCGGCTTCAACGTAGAGCACATGCCGGCCGGCCGGAAGTGTGAGTTGGAAACTGCCGTTGCGGTCGGTTTTGATTTCAGCACCTTCGCCTGTGCGGATGCTGGCTGCAGCAATCGGATCTCCCGAAAAGGCATCGCTTACGCGGCCGCGCACGAGATCCTGGCTTTTGAGCGGAGCACCCGCCAGCAAGAGCAGGGCCGAAAGCAGAAAGACGGGTTTCATGCAGTGCTTAGTCGATGCTCACGCGGGAGGAAGCGCGGCGTCCATCTTTCAATTGAATCTGAAGGATATAAGCACCTTTGCTCAGTCCTGTGGTTTCGATCGTCCACTGTCCGTTTGCGCGGAGGCGGATCACAGGATGCATATGACGGCCGGAAAGGTCGAACAGGCTGATAATACCATCAGACTCCGCCATCACTGTCAGGTTGCCATTGCTCGAGGGATTGGGGAAAACAGCCCATTCCACAGCAGGAAGAGACGCGCTTGAAGCTGCGAACTTATTGCAATCGCAAATGTGCGAACCGAGTGAATCGAAGGTATTGGCACCGAACACGAGGTATTGTGCCTTGGCATTGAAATGCGTTGGGTTGGTGCGCACACCGCCGGTAACGTTCGACTTGCGGATCAATGTCTTGTTAGCACTCAGCCACAAACCGATACCCATGTTGTAAGGGAATGAATCGGTCCATGCGTTGGATGGGCGTTCGCCAATTTTACCGAAGATATCCACCGGCACCCAGGCATTGCCGGAGCGCTTGTCGAGACTTACCGCATCATCGCCGTTGAAGCTCATGGAAAAGTTGCGGTTGTAGTCTGCACTCAAGAAGAGGTTGGCTTTTGCCTGCAGGGCAGCGGCAGCGGGCGTATCCACACCGGTACCGTTCGGATTGCGGCGGTCGAGAATACAAACCAACACTCCATTGGGCTGCAGCGTTCCGCTGAGCGTATCGCTGTAATTGTTCTGCCAGGTACTGGTTCCGTTCTGCCAACGGGTTAGGCGATACTGGGTCAAATCTACCGGCTGGTTGCCCGGATTGTAGATTTCAATCGCCTTGTTGTTGCCTGTACCTTCCACGTATTCGCTGATGAAAAGTTCATTGCACTGAGCGGAAAGGGCGCCGGCAGTGGAGAAAGCAGCCACGGCCAACAACAGGTTTTTGTAAAGCATGCGCATAGGAGTGTTTTTTGTGCTGCAAAAATCGGTAATTCAGGCGAAGCAACTTTATCATTCAGTAAACAGATTGCACACATTGCAATAATTCTGCGGTGACATTGGCGGTTTGAGCCACAAAATTCAGATTAGGCGGAAGCGGTCAATCAACCCCAAAACTGTTCAAATCCGATTTACACAAACTTATGATTATCAACACGTTGAGCTTTCACTTCAGGCATTCAACCTCGCCGTGGTGGACGCTTCCGCATGATCCGGGAGATGGTTTCAGCCTTTCCGCGCAAATCCGACTACCAGACAACGCGCCTTGGTTTTTTTGGATGAAATTTGCCGCATGATGCTGCGACGATTTGCACCGGTCATTCTTGTCCTGCTGCTGTTTGTTTCTGCCTGCGCCGAAAAGCTGACCTATGTCGGTGGTGGCCATACGCGGATTGAACAAGGCCTTCCTGCCGACAGCGCCGCTGAACGGCTTATTCAGCCTTACCGGACTAAGATCGAAAAAGAAATGAGTGAGGTGCTGGCCTTTAACGACAGCCTCATGAAGCCGGGTCGCCCGGAAGGCCGGCTCGGCAATTTGCTTGCAGACGTGGTATACCAGCGCGCATTTCGTTTCATGCTCGACAGCTTCGGTTTCCCTCTTCATGCCTGCCTGCTCAACAACGGCGGTATCCGCGCTCCCCTGCCCGCAGGGAATGTGACCCTCGGGCAAGTTTTCAGCATCATGCCATTTGAGAATGAAATCGTTGTACTAAAACTAAAAGGCGAACAGGTTTCGAAAATGCTCGATTACATCGCTTCGCGGAAAGGCGAACCGGTTAGCAAAATGAGTCTGCTGCTGAACAAAGAAGGCGGCTGGATTGAAGCAGGCCTGGGCGGAAAACCCTTCGATAGCCGCAGGAGTTATTTTATCGCTACCAGCGATTACCTGGCCAATGGCGGCGACAAGATGGATTTCTTCCGCAACCCTGAAGCCGTTTTCCCGCTCCGCATCAAGATCCGCGAAGTGTTTGCAGACTACTTGCGCAGCCTCGGTGCAGCCGGACAAAAAATACCACAACCGCAAATGGGAAGGATTGATTATGCTCAATAGAAGAGAATTTCTGAAGCGCAGCAGCACCGCAGGTGCCATTCTGCTGCTGCCGGGCTGGATACAGGAGCTGGGTGCCGCGAAATTGACGCCCCTGATCATCCTGCATACCAACGATATCCACAGCCATATCGACCCATTCCCCGACAACGACCCCAAGTTCGCCGGGCAGGGCGGTCTGAGCAAAATCGCGCAACTGGTCAATGAATGGCGCAAACAACATCCCAATGTGTTGCTGCTCGATAGTGGCGATGTGTTTCAGGGAACACCTTACTTCAACCGCTTCGCCGGCAAACCCGAGTTTGAATTGATGACGCAGATGGGTTACGCCGCCAGCACGCCCGGCAACCACGATTTCGACAATGGCGCCGAAGGCTTCGCCAATATGCTGCCCTACGCCGGCTTTCCTTTCCTCAATGCCAATTACAATTTCAGCGGCTCTCCCCTCGCCGGGAAAATTGAGCCTTATAAAATTCAGGATGTCAATGGCATCAAAGTCGGACTTTTCGGTATCGGCATCGAACTCAACGGCCTTGTTTCACCCAAACATTACGGCAGCATCGTGTATTCCGATCCTTATGCCAGTGCCAACAATACCGCACGGTTGCTGAAGAAAGAGCTGCGCTGCGACATCGTAATTTGCCTTAGCCACCTGGGCTACAGTTATGCTGAAGCAAAACCCGACGACAAGAAGCTCGCCGCAGCTAGCGAAAACATCGACCTGATCCTGGGCGGGCATACGCATACCTTCCTGGAAGCGCCGCAGGTGTTAACCAACCGAATCGGCAAAAACGTTACGGTACACCAGGCCGGATGGGGCGGTTTGCGCCTGGGCAGGGTGGAATTCGGCCTGCGCTGATTTTCTTTGCGGCATGGATGCACAGGAACTGGCCGGCAAACTGCAACAAGGCGATCAGCGCGCCTTAGCCAGGGCCATTTCGCTGGCTGAAAACGATCATCCAACCGGGCTGGAAATTTTACAGCTCCTGCGTTACCGCGACGATGTTCCGGTTGTCGGCATAACAGGCCCTCCGGGTGCCGGCAAGAGCAGCCTCGTAAATTCGCTTGCCGAACGCTGGCTGGAAGCGGGCTTGCGCGTGGCCGTGATCGCGGTAGACCCTACATCGCCCTTCAATTTTGGAAGCTTGTTGGGCGACCGTTTGCGCATGGCCGGCCTGTATCTGCATCCCAACCTGTTCATCCGCAGCATGGCTTCGCGCGGCAGCCTGGGCGGGCTTTCGCCAAGGATACTTGAAGTATGCGACCTGATTAAGAACGCGGGCTACGACCGCATCGTTATCGAAACCGTGGGCGTAGGCCAGAGTGAAGTGGAAATTGCCGGCGTGGCCGATACAACCGTGGTGGTGATGGTGCCCGAAGCCGGCGATGAAGTACAGACCATGAAAAGCGGTGTCATGGAAATTGCCGATGTATTCGTGGTGAACAAAGCCGACCGCGACGGAGCAGAATCTTTTGCACGCTTGCTGCGTCAGCTTTCCATACAACGCCATACCGCCGCCTGGGAGATTCCGGTGCTGCTTACCCGCGGCGATACCGGCGATGGTGTGGATGCGCTGGGCGAAGCCATCATCCGGCACCACGGCAACCATTCTGCAAGAAGGAAAGAACTCCTGTTCGAAAAAGCCTTGCACCTGTTGCGCGAACAATGGCTGCGCCGCTTCCCGAACGCTGCGCTGCGCGCCGAACTCGAAACCGAAGCCGCCAAGCCCGACTTCAATCTGTACCGCTTTGTGGCAAACCTTGCCCAACGCGGATAGGCCGGCACTTCCAACAAAAACCGCTGCGGCTTGTTCTACCTGACATGATCGCCATTTTATCCGGTTCTTCACGCAAAAACAGCAACACCCTCCGCGCGGCCAAAGGCGTACACCGCAGCTTACTAGAACTTGGTGTTCCTGAAAACGATATCCGCCTGGTTGATTTTGAAGATTACGATGTTCCTTTCTATAACGGAGATAACCTCGACCGCAACAACCTGAATCCCTTCCAGCAAAAAGTACTCGATGCCATGAGCCATGCTTCGCTCATCTTCGTGCTTTCACCGGAGTACAACTGGTTTCCGAGTGCCGAAATCATCAACCTCATCAACCGATTCGGCGACAAGCAGTTCCTCGATTGTTGGGACGGGAAGGTGTTTTGCACCTGCGGGATTTCATCCGGCCGCGGCGGGCGTATTCCGGCAGTACAACTGAGCTATGTAATCAACAAGCTCATCAACGTGATGAACCTGCAAAGCGTGGTGAGTGCCAAAATATTCGAAAGTCAGTTTACCCCCAAGGCGCTGGATGCCGATGGCAACAGCCTGGGCAATGAGGAATACGACCGCGGTCTGTTGCAGTTCGTGCGCTATAACCTGGATATTTCGCGCCGACTGAACCTGAAAGACTAAGCTTTTTTTGTTCAGAGCAGAATTTTCCCGAGCACTCCCAGCTTCATTTCTGTCTCCAGCCATTCAGCAGCCGGGTCAGAATCGGCCGTGATTCCGGTACCTGCGTATTGCAGGATGCCATTGCGGTACATGCGACCACAGCGCAGGTTCACCCAGAGCGAAATCTCATCGGGCGTCCATCGGCCAAAGTAACCGGCATAATAGCTGCGAGCGGTGCGTTCGCGCTGCAAGAGTTGCAAGGCAGCCACACGCGGATAGCCCCCGACGGCAGGCGTTGGATGCAGGCTGCGCACCAGTTCCCACACTTGCTCATACGCACAGCGGAAACCATAACGGGTTCGGATATGCCGCAGGCTGCCCTGGGCAATTTCTTCCGCCGGGCCGCGCTCAAATGCGATACCCCGCGCCTGGAAGACTTCTTCTATAAAACGTCCGATATACGCTTGTTCCTCGCGCTCCTTCGCAGAAAAAGCCTCCCCATCACTGCGCCGTGTTCCGGCCAGGGCGACCGTAAAACCTTCTCCGTCTTTCCAGTGCAGAAGCGGTTCCGGACTGGCACCGAGCCATAGCCCGCTGCGGGGTGCATCGATCAGGCAAACGGCCGCATCCGGATAAGCCTGGCAAGCAGCAGGATACCAAACATCAGGTCGCGGTGGTAAGGCTCGGAAAAGGCTGCGCGCAGTGACAACCTTCTCCAACATGCCGCTGCACATGGCTTCGCGGGCTTCATCCACCCAGGCCATATACGATTCGCGGTTGTAATAGTCACTTTCCAGATAATCCTGATTGGCCTCGGGAATATTATAGCGGCCCGGTGCAGCCTGTGCTTCGGTTTTTTCGTCGTTGATCCACACACCCGGCATGTCGCGGTCGAAGGGCATAAACAGGAAACCCGCTTCGCGGGGTGCTGTATGCAAAACGGCGGTCTGACCGCTCAAGTAAACCGATTCTTCCCCCGGTAACCGAAACCAGACCTTGCCGATCATCGCTTCGCCTCCAAGGGCCTGACCGCCATGGTGATGCGGCCCACGCAGACCAAACGCGCCTTTTCATCGGTGATGCGCACTTCCCAAACCTGCGTCGTGCCGCCGATGTGCAAGGGCGTTGCTTTTGCCGTCACCGTCTGGCCTTTGAGCGCAGGACGAATGTGGTTGCCGTTGATATCCAGCCCAAAACATACATAGCGCTTACGGTCTACTGCTAGGTTGGCGGCCGCACTGCCGATGGTTTCAATCAAAGCCATGCTGGCGCCGCCGTTGAGCATGCCCAGTGGCTGGATGGTGGCCTCGTTCACAGGCATGGTGGCCGTCACCCAATGGTCGCCGATTTCGGTAAACACAATGCCGAGTGCCGTGTTGAGCGTGCCTTCACAATGCTTGTTGAGCGCAGCTACACTTATATTCGCGGGGTCAAAAAAGACGTCTTTCACTTTGCTGCAAAATAGCCCGCCCGCGGTCAGAAAAACAATTTACCTCATCCGACACGGAGAAACCGATTACAACCGCCTTGGCATCGTGCAGGGAGCCGGCGTCGATACTGCGCTCAATGATACCGGCCGGGAGCAGGCAGCTGCCTTTTTCAGGCACTATCACAAGGTGCCTTTCGATAAGGTCTACATCAGTTCGCTGCGCCGCACGCGCGAAACAGTAGCCGGATTCACGGAGCATGGCCTGCCCACCGAGGTAATCCCCGAGTTGAATGAAATCAACTGGGGTACATTGGAAGGGGAAAAACCTTCGCCCGAAATCAGTGCCCTTTTTCTGGAAACGATACGGCGTTGGCAGGAAGGCGATCTGGATTTTGCGGTTGAAAAAGGTGAAACACCCCGTCAATTACAGACCCGGCAGGCTGTTGGATTGGAAAAAATCCTATCCCGCAAGGAAGAAAAAACCATCCTCATTTGCATGCACGGCCGTGCGATGCGCAGCTTCTTGTGCCTGCTCACGCAAAGGCCCCTTGAGCGGATGGACGATTTCGGACATTCCAACGTATGCCTGTACATCCTGCACGAGCACGAAGACGGTTTTCACGTCGCGTTGGACAACGATACCGAGCATTTGCGCTGAGCGGACGGGCAGGCGCATTCACTTCCGACAAAAAAACTCAATCGATACAGAGCTGTTGCTTGTCTAGCTGCACATTGAAGCGAATTTCTGCATTCAATGCCTTGAACACTTTGCGAATGGTATCGATGGTAGCACTGTTGGCGCTGCTTTCCAATTTGGAAATCCGGGCCTTCCCTACGCCCACCAGCTTGCCTAATTCTTCTTGTGTCAGGTTTCTTTCCAATCTGGCCCCTCTGATCATCCTGCCCAGCAACTCCATATCCAATTCATATTCATAGGCATCTCGTTCTGCCGTGCCGGGTGAACCGATATACCTATCCTTCATTTCGGAAAGTGTGTACAGCTTCATCTCCTTGTCTTTCATGGTTTGGGTTTCGTTTGCTTGAAGTATTCTAATCTCAATCGCTCTGCCTTAGCCAGCTCACATGCAGGTACTTTTGCCGTTTTCTTGACAAAACCATGGGTTGCAATAACCAACGTTTCCAAAGGAGATCGCTTGTCCCAAAATGCTAAAAGCCGAATTTGCTGCCCACCGGTCAAAGTTCGAAACTCCCAGATGTTACCGCTTAGTTTTTTAAACAAGCGGGCATCCTGGGTTTTTTCTGCGAGATCAATGGTATACAGCACCTTTTTCAGTTTTTTGAACTCAAGGTCTTGGATGAAGGCATCCGCCTCCTCCATAAACAAAACAGCAAATATTCGCATTGTATTAACATAAATAGTGCTTCAAAGGTAACACTTGTTTCCATATTTGGAAACAAGTTAAGGGAAGAAAATAGCCTGATTGGATGAAATTGATTCTTACAGGCCGTGAAACTTCAATTCAGCAACATTCCCAAGCATGCGTTCACCTGTTCAGGTGCTTCGAGCGGACTGATATGCCCGCCTTCCACGACAATGGTTTGCAGGTGTTGGGGAGCCGGAATATAATCTTCTTCCCCTTTCAGGGCGATGGCCATGGTGGGCAATTGCTCCATGAGATGGCCCGCATCGGTGGCCTCCAATATTACTTTTCGGTCAATACTGCGGATATCGCGGTTGCTCAGGA
>Ga0068876_10001806_pt1 | contig 16319 bp, 12 predicted proteins | sample NOAtaG_6_FD_66442 | JGI IMG/M metagenome (GOLD analysis project Ga0068876, IMG submission 66442) | Freshwater lake microbial communities from Lake Erie, under a cyanobacterial bloom - NOAA_Erie_Diel5S_2200h metaG | ecosystem: Environmental > Aquatic > Freshwater > Lake | place: USA: Ohio, Lake... | reverse complement strand
TGGGACTGCGTCGCCCACGCATGGCGCTCGCGATCTTCACGCACGATCCCGGGCAGGGTCCCACGGATGGCACGCGGCTGTAAACGCAGACGGCGGCACCGGGGCTTCGCCCCCTAGGGGAGCCGTCCTTGACGGCGCACCCTCCAAGATCGCAGTCTTGCGGACCGTGAGCGCGACACCCGATGCCGACCCGAGCCCGACGACGGTGGTCGCGCGCCCGGCGCTGGGGCCCCGCGTCTTCGACGGGATCGAGGTCGACCCGACCTGGCAGTCGCGCTTCGTGTGGTCGATCCTCTTCAGCATCGCGAGCGCGGTGGTCATCACCGCCGCGATGCTCACCCCGAACCCCGCGGGCCACGGGACGCACACCCAGCTCGGGCTGCCTCCCTGCGGCTTTCTGGTGTTCACGGGCTACCCCTGCCCGGGATGCGGGCTCACCACCTCGTTCGCCTACATGGTCCGGGCGAACCTCGCGGGCGCGTGGATGGCCAACCCCTTCGGCATCGTGCTCTTCCTCGCCACGTTCGCGATGGTCCCGCTCGCGGCGACCGGCCTCGTGCGGAGCTGGTCGGTGGTCGCGACGCTCGACCGACTGCACGCCGAGAAGATCGCCATCGGGCTCTCGGTGCTCTGCATGGTGGTCTGGACGATCCGCGTGTCGATCGAGTACTTCACCGCTGCGTGAGCGCCGCGCCGCGGCTCGACGCGCTGCCCGAGGCGCTGCGGCGCGCGTGGATCGACGTTCCGGCAGACGCCACGACCGATGCGTGGCTCCGCGGGCCGGGCGCGCAGCCCCACGGCCGGCTTGCGACGAGCATCCAGCGGCTGCTTCGGCGCTTCGCGAGCGACTTCGAGGTCAACGCGCGCCTCGGCATGTACTCGTTGCACCTCGCGGGCACGGACACCTTCGCGGCGCTACTCGGCCGCACGGTGGGAGAGCGGGGCGGGCTGCTCGACATCGGTGCGGGAACCGGCGAGGTGACCGCGGCGCTCGCACCCCTCTTCGATCGCGTCGCGGCGACCGAGACCTCGCCGGCGATGGCGCGGCGCATCGGCTCGGAGGTTCCGGGCGCCACGACGCATCTCGTGGACCTCACGGAGGGTGGAGCGCTCGGGCGCTTCGACGTCGTGGCGCTGCTGAACGTCCTCGACCGCACGGCGCGACCTCGAACACTCCTCGATCGCGCGCTCGCGCACCTCGCGGAGAAGGGTACGCTCCTGGTCGCTACGCCGCTGCCGGCCCGGCCCCACGTCGACGTCGGCGGTGCGACGGCCGATCCCGACGAAGAGCTCGGCGGAGACGGCGACACGTTCGAGGAGGCCCTCAGCCAGCTGCACGACACGCTGCTCGTGCCGCGGGGCTTGATGGTCCGCCGCTGGACCCGCTTGCCTTACCGGTCGCAGGGCGATGCGGAGGCCGAGCGGTACGAGCACGACGACGCGGTGCTCGTGATCGAGCGGGTCAGCGGATGAGCCGGATCTCGGTCCGATCGAGCCGGCCTTTGGCGAGATCGTCCTTGCGGATGAGGTAGTAGAGCGTCCCGGCCTTGGCCCAGCCGAGCTCGCTCTTGCCCTCGATGGAGAGCAGCAGCGTGTGCTCGCCGTCCTTGCCGCCGAGCGGCTCGAAGAGGTCGCCCTCGACGGCCCCGCTCGGATGCCCGAAGAGCTGCACGCCGGAGTGGGCCGCGCAGTTCTTTTCCACGGCGCGCTCGTAGCGGGCCACGTCGGGCCCGCGCAGCTTGAGCTTGGAATGGGCGCGGGTACCAGGAGGCGGCAGCGTGAGGATGGGCTCGTATCGGACCGCGCGCGCCGGGTGCGCCGGCGCACCGTCCGGGCGCGGCCGAGGAGCGAGATCGGCGGGCAGGACTTCGGAGTGCACGGTCGTGCCGAGCTTCGGTGCGCGCTCGTGGAAGTAGAACCAGAAGGTGCCTCGCACCGGGAAGTCGAGGCCGGGGATGCGGGGCAGATCGCGGATCGGGATCTGCGCCACGAGGCCGTAGGCGAGGCGGGGCACCTCGGGGGCGGCGCCCGCCTTGGCACCGCGTGCCAGCTTGCGCTTTCCGTCGTCTCCCTTCGGAGCCCGCTCCTTGGGCGCCTTGGCCTCGGCAAGCTCCACGCTCGGCCACGCGGCCCCGGGCGCGCTGGCGTCGATCGGCAACCATGGATCGCCGCCGATCTGGGATGCGAAGGTCTTCGGTGCGGCCCGCTGGGGGACGAGCATCAGGGCAGGCAGGGCGGCCGCGAGGATGCGGTCCTTGATGCCGTCGAGCCCCTCGTCGGCGAGCGCGCGCTGGAGGCTGGACTCGGCACTGCCGAAGACGTGGGCAGGGAGCATGCGCGTGCGATTCTGCCGCCTTCGGGCGGGGAAAGTCGAGCCCTTCCAGCGCGCTGTGTTCTGGCGCGGGGGCAGGCCGGGCGGTCCGGCGCCGTGACCTGGGGGCGTCATCGGCAAGGCCGCCGAGGGGCGCAGCTCAGCGGCGGAGCGAGCGGAGCGCCTGCGCGATGCGCTCGAGGGTCGCGGCGGGCGCCTCGCTGCCGGCACGGCTCAGCACGCCTTCGAGCTCGCCGCCGAGCTTCTCGAGCGACTCCCGCAGTCCGGCCTCGACGCGCTGGCTCTGCGCCAGACGTCCTTCGAGGTCCATGAGTTGCTCCTCGCGGCCTGCGAGCTCGGTCTCGAGCCGGCGCAAGTCGGCCTCCCGCTCCATCGCCGCGGTGCGGCGCTCCGCAGCGAGCTCGAGCTCCCGGGCGAGACGCGCTTGCCGCTCCTCGGCCGCCTCGAGGGCCGCCGTCAGGGCGCGCTGGGCCTCGCCCGCGCTGCCTGCCTCGAGCGTTCGGAGGCGGGCGTCGCGCTCCTCGACCTGCGCGCCGAGGGCCCGGACGAGCAGGCTGCGATCGTCGAGCTCGCGACGAAGCGCGGCGAGCTCGTCGCGGAGGATCGACTCGGCAGCGAACGCCGCCCCGCGCGGATCGGGCGCGCGGAGACCGTCCACGAGTCGCCCCAGGCTGCCCCGCGCCTCCGACAAGAGGCCCCGCAGACCGTCCCGCTGGGCGCGCGCGTGATCCCGCTCGCGCTGCGCAGCGTCCGCGGCGCCCACGAGCGACGAGCGCTCGCGCGCGTCCTCGGCCTCTTGCACCTCGCCGACGGCGGCCTCGGCGGCCCGCTGCTCGGCGTCGCGCCGCAGTCGCTCCTCGAGCCGCGCGATCTCCTCCCGGAGCGCGTCGCGCCGCAGCGCCGACGAAGCGAGTTCGGTGTGCAGGCGCGCGACGAGCGCGTCGCGCGCCTGCAGCCGCGCGATGGCTCCGGCGGTGCGCTGGCGTGCGTCTTCCTGCGCGGCCGCGGCGGCCTCGACGGCCGCTTCCCGCTCGCGGCGGATGCGCTCGATGTCGCGCTCGACCTCGCCGAGGATCCGGCCGAGCTTGCCAGCCTCGCCGCGCTCGTCGGCGAGCATGCGCTCGGCATCCGCGGCCCGCGCCGCCTCGGCCTCGCGCTCGCGGCGGATCACCTCGAGGTCGCGCTCGGCCTCGGCGAGCAGCAGCCCGATCCTACGGGCCTCGGAACGCTCGGCGACGAGCCACTCGAGATCCGCCGCGAACTCGCCAACGGGCGACGACGCGCTGCCCTCTGCGAGCTGCCTCAGCGCTGCGCGACTGCCCTCGAGGCGCGCGGCGAGGCCATCGCGCTCCCCGGCGAGGACCGCGAGCCGATCGGACGACGACGCGAGCGCCGCTTCGGCGTCACCGAGCCGGAGCGAGAGACCGTTCCGCTCGCCCTCGAGCGCGTCGAGCGCCACGAGGCGCGCTTCGTGGGCAGCGCGCAGCTCGACGAGCGCGGCGCGGGCGTTCGCCTCGCTCGCTCGGAGCACCTCGAGTTCGGAGCGCAGCACCGCGACGTCGTGGGCCGATCCGCCCCGCGCGCCCGCCGCTTCCTGCTCGGCGGCGACGAGGCCCGCCCGCGCCCGCCCCAGCTCCTTCACCAGCCGATCGCGCTCCTCCTCGGCCGCGAGCAGCGACTCGCGGGTCCGGGACAGGGTCCCGAGCAGGGTGCCCTCGCGGCGGGGATCTCCGGGCGGCGGCGCCATGCGGGCGACCGCAAGCTGCTCGCGGGCCTGCTCGAAGTCCGCGAGCCGGGCACGCGCCGTCTCCCGCGCCGCGCCCAGATCCACCTCGAGCAGGAGCACCCGCGCCTCGGCCAGACGCCGCAGCTCGTCGACCTCGGCGAGCCGCGCCGTCAGACCGCGCAGCCGCCCCTCGATCATCGCGCTCTGACGCGCGAGCGCTTCCCGCTCGGAGGCGAGCGCTGCCGCCTCCGGCCCGCGGACGACCTCGGCAGCCGGGCGCGACGCGAGCTCGGAGCGGAGCTGTGTGCGCTCGAGCTCGAGCTGGTGCCGCTCGGCCGCGAGGCGCTGCCGCTCCGTGTCGAGCCGCTGCCGCTCCGCCTCGGAGCGCTCGAGCCTTCCCCGCAGTTCGTCGGCGGCGAAGTGCGCAGCCGCGCGCTGCCCTTCGGCATCGGCGACCCGACGCAGCAGCCCGGCCACCTGCGCCTTGAGTCGGTCGAGCTCCGGGAGCGTGGCTCCGCTCGCCGGTTTCACGGCCGCGGGCGCAGGGCTCCGCCGCGCCTCGGCGAGCTCCTCGACCAGATCCCGCACGAGGATCGCGCGGCGCTCGAGCTCGGCACGCAGCGCCGCGAGCTCGCCTCCCTGTGCGCGCAGCCGCTCCTCGAGCTCGACGTACGAGGCCTCGATCTCCCGCACCTCGGCCGCGCCGAATGCGTTCTTCTCCGCGCTCGCCGCCCGCTCCGTCGCGGCGCGCAGCTGACGGCGCGACTCCTCGAGGGCGGCGGCAGAGCCGGTGCGTGAGGCGTTCGCCTCGTCGAGCTGGTGGCGGAGCTCGTCGAGCTTCTGCGCGCTGCGCGCGATCTCGCGCTGGGCCTGCTCGAGCCGCTTCTCGGCGTGCTCCAGCCGGGCGCGGGCGGCCTCGAGCTCGCGCTCGGCGCCCGTTCGCTCCGCGGGTGCTCGTTCGACGGACGCGCGCTCGACCGTCCCCCGCTCCGGCGTGGCGCTCCCGTCGCCCGCCGCCGTCTGCACGACGAGGTAGGCGGCCAGCGACGGCGAGCCGACCGCGGCCCCCGCGATCGCGATCCACCGCTGCGCCGGCTCGACCTCCTCGAGGGCGGTCCCATCGAAGCTCAGCTCGGAGCCGTCGGCGCGCGCGAAGTCGACCAGCGCGAAGCCGGCGAAGCGGGTCTGCCCGAGGATGCGTGCGCCGCCCTCGCCGAAGACCCGGCCGAGCTCGGCTTCGAGCCGCTCGTAGCCCAGCGGCCCGGCCGAGGATGAGGCGACGAGGCTGCCGTCCGTCGCGATCCACTGCGCGGCCTCTCCGAGGCGGGCCACGTCCTCGAGCTCGGGCAGCACGACGAGGTCCCAGCGCTCCCCGGCCGCAGGAAGCCCGCGGGTCTTCACCCCGCTGCCCCTCCGCCCGGCGAGGCGGGTGCGGCGGGGACCAGCGAGCGCCTCGACCGAGGCCGCGCAGGCCAGGAGGCGCTCGGCCCCCGGTCCGGGCTCACCTGCCCAGAGCACGCGGCCGCCGGCGGCGAGGGGCTCGAGCATGACGGCGAGCGCGAGCTCGGCATCGTCCTTGGAGAAGGGCTCACGATCGGGACGCGACATCGGGAGGCCGGGACTATACCGACCTTTCGGGCGCTCCGGGCCGCGCTTTTTTTCTGGCCCCGACGGACCGAACCGGCGTCCGGCGACTCAGCGCCAGCGGGTGAGGATCGTCTCGCGCCCGAAGAGGTGCACCACCAGCCGCAGCAGCACCAGGTCGAGCACGAAGAGGATCGCCGCAGCGACGAGCACCCAGACGACGTCGAGCGTGATCGCCCCGGCGAGCGCCGAGACCCCGACGCCGGCGAGCGGCAGGATGAGGAATGCGCTCACCCCCTGCGCCGTGCGTGGATCGTTCACCCGTGACGAGAGCGCGAGGGTGGACATCACCGAGCCGGCGCTGAGCAGCGGCGCGACGAGCAGGAACGCGAGCGGCCAGACCGGCCGCAGCGCCAGCTCGAGCGCCTCGGGAGGCGCCCAGCGGGCGATCCCCGCGACGGTCACGCCGAACGCGATCCATGTGAGGAGGATCGCAGGGACCATCGCCACGAGCGTCTTGGCGACGAGCAACTCGCGCGTGGTGACCGGCGTCGCGAGGAGCGGCTCGAGGGTCCGCTCGACCTTCTCGCCGATCACCGAGTGCGCGGCGATGGTCGAGGGCAGCGCCGCGGCGATCATGAGCAGCATGGAGAGGAACTGCTCGTTGAGCAGCGCGATCACCGCCAGCCGCGGCCCGAGATGCGCGAAGCGCGCGACGAGCTCGGGGGGTGCACCGGTCGTGTCGAATACCTCGTCGCCGAGCTCCATGAGCGAGCGCTCGGTGAAGAGCGCGATGCCCACGAGGAGGCTCGGCAGGAGCGTCATCGTGAACAGGATCATCTTGCTTCGCGCGATCTCGGCGAGCTCCTTCGTGAAGACGACCCAGACCCGCTCCCAGTTCACGACGACGACTCCCGCACGAGCTCGAGGTACACGTCCTCGAGGGTCTTGTGCTGCTCGGCGAGCGAGAGCAGCTCGGCCCCGGCACCGACGAGGGCCCGCGCGATCGCCGGGTTCGCGGCCTCGGGATCGCACGCGGCGATCAGGGTCCCATCGTTCACCTCGAGCGAGGCCACGCCGGGGACCGCGCGCACGGCCGCGATCATCCCGTCGGTCAACGTCCGCACGCGCGCGATGGTGGCCCTTCCATAGATCGCGCTCCGAAGCGCCGCGGGCGAGTCGACGCGCAGCACGGTGCGCTTGATGACCGCGATGCGGTGGCAGAGGCGTTCGGCCTCGTCGAGGTTGTGCGTGCAGAGGACGATGGTGCGCCGCTCGTCCCGCAGCTCCGCGACGAGGGCCCGCACCACGAGCGCCGACTCGGGATCGAGCGCGCTCGTCGGCTCGTCGAGGATGACCACCTTCGGCTCGTGCACGACGGCGCGGGCGATGGCGAGCTTCTGCCGCATGCCCTTGGAGTAGCTGCCGACCGGCTCGCGGCGGCGCTCCCAGAGCCCGAAGCGCCGGAGCAGCTGCTCGATCTTCGGCTCCGGGTTCTTCACGCCGTGAAGGCGGGCGAAGAAGCGGAGATTCTCGAGCGCATCGAGCCGCACGTAGAGCCCTGGGGTCTCGGTGAGGATGCCGACGACCTGCCGCACGCCGTCGGGATCCCTCGTCACCGAGATCCCCGCGACCTCGCCGTCTCCGCTGCTCGGTGCGACGAGCCCGGTGAGCATCCGCATCGTCGTCGTCTTCCCCGCGCCGTTCGGGCCGAGGAGGCCGAACACCTCGCCCGGAGCGACCTCGAAGGTGACGTGCTCGACGGCGACGAAGTCCCCGAAACGTCGGCCGAGATCGCGCGCGGAGATCACGTCCCCTCCCGTGAGGAGAGGGCCGCCGCGCCGCAGGCCGCCCGCCACCCGCTCGAGCAGCGCGCGGAGGTCTCGTCGCCGCAGGCCTCGCGGTGGGCCGAGGCGGCTTCCTCGCAGCAGCCGAGCGCGACGGCCGAGGGCGCCGCGAGGGTTGCGTGCGGCGTCGAGAGCGGATCGCGAAGGCATGACGCGGCGAGGCGTTCGAGCTCGCCCTCGATCGCCGCGCACGACGGTGAGCAGCGCACCTCGAGCCTGCGGCCACCCCGAACGACGCCGATCGTCACGGCCTCGCTCGGGACCGGCGAAGGGATGGGCGGCTCCGGCGCGGACGGATCGGCGCACGCTGCGATGGCGATGGCGGGAGCGACCCAGCGGCTCATCCGACGCGCTTGTCCTTGAGACGCAGCAGGATCATCGTGCCCGCCACGCACGCGAGGGCGATCCAGCCAGTGCCGCTGGCGGCGTAGACGAGCGGGAACCAGAGGCTCTGCGCGAAGCCGGGGAGGTTCTCCATGTACCGCTCGACCTGGCAGGTCAGCAGGTGCCCGCGCGCTGCGAGGTCGACATGGGAGAGCGCCTCGAGCGCGTAGCGGGTCGTGGTCAGCCAGGAGACGAGCCAGGTGAAGCCGGTGAGGCGGGTGATCGAGCCGGCGAAGAGCAGCTGAGGGATGACGAGGAAATTGATGCCCCAGAGCGCGGAGACCGGGTTGCGCACCGCGGCCGAGAGCATGAGCCCCATCGCGCTCGCAGTGCTCGTCACCATCACCCCGACGAGCCAGTAGCTCAGCGGGTTGCCGTGCAGGCCGAGGAGTGGCAGCGCGATGACGAGGTTCAGCGTCGCGACGATGGCGCCGAGCGCCACGAGGACTGCGTAGCGGGCCAGGACGTACGGGATGATGTTCAAGCCGGCGAGGCGCTCGCGCTCGTAGATGGTCCGCTCGCTGACGAGCACGTTCGAGCTCGCGATGATCATGGGCAGAAAGAGCGCCATGAGGATGGCGAGCAGGCCGGTGCGCGGGTCGCGGATGCGGGTGTCGCGGTAGAGCAGACGCTCGGCGGGCGTCGCGAGATCCCACAGGTCCGCAGGCGGCGTCGGGGGGATCGGCATCATGCCCGGCGCGGGCGGCACGGGCGCGGGCATGCGCGAGCGCAGCTCGGCCGCCACGGTGCCCGAGTCGCACGAGACGAGCTCGCGGCCATCGACGTCGCATGGATCGACGCGGTCGGTGGTGTCGGTGCAGCCGAAGGTTCCGACGCGGAAGCTCGTCGAGCCGCTCGTCGTCAGGCCGATGAGCAGACCGAGGAGCGGCGCCTGGATGAGCAGGAGCAGGAGCGCGGTGCGGTTGCGGAGCGTGAGCTTGATCGAGCGCGAGAGCAGGACCGGGAACTGACGGAGGCTCGAGCGGCTTCGCGGTTTGGGCGGCGGCGCCTGGGTCTGGGTCTCGCTGGTGGGAAGGCGCTGGGTGACGAAGCGCTGGTAGGTCTGGGTGCCCTCGAAGCGCTGCCGCCATTCGTCCGCCTGCATCTGCTCGACGTGGTCGAACATCTCGCGCGGCTTGCCCGGGGCGGCGCCGAAGAAGGTGTAGCTGTCGGGCGACGGCGGACCGTAGAAGAGGAGCTTGCCGCCCCGGCCGAGGATCGCGACCGAGTCGAACTTCTCGTACTCCTGGTAGTCGGGCTGATGGATGGTGAGGACGATGGTGCGCCCGTCGTCGGCGAGGCGGCGCAGCGTCGCGACGACGTCGGCGGCGTCGGTCCAGGAGAGGCCACTCGTGGGCTCGTCGAGGATGAGCAGCGAGGGATCGGTGACGAGCTCGACCGCGAGGTTCACCCGGCGCCGCTGACCGCCCGAGAGCACCTTCTCCTCGGCGCTGCCGATCTGCAGATCGCGCTGCTCGAAGAGGCCGACTTGCTTGAGCGTCCGCTCGATCGCCTCGGTGCGATCCTTGTCGGACATCGGCGGCAAGCGGAGCTTGCACGCATAGTCGAGGGCTTCCCGGACGGTGAGCTGGGGATGGACGATGTCGTCCTGCGGCACGTAGCCGACGTTCGTGCGGAACGACTCGTACTGCTGGTAGAGCGGCCGGCCGTTCAGCAGCACGCCGCCGCTCGTCGGGCGCAAGAGCCCGAGCACGCTCATCAGCAGCGTGCTCTTGCCTGCGCCGGACGGGCCGAGCATCCCCACGAGCTCGCCGGGGAAGATCGACATCTTCACCCGGTCGAGGAGGGCGCGCGGCTTGCCCGAGCCGCGGTCGGCCACGACGAGGCCGACGTCCAGCAGATCGAGGCGGACCTTCGCGCGACCGGCCGCGGCGATCTTGCCGCCCTCGCCGAGGACGATCTGCACGCCGCCGAAGCCGACCCGCTGGCCCGAGCGGGCCACCGCCTGACCGACCACACGCTCGCCGTCGATGAACGTGCCGTTCGTGGAGCGGAGATCCTCGACGAGCACCGAGCCATCGGACTGCCGCGTGAGGCGGGCGTGCTTCGTCGAGACGGTCGGGTGCGCCAGGACGAGGTCGTTGCCCTCGGGCACGCGGCCGACGTGGAGGACCGGCTTGTCGAGCTGCAGCGCCTGCGCGACGATCTGCTGCGCGAACGCGGCGCCGCCGAGGCCCTGGGCCTCGTCGAGGAGGCGGAGCAGCAGCGGCACCGGCAGGGGAAACGTGCCGAGCAGCAGGATGGAGTTCGCCGAGACGCGGGCCTCGGTGACGCGGAAGCTCTTGCTGTCGATGTAGGTGCCGCCGGGCGCGCCGAGGTCCTTCACCGCGAGGGTCCCGTCGCCGGTCTCGACGAGCTGCGCGTGCTGCGGGGCGACGTCGGGGTAGTCGACGACCACATCGCAGCTCGCGCCGCTGCCGACCACGATCGGCTGCCCGCGCTCGGGCCGCTTGTTGACCCGCACGACGAGACCGGCGATGCGCGGGTCCGAGAGCGGCACTGGGGCCGAGCCGACGCGCACGTCGTCGGAGAAGGTGATGGCCTGCTTCTGGACGCGGTTGCCGTTGACGTAGGTCCCGTTCGTCGAGCCGAGGTCCTCGACGAAGAGTGCGCCGCCCGGCAGGCGACCGATCTTCGCATGGCGCCCCGAGACGACCGGCTGATCGAGCACGACCGACGCCGCGCTCGGATCGCGGCCGATCACGACCTCGGCGCTGGACTGCTGCGCGAGCATCGCGAGCGCCGCCGCGCTGTCGAGGGCCATCGTGCGGGCCGGGCCGGCGGACGGAAGGGGCTCCGAGGCCCGCGTCGGCGGCGCGGGCGGCCGCGTGCCGGGCGCCGGGGTGAGACCGGAGCCGGGCGCGCCCGGAGCGCTGCCCGGCGCCTGCATCGAGAGGCCACAGGCGGTGCAGAACGGCGCGCCCTGCGGCAGCTGGGTCCCGCATCTCGGGCAGGGGAAGAACATCGGAGGCCGCGAGGATACCCGAAACCCGCGGCGCAGGGCGGAGCAGCGCCCGAGCGCGAGGCGGCCTCGCGCGAGGACGGCGCGGCCGTCGTTCGGTTGAACGACGCGACCTTCCCCCGCACCCTTCGCCCATGCGAACCCTGACCGTCTCCGTCGCGCTCGCCGCAGCCCTGCTCGCGGCGCGCGCACAGGCGACCGTGATCGAGGCGCTCACGCTGCGCGAGCTGGTCCTCCATGCCGACGTGATCGCCCAGGCGCAGGTCATCACCACGGCCGCGCGCATGGACGAGCTCGACCGGATCGTCACCGATGTGACCCTCCGGGTGGATGAGCCCCTCTGGGGAGCACGCCGCTGGTCGTACCTCGGCTCGGGAAGCGAGGTCGTCGTGACCCGCCTCGGCGGCGAGCTCGACGGCCTCGGGCTGCGCATCGAGGGCGAGCCCACGTTCGCGCTCGGCGAGACGGTCGTGCTCTTCGCCGAGGAGCGACGCGACGAGCTGCACGCGGTCGGGATGTCGCAGGGCGTGCTGCCGGTGCGCGTCGATCCGTCGGGCACGCCGATGGTCCTGCCGGGCGGTGACGGTCTCTCGCTCGTCGCGCCGGGCCACGGCGGCCTGCGGGCTGGGACGGCCGCACTGTCTGCGCCGCGTGCGCTCCCGGGCCTGCTCGACGAGGTGCGGGCGCTGGTCGCCGAGGTGCACGGTGCGCGCTGAGTTCGTCGCTGCGGCCGCGGTGATCGCGGGCGTGCTCGCTCCCTCGCCGGCGTTCGCGTGGTGCCAGATGACGACGAGCGATCGGCGGCCCTCCGCCGCAGAGCCGTGCATCCTCGCCGAGAACTACCCGGGGGAGTTCCCGCTGGCGTGGCAGCGCCGGTGCACGTCGATCGCGCTCTCGACCGAGGACGCCTCATCGTCGCTCGACGACGCGACGGTGCGCGCGGTGCTCGATCGGGCGCTCGCAGCCTGGGAGAGCACCTCGTGCGAGGGCGTCCCGATCGGGCTCGACGTCGACGTGCTCGCCGAGACGACGCTCGCCGACCGTGCGCGCCACTTCGCGAGCGGACGCAACGTGAACGCGCTCATCTTCGTGCACGACGGCTGGGCGGACGAGCGGCGTCACGATCCGCGGGCGCTGGCGGTGACCTACGTGTGGCACGACCCGGCCTCGGGGCTGATCTTCGACGCCGACATCGAGATGAACGAGGAGACGAAGGTCTTTCAGGACTGCCCCGACACCGGCTGCCCCGCTCCGACCGATCCGGGCGTCGCCGATCTCGGCAACACGCTGACCCACGAGCTCGGGCACTACTTCGGCCTCGCGCACACCCCGGACGATCCGCTGGCGACGATGTGGGCGGAGGCCGAGGCGGGCGAGATCGGCAAGCGCACCCTCGAGGCCGACGACGTGCTCGGCTTCTGCTCCGTCTATCCGCCCGGGTCGCTCCCCGAGACCTGCGACTACACGCCCCGCGGGGGCCTGGGCCTCGACGGCAGGCCGCCGGGCACCTGTGGCTGCGCCGCGCCGCGCCGGGGCGATGGCCCTCCGGCCGCCCTCGGGCTGGGGCTCGTCGCGCTGATCGCCGCGCGACGTCGGCGTCGCTGAAGGCCGATGGGCGGACGCCGGGAGCGGATCCAGTCCGTCGCGATCGCGGTCCTCTCGATCGCGCTCGCGCTCGGGCTCGTGCACATGCTGCTGCACTTCCTCGGCGAGCAGATCGAGAGCCGCCACGAGAGCGCCCACCCGATCGCCGTCGCGCTCTCCGAGGAGAGCTCGGAGAACTCCGAGGCGCTGGCCTGGCCGCCGCGCGCCGGCGAGCTGCACTCGGCGCTCGGAGGCAGCGACGACGCAGGAGCAGGCACGGATGCGGGCCACGAGGGCGACGGCTCCGTCGCCGCGGTGGACGCCGGACCGCCGCTGCCGGCGCCGCCGCCAGACCGCTCCGACTTCGTCGTGCGGCAGCACGAGCGCGACGGCATCTACTACCTCGAGGTCGTGATCGGCGAAGCGGCGTGGGACGATCCGCTGCCGATGATCGTGGTGCTCCACGGGCGCGGCGGCAGCGCCCAGATCCCCGGCGGCCCCTTCCTCGGCCTGACCCATCCGGTGCGGGTCATCGTGCCGCAGGCGCCCGACCCGCTCGGCACCGGCTTTCAGTGGATCCCGGTCTACGTCGGGCAGGGCCTCGTGGACCGGCTCTCTGCGACCCTCTTTCAGACCGCGAGCCGCATCGCCGCGATGGTGCGCGCCCTCGCGCGCGAGCGGCCGACCCGCGGCCTGCCGATCCTGACCGGGTTCTCGCAGGGCGGACTGCTCACGCTGACGCTCGCGATTCACCACGACGACGTCGTCGGCGCCGCGTTTCCGCTCGCGGGGTGGCTGCCGCCGCCGCTCGAACCGACCTACCGGCGGGACGATCTCCGCTTTCCTCCGGTCCACGCGCTGCACGGCGCGGCTGACCCGACGATTCCCATCGCCCCGACGCGCGAGCTCTTCGAGCGCCTCGGCGGGATGGGCTACGACGTCGAGCTCGTCGAGTTCGAGGGCGTCGGACACGCCATGTCGGCCGACATGAACGCGCTCTTCCACCTCTGGCTCGAGGGCGCGGTCTGCACCGCGGTCGACGACCCCTACGGCGCGCAGGCTGCCGCGATGGAGGCCGAGGTGCTGCGCGGGCTCCGCACCGAGGTTCCCGATGCGGGCCCGCGGGACGCCGCTCCAGCCGACGCGGGGCTCGACGGCGGCATCGACGCAGGCCGAAGGCGACGACGCGGCCCCGGCTGATCGGCCCGCGGCAGACCGCCTCAGAACACGTCCTTCGCCTCGCGCACCCGGGCGAAGACCTCGTCGGGCTCCCGCGCCTCGCCGCGGCGGGCGGCGAAGGCACGCACGGCGGGCTCGTCCGCACGGAGGAACGGGTTCGTCGCGAGCTCGTCGGCGAGCGGCGCGCCCACGCTAGGCCGGTCCTCGGCGCGCAGGCGCCGGACGGTCTCGAGCCGGGCGCGAATCGCGGCGCTCTCGGGCTCGACCTCAGCGGCGAACTCGAGGTTGCGGACCGTGTACTCGTGCCCGGAGAAGATGCGTGTGCCCGCGGGCAGCGAGGCGAGCCTCCGCAGCGAGCCCTGCATCATCGACATCGTGCCCTCGAAGACCCGGCCGCAGCCGCCGGAGAACAGCGTATCGCCGGTGAACGCGACGCCCTCGCCGACGAACGCGAGCGCGCCGAGGGTGTGGCCGGGGATCGCCATCGCGCGGAACGAGCGGGCTCCGAAGAGCACCTCGTCCCCATCGACGAGCCCACGCATCTGCCCGGGAATGCGCGCCGCCTCCAGGTCGTGGCGGCTGCCGAGCACCACGAGGTCGGGGTACGCGCGCACGAACGCCTCGTTGCCGCCGACGTGATCGAAGTGGTGGTGGGTGCACCAGATCTGCGTCGGCACGAGGCCGAGCTCGTCGAGCGCCGTCTCGACCGGCGCGGCCTCCGAGGGATCGACGACGACTGCTTCGCGCGCGTCGCGATCGACGAGGAGGTATGCGTAGTTGTCGCGAAGGCATGCCACCGGCACCACCTCGAGCGGTGCGCGCGACAGACCCATCACCCGCTCGGTCACCGCGCGCTCCATCGCGACGCCTTCGGAGAAGAGCGCCCTGCCCTCGGCGCGCAGCGCGACTGCCGCGCCCGACTCGTAAGCGGCGAACGCCGCCGCAGAGGCGAACCGGTACCGCGACACGACCGCGCCGTCGGGCTCGATCCGCACCTCGCCTTCGATCGCGCCACCCCGGATGACCGCCTGCACGTGCCCTTCGCGAAGCCACCGCAGATAACGCTCGCGCAGCGCGGGGGTCTCGAAGCGTGAGCGGACCTCGTAGACGAGCTCGGACATCCGGGCGAGGGTAGCTCGCGGCCAGGAAGATCGGGGAGTTGCGCCCCGCGCGGCGCGCGGTGCAGTCTCGCGCCATGCGCGCGCTGACCCTCGCTCTGCTTCTGCTCGCTCCGCTCGCCGCCCGCGCCCAGGACCCTGCGCCGTCCGCCGCGACGGCCGAGGACGCGCCCGATGCAAGCGTCGCCGACGCCGCGGTCGGGACGGACGGCGCGGCTGCAGCGCCGAGCACGGCCCCCGCGACGCAGGGGACGGTGGCGGGCCCCGCGCCGAGCGCCGGCATCTACGTCCCGACGGCGGGCGCCACCGGCTACGTCCCCCCTCCGCCGGGCGCAGCGTCGCCGGGCGCAGCGTCGCCGGGACTCTACCTCGGTCCCACGGTCACCGAGGGCGCATCCTCTCGGCGCCCGCGCCGCATCACCGACTGGGCGCTCGTGGGCAGCGGCATCGGCCTCTTCGCCGGGGGTTGGCTGCTCACCTGGATCGCGACGAGCGTGTGGTACGGCGAGACGACCTCGTGCAGCGGCGGCCTGTGGAGCGGCCCCTACTCCTGCACCCACGTCGGAGGGCCGGGCGGCTGGGGCCTGGGCTTCTCGTTCGTCCCGGTGCTCGGGCCGTGGATCATGCTCGGCGACCCCTACCTCGACACCCCCGGCGAGGTCCTGCCGCCGATCCTCTTCGGGCTCGTGCAGGACCTCGGCCTCATTTTCCTCATCGTCGGCCTCGCGACCCGCCACGAGGCGCCGCCCGAGCCGATGGCCGCCGGCGACTGGAGGCTCGGGGGATCGGCCGGCCCGACCTCGGCGTTCGGCACGCTCGACGTCGCGTTCTGATTGAACGAGCGGGGCCTCGATGCGCCCCGCGAAGACCGCCTCACGCGCAGGAACCGAAGCGTGGCGCCGCCGTCGGCGCAGCGGCCGTCACGCGGGTGGCGCGAAGTTCAGCGTCACGACGAACACGGCCTCGCCTTCGATGGAGGCCCGGACCGGGCCGATGATGCGGCCGAGCTGCGTGACGCGGCGGGTCACCACGGGCAGCCCGAGGGTGTCGCGGATCACCTCCGCCGGGCTGCGGAAGTCGCCCTGCTCGTCGAGGGTGAGGCGGAGCTCGATCACGCCGGCGCGGTCCGGCTGCTCCCGGAGCGCGGTCGCGTAGGTCCCCCTAAGAAGCGAGACACGGCGCCGCAGGAGCACCGCCACGAGCCCCTCGTCGGGCCGGTGCGCAGCGTCCTCGGCCACGACGGTCGGGACCTCGACGGTGGGCAGCGGCACCGCTGGCTCGAAGGCGCGCCCGCCGCCCGAGACTTCGAACGGAGCGCCACCGGCCCGGATGCCGACGCCGACGCCGACGGGCGCATGGGTGTGGGCGTGCTCCTCGTGGTGGGCCGGGTCGGGGCTCGCGTCGGTCTCGTGGGCATCCGCCGCGCTGGATGGGTCGGTGACCGGCGCGGCGGCGAGCTCGCCGCTCGGCGGCGCGGCGCTCACGACCGGCGCCGGCACCTCGGGCGGCGGCGCGGCAGGAGCGCCGGCGGCCGTCGGCGCACCCGGCACGGGCGGCGGCGCGGAGACCTCGTCCGGAGCGG
>Ga0068876_10001800_pt1 | contig 16336 bp, 7 predicted proteins | sample NOAtaG_6_FD_66442 | JGI IMG/M metagenome (GOLD analysis project Ga0068876, IMG submission 66442) | Freshwater lake microbial communities from Lake Erie, under a cyanobacterial bloom - NOAA_Erie_Diel5S_2200h metaG | ecosystem: Environmental > Aquatic > Freshwater > Lake | place: USA: Ohio, Lake... | reverse complement strand
CGGCACCGAATTTGGAATGTATGTTTCATTTGACGATGGCGCAAGCTGGAAACCTTTTCAGCTCAACTTGCCGATTGTTCCGATAAACGACCTTACTATTAAAAACGACAATCTCATTGCAGCCACGCAAGGAAGAAGCTTCTGGCTGATCGATGACCTTACTCCATTGCACCAGTTGAATGAGACCGTTAGTAAGGCTGATGTGCATCTGTACAAACCAATGCCAAGTTACCGAATGAATGGTGGCCAAGCCGGACGAAGAGGGCAGCCTAAAACAGAAGGCGTGAATCACCCCAACGGTGTGATGATTCATTACTTCATCAAAGACACCACCAAAGCAGTGGCGTCATTGGAGATTTTGGAGAATAATGGCAAACTCATCAAAAAATTCGCCACCAAGCCTGACAAGAAGGCAAAAGAAAAAGAAGACGAACTGAAGCTGAAGCCGGGTATGAACCGTCAGGTTTGGAATATGCGCTATGCAGATGCCGAAGGGTTTGATGGACTGATCATGTGGGCAGCGTCACTTACCGGACCGAAAGCCATGCCCGGTATGTATAAAGCCAGATTGACCGTGAATGGTAAAGCGGTGGAGACTGAGTTTGAAATCCTGAAAGATCCACGTACGAGTGGAACGCTAGCCGACATCAAAGTGCAATTCGATTTCTCTATCGCGGTTCGCGACAAACTCTCTGAAACAAACAAAGCCGTTAAAAAAATTCGTACAGCTCGCGAACAAATCAATCGCGTAACAGAGCCGATGAAAGGCAAAGAGGAGATGAAAGATGTCAACGAAATGGCAAAGTCGATCCTAGACGATATGAAGAAAATTGAAGAAACTCTTTATCAAACAAAAAATAAGAGCGGGCAAGATCCGCTGAACTACCCTGTGCGACTGAATAACAAACTGGGAGCGCTTGGGTCAGAAGTGGATGGCAGCGACTTTAGGCCAACTGAGCAAGTAAATGCGGTGTATAAAGAAATCACAGAGAAAATTGATGAACAGTTAAATTTACTTAACAAAGTAATGACAGATAAGGTGCCTAAGTTCAACGATCTCGTTAAACAAAAACAGGTGAACGCGATTTCGATCGGTGACATCATGTAGCAGCCAATTTTCTACTTAAAAAAAGCCTCCAGCAGTGGGGGCTTTTTTTTGTAGTGCATTGACCATGACTCCCAGCAAGAACTAATTGCACTGCGACCGTTCTGCCTCTGGTAACTTATCTATGTCAAAGCCTTACATTTAAATAATAATATCTTAAAGCCAATTTACTATATTTGCGTCTCTTTAAAAAAATAGGAACGTTGTTAACAAAAAGTACAATTATAAGATGCATTGCCTGGGTGTTGCTCGTTCAGGTCATTAACATTTCTATTGATCCAGTTGATCCTATCGCAGAAAAATTAGGACGATTATCTTGGGAAGAAGATCTATCCATAAATGATATTGAAAGTATAGCCGAACTTTTATCCGAACAATTCTTGGGGATCGACATAGCAGAACAAGACGAAGATGACGAAAACGGGCTTGTAAAATTCGCAGATCTCTACATTACTCAATCCTCCATTGAAATCAAAAAAAAATGTCGACCTCTTCGGCAATCTTTTTTTCCATTGGAAAAGAAGCTCACCTCAATTGTTCTTGATTTCACTTCCCCGCCACCGAGAGTAGCGTAGCTGTTGTATTCTTTAGAGAAGATTATCTACTGAAATGCCCTTGAGGCGTTTTAGTGGTCTTCAATTTTCTTTCATTTCTATTTATTACTTCACTTACTTTAATATGCGTATTAAAAAATCGTATCTCTTTTGGAGAAACTGTTTGATTGGTCCTTTCTTAGGTCTCCTATCAGGCTTGCTTCTGTCAGCCTGTTCATCAGACAAAAAAGATAGTGCAACACAAGAGAATTTTTCCGTCACGAATCCTATTGTTATAGACACCATCTATACCTCTGAATATGTGGCCGACATTCATTCATTACAAAATGTAGAATTAAGGGCACGGGTAAAAGGTTATATCGAAAAAATTTATGTTGACGAAGGACGTCCCGTAAAGGCAGGGCAACTACTCTTTAGCATAAGCAGTCAGGAGTATAGACAAGAATTATTGAAAGCCAAAGCGATGCTCACCAGCGCGATTGCCGATTCAAAGGTTGCAGAAGTAGATTTAAATAATGTAAAGACACTAGTAGAGAAAAACATCGTTTCAAAAAGTGAGTTAGAGATGGCAAAAGCCAAGTTCGATGCTTTTCAGGCAAAGATAGAAGAAGCCAAGGCCAATGAATCAAGTTCAGAATTACAACTGTCATTCACAGAAGTGCGCGCTCCGTTTAGTGGTGTGATCAATCGCATACTATATAAAACAGGGAGCTTGATTGACGAGGGTACACTTCTCACATCACTTTCAGATAACAGTGAAGTATTCGCTTATTTCAATGTTTCGGAAACTGATTACTTGGACATTGTTGAGCAGGGAAATGAATCAAAGAAATATGACGTGGAGTTAATCTTGGCCAATCACCAGCCACATAAATACAAAGGAGTCATTGAAACAGTTGAAGGAGAAGTAGATAAATCAACCGGCAACATTGCGTTTCGCGCCAGGTTTAAAAATCCTGAGTTGGTTTTAAAGCATGGCTCTACGGGAAAGATAAAATTGAATCATGAAATCAAGAACGCAATACTTATCCCTCAGAAGTCAACCTTTGAGATTCAGGAGAATCTGTACGTGTATGTTGTCAATGATAAAAATGCGGTTGAACTGCGAAATATCAAGTCAACACTTAGAATTCCGCATCTCTACGTCATCGCGTCAGGCCTCACCCAAAACGACCGAATTCTTTATGAGGGAATACAACGAGTAAAAGAAGGTGACAAAGTTGAACCCAGGCCAATAACAATGAAAGTCATATTACAGCAACTTACTAAGTTGTGATAGGTAGCTAACCAACCATCTCTTCAACCAAAAAATAATCATGACCACACGATTTATAAGTAGGCCTGTTCTTTCAATTGTCATCTCCATTTTGATAACACTAGTCGGTGCATTGTCGCTCACCCAATTACCGATGACCCAATTTCCAAATATTGCCCCAACAGAAGTAACGGTTACTACAAAATATACAGGAGCTAATGCCGTTGTTTGTACGAAAGCCGTTGTGACGCCTCTTGAAAGAGCCATCAATGGTGTGCCTGGTATGGCGTATATGTCATCTGTATCAGGCAATGATGGTACTAGCGTCATTCAGATAATTTTTAAAGTCGGCACCGATCCCGAAGTGGCTTCTGTAAACGTGCAAAACCGAGTGGCTGCGGTATTGGATGAACTTCCTCAAGAAGTTATTAAATCCGGTGTTATTGTGGAAAAGGTTGTGAGCAGCATGTTGATGTATATTAACATCTTGAGCACCGACCCGACACAGGATGAAAAGTTTTTATACAACTTTAGTGACATCAATTTATTGGCGGAACTAAAGCGCATTGATGGAGTTGGGTTTGCCGACATCATGGGTTCACGCGAGTACTCGATGCGCATTTGGTTAAAGCCCGATAGAATGGCAGCCTATAACATTTCCTCAGCTGAAGTAATAGAATCTTTACAAAACCAAAATATCGAAGCGGCACCGGGAAAGGTGGGGGAAAGCTCAGATAAAAAAAGCCAGTCACTACAATATGTAGTTAGGTATACCGGAAAGTTCAATATGCCTGGACAATATGAGGATGTTGTTTTAAAATCAAATGCCGATGGAAAATTACTGCGATTGAAAGATGTTGCTGATGTAGAATTTGGCTCGCAGGATTATGATGTTGTGTCGAAAGAAAATGGGCAACCGTCTGCAGCTATTATGCTCAAGCAGCGATCCGGATCAAATGCCAGCAAAGTAATCAGCGAGATAAAAACAAAAATGGAAGAACTGAAGCAAACTTCTTTTCCTGCAGGAATGGATTACACCATCAGTTATGATGTAGCCCGTTTTCTAGACGCCTCCATTGGAGAGGTGATAAAGACATTGATCGAGGCTTTTTTGTTAGTATCGTTGGTCGTATTCATTTTTCTGCAAGACTGGCGTTCAACCATCATTCCCGCTCTTGCTGTTCCGGTTTCTCTGGTGGGCACGTTCTTCTTCATGCAACTATTTGGTTTCTCATTAAACCTGATCACTTTGTTTGCATTGGTACTTGCCATTGGCATTGTGGTCGATAATGCGATTGTGGTAATTGAAGCGGTTCACGCTAAAATGGAAAAGTCAAATATAAGTCCTCTAAAGGCAACTGACGAAGCCATGAAAGAAATCAGTGGAGCGATTGTCGCTATCACGCTGGTGATGTCAGCGGTATTCGTTCCGGTCGCATTTATGTCGGGGCCAACTGGAATTTTTTATCGACAATTTTCATTAACTATGGCGGTTTCTATTGTGTTGTCGGGTATTGTTGCGTTGACCCTTACCCCTGCACTCTGTGCCATCATTCTAAAAAATTCTCATGGCCAACCTAAAAAGAACAGCAGAATGAATCGGTTGTTTAACGGTTTCAACCACTGGTATGAAAATCTTTCTGAACGTTATCAGCAACTATTGAATGCGATCGCCTCACGAAGAGCTGTCACTATTGGAATACTACTCATCTTTTTGGTTGGCTCGGGTGTACTGGGTAAACTACTGTCTTTTGGATTTATACCCAATGAAGATCAAGGTACATTCTATGCTAGCGTAACTACACCTGTTGGCGCGACATTGGAAAGAACATCGGCTGTGGTAGACGAAATTGAGAAAGCTGCTCATGAATTGAAGTTTACTGCCTCAGTATCAACATTGGCGGGCTTTAATTTACTCACCGATGGTACCGGCTCTACCTATGGTATGTGTATGATCAATTTAAAACCCTGGGAAGAACGATCAGAATCAATAGAAGATGCGATCAAAGTGCTCCGGGAAAAAACGAAACATATTCAAGACGCGCAAATAGAGTTTTTTCCGCCTCCCGCGGTGCCCGGCTATGGCAATGCCAGCGGATTCGAATTACGACTGCTGGACAAAAATAAGAGTGATGATTTAACCCAACTAGAAAAGGTAGCTGATGACTTTGTTGCCGCTTTGAATAGCCGACCAGAAATTCAAAATGCGTTTACGAGTTTTGATGCCAGTTTTCCGCAATATCTAATTCATATCGACAATGATAAAGCGGCTCAAAAAGGTGTTACCACCCAAACCGCGTTGGAAAATCTACAAACGCTGATTGGAAGTTATTACGCCACCAATTTCATTCGGTTTGGGCGACTATACAAAGTGATGGTTCAAGCACTACCGGAGTATCGCGCACGACCTGATGATCTTCTGAAACTGTACGTGGAAAACAGCGAGGGAGAAGTCGTTCCTTATTCCGCTTTCATCACCATAGAAAAGGTATTTGGCCCCGAGCAGCTTACCCGCTACAATATGTACACATCTGCCATGTTAAATGGTGAAAATGCCCCAGGCTATAGCAGTGGCGATGCCATTAATGCAATACAGGAGGTTGCCCGGGAGACATTGCCGAGAGGCTTTGGCATTGACTGGGCTGGGATTAGCCGCGATGAAGTATTAGCCGGCAACCAAGCTGTTTATATTTTTATTATCTGTCTTGTATTTGTCTACTTACTTTTATCTGCACAATATGAAAGTTTCTTGTTGCCGCTGCCCGTTATTCTTTCTTTACCAACTGGGGTTTTTGGGGCACTATTCCTATTAATGTTATTGGGATTGGAAAACAATATCTATGCACAAGTAGCTATGATTATGTTAATTGGTCTGCTTGGCAAAAATGCAATTCTTATCGTGGAGTTTGCATCAATGAAACACCGGGAAGGGCTTACCCCTCTGAAAGCTGCCATTGAGGGGGCAACCGTCCGTCTGCGACCTATCTTAATGACATCCTTTGCATTCATTGCCGGATTGATCCCCTTGATGTTCGCGTCAGGCGCTGGCGCAATTGGAAACCGTACGATTGGTACCGCAGCAGCAGGCGGGATGTTATTCGGAACAGTATTCGGGGTAATCATTATACCAGGCTTGTATTTCATTTTCGCTACGGTATCGGAGAAACATATTCCTAAAGGACTGCACGAAGAAGTTCCATTCACTGAAGAATTAAAATTGAAATGAAGAATCATAAATACATCATACTCACCATTTTTCTCACGGCTAGCCTGATTGGTTGTATACCTACACAACCAATGTATCAGGCGTCAACGAAAACCACTCCGATGTCATATGTAATCGGTAGTGACTCGGCTGCTATTGCCACCATTAGTTGGAAAGAATACTTCTCTGACAAAAATCTGATTGCTCTGATTGATACAGCACTTGCAAATAACTTTGATGTACTGATTGCACTACAACGAGTTGAAGCCGCAAGTGCGGGAGTGCAGTTTAGTAAAGGTTTGTTATTGCCATCCGTTAGCATAAGTGGTACAGCAGCCATTCGAAGATATGGCCGATACACAATGGATGGAGCGGGAAATGCAACCACAGATATATTACCAGGTCAAACTGTACCTGTCAATCTCCCCGACTATTTTGTGGGATTGCAAACCTCATGGGAAGCTGACATCACAGGCAAAATACAAAATAGAAAAAAAGCGGCCGTAGCTAGATATCTCTCCAGTATAGAAGGAAAGAATTGGCTGATCACAAATTTAGTTGCAGTGATAGCATCCACTTACTATGAATTACAAGCACTCGACATTGAATTGGAAATAATACGCGAGAACATTTCTATTCAGGAAAATGCTGTAGCAGTAGTAACTTCGCAAAAAGAATCTGGCGCGGCCAATGAGTTGGCAGTAGAACAATTTCGCGCCCAACTTCTTACCACCAAGTCACTCGAGGTAGAAATTGAGCAGCAAATTATAGAAACGGAAAGCCAAATCAACTCTCTACTAGGAAGATACCCCCAGCCAATAGAACGCGGTAAAACTATTCTAACACATATAATTCCAACTCAACTACAGACGGGTGTACCGTCAGATTTACTTCGCAACCGCCCAGACATTAAGCAAGCGGAGCTTGAACTAATAGCAGCAAAAGCAGATGTTAAAGCGGCAAGGGCAGCCTTTTATCCTTCGTTGAATATTACAGCCGGATTGGGCTTTCAGGCATTCAAGCCAAATCTCCTATTCACCACACCTCAATCTTTCGTATTCAGTCTGGTAGGAGGATTGTCGGCACCCTTGATTAACCGAAGTGCAATCAAAGCGAATTTTAAGGGGGCAAGTGCATATCAAGTAGAACTGCTATACAACTACCAGAAAAGTATCTTAAATGGATATGCTGAAGTTTACAATCAGCTAAATAATCTAAATAATCTACAACGCATCTATGGCTACCGAAACGAAAAAGTGAATATACTATCTCAATCCATACAAACATCCAATGACTTATTCAGGACGGGGCGAGCAAATTACCTGGAGGTGTTGTTGACTCAACAAAATACACTGAACGCGAGACTGGACTTTATCGATGTAAGGAAGCGTCAAATGCTATCCCGGATCAATATTTATAAAGCGCTTGGGGGAGGATGGAAGTAATTTGACAAAAGGCAATGTGCCACACATTTCAAAATTGGCGTAGCACTCTTTACCGGAAAAATAGAACTATTCTATGCTTCGAATCAAATAAAAGTAATTACTTCGCCAATACCAGTCTACCTTTTTGAGAAACAGTCTTTGCGTTCACAGTCACATTCATTCTAAAGATGTAGATTCCGTTAGGCATTTCGTTTCCAGCGCTATCAACTGCAGGCCATGAAAATTCGTTTGTCCCAATGATAAAATTCTCTACTTGAGCTCGTCCGAAATTCTGAATCAGGCGACCGTCTAATGAATAAATTTGCAGTGAGAAATCATCCGGTAAATTATTTCCACTCAAGACGAAACTGAAATAAAAAGAGGAAGTAGAAGGATTGGGATACACCGACTTTAAGAAAAGTAAAGTGCTTTCGCTTACACGAAAATCAATCTCGTATGGCTTCAAGCCACTTTTGTTTCCGCTGGCATCTGTGCCTTCTACCCGCAATGTATACAGGCCCTCTGTCAAGCTTTGAGGAGCAAAATTAACTTTAAACGGTTCGGTAGGAGTGGCTGCTGACCACGTAACATCCGGCCGGCTAAAATATATTGGTACAAAGGGGCAATTGGAACTACCACATTCCGATTTCAAAAAGATGGTCATACCTACTGTATCTTTCTTCAGCAAAAACGGATTGTCGTCCGAAAGCTCAATTTCAATGTTAGGTTGGTAAGACACAAAATCTTTGTTTTGAATCACCCGACCATCTATTCGCACTTTTAAGGTTGGTGCTGTTAAGTCGGGACGGACATTCAAATAATCTAAAAGGTTTACAATATTATTATCATAGTATTGTTCCGGTAATTCTTTCGGATTTACAAAAACTGAAATGTCGTTTAGTCCGGCTTTCAATTTTGTGTCGATATCGAATGAAAAGCTAATCGTCTCACCTGGCTTTGGAGCTTCTATAAAAAAAGATGAAGATTGATTTTTTCCGGAGTTCTTTGTCAACACATCGGCTCGAACAGTGAGTTGACCTGAGAACTGTTTATCAGAAATATTTGTAAACCCAAATGATTGGTCGGTAAATGTTTGCCCTTCCTGCACTGTCTGCTGAGCAATAGCTCCCTTGCGTACAAGTATTCCTTCCGCAACTGTTTCAAACAAAACGATCCACTTGCGCAGTTGGGCTGCCGAAAGATTTATGGAATCCTCCATCTTCACTTCCATTCTCAGCAATGGGTATTGTTTCGCATCGATGAAACTCAAGTCCAATGAACCATTAACATTGTCTCTCAGCATTGTTTCGATGCCAAGTAACGATACACCATAAATCGTAAAACTCACTACGTCAGTCGTTTGAAGCTCGGTAACCTGATTGACTAAACGAACCCAATTTTTTGCAGGGCCTATCACGGTCGACTTCATACTTCCATTTGAAAACCGACCTGTGATTGCCTTTGCAACAGACAATGATTGCGCGGTAGCAGGTGCAACACTGGATTTGAAAACTCGGGCTGTGCCTACAGCTGCGCCCTTTCTACCCAGTATTACGATTGGTTCTCCATCCAACAAAAGATTGATTTGTGCCGCGCTGATTCCAAAATTCCCCAATTTGGTTTTCACATTATTTGACCAAGTTGTGTAGCCAGGGTTGCCAATAGAAAAAAGTACCACGGAATCACTTTGCTGGATGGCATCTATGTAGGTAGCCAAATCATCATTCAAGCCTGTTTCAAGTTCTGAAAACAAAAAGCTGTTTATCAACTGTGGTTCCCTTCCGCACGTGCGTGGGTCTTGAAAATTAAAAGGAATACCTGCATAGGGTACGGCAGTGTTTTTGTCAAACGCCACAAGATTAATGGTATTGTTTCTGCAGGGTTGACCTTGAGATGCCACATTGTATTCAACGTTATTAATTTTGAATGATACACTCGTACTAGGTGTGGGGTTGGTACTTCCGTATGTGGTCACAGAAAAAGGCTGCACACTTTCCAAGTAGTTCAATTTTTTTAATTGCGCATCTTTCAGCAGACCGAACACTTGATTCTCAGTATATTGAGGAAACTTCAGTTGCCCCCATCCTTCCGGTCCATTTTTTATGAAGGTAAACGAGGTGGTCATCCACTCTGCACTTTCGTTTGTTTTTGGCTTGTCAAATCGCGTGCGCCAATAATAAACTACTGAATCGGCTGAAAGTAAATTGACCGAAACCTTGGCAAGTACTTCTCCCGACACTACTTGTGATTTTAAGAAAAGACTGTTAAACGTATTGGTCGTATCTATCTCGATGCGAAAATCTCTAACACCGGATGTTAAATCAGTAGCTTGAAATACGAGATCCAGAGACTGCTTGCTTACCAACGCATACGGAGCAGGAAAAAGATTTTTTGTTCCGTTCGATGAAATCAATCCATTGAACGTAGCGGAATTATTGAGTTTACTAATTTCTTTAATGGTGTTGAGAGGATCAATAATTACAGTGAATTGATTGAGGCCACCACCCGCTGCGTCTCGCTTCACCCGAAAAACTACTGTGTCTTGATTAAGCACATTTTGAAAAATGGAGTCGTAGCTTTTGGATGTATTATCATTGAATGTTCGTATCAACCTCATGGGTAAATTACCCGTACCTGTCGCACCTAGGTTCTTTCGCACCACCCGAACACCGAAGGAATTACTTTGAGAAGTAATCGGTAACCCATCGAGTGATAAAAGTGAAAGAGAGGTATTATCAAGAAGATAATCTGGTTTAGCCGTTCCGAAAAGTTTGACAGCCGGATCTCCCAATAACATCATCTGTTGTATTTGTGTAACACTCAATATGTCCGAGCCGAACGAACCAAGATAACGTTTCGCTACTTCCTTCTGCACATCACCAATTCCTTTTTGAATAAATGTGGTGTCGGCAAAACCCACATGATAAAACAAATCAGAATACGCCCGAAGGGTATTACTAAAACCAAATGAGCTATGAGCAATAAAGCTTCTGGCACCTTTATTAGTGGCCAACATCCAGTCTTCTCCAAAAATAGTTCCGTTCAAAAAGAATGCACCCGCATTGCAGCCATTAATCAAAAACACGGGATACTTGCCGGGATTATTGTAACCTAAAACCGGATCTGACACAAAACCAATGTCAATATCGATAGTGCCGGGTGATGAATGTCCAAAAAACGTAATGAGATTTGTTCCTTTATTCACCTGATCAGATACATTGATCAGCTGAGAAGGATTTGATTCCCTCTTTCCAATAGTCGTGATGTTACCTCCCCAACTTTCTCCCTTTGCCACATCTTTAAATCCATCAACATAGCTTCGAAACAACGGTAGCTCAAAGGGTTGAATGCCACCGCTGAGATGAAGTCCCTGCTTCCTCCACTCTTGTGCAACCGAAGCCGATTCGGTTTCAATTATCTTGTTCAAATAAGCAGCCACTTGTGTGGAGTTCGAAGCAGACAATCTTCCTGTTGCCACTTTCGGTTCGAACGTGGTGCCGCCCAACCCTGCTGTAAATGCCATGTCGGCAGCTGGATAACCGGCCGAAGGCACCAGGTCTCTAAATTCACTGGGGGGCAATGTTTTTCTTTGATAGCTGGAGTAAGTAGAGATATCTCTGCCCTTGCCTATGATGAATAAATATTTGGGATTTCCTTTATCCACCATCCAACGCATAAACTCGTAGATCGCTAGCGAAGAGGTCTCTCCATAGTTGAACTGATCGTAGAGTTGATCAGAAGTAATGGTAAGCGTATCGTATTTTCCGCCTGCGTTTGAGGCTCTGTATGCAGCATAGGACTGTACCACATTGGCGTAGCCAAGCGCGGGTTTCATCAAGGCCCGGTGCGTTATGATTAGGAAATTAGGAATCGTTGGATTGATTGACCGAAACGAAACAGGTTTTATAATAGGCGTTGTTGTGATACTTGCTGCAAATAACTTTCTCGCTGTTGAAGTATTTGAAACCATCGCGCTCAGTGCACCTCCCGCTGCGCTTGTTCCAATCGTAAGTACGTCATCTGGGTCGGTCACATCCCACAAGCGAGTATTGGGAGATGGATTGTCAATCTCGATGTACGATTTATTGGAACCGTTCACTTGAAGAATAAATTTCTTCTCGCTTAGGGTTGAGGCGTTGAAATTCTGCGGAAAAGTGATTTTCACAAAAGCAGTGCTAAACTGAAAACGGTTGGTAGTGGAAGTACCCGCTTTTAATCGAACTGTTATTTTTCCATCGGCACCTATGTCGCTCCAGTTGAGTGGCAATGAAAGCAAAGGTGTTCCAAATCCAAAAAAACTGGTTGAAGTCAACGAACGCAACGAACCTGTGTTTGAACCCACCAAAACTTCACCATCGTGGGGAATATTATCTCGCCCTACTAGAAGTACTTCTAGCAACGGTAGACCTGCCACCGGCACTGAGTTGGTAACCAAATCTAGTATATAATCGATCGATTGATTTTGCTGTAGTGCTGTTCCAAACCAGCCCTCCGCTTCTACAAATTGCGTGTAGCTTAGCTCGCTGTTTTGAGTCGCCCCTGCAGAATAACTATTCCCCAGCACCAACAGCCTTTCCTCATTGTGAAAACTCTCTTTTGGAATACCCAATACATTCACTTCAGAGAAATTCGCCATGCGTTTTCCAGCTGGCGGAATCAATGAATACGTTAGGAAATAGGCCGTTGTATCGCTATAAAGGTTATAAAAATTGTGAGGCTGTGCAGAGGGCGGCTGATAAAGTTTTTTGTCGAGTGTTCCATCGTTTTTTCGCCCAAAGAATTCGATAAAATCTGTCGTATTAAAAACCGCGTCTGTTTCACCTTGTACAAAAATGGCTTGCTCTACTCCCCGGTGATATAGCTTTATTAGTCGTGGATCGACCGAGTTCACTGGAAAACTGGCCGCCAAAAGATCTGAATAAGTGAGTCTGTAGATACCGTCTTTTGCAACCGAGACTTTGTAATAGGACTGACTTACATTTATCCAACTATTGGCATATTGCGCACTCGCAGAAAAGGAGAGTAAAAACAGCCCAAAAGCCAACATTTGAATACCAAACCTCACCTTTATGCTAGTATAATAGTTCACACGGATCAATACGAATTCAAAAATAGTGGTAACAGGGGATTAAAACTATTTGTCGTCAAGGGAACAATACCGCCACCAATGGGTTTCTTATATAAGAATTTTTTCACTTTCTGTACATTTGAAGATAAACAATTCCTATGAAAAACCTTTTACTCATCGCTTTCTTGGCCAGCTTCACCCCTGCTGTTTCACAAACAGAGACAGAAACTTTTATCAACGATTTTGACAGTCGAAAAAATAAGTTACAACATGATGGCATGGTTGTATTGGGTTCTTGGGCAAGTGCGAATATCATCGGGAGTGCCATCGGGTATGGGCTTTCAACCAGTAACGAAGAAAAAGAATTTTACATCATGAACGGCTCGTGGGGTCTCATTAACCTTGGTCTCGCTTTACCTGCGCTATTGACCAAGCCAAAACCAACGGCATCGCTGTACGACCTTCAAAGAAATCAAACAAAATTTGAAAAGATATTCTTAGCCAACGCGGTGCTTGACGTGGCCTACATTGCAGGAGGCTTTTACCTGAAAGAGTATGCAAGCAACCAGTCGGCACTCAGAGATCAAGAACGATTTAATGGATTTGGCAATGCAATTATCCTGCAAGGTGCAGGCCTGATGGCTTTTGATATCGCGATGACGCTGCTGACTGCTAAAAATAGGAGAACCCATCTAGATCCTTTTTTGAAGAAGACCTATTTCTCGTTCTCCGGCAATTCATTGCGCTTGGGGTATCGGTTTTAAAGAAATATTCGTTTCTTGTTTCGCTAATGAGTAGTTTGTATTTTAGCTAAATTGGGAATTTGTATCTCCACTTTTTCAAAACATGCCCCTTAGTCTCAACGAAATTAGAAAACGTGCTACCGAATTTTCCAAAGAATGGGAGAATGTGACTGACGAGCGTGCGGAGGCGCAGACGTTTTGGAATAACTTCTTCAATATTTTTGGTGTATCACGCAAGCGAGTAGCCAGTTTTGAAAAGCCCGTAAAGAAAGCCGATGGACATCAGGGATTTATTGACCTGCTTTGGAAAGGGATTGTACTGGTAGAACATAAAAGCAAAGGCAAAGACCTTGAAACTGCTTACAAACAAGCAAAAGACTATTTCCCTGGCCTCAAAGACGAGGAGTTGCCACGGTACATTGTGGTTTCCAACTTTCAAGACATTAAGCTTTTTGATCTGGAAAGCAATACCGACTCAGAATTCAAACTAAAAGATTTGTACAAAAACATAAACCTATTCGGGTTTATTAGTGGATACCAGCAAAAAGTTTACAAAGATCAGGAACCTGTAAACATAAAGGCAGCCGAACTAATGGGAGGTTTGCACGATGCACTTCTGGCCAATGGCTATCAGGGGCATGAATTGGAAGTGATGCTGGTGCGCTTGTTGTTTTGTCTCTTTGCCGAAGACACAACCATATTTGAGAAGCAGCAGTTTACCGAATACATTGAGCTACGCACTAATCCAGACGGCAGCGATCTGGGCATTCACCTTGGGCAACTCTTTCAAACATTAAATGCAGCCGAAGACAAGAGACAGAAAAATCTAGACGAGCAAGTAGCCGCTTTTCCATATGTGAACGGTTCACTCTTTGCCGAAACGATTAACCTTGCATCGTTTAACAGCGAAATGCGCAGCAAATTATTGAAGTGCTGCTATTTCGATTGGAGCATTATTTCACCTGCCATCTTTGGTTCTATGTTCCAAAGTGTAATGAATCCAAAAGAACGCAGAAATTTAGGCGCTCACTATACCAGTGAAAAGAACATTCGCAAAGTAATCGATGGTTTGTTTTTAGATGAGTTAAAAGAAGAATTTGAAAACATCAAAACCAACAAATCAAAACTCGTAAAATTTCAAGAGAAGATCGCCAAACTTAAATTTCTCGATCCCGCTTGCGGCAGTGGTAACTTTCTTATCATTACTTACCGGGAGCTGCGTTTGTTGGAAATTGAAATACTCAAAATATTATTCAAGGGCCAATACGTTACCGATGTAAGTACCCTAAGCAAAATTGATGTAGACGCTTTTTATGGCATAGAGTACGAAGAATTTGCTTCGCAGATTGCACAAGTGGCCATGTGGTTGATCGATCATCAAATGAACATGAAACTCTCCGCAGAATTTGGAGAATACTACAAGCGCTTGCCATTGCGAAAAAGTGCAACCATTGTGCACGGAAATGCTTTACGCATTGATTGGCAAAGTCTGCTGAATCCAGTAAATAGTATCTACATAGAGGCCGAGCATGTTAACATCTATAAAGGCGAAGAGCCTGTAGAGAAATATAAAGTAGCCAATATAAAAGCTAAAACAGTAACGATTGTTGAGGGAGCCAAACCCAAAACAAAAGAAAAAACAACGTATGATTATGTTTTCGGGAATCCGCCTTTTATAGGCACGGCTTATCAAAATAACGAGCAAAAAGAAGACATGACAAAGGTTTTCAATGGAGTAAAATCATTTGGAATGCTTGACTATGTAAGTGCGTGGTATTTGAAGGCTGCCAGTCTTATTCAGAATTCAAAAACACAAGTTGCTTTTGTGTCAACGAACTCCATTTCGCAGGGCGAACAACCAGCCCTGCTTTGGAATGAGCTTTTTAGGCTTAATATAAAAATCAAATTTGGTCACCGTACATTCAGATGGAATAATGAAGCAAAAGGCAAAGCAGCTGTACATGTAGTAATAATTGGTTTTAGCATAGAAGATAGCCATAATAAGAAACTCTTCGACTACAACGACATTAATGGCGAACCTCTTTCTAGGAGAGTAAAGAACATAAATCCTTACTTGGTTGCTGGTGACGACTTAACTCTTGCGTCCGTCAATAAGCCTATTTCTAATGCTCCCCTTATGCAATCAGGAAGTGCGTTGCGAGACGGAGGCTTTTTGATTATTTCTGATGTAGAGAAAGATGCGTTTGTTAAAAAGCACCCAGAAGCAAAGAAGCTAATAAAGAAATTTTATAGTGGCGATGAATTTATCAATGGTTTCAATCGATGGTGCTTAAGGCTAAAAGATACAGAGCCTGCTGAATTGAGAAAATATCCCGAAATTCTGTTGCGTTTAGAGGAAGTCAAAAAGTTTAGGGAAGCAAGCACCCGAGCTAATACAAAAAGAATGGCGGCTTTTCCTTATCTATTTGCCGAGGAAAGGCAGCCCAATTCTGACTTTCTGTTAATTCCAAAAGTAAGTTCTGAGAACAGAATCTATATACCGATTGGCTACATGACTCAGGATGATATTATCACAGACAAAAACTTCTTCGTTCCAAAAGCATCGTCTTACCATTTTGGCATTCTTACTTCGTTAATGCACATGACTTGGATGCGTTATACATGCGGTCGTCTTGAAAGTAGATATAGCTATTCAAATACAATTGTCTACAACAACTTCCCTTGGCCTCAAGATTTACCAAAACAAAAAATTCAAGGAGTAGAGAAATTAGCACAACAAGTTTTAAAAGTCCGTGAGCGTTATCCAAAAAGTTCATTAGCCGACCTCTATGACCCTCTTACGATGCCTGCAGATTTGGTAAAAGCCCATCAAGACTTAGACAAATTCGTAGATACTTGCTACCGCGCACAACCTTTTGATACGGAAATGCAGCGAATCGAGTTCCTATTTGATCTGTACAAGCAATACACCCAACCACTATTCGGTTCCGAGAAAAAGAAGAAGGGTAAGAAGTAACTTGG
>Ga0068876_10001792_pt1 | contig 16372 bp, 15 predicted proteins | sample NOAtaG_6_FD_66442 | JGI IMG/M metagenome (GOLD analysis project Ga0068876, IMG submission 66442) | Freshwater lake microbial communities from Lake Erie, under a cyanobacterial bloom - NOAA_Erie_Diel5S_2200h metaG | ecosystem: Environmental > Aquatic > Freshwater > Lake | place: USA: Ohio, Lake... | reverse complement strand
CCGAGGCGCGCCTCTCGGACAAGGCCTCGGACCCGGGCGAGGCGGCTCGGGCGGGCTTGGCTGCGGGCTGCCCGCCGAGCACCTGGGCCAGCGCGATCGCGGCCGCGGGGACGGCAGCGGCCGCTCCGATCGCGCCGAGCTGGGCCGGACCGGCCGCAGGCAGGCCTGCCTCGGTCGCGCTGAACAGGGCCTCCGCAAAGGCCCACGTGAAGCCCAGCGCCGCGATCGGCGCGCCGCCGCTCGAGCCATGATCATCGACGAACGCGAGCAGGGTGAGGCCGAGGTGCACCACCAGGGTGAGGCCGACGAGTGGACCGAACGCGGCCGCGAGCTCCAGCCGGGCCACGGTCGCGCCCTCGATGCCGAGCGCGAGCAGCCACGAGGCGGCCAGCACCCCGCCGAGCCCCACGAGCCCGCGCGCCCGCAGCGAGCCGTGCCGCTGGGAGCGCAGCACGAGCCCTGCGTTCGTCGCGAGGGCCGACGCGCACGCCACGCCGCCGCCGGGTTCTCCTCGAAGCCACAGGTCGGTGACCAGCAGCGAGACCGCGAGGGTGAAGGCTGCCGTGGAGCGCTGGGGCGGAGGCAGCGGAAGGAGGGTGGAGAGCGCGAGCCCCACCCCGAGCAGGCCTGCGGCGATGGCTGCGGGGCCGAGGGGCGCCGAGGAGAACGCGAGGAGCATCCCGACTCCGACCGCGCTCGTGAGGCCGCCGAGCGTCGCGGCCATGCGGCCGGCAGAGGGGGCGATCGGCTCGCGCCGCTCGTCGCGCGCACGGAGCAGTTCCGAGGCGAGGAAAGGTGGACGGGCCGGAAGGCGCAGCGGCTCACGGGGCGAGGCGCTCGCCGAGGCGCTTCGCGGCATCTCCTTCGCGCGCGTGCTCGCGGCGGCGGTGCGGGGCGGCTCGCGCACCGGCGCCGGCCGGGCTTCGGCAGGTTTCGGCATCGCCTCGATGGCCTCGTCCTCGGCCACCGTGTCCGCGCCCTCGCTCGCCCACGTCCCCGTCGGTGCGTGGGGAGTGGGCTCGTCCCCGTCGCTCTCACGCGGCGCGCTGGGCTCGTTCACGGCGTGGCGAGCATAGCAAGGCCCCCCGGGAACCGCTCCCGCCGGCTCTGGTAGCATCCGCGCTCCATGCAGACCCTCGCCGACCTCAAGCGTCACGCCGACCAGCAGCTGCTCCAGGGAGATGCGCACGCGGCCCTCCACGCCTACGCGGCGATCGTGCAGCTGCAGCCGGTGAACCTCGACGCCCGTTTGCGCGTGGCCGATGCGCTCCTGGCTCTTGGGGACGTCCAGCGGGCGGCCGTCGTCTACACCGCCCTCAGCCGGTATGCGGCGAACGCCGGCTATCCGCTTCGCGCGCTCGTCGCGCTGAAGGTGCTCTCGGCGCTCGAGCCCCAGCTCGAGGTGCTGCTCCGCGGGGTGGCCGAGCTCTACGCCGTCGACTCCCCGCGGCTCGGCCGCGGCGTGCGCCTGGCGCCAGGCGATCTCGCTTCGCCCCTGCCGCCGACCCTCGATCTCGGCCGGCAGATCCCGCTCGCGCAGCTCGCGCCGCATGCCGAGCGGGTCGCCTCCGACCTGAGCGGAGCCGCCTACCCAGAGAAGCTCCCGCCGGTGCCGCTCTTCAGCGAGCTCTCCGCGGGCAGCTTCGGCGCGGTGCTCTCGGCGCTGAAGCTCCGGCGCGCACGCCCCGGTGAAGTGATCCTCGCGGAGGGCGAGCCCGGACAGTCGTTCTTCGTGCTCGCGCGGGGCGAGGTGAAGGTCACCAAGCAGCTCGCGCAGGGTGGACGTGTGGAGCTCGCGACCCTGCACGAGGGATCGATCTTCGGCGAGATGGCGCTCGTCTCGGCGGCCCCGCGCTCGGCGACGGTGACGGCCGAGACCGACGCGGATCTGCTCGAATTCGATCGCGACGCACTGTCTGCCGCGAGCCGCGAGGTCGGCACGCTGGCGGCGGCGCTCGACAAGTTCACCCGCGAGCGCCTGCTCTCGAACCTCATCTCGACCTGCCCCCTCTTCCTGCCGCTCGATCGCAAGCAACGTCTCGATCTCGTGCGGCGCTTCACCGCGCACGACGTCGCGCCTGGGGTCGTCGTCCTGCGCGAGGGCGAGCCGGGGCGCGGGCTCTTCGTGCTCCTCGCTGGCGAGGTCGACGTGAGCAAGGCCGACGGCGAGGAGAAGGTCCTGCTCGCGACGCTGAAGTCCGGCGACGTCTTCGGCGAGATCTCGCTGCTGCACGACCAGCCGGCGAGCGCCACGGTGACCGCAGCGCGGCAGAGCACCGTGCTGTTCTTGCCCCGCGAGGTCTTCCTTCGCCTCGTGCAGGCCTTCCCGGAGATCCGCGACTACGTCTCGCAACTCTCCGACGACCGCCTCCTCGACACGCGCCTCTTGCTCGAGGCGGGGCACGACGAGGAGGTCCTCGACGACGTCGACATCGTGCTCGTGTGAGCCGTGGCGCATCGACGATCTCCGCGGCGGCCGGCTCATGTACCCTCGCGGGCCCATGACCGAGCGGTTCGACGACGCGCCCAATCTGGCGATCTTCTGCGACTACGAGAACGTCGCGATCGGTGTGCGCGAGGCGCGCTACGACGACTTCGACATCCAGCTCGTGCTCGAGCGGCTGCTCGACAAGGGCAAGATCGTCGTGAAGAAGGCCTACGCCGACTGGGAGCGGTACAAGTCGGCCAAGCGGGGGATGCACGAGGCGGCCTTCGAGATGATCGAGATTCCGCACGTGAGCTACTCGGGGAAGAACTCCGCCGACATCCGGCTCGTCGTCGATGCGCTCGACCTCTGCCACACCAAGCAGCACGTGGACTGCTTCGTGATCGTCTCGGGCGACAGCGACTTCTCGCCGCTCGTCAGCAAGCTGCGCGAGAACGCGAAGCAGGTGATCGGCCTCGGCGTGAAGTCGAGCTCGAGCCACCTCTTGATCGACAACTGCGACGAGTTCATCTACTACGACGACCTCGTCCGGCAGAAGAGCCAGCCTGCGCGCCGCACCGAGAGCGGGACGCCCTCGCCGCAGCCCAAGCGCAGCCAGCCTCGGCCGGCCCCGCCTGCCCGCGCGCCCTCGAGCGCGGGCGCGCAGCCAGCGCCCGTCGCGCCCGCCCTGACCGAGCCCGACGGAAGCGAGAAGACCGCCGAAGAGCGGCAGCGCGAGGCGATCGACATGGTGCTCGACGTCGTCGAGGCGCTCTTCTCCGACCGCTCCGGCGTGCTCCACGGGTCGCTCGTGAAGCAGGTCCTCAAGCGAAAGCGGCCGGAGTTCTCCGAGCGATTTCACGGCTACCGTACGTTCAACGAGCTGCTCGAGGACGCTGGGCGCCGCGGCCTGCTCGAGGTCGCCGCCGACCCGAAGAGCGGCGGCTACGTCGTGAGCGGTTTCGGTCCGAACGCCTGAGGCGGCCTGGGCCTGGGCGTCATCCGCCGGTGTCGCTCGGGCCGACATCGGAGACGGAGGCGTCGCGTCCCGCATCGGCGGGGCGCGGTCCCGCGTCGCGCGGCGTCGACGGCGTGCCGTCCGGCCCCGGCGCGCCGGCGAGGATCCAGTCCCGGATCGCGTTCGCGCGCCGCGCGTCGAGCCCGTTCGACGAGCCGTCGGGCATGATCTCGCCGAAGGTCAGTGCGCCGTCTTCCGTGAGTGGACAGATCGAGCGCGGATAGACGCCCATGTCGTTGGGCGTGATGCCGGGATCCCACGCGGGATCGGGCTCGAACTCGATGTAGCCGTCCGCGTCGTGGGCCTGTGTGACCTTGATGTAGAGCCAGCTGTTCTCCGGGCGGCCGGGGTCGATCAGCGGCATGAAGTCGTACTCGCAGGCGGGCTGGCCCACGAGCAGGTCGGTGTAGAGGAGGCCCTCGGTGCGGGCCATCTCGAAGTTCAGTCGCCCCGCTCCCCGCGTTCCCCCGTGGCACGACGTCCGGAACGAGCAGCTCGTCTCGAAGATCGCCGCGACGTTCTCGTAGGTCGGCGCGATCGGAGGCTGGGGGCCACAGGCGGTCAGGGCGAGGCCGAGGAGGAGTCTGCGCATCGAGCGGGAGGGTAGCAGGCCGCCGAGCGTATCGACGCCTGCGCACGCGGGAGGTAGAGCCCGGCCCATGCCTCGCATCCACGCACGCCGGCTCGGGCGCATCCCCTACCTCGCCGCGCACCGCCTGCAGGAGGCGCTCGTCGAGGCGCGGGCCGCTGGCGAAGTCGGCGACACGCTGCTCCTGCTCGAGCATCCTCCGGTGATCACGCTCGGGCGCGGCGCGAAGGAAGAGCACCTCCGCTTTCCCCGCGCGTCGCTGAACGAGCGCGGCATCGAGGTCCACGACACCGGCCGCGGCGGCGACGTCACCTACCACGGGCCGGGCCAGCTCGTGGCGTACCCGATCCTCGACCTCTCGCCCGATCGGCGCGACGTCCGCAAGTACGTACGGGGCCTCGAGGAGGTCATGATCCGCACCGCGGCGCATTGGGGCGTGACGGCCGAGCGCATCGACGACAAGGGCTACGAGGGCGTGTGGGTGCGCTCCGAGGGGCTCGGCGACCGGAAGATCGGCGCGGTCGGCGTCCGCATCAGCCGGTGGATCACGATGCACGGGCTCGCGCTCAACGTGCGGACGCAGCTCTCGCACTTCGGCCTGATCGTGCCGTGCGGCATCACCGACAAGGGCGTGACCTCGCTCGAACTCGAGCTCGGCGAGGCGGCGCCGACGGTCGACGAGGTGATGGGGATCCTGGCGCCGATCGTCGCCGAGGTCTTCGAGGCCGAGCTCGTCGATGCCGAGCCGAGCGAGCTCGAGCGCCGGGTGCTCGCCGACCTGAGCCTTCCCGCTTGAGCGCGACGACGCCGCTTCGCGCCTCGCTCTTCGTGGTGCTCGCCGCGACGCTGTGGGGGTGCTGGAGCCTCTTCCTGCGGCCGACCGGCTTGGACGGCGCCGTCACCGCGCCGCTCCTGCTCCTCGGCGTCGCGCTCGCCTCTGCCCCGCTCGCGCTCCGGGAGCTGCGTGCGCGGCCGGTGCTCTGGACGAAGGGGCTCGCCGCGGCGCTCGTCGCGTACGCGGTCTTCGACGCGCTGAACGTGGGCACGTTCTTCCGCGCGATGATGGTGACGACGGTCCCGGTGGCGGTGCTGACCCACTCGGTCGCGCCGGTGCTCGTGGCCCTGCTCGCCCCGGCCGTGGAGGGCACCCGATCGGCACGGGCGATCCCCGCCTCGCTCCTCGCGCTCGCAGGACTCGTGCTCGTCCTCGAGCCGTGGCGCGGCGCGAGCCTCGACGGGACGCTCGTGCTCGGCGCCGGCCTCGGGCTCGCGTCCGCCTTCGGCTACGCGGGAGGCGTCTTCGCCGCGCGACGCCTCGGTGCCGCGGTGGGGCCTGCGACCGCGCTCTCGAGCCATGCGCTCCTCTCGGCGCTGCTGCTCGCGCCGCTCGCGGCGGCAGAGATCGGGCAGGTCGAGGCCTCGGACCTGGGCTGGATGGCGATCGCCATCGCGCTGCCCGGTGTGCTCGCGGGCTTCTTGTTCGTGCGGGCGCTGACCGTGATCGGGTCGGCGCGCGCGGCCGTCCTCGCTCTCCTCGAGCCGCTCGTCGCCTGCGTCGTCGGTGCCGTCGCGTTCGGCGAGCGCCTCGGCGCGCTGGGCCTCGCCGGCGGCGGGCTCGTGCTCGTCGCCGCCGCGTGGGTCGCGACGGACAGGGCGTGATCAGCGCGGACCGGGCGAGGAGAGGCGCGTGCCGGCGAAGGTTCCATCGTCGATCATCGTCCGCGCTCCGCCCATCGAGGCGACGCCGCCCGACACGATGAAGGCCATGAATTGTGCGGGATCGGCGTCGACTGGCTCGACCCGCGCGGAGGGCACGACGATCACGTTGCCGGCGAAGTTGTAGGCCTGCGGCAGGTACACCGAGACCCAGCCCTTGAGGCGCACGTCGTCGAACTTCGTGCAGGTGACGAAGCCGAAGGTCTTCAGCGCGCCGGACGCGTCGAGCGCGACCATCACCGGCTGATCGAAGCTCTTCTTGTCGCCCACGAAGGCTCCGAGCAGGTCCTTGATGCTCGTGTAGAGAAGGTTCACCAGCGGGAGGTTCTTGATGCCCGACTCGAGGAATCCCACGAAGGCCTGGCCCGCCACGTTCGAGGCGACGAAGCCGGTGAGCAAGATCAGTCCCAGCGTGAGCAAGAGGCCCAGGCCGAAGAAGGGCATCCGGAGGCGCTCGTCGAGCCAGCTGAGGACCAGCCACACCGAGTAGAGCGTGACGACCACGGGGACGAAGACGAGCAGGCCGCGGGCGAAGTAGCCCGTGAGGGCCTGGGACCAGGAGCGTGAGCGTGAGCGGGGGCGCGCCATGGCGGCACGCTAGCAGGCCGGGCCTGCGCCTTCAGCGGAGGGCGCGGGCGAGCAGCGCCACGAGCGAGATCCAGACTGCGTCGGCGATGGCGAGGTGCACGAGCTGCATCGCGAGCGGCGCGAGCAGGACGAGGGTGAGGGTGCCGCTCGCGATCTGCAGCGTCGCCAGCGACCCGAGCGCGCGAAACCAGCTCCTCGTTCGCGCGGCGGCGCCGCTGCGGGCCCGCTCGAGGGCGGGCGGTCCGAGGACCCCCAGCGCGACGACCGCGAGGTAGACGAGCACCGCGAGCAGCGGGTGGATGACCCGCAGGCGCACGAGTGGATGCGCGTCGTGCGCGGTGTCGGCGGCGAAACCCTCGCTGAGCGAATCCGCAGGAAAAAGCGTGTCTCCCAGGGCCGTGATGGCGCCGGCGGCGCTCACGAGCAGGACGCCGAGCGCGATCGGCGCCACGAGGCGGAGGACCGCGCGTCCCCCCTCGTCGCGCAGCCCGAGCGTGCGGTCATGATCGGCACCCGCGAGCATCGGAACCAGCGTCAGCGCGCCGAGCAAGAGGAACGTGTTGACGAGGTGCAGGCCGACCACGAGCGCCCGCCACAGCGAGGCGTTCTCGCCGACGAGCTCGAGCTTCACCAGCATCGCGCCGATGAGGGCCTCGACCAGGATGAAGCCGGTTGCGTACGCCGCCGCGGAACGCACCGGATGGGACGCGAAGGTCGGCCGCGGAAAGAGCCGGTACGCCCACACGAGCTGCCCGAGCACCAGCAGCAGGGCCAGGCCGCTCGTCGCGCGGTGCGAGAACTCGATGAGGGTCTCGGTGCTCGGCGCGAGCGGGACGACCTCGCCGTTGCAGTCGGGCCAGTGCGAGCCGCAGCCCGCGCCCGAGCCGGTGGCGCGTACCATCGCGCCGCCGAGCACGACCACGACGTTCACTCCCAGCGTGAGCCAGCCGAATCGGCGGAAGGCCTTGAGGCGCGCGGGATCGGGCACGCCGGAGGTCTGGGACGGATCGGTGCGCCCGACCAGCCGCGAGCGTGCTCCTTTTCACCGCGGCGCACGGCGCAGCGTCCGGCGGCGCAGCGTCAGGCGGCGCAGCGTCAGGCGGCGCGGCAGGCTTCGGCGCACGCGGTGCACGCGTCGGCACAGGCGGCGCAGGCCGGCTCGTGCGCGGCGTGCGTCCGGCACTGCGCCGCGCAGGCCTCGCAGCACTCGGCGCAGAGCGCGGCGAGGGCAGCGAGGCGGCTCGAGCCGGCGGCCGCGAGCACGTTCGTGGCCCGGCAGAGCGCGGCGCAGTCGCGGGCCATGCGCAGGCACTCGAGCATGTCGGTCATGCCGTGGCTGGCGTGGGCGATGCTCGCGGTGATGCAGCGCTCGCAGGCGAGCACGCAGTCCGCGGTGCGCTCGGCGATGAGGTCGGCAGGCCCCGAGGCGGGCGGCGTCGGCGTCGTGCCGCCGGGCGTCGACTGCGCGCCGCACCCCGAGAGGGTGGTCCAGAGGACGTGCGCGGCGGCGGTGCTGCCGCCGACGAGGAACATCTCGCGTCGGTTCATTCGCCAGAACTAGTCCCGCGGCCCCGCAGGTCGAGCGGCGCGGTGAGAAAAGCCGCGGCGGCTCAGGCGTAGCCGAGGACCAGGGCGCGGCTCAGGAGGAGCCAGCCGTTGACCAGCACGAAGAGCAGCAGCTTGAAGGGCATGCTCACCTGGGTCGGGTTGAGCATCTGCATCCCGAGCGCGAGCAGGACGTTCGCGACGACCATGTCGATGACGAGGAAGGGCAGAAAGACGAGGAAGCCGATCTGGAACGCCTCGCTGAGCTCGGTGATCACGAAGGAGGGCAGCACGACGAGCGAGTCGTGCTCCGTGATGGCGGCTGGATCGGCGCTGCCCTCGCGGCGCAGATCACGGAAGAGCGCGAGCTCTTCGATGCCGGCGTTCCGCTCGAGGAACGCGCGGAGCGGCTCCCAGCCGAGCTCGGCGGCCTCGAAGAGCGCGTCGGTCGTGGAGAGCGGCTGGGCCGGATCGATCCGCGCGATGGCCGGCCCCGCGGCCTCGAGCATCGCCTCGCCGATCGGCGCCATCACGTAGAGCGACAGGATCGCCGCGAGCGCGGTCACCACCGTGCCGCTCGGGACCTGGCCCGTGCCGAGGGCGTTGCGGAGGATGGAGAAGACCACCGAGATCTTCACGAAGCTCGTGGTCGTCATGAACACGAAGGGCAGCAGCGTCAGCGCGCCGAGCAGCACGATCGAGAGGAGCGGGCTCTGGCCCAGCGCCGCTTCGCTTGCATCGGGGAGCATGACCGGGCCGCGAGCATCGGGAATGCGGCGCGGGAAATCAATCGGGACGGCGTGGCACGTCCCTGGACCGAGCGAGGGCCCAGGGCTACGCCGCGGTCATGTCGAAGAAGGTCTTTTCGGGGCAGGTCGTGTGGATCACCGGCGCAGGCAGCGGCATCGGCCGGGCGCTCGCCCTCGAGCTCGCCGGCCGCGGCGCGAAGGTGGCCCTCTCCGGCCGCCGGCAGAAGAACCTCGAAGAGGTCGCCAGGGCGATCGAGGAGCGGGGCGGCGCGGCGCTGCCGGTGCTCTGCGACGTCACCGACGAGGACGACGTGCAGCGGGCGGCGGATCGGGTCGCCGCCGAGCTCGGCCGTCTGGACTGCGTGGTCGCGAACGCGGGCTTCTCGGTCGCCGGCAAGCTCTCGAAGCTCAGCGCGGAGGACTGGCGCCGGCAGCTCGACACGAACGTCGTCGGCGCGGCGATCACCGTGCGCCACGCGCTGCCGCACCTGCTCCTGAGCCGGGGGCGGATCGCGCTCGTCGGCAGCGTCGCGGCCTTCACCCCCGCGCCGGGCGTCGGCGCCTACTGCGCGAGCAAGGCCGCGCTGCGGATGATGGGCCTTTCCTTGGCGGTCGAACTCCACGGCACCGGCGTGAGCGTCTCGATCCTCCACCCCGGCTTCGTGGAGAGCGAGATCGCCCAGGTCGACAACGAGGGACGGCACGACCCGAGCCGCATCGACAAGCGCCCGAAGAACCTCATGTGGCCCGCCGATCGCGCGGCGAAGTCGATGGCCGACGCGCTCGCGTCGCGAAAGCGCGAGCACGTGTTCACGGGGCACGGCAAGGTCGGCGCCTTCCTCGGGCAGCACACGCCCGGGCTCTTGCACTTCGCGATGACCCGCGGCGGTGCCGGCGCCGTCACCGACGTGGTGAAGGACAGCTGAGCGCATCAGGCCGCGAGGCGGAGGCGCCTCGTGCTCGGGCCGACCTCGACCCGCTGACCCCAGCCGAGGGTGAGCCGGTCGCTCTCCATGCCGTCGCCGAAGACCACGCCGCCCTCGTTCATCTCCGAGACGAGGGCGACCCTCTGCGTGGCCTGCACCGCCCCGGCGACGAGCGAGGTGCCGGTGCTCGGGCTCGGCCAGGCTTCGCGCACGAGGTAGACGAGGTGCGGCTCGGTGGGCTGGGGCAGGGCCGGTGCCTCCCGGCTCTGCCGGGCGATCGAGGCGGCCCAGCCGGTCGCGCCGGTACCGCTCGCGAAGACCACGCCCGAGCTCGACTGTCGCTCGTGGCGTGCGGCGTCGGGCGACCAGAGCTCGTAGCGCGCCGACTGGTGCGAGCGGTGGCCGACGAAGATCTCGTTGAGCGAGCGCAGCACCTGCCCGTCGTCGAGCCGCGCCTCGACCATCGTACGCTCCTCGATGCGGGCCCGCGCCGCGAGCACGTCGGCGAGCTGGTCCGCGAAGGCCGCGGCCCCCGTGCGAGCGAGCACTCCGGGCGTCGACGGACAGACCGCGATCACCGGCTGGCCATCGAGGTACTTCGCCACGTTCGCGACGAGGCCGTCCTGGCCCACCGCGACGATCACGTCGGCCGGCTCGAAGAGGAAGCGCGGCAGATCCTGCCGGCCGACCCGGGCGCGCCGGTAGGAGAGCGGCAGCGCGCCGAGCACCGTGCGCGCCGCCTCGTCGAGCGCCCGGTGGGCGGCCTCGACCGGCCCGAGCTCCTGGCCGCGCTGGCGCAGGACGAAGCGGGCCTGCTCCTTCGTCCCGTGGTGCGCGATGAGGAGCTCGAGTTCGCTCGGGCGGGTGACCACGACGACGCGGGGCCCGATCGGCGCGCCTGTGCCACGCGGGTCCATCGGCTCACTTCTTTCCTGCGGCGGCCTCGAGCTGCTTGGTGCCCGCCGAGACCAGCTCGGTGAGCATCGGCATCAGCTCGGCGCCGAGGTGCAGGTGATCGATGCGCTCGAGGTGGCGGGCCATCTCCTGCGCCGCGAGCGCGAAGAGCACGAGGGCCGGGGCGCTCCGCGAGATCTCCATGCGCGCCCGCTCCGCCTCGATCCGCGAGGTCTCGGTGACCCGGATGGTCTCGGCGTCGGCGCCCGCGAGGAGGCGCTTGCGCTCCGCCTCGCCCTCCGCCGCGACGCGCTTGGCGGCCGCTTCGTCGTGCGCCTTCTTGTTCTGGTTGGCGCCCTCCTGGGTGATGAGCTGCTCGAGCCGGCGGGCGAGCTCGATGCGGTTCTGCAGTTCGTTCTCCTGGATCGCGCGCTCCTTCTCGACCGCCAGCGCCCGGCGCGCGAAGGCCGCCTCGTCGGCCTGCTGCTGGATGCGCTCGCGCATCGGCGCCTCGAGGGCGCGCTCGACGTCGGGCACCGGCACCACGCTCTGCACGCGCACCGAGGTCAGCTCGATCCCCAGCTCTGCGAGCTTGGGGTCCACCGAGAGCGCGGTGCCGATCGCCTCGCGCACCTTCGCGGTGCCGCGCGAGAGCACGCCCTCGAGCGAGGTCTCAGCGATCCAGTGCGAGGCGTGCTCTTGCGCGAGCTGGCTGAGGAGCAGCGCGATCTTGTCGAGCGGCTCGTGCAGGTGCGTGCCGCGGACGAGGTCGATGCCGAAGTCGATGCGCCGGGCCGCGCGCTCGGGGTCGACGATGCGGTAGCCGATCACCCCCTGCACGGTGACGTCCTGGAAGTCCGCGGAGCGCGCGTGCACGGTGAGCGGGACCGGGCGGTCGTCGACGGGGACCTCGGCGATCGCGGCGCGCAGGGGCAGAAACCAGCTCGAGAGGCCGGCGCCGCTCTCCGTGAGGCGCCCGCCCTGAAAGAGCAGCACGTGCGAGCTCGGCTCGGCGCGCAGGTGGCGGACGAAGGGGAAACGTGTGATCTCGGCCATGGTGTCCTCCTGTCGGTGAGACGGACGGGTCCGCTCGCGCGGCGCGCGCACGGGCCCGAACGGAAGGCGATGACGGCTCAGACGGCGGAGCGGCGCGCGAAGCGGTACAGCTCGGCGGGCCGGTGATCGACCGACGCCTCCTGCGTACCGGTCGCGGAGAGGTCGCCGCTCGCGAGCATGCGGCGCCGGAACGAGTCCTTGTTGAGCGGCCGGCCGAGCACGACCTCGTGGACCCGCAAGAGGTCGCGGAGGGTGAACTCGTCGGGCAACAGCTGAAAGCCGATCGGCGTGTAGCCGAGCTTGCCGCGCAGGCGCTGGATGGCCTTGCCGAGGATGCCCGCGTGGTCGAAGGCGAGCTCGCCTGCGGCGACCTCGACCGGGCCGCCGGTCTCGCCCTCCCACGGGATCTCGACCGGGTGGAAGCGGTGGCCCTCGTCCTCGGCGAGGCGCTCCTCGGCGACGAGCGCGACGTAGGCGACGGTGATGACGCGCATCCGTGGATCCCGCTCGACGGCGCCGAAGGTGTAGAGCTGCTCGACGAACACGCCGCGCAGGCCCGCCTTCTCGGCGAGCACGCGCTGGACGGCGGCGTCGAGCGACTCGTCGAGGCGGACGAAGGAGCCGGGCAGGGCGAGGCGGCCGCGAAAGGGAGGGGCAGAGCGCGGGACGAGGAGCGCGTGCAGGCGCTCGCCCTTCAGCGTGATGACCGCGACATCGACCGCGACCGAGGGCCGCGGGTACTGGCTCGGGTCGTAGGAGGCGCGCAGCGCGGCGTCCTCGTGCTGCGGCGGCTCGCTCCGTCGCGGCGGCTTCGTGGGGCCTCGGCCGGACTTCGATGCGACTCGCATGGAAGGGTTATATGCCTTGTGTATGGAAGTGTCAAGGCTGCCCGTCCACCGGTACAGTCCCCGGCATGACGAGCGCGGTCCGCGACGACGAGGATGCCTACACCCGCTACCTGCGGGGCATGGATGCGAGCATGCGGGTGAAGGTCGCGCTCACCGCGGCCCACGTGCTGCGCGGCGGGCGTGCGGCGGACATGGGCATGGGCTCGGGCGCCTCGAGCGCCGCGCTCGCCGGGCTCTACCCCGGCCTCTCGGTGGTCGGCGTCGACCTCGACCCGCACCTCGTCGAGCGCGCCCGACGCGAGCATCCGCTGCCGAACCTCTCGTTCGTGCACGGCGACGTCGCGGCGCGTGTCCTGCCCCCGGGCTCGATGGACGCCATCTTCGACTCGTCGGTGCTGCACCACGTCACCTCGTTCGGCGGCTACGACCGGAGCGCGACGCTCCGCGCGCTCGCAGTGCAGGCCGAGGCACTCGCCGATGACGGCGTGCTCGTCGTCCGCGATTTCGTGGACCCGCCGAACCCGGCCGCGCCGGTCCTCCTGGATCTGCCGACCACCGACGGACCGGCCGAGGATCCGCCGCGCACCTGCTCGAGCGCCGCGCTGCTCGAGCGCTTCGCGCAGCAGTTCCGCTCGCTCTCGGCCGCACCGGGCTTTCCCGTCGAGCGCGTTCCGGGCGCGCCCGCGGGCTGGCAGCGCTACCGGCTCGCGCACCGGCACGCGGTCGAGTTCCTGCTCCGCAAGGACTACCGCGAGGACTGGGAGGCCGAGGCGCGGGAGGAATACGGCCTCGGCACCGTCGAGGAGCTCGCCGCGGGCCTCGGCCGGCTCGGCCTGCGCGTTCTCGTCGCCGCGCCGATCCGCAACCCGTGGATCCTGCGGCACCGCTTCGAGGGCAAGTACCGCATGGCGGATGGTGCGGGCGCCGCGCTCGATCATCCGGCGACGAACGCGCTCCTCGTCGCGCAGCGGGTCGCGCCGGGCAGCGGCGTGCGCTTCGAGGACGCGGGCGAGGCCGCGCCCTCGGGCTTTCTCGGGCGCGTGCACCACCGCGACACCCGCACCGGGCAGCTCCGCGATCTCGTGCGGCGCCCTGGCGTCACCGTGGATGTGGTGCCCTATTTCCACAGCTCCGAGGGCGTGCAGGTGGTCTTCCGCTCGGCGACGCCGCGGCCCCTCTCGGCGAGCGCGCTCGCGACGCCGGCGCCCTGCGGCGCGCTGCCGCCGGTGTGGCTCGCCGAGCCGCTCCACGCCCGCATGACCGATCGGCCGCTCGCGCAGACCGTCGAGGAGGCGCTCGCGCGCATCGGGCTCGGCGAGGAGCGCATCCGCGCGATCACCGAGGGGACGACCTACGACCCGTCGCCCGGCGGCATCCAGGAGGAGGTGCGCTCGGTCTTCGTCGAGATCGATCCGCTCGTCGCCGAGTCGGTCACGGACGCCGGCGCGTTCCGGCGAGGTGGGCGGATCCAGGCGGCCTCCGCGGTGCAGCTGCTGCGCGCGGCGATGGTGGGCGGGCTCTTCGATGCGCGCCTCGAGCTCAACGTGCGGACGCTGCTCGCCCGGCTCGCGGTGCCGGCAGGCCCCTGGCTCGGTGATGTCTCGCCGCTCGAGGTCGATCAGGCGCTCGCCGCGACCACACTGGCCGCGCTGCTCGCCCAGCCGAGGCGCCGGGTGTTCCGCACCGCGACCGAGGACGCTGGCTTCCTCTCGCTTCGCGCGCGGCGCTTCCGCGAGCTCGATGCCGAGGGGCGCGTGCTCGCCGAGGAGGTGCTCGACGTCGTGGTGCCGGCGCGGCGCTCGACGATCAGCGTCGCGGTGCTGCCGCTCGCGCGCATCGACGGAGTGGTGCACGCGGCCATCGACGACGACGACCTGCCCAGCGCCCAGGCCTTCACCGGGGCCTCGAACCTCCTCGTCGCGCCCGCCTTCCGCGTCCCGGTCGAGCATGCGGGCTCGCTGCGGCGCATGCAGGCCTTCGCTGCCGAGCGCCTCCTCGCCGAGCTTGGCCTCGAGGTGCGCGAACTCTTCGAGCTCGGCGGCCGCTACGGGCCCTCGCCCGGCATGACCCCCGAGGTCGTGTACCCGTTCGGTGCGCGCGTCGCTTCGGTCCGCGCAGCTCGGCACCTGCACTGGGTGCCGCTCCTCGAATTGTCACGCAGCGAGGCCGCGCTGCGCGACGGACACCTCCGCGTGCTCGCCGGGCGCGCCGCGCACGCCTACGAGCTGTCCTGAAACCAGGCGGCAGGCCGAGGGGCAGCGGGGACGCAGGCCCTTCGGCCGCGGCTCAGGGTGCGAACAGGGACGAGCGACCGGTCTCGCCCGCGAGGCGCCGGACGGTGGTGGCCGTCGCGGCCAGCCGCTCGCCGACCAGGATGCGGTGCGCGAAGACGGCGTCGCCGAGTGCGGTCCAGCCGCGCGGCGCGGTCTGCACCGTGACGACCTCGCCTGGCTCGACGCCGCCGCGGAAGTGCACCTCCTCCGCGACCGGCACGAGCCGGGCGGGAAGCTCGCCGCGCGCCCGGAGCGAGCGGCTGAGGGCTTCGTCGCAGAAGTCCACGTACACGGGGTGGTTCACGTGTCCGAGCGGGTCGGCCCAGAGCTGCCAGATCGGCAGCGCGATCTGCCAGGAAGCTCCGCCGCTCGGCTCGGCGGGGGAGGGGAGCCCGGCCTCCGCCCCATCGCCGGGCTCGGCAGGGAAGGCGCCGGTGAGGCTCGCGGGGGCCCGGCTCGGCACGAGGGCGGCGCTGACGTGCGCCCACTCCTGCGTCGCGACCACGACCGGCGCCCCGTCCTCTCCGTCGATCCGCACCTGCCGGGTCGAGAGCATCTCGCGGCGGAAGCGCGAGACCCAGGAGCGGCCGACGAGCGCCTCGCCGTACACCGTCTCGCGGTGGTGCACGACGGTCATGCTCCGGACCACGAACGCGTTGCCTTCGTCGCGGTACCGGCTCGGCGGCCAGCCGGCTGCGCTCGAGGCCATCACCGCCACCTCTTGGCAGGCGCGCCAGAGATCGCCGGCGCGGGCGGTCTCGCGGGGGGAGAAGGCGTGGCGTGGCAGGGACAGGGCTCCGGAGAACACGGCGGAGCGTCTACCACGTGCGCTTCGGGGTTTCCTCCGGCGCGGCGCTGGGTCAGGCTCTCGCGCGATGGCCGCGTCCCTTCTTCGTGCCCTCGTGCTCCTCTCTGCGGTCTTCACCGCGCCGGCGCTCGCGCAGGATCCGGTCGTGGTGGAGGCGCGAAGTGCGCTCTCCACCTACGACGTGGGCGAGGGGGGGCGCAGCCTCCGCAGCCTGCGTGAGCTGGCCGCGCTCGCGGCGCGCGGGGACGCCGAGGCGCGCTACCTCCGGGCCTTCGCTGGCACCGAGCTGCTCGTCGCGAGCCTGGTCGGCCAGGACGGGGCGCTTCGGGTACGTCTGGCCGAGGCCCTCGGCGTGGGCGAGGCGGACCTCCGCGCCCACCTCACCAGCGAACTCGCGGCGGCCACCGGGACGTTCCGAGCCGGGGCGGCCGTCGCCCGGGAGCTGCTCACGATGACCGACGAAGCGGCGCGGGATCCGCTCCGCCTCGCCGCGCGGCGCGGCCCGCAGCGGGATGCATTCTTCGTGTTCGTGGTGGCCCGCGGAGCCGGCCTCTCGGACCTCGCCGCCGACCCTTGCGCAGGCGAGGCCATGGAGCCCCTCGTCTGCGGCTGGGACGAGCGCGCACGACGCGAGGCCGGGGCCGTGCGCGAGGGGATCCGCGCCGCCGAGCGTGCTCGCCGTGCTGGCGCCGAGGGCGATCCGCTCCTCGCCCTGCTCGGCCCAAGCATCGCCGCGGCCGTCACGGCGATCACCGCGATCGATCTGCACCCGACGGTCGAGCTCCCGGAGGCGCTCGGCGCGGCCGCAGTGCCCGACGCAGCCCCCGACGCGAGCTACGACGCCCTCGCCGTCGTCGCGGAGGCGCGGGTGCACCTCCGAGCGCTGCCCATCGTGCGGGTCCGCGCCGATGGGACGTTCGCGACGGTGCGCGGCGCG